>OGXH01001203.1_pt1 | contig 19125 bp, 9 predicted proteins | sample 1576241 | NCBI WGS metagenome assembly OGXH01 (sample SAMEA3541529, study PRJEB24748) | human gut metagenome | biome: human gut; feature: human-associated habitat; material: faeces | place: China | collected 2012
TTGTAAAGCAGCTTGACCTGGGGCACAATGGCAGAGGCGCGTCCTCCGGGCGGAAGCATCTCCTGTCCCGTCATAGAGATAATATTTGTGGCATATCCGGCCTGCATGGTAGCCATATTGGGGTCGGTGGCATCGGAAATAATCTGTACTCCGGCCTCACCGGTGTAGAGATTGTCCGAGAAACGTTCGCTAAAGACTATTGCCATATCAATATCCCCGCTCCTGGAAAAACGGTCTACTTCTTCGGGGGAATGCAGACGGCGGATAACAGTGAAATACTCACTGGCATCCACACGGTCGATAATGCGCCGGGTTACGACATCATTGGAAGGGTCGAGAACGGCAACACGCACATTCTTTACCTCCGTAGTGATGGCAAAGCCGAAAAGGATAATCTGCACAATGGGCATACCCATCAGAATCAGCATCGTACGCCGGTCGCGGAAGATGTGAAAGAATTCTTTTCGGACAAAAGCTATGAATTGTTTCATGGTTATATCACAATCAGTTTTGAATTTTATATCTGTATCAATCGGCCGCTCTTACAGCCTCACGGGCCAACTGTTGAAAAACATCGTCCATGGTAGCCGCTCCAAACTGTTGTTTCAGTCTGTCGGGAGTATCAAGCGCACGGATTACACCGTCCACCATGATAGAAATACGGTCGCAATACTCCGCCTCATCCATAAAATGGGTTGTGACAAAAACAGTGATACCCTGATCGGCAGCCTGATAAATCAACTCCCAAAACTGGCGGCGGGTGGCAGGATCGACACCGCCCGTAGGTTCATCCAGAAAAACAATCTTGGGATGATGAAAAATGGAGACCGAAAAAGCGAGCTTCTGTTTCCACCCCAGCGGCAGATTCTTAACGAGCGTATCACGCTCTTGTTCCAGTCCCAGACGTAGAAGCAGTTCATCTGTTCTCGAGGCAATCTCGGTTTCGGGCACTCCATAGATACCGGCAAAAAGGCGGATATTTTCCCATACTTTGAGATCTTCATACAAGGAAAACTTCTGACTCATATAACCGATGTTCTTTTTCACGGCTTCGGATTGGTGACTATATGCAACATATGACGCCGCATTTACTCCTATACCGGTTTTTGTATCCCCGTCCTTACGCTCAGGAAACTGATCTATGATCCCTGCAGTACCATAAGTTAAGCTGATATCAGCCTTGACAGTTATAGAGCCATTTGTGTCACTATTGATATAATTGTAGACCGAATCGGGATACATCAGCATATAGCTGTCTTTAGCTTCTGAAAATGTCTCCGTCTTGCTTATTTTTGCGTTTGATAACTCTGTGTCTGAACTGTTTAAAATGCTGTAATCAACATTCACCGAAGTTCCTGCAATGATCCTTGCATTAGCTCCCGAATCTTTTTCATCAAAGCTCTTCATAGAGAATTTAAACGCCTGATACATATTGAAATCGTCACTCTTATAGCCATTAAATGTATCTCTAAGGCTCTGATCGATGCTTATCTTTGAAGTCATTGTGGCACGAACAAAGTTATTTGACGCTGTTATCTCCTCCGGATCATAAGCATCAACGCTTACTTCCTGCTTAAAGAAATTTGCAATAACATATGTACCGGTATTGCTGTCAACAAGATGTGTAGGCAGATTGCCATTGAGCTTTCTTGACGTATTACCACTATAGTAATTCACAAAGTTCTTGATGACTTTTTTCGAGCTTCCCGTTTCCGGAATGGTGATAGTGAGATAATAGCTTTCGCTTATTATCATTTCGTCATTATCATTTTTCGGTGTATCACTATTCGCTGAAACAGTTATCTTATAAGTGCCTGTTTCACCCTCCCCAGCAGGTCTATAATACTTGCCGTCGCTTGTTTTCACGGTAGCTGCAGCTTCATCCGCCTCAACAAGTGTTCCGTCAGATGATTCTTTAGCTGTTACCGACGCATACCTTAACAATACATCATTCATTGTGACCGGTTTAAAGCCACTTATATTTGTCAAGTCAAGCTCACCGGTTGTTTTATTAAACTTAGCATCACTTGCGGTAGAATGATAAGTCTTGTCATTGTTATTTGCATCAACAAGAGTTAGCTTTGTATCATCGGTAAGCACACCACTGTCAATGGCATTATCACCAATAAGGTAAAGCTTTTTATCAAAGCTCCAAAGCAGACTGTCACCATTATTGAGCATTTTTTCCCATTCGTTAGCAGATTTGTAATAGGAATATTTAAAATAAGTAGTAACAGGTGCATCAAAGCTCTCAAAAGCAAGCTTTGTTTTATCCGTATAGTGAGAATGGTTATAGTCTGTGCCTGAGATAACGTAAGATTGGAAGCTGAAATCAAGCACCTTTCTTACAAAAACAGGAATATGAAGTCTAAGAGCAGTTTTGCCACTTCCCGTTGGGTCGATATAATCAAGAGTAATGACAGTAAATCTATTTGTTCCGTCATTGTCATACTGACCGTCTGTGACCTTGAAATATCCTGTCTTGCTGTTAAACATAAGAGTGCTTTTGTCTGATTTTTTCAAAACGCCGTTATCATACACATAAGTCGCTGTGCTTACATTCATAAGATCTGTTGTTTTCAGCTTATTTGAACTGCTGTCGCAAACATCACAATTTGTCAGAACTGATATATACTTTGCGAGCATTTGTGTGATATTCAACGATGAGTTATCATCAATAAGCAAAACTGGAAGATCGTTCAGCTCCTGAACATCAAGCTCAGAGGCCTGACGAAATGTTGTAAGCTTTGATTTATCCAAATTCTCTGCATATGTCTTTATGGTACTGTTTATGCCATAGGATTTTGTCTTTGTGCCATTCGTATAGGAAGCAGCGTCACTGATGATAGTCTGCATATTTCCGCCAACAAGATCGCCTGTGAAAATTTTATCTCCAATGGTTTTGCTTGGATTTATATTGACATAAGGTGAATTGATATCAACGTGCGTGCCGCTTCCCTCACCGATATTTTGAGTATTATTCTGATCGCCGTTATAGTCAGCATGAACTGCGGTGAAGCTGGCAGGTATCTGTGAAGCATTATACTGTATATCAGGTAAACAATCCGTGTTATTTACCGATACTCCGATAAATTTAGATGATAGATTTTTATCATTGTTCCAACCTATCAAGTTAGAAACAGTCACACTGTTGTTGCCTTTTATATAGCTTAATTTATTTATGAGAATATCATAAGCATATGTGCTGCCACGGTCATTATGACCGATCACGCCGCCTGCGCCTGCACCATTGGACTTATCTTCTGCTGACAGCGTAACATTATTGACTTCACAATCAGTTATCTTCAGATCACCATTAGCTTTTATGCCAACATAACCTCCGATACCTGCATCACCATTTTTAGCAGTTGGTATACCTATCACTGCATTTTTTACAGCAGACTTTGATATGTTCACAGCCGCATTCTGTTTGCCGACCATTCCGCCTGAACTTGCATAACCATAGACACCGCAAGCTGATGTGTCAGACGTTCCGCCATAATAACAGTTCTCATTGACAGACAACTGTTTTTTGTTTATTCCAACGAATCCGCCGGCATTACTTCCATAAACATCGACGCTGACGCTTGTGTTTTCTATTGTGCATACTTCGTTGGACAATCCTATAAGACCGCCCTCGTTCATTGTCAGAGTAGCAAGGGGTTTATTGTCTTTTTTTGAGCCGATAAAGCTGTCTGTATTATAAGGTGTAAGCTGAACATTGCTTATTGTCGTTTTGATATTTGCAGAGCCTGCGATTCCACCTACGCCAAACCAAGTTCCTGTGCCTTTATCAAGATTAGCAAATTCAACTTTATTAATTGTTATCTTGGAATCCTTAACATTAAATTCGCTGCCTTTCTGAGAATTTCCCACAAGACCGCCTGTTTCAAATCCGCCATAAACATAAATGCCGCTGTTTTCAGACTTAACGCCACTTATATTGATATTATTTGTTGACTTTCCTATAAGTCCTCCCACAGTATATGCGCCAGATACCTCAAGATCGTTCAAGGTTATTCCGCTAAACTTGCATTGACCCTGTACTCCGCCAACAATACCACCTGTAGAAAGGTCTTCATTAACATACGATTTTCCATCGTTGTTATACGTCTTAACGCTGATCTTGCCGGAAAGCTTAAGACTATCTACAGTCAGAGCATACGTTGAACAGTTTATCAGCCCAACTCCTTTTACGGAGGCAAATGCGGTACGATATTTATAGTTATCCACATCTTGGAATTCAATAGTGTTACCGCTCTTGTTATCCGTTATTTTCACAGCATAGGCTTTTATATCTGTATCGAGCTTTATAGTCTTATCATTTCCCTGGATAGCTGTCAAAGATAAAGTATAATCACATTTAATGTCGCCAAGGTTACTATCCTTTGCATCAAACAACTGATTTATACCACGAAAACCTGTGTCGGTGAGGTCATAGGTTCCATTTCCTGTGAGCTTAACAGTAAATTTCTTACTTTGATCGTGTGCCCATTTTGCTTCATAAAGACCTTTTCCACTTGGCTTTGTATATTTTTTTAGCATTACAGAATTTTTCTTTTCATATTCCTTGCTTGTAGCCTTTTCAAGTCTTTGATAATCTGAGATCGCAGTTTTGTAATCTTTATCATCAGAAGCCAATGTAGCTGTACCAACTTTTGAATAGTCTGCATTTCGAGTGAAAGTATAGTGACCATAGCCGCAAGTGTTTTTATATTTATCTGTATATCCCATACCGGACTGTGATATGACAGACAGCATAAACAATGCCTGTGCATTAGGCACTTCAATGGTATTGGTCGTGCCGGCAATAACATTTAATTTTTCTTCATCACTTAGCTCGCTCTTAAACTGTGTGATGAGATAATTTTTCCTGCCATTGTTAAGGTTAGTTGACTTACCGAACTTTGTTCCCTCTTCAATAGCAAAGCCGTTTACAACTCTGCCTATATATGGATTGATAAAGAGGTTGGTATCTGCGTTTTCGTCCACTGCCTCAGTATTGCTGGTCGTAAGCGCACTGTCTTTGGCAACGTTGCCCATATTTCTGAAAATAACTCCGCCGTAAACGATAGCACCAACATATCCGCCTGCAGTAATGAGATGTTGTTTGCTGTTATCGTTATTTGCAAATATTATATTAGGATTTGTTACCTTGACATTATCAATGATATTATCTCCGCCAAACACAACGCCCATAACACCGCCATAATACTCCGTCTTTCCGGTACTATAGTTTAATTTATTATTATTGTTTTTTGAAAGCGTTACTTCTTTGGTATATTTTATATTGATATCTTTTACAACACTTCCGCTGCTGAACCTAATGAGCGGGCTTGCAGAGTTATTTGTTATAGTTGGATATGTTCCGTCGGATCTCTGCTGACCAACTATAACGCCCCTGAAAACGTAACTGTTCGACGTTCCGCCAAGACCTGCAAAAGAACTGCCAAGAACTATATCATCATCTATCTTGTAATAAGCTTCGCAAAGATATTTGATAAGGTTATCTTTTGAAACGTTTTTCGTTCCGCTTACGAATTTGTCTGAACCATCATAAGTATAGGTTTCATGCTTGGTGCCTTTGCAAAAAGCACTATTAGCATCAACAGTCGCCTTATCAGCAGAAACATTTGCATTATAGTTTACTTCCCAGCCATTTGTAGGTGCAGCTGTACTGATAACTCGTGCGACCTCTGCAAGTGTGGAAGCGTCAAGGATATATGGATCAGAGTATGTTCCGCAACCCTTGTCAAGATATGGTCGCTCAAGGTTTACGTCTATCTCATCATAGTTTTTGGTCTTATCATACGATTTAGCAACATATGGCTTGTAACTTGTAAAGCTATATTCCTCTTTTGCGTTATTTTTGTCAGGGGAAGTATACCTGTCATCCCTACTCCAATCACCATGATATTTATTCTGCCTGCTATTTCCGTCATTGTCAACATTCTTAATGGTTTCAGACACTTCTTTTCCGTAGGTTACATTATGCTTTGCTTCTGTTCCCCAATCTTCTTCCCATTTATAGTTGTATATTGCAGAAGAGCCTGCGCCGTCAGAGTGCTGAAAGCTTTCAAGCAAAGTAGCATTTTTGAAAATTGAATTTTCATTACTTGCGTCAAGCTTGATATTTGAGAAAGTCAGAGATATATTTTGACCCTTTTCGCTTCCTACATTGCCTATAAGGCTTGTTGCAGCATAATTCTGACCGCCTTTGTAATATTGCTCAGCAGTCGTACTGTGTTTTTTCTGTGACACATTTTGTATAGTGATCTCTGTCATGTTGCCTATCTTATTTATAAGCAAAGGGGCATAAGAATTTTCACCATTTAAACTTAAAGAAGTATCATTCACATACAGATCATCAAGAACGATACTGCCGGTAATTTTGACAGATTTCTTTGTAGTATTGGTGTCGTCAGCAACCGAGCCGCAAACCAATGCACCTGAACCACCATTCACCTTACCGATATTTCCCTTAAAGGTCAGTTTACCGCTTATGGTAACAGCTCCATTTTCATTTCTGAAAAGTCCGCATTGCATCATATAATGTTGCGAGTGTACCAAATCTGTTCCGGTAGTGGTGCGAGAAATTCCGTCATTACCACCATTGGAAAATTCTTCAGACCGATTAAATTCCTTATTATAAAAAGTAATGGTTGAGTTTGAACTGATAGTAGTATCTTTTGAATCCATATCAACAGGATAGTAAGAATATCCACGCAGATCTATTGTTTCATCTTTAGGGAAACCAGGGTCTTTATCACAAATATAATTTTTTATGTTTGACGCCGCAAAAAGTCTTGCACTCCATACAGTAGCTTTAGCTCCGCCTGTGGAGGCTTTACCATTTTTATATACATCAAGGTTGTAATAATATCTTGCACAAGGATTATCTTTCCATGTCGCACCATTATTTTTTGTTTGATTTTGATAGGTATTGCAGTGTTCGCCGTCCATATAGAGCAAACGTTCATTTTTATCAGTAACAGCAGGAATTGAAATTATGGCTTGACGATTTGACACAGGACTAAGTGAAGAATAAATACTACAACGGGCTATCTCATCAAAATACAAATATTTTTTACTTATATTTATCTTAGTATTTGATGAGATCTCATATCCATTAGGATCAGTGAGTTCAAAATAAGTTGCATTAAAGGCACATTTACTGTAATATGAACCTGATCCATCAAAATAATTAAATGTATATGGATCATAATTTCTTCCCAATAATGTCGAGGCGAGCATGCCGAAATTTTTACAGTTGTTTGCTGTTACTGTCACACTGTCAAAGCTAACCTTATTTATGCTCCAATAACCTGTTGTGGAAAGTACAAGACCGCCTATCTCATTACTATCAGATGTTATAGTAGAATTAGATACAATTATTTTATCCAGCGTTACTTCAACATTATACCAGTTGTGACCAATAAACCCACCGCTTGTGCTTCCGCTGATTTTAGTGGAAGTTTTTATATTAAGAGTATTTACACTAACACTTTGTATTTTCACAATATTAGGAGATGATGATATAGTCGAACCTATCTCGGCAATAAGTCCACCAACCCTGGCATTAGCACTGCCTGTTATAGGACCTGTGTGTTTGTCAGTTATATTTCCGCCAACAGTGACACTATCAAATTTAATACCGGTTGTAGGCTTTGATTTAACAGCTCCTACCATTCCGATAACTCCGCCAAGACAAGTACAATCTACCTTTGTTGTGCTATTATCGTATGTAAGATTTGCTGTTACAGCAGAATTAGTGAATGAAACTTCGCTTGTGGCGTCAGCAACATATCCAACCAGACCTCCGACAAAATTCGTATACGCACCACTTGGGGCTGCTGTCACATTGGCGGTCACGCTGTCAATAGTCAAAGCTCCGCTGTTGTATGCAGATACAGAACCAATATAACAAGCGTCACCGTCCGAAGCATTATCGCCAACAATATTGAAAATTGAAACAAGCTTTATATTGCTTATTTTTGCACCGCTTGTCTTTGCAAAAAGTCCGTTGTGAGTATGGAAAACTATCTTATCATTATCTGTTCCCACTGTCATGGTAAGTTTATGACTATTGCCATTCAGAGTGCCTGTGAATTTATCCTCACCATTATCACGCATAAAGCCGGTTAGACCTGTGTCGCTTATATCAACATCTGCACTAAGGCTGATATTTGCCGCAAGCATATCTGCCCTGCTAGCACCGCTATACTTAACAAAATCATTGCTATCATGCTGCATTATCAAAGCCGCACGGGCAAAATCTGCCCTATTGCTTATGGTTATATTGTTATTAGGAAATCCATTTATTGTAACAGTATGCCCCGATCCATCAAAAGACAGAACACCTTCAGCACTCTCAAGCATATCGGAATCGTTAAGGCGAAGCACTCCGCCCCAATCCATATCGTCTATGACTTTTGAAGATGTCCTTGTAAATAACCAGCCGCTTAAGCTATAAATCAAAGCATTGCCTCTATTTCCTACTATCTGACATCTGTTTTTGTTAGGGTCTTTAGGATAAAAACCTGAAAGGTTTGTTTCACCGCCAAGCCTTACAACGCCATTTTTATTAAATTTACCAACAATGCCACCTACGCTCTGGTTTGCAGAAACATCAGCTGCCGTAACTTTGACTTTGCCTCCAACATCAATAAAAGCCTGATCTGCATAGCCCACAAGTCCGCCATAATTATTTTGTGATGATGTGGGATTATTAATACTTATAGTGGTATTCTTGACGCTTACATAAGCCTTGCTGTTATCACCTATCTTACCAATAATGCCGCCAAAATCAAGGGCATTGCATGAGCCCGTCACATTTACAATGATATCACTTAGTGCTAGTTCAGAGCTAAGAGCATTGGCAGAATATCTTCCGACAATACCACCATAAAAGCCTGCCCTGACAGTACCCTTGAAGTTTGAAGTAATAATATCATTAGCGGTGCCCGTGATACTAATTTTTACACTATCTGTGCTGTTTGTCAGCACTCCGAAAACAGAACCAACAGCCGCACTGTCAGCGGTATCTCCTGATGAACAAGCAAGTGCCATTTTCATGCCACTGAATTTCGAAATATCAAATTCTTTACTGTCGGCTTTACTGTATGTATAAGAGCCGAAAAGACCGCCCGCAGTTACAGAACCTGTAACGCTTCCGGTCATGGTAATGGTGACACCTTCGCCAACATTTATTTCTGCATTCTCTGCACTACCCACAAGTCCGCCTGCGTTGTTCGCAGATATATTTACATCTGTCAAGGTGTTACACTTGTCGATGTTCAGCGTTGCACCAGCGCTCATTTTCCCGACAAATACACCTGCATTCGATTTGCCAGAAACGTCAAGCAAATTACTTGACAAGCTTACGGCAAGACTTGCGTTCTCGTCCATAGTGCCGCAGGCAAGACCTGCATTATCCCCGCCTGATACTTCCGCCTTGACATTATTACTTAGAGTGATATCCAGATCGACCGTTGCTCCATTTTTCATATTGCCTATAACAGATGTGAAGGATTTATAAATTGTAGCACCTGAATCATCTACAGGATCGGCTTTTATTTTCCACTTATTAGCTGAAGCCACATCACCGTGTATAACATTCTCAGCAAGCAAAGCTGAATTTTTTTCTTCCGGTCTAGCAAAAATAATAGTATCTAAATTTGCACTGTCACTAAGATATTCAAACAGAGCAAAATTAATAGGAAGATTAATAGCTGAACCCTCATTTGCTTTGACTGTTCCCATGAAAGGATAATTTTCATTGCCAAGTCCTTTTTCTATTCCTGTAAAATCAGAAGCCTTAAACTGAGATTGGTTGTTTGAAAACAATACAGTGATATTCTGATAAACAGAAGGGTCTGCATTAAGAAGCTTTTTAAAATCGTCTGCATTCTGTATAGTATAAACGCCGCTTTTGATATCGTTAGAAATGTCAGTATATGTATCTGCCGCCATAGCTGAAATCACATTGGTGACAGTTGATACCATTTTAGACACAACACCTGAAATGTCCGCAAGAGGCATACTTGTAACAAGCAATACGGCGGCGGTAACTAAAGAAATAACATTCTTGCGATACTTGCTGTAAAGCTTGCGGCATATTCTATTAATTTTCTGATTTCTATTAGCTTTCACTTTCAACTGCCTCCGTGCAAAGTTAATATTCTTATCTATACGTTTAGTTCAACAAGGATATATTGCACCTTTGTACCTATCTTTTCGTCAGCGTCATTATACATTGAGCTTAATGACGATAACTGAGCTGTGCTGTATTTTTCACCTTTAAGTATTTTCTCAATAACTGTTTTATTTTGTTCTTTATCGGCATTACCTGACAAGAACAAGCTTATATTACCATTTATATATTTTGCAAAATTCAAACGCTCTTCACTGTTATCACCAAACAGCACGTTTTTCTCTGTCAGATTTTCATCTGTGCTTTTCATCAGTATCTGACCAAGCGTGTTCGGCCACACCCAATATACGTTCACTTCCTGCGGAACGTCAGCCTTACAATCTTTAAACGTCCTTGTGAATGTTTCATCACTAAGAAAATCGGAATATGTATGAGTGCTTTCATCATATTTCTCAAAAAACATGATGTGTCCATTCAAAAAGCTTGTAACATTTTCATCAGTTACCTTTTCGTATGAAACGCTGTCGCCGTTTTTTTTCTCTGCATATCCCGTTATCCCCAACTTAAACTGTATCTCCATTTCCCCCGACTGGTTCGGGACAACATAAAAAGTAAGCTTTCCATGACTGCCTGGGTTGATACCATTCGTCATACCGCTTTCTTCATCCAGAAGCCAGTAAATCTTGTTGCTTTCATCAGAGGTGACGTTGCTCTCATCAGACACCTTAGAGTAGTCATTGCTGTCAAGTATCTCAGCTTTAAGTACATTGGCACTGCCTACTGTTTTCAGTTCAAATGGCGAATCTACGCTTTTCATTCCAAATGAATCAAGATCAAGGGCTTTATCAATGGTAAACCAAGCCAAGCTGACCGCAATAAGTATAAATGCCAGCACTGCAACTGGTATTATTTTTATAATAAGCAGTTTGCGTTTCTTCTTTTCTTCCTCGCTGTCTGCTTTCTCTATCACTTTATGCTCAGCCACTTTGGCGACCTCCATTATTTCATCGAGTCAAGCTCTTTCTGCAATTCTATCATGTGGTTTCTGCAAGCGGTTATCTCGCCTGTGTATTTGTTGAACCACTCAACGTCCATTTCGTTAGGCTCTTCCTGCAAAAAAATCGCCTGAACCAGTGCTGATTGTGAACGTGATCTCTTACGCTCTATCTCCTCAATAGTAAGTCTGCATTTCTTTATTTCTCTTTTAAGCTGCCCTTTACTGCTCACGTTATTGTCCTCCTTGCATTAATTTCCCATTTTATCAACCGAATCAACTATCTCGTTGACTTCCCTATAGCCTTTGTCAAGATTTTCGGTGATATGGTCAAGTGCTTTTTTTACGTCCTCAAGCTTGCCCTGCATTTGTTCGGGATACTTCACAAAGCAATAATGAAGCTCATTTATAGCCTTCTGCTCATCAGTGTAATCGTCGATAAGAAACACCAGCGACCTTGTCGCACCCATGTCCGAAATTATCATGTTATATCTTGTGGGAAGATCCTTGCCGCTTTCAAGATAAGTGTCTATCTCCTCAGAGGCGGCAGACAGATTTTCCATATACTTAGCGATGTAAGTCTTTCTGACTTCCTCGGACTTGTCCATATAAAGCCCGATAAAAACGAACAGCCCTACTATTGCCGCAATACAAATAACCATAGCCGTTATCATTTTAGCCTTCATTATCTTTTCCTGATTCAAAGCTGTTCGCCTCCTTTTTCTCGTTTTCCTGCATTTTCAGCCGCTGAACTTCCTTTTCAACAGCCTCACGCATAAGCTTTTCCTTTTCTTCCTCAGCCGCTTTCAAGGCTTCCTCACGGTTTGAATATATTTTTATCTCAGCGATAGTTTTTACCTCATACACCGCCATGAAAACGGTTGGGATTATCACAAACAGAATGAGGAGCTTCTTTGTTGATGCAAATGACCCAAGCCACTTGAAAAATCTGAGTTTTCCATAGTATTTTCCAATAATGCTGACTTTTTGCACCGTCACGCTGTCCTCAATTTTGTTAGCATCACCTTTAGTAACAAAAGTGCCGTCGCTCAAAACCTCAGATATCCTGTGAGTATTTATCTCGCCTTTAATACTATCATCTTGAGAGTAGAACGAAATGATATCCCCTGCCTTTAAGCTGTCAGTATCCGTCTTTTTGATGTAAATATAGTCGCCCTCATGTATAGACGGCTCCATACTTCCGCTCACGACTTTCAGTACGCTGTAGCCAAAAATGCTTGCTGTTTTGCCGATACAGCCGCAGACCATTATGTACACCGTCACACTCAGCAGTGCCGCAAACACAGCAGAGCCAAGTATTGTCAAAGCTATTTTTACTATCCTCAACGCCTTGCCGATGATAACGACTCTCCCTCCGTGTTATTGTTTGCTATATTTCTCTTTCAAATGCCTTGCCATTCTGCCAACTGCTGAAACATGATACTCCTTATACAGTCGTTTCATTTCAGTGTCGATAGCCTTCTGCTCCTCAGCGGTGCGCTGTGGCGGAATATATGGTCTTGGCGGTCTGTTCTTTCGCTCAAGACGTTTTCTCTTTTTAAACTGCCTGTTTTTGATACGCCTCTTTACATCATATTTCAGATACGGAGCATATTTTTCATAAATGATCTCGATTTCACGCTCTTCACGTTTTCTCTCTGCCTCAGCCTGCTCTTTTTCCTTCTTAACTTTGAGCATTCTGATATAGTCCGGATTATCTGTCACAACAGGTATGATCCCAAATGCGTGAGCAAGAACATATGTTATGCCACGTTTTGCCATGTAATATGGATTTTTGGAATATTCTTTAAATATCTCATTGATATTTTTATTTTCAAAGCTTTCACGTTCAGCTTTAAGACGCTCAGCACGTTCACGCTCACGACGTTCCTGCTCACGCTGCTGTTGTGCTTCTTTCGCCTTTTTTGCAGCGATCTCAGGGGACTCATATTCTGACACAAAGCTTGAAGACACGGCTTCTTCATTCGTGCTGATCTGCTGATCCATAGCAGATCCAAGGCTGCTGCGGACGAGCTTTTTCTCCTCTCGGATCCTAGCTCTTTCCTCACGGACACGCTGCTCCTCTTCACGTCGCTGACGCTCTTCCATTTGCCTTTTGCGTCTTGCGATCTGCTTGATCTCTTCTTCTTTTTCACGACGTTCACGTTCCTCACGCTCCGCCTTTTCTCTTGCAGCCTGCTCCGCCTGCTGTTTTTGGATAAGCTCCAATCGTCTGCGTTCAGCTTCCTCATGCTCAAGCCTTATGCGCTCTTCTTCCTCACGCCGCTGACGCTCCAGTTTCTCCTGCTCGGCACGCTTTCTTTCAGCTTCTGCAGCCGCAAGCTCCTCAGCCCTCTTACGGTCTTCCTCGTCTTTAAGAAACTGCTTTTCTATCTCAACTATACGGTCAAGCTCTGCTGTAAGGTTTCCTGCCTCTTCGGCAGACATGGCAATATCTGTCTTGCTTGCACTGCTTTGGTTGTCCTCGCCCACTATAACATCGTATTTATCAGACGTCTGCTTATCAAAACGCCTGACAACCTTTGGTGCGAGGGTCTTGCTCTGTATGGTATTAAGCTCCTCCGACTTGTCTGCCCCATGGGTATAGGAGCGGAAAAGCATATAGTTAATTGCGGTCAGACCATATATATCCTCGATATAAGAATCATCAGGTCTTTGTGCAGTATCGGAAACGTTGACCTCGTAGCCTGCCTTATCATAGCTTTCGATAAACTGCCAAAGGGTAAGACACGCCATAAGGTCCACATTTTTGGTGATAGCGTTTGTTCTCATAACAGGCGGTCTGATAAAAGCGTTGCCAAGAGTGGTACAAAGCACTGAGCCTTTATAGCCCTCGATAGCCTTTTTGACCCTTTCAAGCCTTGCCCAAACGTCAGTATCCTTGCTGCCGCCGACAAGACTGTCAACAGTTTCTATCTTAAAACTAATATTGACCTTTCTCCCGTCGCCGCTGTCAGCCACGGTATCGTAATTAAAAGAATAAGCCTCCTGCGCCTCTGCGGTCTGGACAAGCTTATTGTATCTTATATTTATAAAAATGTATAGCCTGTCGATAAGGGTATTTACAAATCTATTTTCATATGTATCGAGAGTTTCTTCTTTATGAATGTTCAGTATCTTTGACGGAGTTATCTTTCCGGTCTTTTTGTCGATATCCTGAATAAGATCGGTATGCTGTCCCAGATGTTTTATGGACTCTACCGTTATCTTCCTTGACATAGCGATAGGCACGATCTCTTCCACTTCTTTAATGGTGTTTCTGGGATTTCTTATTACCGTATCAAGATGTGGCAGAGCTTTTTCTATCTCTGTGAGCCAGGACGAATCTATATTCTTCTCGATTATCTTACGATTAAAAGATACAGTTTTTTCGCCCGAAAGAAGCAAGGCACGGGCTGCCGCAAAGCTGTTATTGCCGTCAAACGTCTTTACAGCTTTGTCAAAAGCTGCACGCTGTTCGTTGTATTCGCTCATGCCCGTCCCTCCTCTCAAAGTTTATGAGTACAGATTTTAGTACAGTTTCTGCAATCTTTCAAGATATGCTATAGATTCTTTCATAGTGTTTCTGCCAAAAAGCTTCTGCATATAGGTGCAAAGCTCTTTCAGCTCGTCCCTGAGCATTGCCAAGTTAAGCGACTCAAATTTTCTGAATATCTTTGTGGCAAGCACATAGTCAATGCCGTCAAGTTCATCTCCGCCGCAGGCAACATATACAGGAACAAACAAGTTCATCTGTTTAAGTATACGATTACCGAAAGCCACTCTCAGCTTTTCAATTACCCACAGGTCAAGCTGCTGGATCTTTTTCAGACTGTCCTGTGAAACAGAATACATCTGAAAGGCCTCTTTGAAGAGTGTATCAAGATGTTCAAAGCTTAAATTCATAGGCGGCGTATCAGGTGCGTCAAAGGCAACTCCCTTTGCGTCAAGATTGATAGGCTGTGCACGGTCGTATACCTTATCTGAGATAGTGAACGTGGAATCGTCGTTGTTGGCAGTACCGATATACCAAATGTTCTGCGGAATGCGCAGCTTGCCCTTATCCAGGCGAACAGGGTCGGTACTCCACACATTAGGAACAAGATCAAGCTCCCACTCGGCAGGATCAGGCATTTCAAGAATTGAAAGCATTTCTGCAAAGTAATATTCTACTCTCGCAATGTTCATCTCATCGAGCAGTATGAAGTTTACATCGTCATTGTATTCAGAAGAATAAATTCTTTTGAGAACTTCTGTTTCATTAAAGTTCTTCGTGAACTCGTTGAAGTAGCCGAAAAGCTCAGTTCTGTCACGCCATGACGGCTGAACAGAAGCGATAGTGGTATCTTTCTGCAAGAACTTACCGAATGAATATGGCAAAGATGTTTTACCTGTACCAGAGATACCTTGCAGGATAATGAGCTTTGTTGACGCCATGCCTGCAATGAAAAGCCGGATAGTTTTTATGTCATAATAAAGGTGCATTCTTGAGCAGGCAAAGTTTCTGTATGCTTCGCAGATACCGCTAAGGGTGATGTCATTATTGTAAGCAGGCGGCTCGTATGTCTTGTAGAAATTGTCCACCTCGATAAGCTTTGAAAAACGGCAGTCTGCTGTCTGAACAACGCCGTCCACAGTGGTTTGAACTTCGCCCTGTGCAGGCAGCTGCTCACCCTCTGCAAGCTTTGTTTCACCCTCTGCAAGAGCTGTGTTGTCATATACGCCGAGCTGTGCCACCTTCATTGCCATGATCTCATCTTTTTCCTTGGTCATTTTGACCACCTGACGCTGCAGGTCAGATATTTCTTCGATAAGATCCTCATTGCTGACGATAGAGTGTCTGAATCTTATGTACTTTCTCACAGCAAGCACTATCATAAAAATAATAAGCACAAAGATAGCCACAACAACGATAATTGCAAGCACAGAAAGTATCCAGCCCAGCGCACCAAAGTCTGCCGAGTAGGTCTTGAATATCCTTATGTAGTTTTTTATATTGAAGATCTGTTTTATGCCGTTCCACAGACCCTTGAAGATCTGCCCAAAGCCTGCAAGCATTGACGACATGAAAACAAAAAACCATTTCAGAAATCCATTCATAATGTATCACCCAAGCAGCAGTTATTCGTCACTTTTCTCCTGCTGTGCATTTTCCTCTTCCTTTTTCTTCTGCTGTGCAAGGTATTCCTCAACTGCACGTCTTTTTATTTCTTCCTCATCGCTCTCTGTAATAGCAGGACGCTTTATCTCGATTATGGTTGCGATAAGCTTATAAAGCTCAAAGAGGAAAAACAGTGCTATCGGCAAAAGTATGCAAATGAAAAATCCCGTTTTTGTTCTGAGAAAATCCATTACCTTGCCGAAACCGCTTATTTTTGCACCTTTCCACTGACCGATTATATCACCTGCATAAACAGTGTATGTATCATCTAAGTTATTAGCGTCGCCTCGTGTGATAAAGCCTACAGAGCCGTTATCATTGAGTACCTCTGCGATACGGTGGGTATTCTTCACCTTTTTGCCCTCTATAAGAGTCCAGAAAGTGATAACGTCGCCCTTTTTCAAAGAATTGATATCGTCTATTTCCTTTGAGATAATAAGGTCGCCTTTTTTGAAAGTCGGCTTCATTGAGTCAGATTCAACTGTGAGCGGGACATATCCCAGCAGACTTGCCGTACCATTATTCTTATCAGACGAGAACACGAGAATTGTTATAAGCAGTGCAAAGATAAGCACCACCCATGCGATAACATTAAAAACGATCTTCAAAGCTTTTTTCATAATTCAAAACCTCGGAACCCCGAGGCTTCCTCCCTTCTAATTCTTTAAGTTGTTTCAACGATCTTGAAATTCATACCAAGCTTCATTGTGCCACCGATTATTTTGTCAACACAATCAGGGTCATTTCCCTCAAGCCATATGACCACTGTATACTTGTCTTTCTCACCGGGACCAAGCTTTTCACGTCGGTCCTTCATGACCTCAGTAGAGGAGGCGAACTCCTTGTCGCAATCGCTTTCCTTACCGCTGCCGTCAGACTTTGTTTTACCATAAACAGTTTTCTCTCCATTCACAAAAAGCTCCACTCTGATAGCTTCATCAACACCGTTCGTGACGTTCTCGATAGTCATTTCGCTGTCATAGCTAAGTGTGTCTTTACCGGAATTTATGAGATAAAAAGTATAAGCTATATACCCCTCGCCATTATGGCTGCCGTTTATCTTGTCGATATTATCAGGGAGATCTTCGCCGCTGATATTTGTCATATCATAGAGGATATCCGCATTGAGCCTTGAATTGCTCGTGGTATAGTCAGGAGTTTCCGAAAGCGTAAGCCCCTGATCTATCATATCATACTTACTTATCTTAACTGTAAAGCTACCATACTTGTCGTAAAAATAAGACACCGCATAAGCCGCCGCCACGATAGCGATAAGTATAATGGCAAGTATTTTAAGCAATCTCATCAATACCACATAGCGTTTAGCTTCCTTGGCGGTCCTGCGAAGTGCAAGGGTATCGACTACTCTTGTATTTTTATCTGTATTTTTACCGTCCAAAACCGTATCACCCGTTTATTACTCATTTCTATTGCGAACGTATCTTTCCGCAATATATTTTCCTGCATTTTCTCCCGAATAGTAAAGGCACTGCATACCGCTGAGCTGTTTCACCTGCTTATCATCAGTAATGCCGTCAGCTATGACCTCAGCATTAAGGTCAAAAACGAAATTCAGCAGAGAGTTCACGCAGGTATCATACCTGTCGCTCTTACCGAGAACCTGAGCCACTGAGCCGTAAAGCATGATATTATCTACCTTGAACTCAGCGGTCTTAAGCATTTTAAAGCCCTCAGTGCCGAAGCCTGTGAGCAGAAAATGAAAGCCCTGTCTTCTCATAAGAGCCACGTTATCTGCCACTGTGCTGTCAGCTTCATCAAGCACATCAGGCGACAACTCGAAGCAGACACGCTCATACTTCACGCCAAACTTATCGCAATAATCTGCCACAATTCTCGGAGCTTCCGTCTGCCTTAAAAATCTTGCAGGCATGAACACGCTTGCCCAATCAACGTCAACTTCCCTTTCGTGAAACTTGCCCAAAGCCTGCAAAAGCTGAACGAAAGCAAGCTTGAAAATGCTAACACATCGGTCGGAAAGCTGAGCCACAGGTAGATAATCCGCAGGCATGAGCGTTCCCATAACAGGAGAATTGAGCCTTGTTTGCGACTGCAAAAAAGTGACCCTGCCGCTGTCGGTATTTTTTATAGGTCTATAGAAAAGCTCCACGGCACGAACGCCGTCAACTGTTGAATTACCGTTCAAAGCAAGTCACTTCCTTTCCTGTTTCAATATATCATTATAGCATATTTTCGACAAAAAGCAAAGAAAAATCGGGAGATTTCCCCAAATATGGAAAATTATTTTTTATGCCCATTTACCAAAAAACGCCGAATTTCTTCGGCGTCTTTTTTGTTTTATTGTTTGTTGATTAGTTGCCTGCGTTATCCTTTGCCTGGAAATCGAGCTGAATTGTCCAATCCTGATTTGCAGTTGCATCATTACAGAATTTGCTTTCGCCCTCAATCCATACTCTTACAACAAAGCCCTCAACTGAATACTCGTTGTTTCCTGCACCAGCAAGTTCAAATACAGTAGTAAGATTGTCCAAGCTATCTCTGCTAGTTGGAACGGCTTTTTGTGCTGTACCCTTGGTAAAAGTAATGGTATCAAGTTTAGCACCATAATTAGCACCCTCTGTTGTCTTTATACCCTTATTATCCGTGTAGTTGTCCCAATTAAGACCAAATACACTCGCTTTATCGCCAAGAAGAGTGTACTTTGTATCTGCATAGCCAGCAACTGCACTAGCTTTTGTAACAGATAAAGTATTTGTAACTGTTGTACTATCATTTGCCTCAGTTGCAGTTTTCAACGGCAAAACAGCAACTCTAACTGCTTTTTGCAAATCATTTTCA
>OGXH01001210.1_pt1 | contig 19068 bp, 10 predicted proteins | sample 1576241 | NCBI WGS metagenome assembly OGXH01 (sample SAMEA3541529, study PRJEB24748) | human gut metagenome | biome: human gut; feature: human-associated habitat; material: faeces | place: China | collected 2012
TGTCCAACCAAGCGAAATTAAAGAATATGTAATCCATTTGAAATAAACAAGGAGGTCATTTATTTTTGACAAACGTCAAAAATATTGTATAATATACTTAACAAGACAGCCGAGCGATAGATACGTCCTATCCGTCCGGCAAAAACCATTTTAAGATGAAACACCTCATAGCTTAGTCGGCTGGGGTGTTTTTCTTATTTTCTATGATTCAGAATTGTCACAATAAGTATCGCAACGGTTAATATAACCATGAATTCCTCATATGTACTCATAAGGCACCACTCCCTTCCAAGACTCGAACGGATATGGTGTAACACCCCTCGGCTGCCCGGTTAAATACATTATTCTATTTTCATACAGAAGTAATTTTGATATATATACATTTTGGAGATTCCTATATAACGTAAAACACCTCGCATTAACGCGAGGTTGGATTTAAAAAGAATTACAAATTGTATGTATAAAATTGTAATTACAGTATAAGTTATATCAAAATTATAGTCAATGTGATTTAAGAACACAATAATATTTTATAACCACATACCACCTTCCGGAATACATTAAACTATATCATGGACAAGGAGGTGAATACGCATGGACAGATTCGCAGTATATCTTGTAGTTGTTGCGGTTCTTTGCACTTTGATATCGGTAATAACGGAATTTACGAAAGAGGTAGGAGTGCTGAAGAAGATCCCTACCTCTTTTCAGGTTCTGATCACCAGTGTCATTGTGTGTGAGGTGGGACTTTTTGTTGGACTATCATTTTATCACATAGCATTTGTGTGGTATTATCCTGTGGCTGCGTTTTTCGGGGCATTTGTCATTGCGATTATATGTACCCGGGGATGGGACTACCTGATATCGATATTCAAGCGGTTTTACAATGGCGGAGATAAGGAAAAGTGGCATGAATAAAGGCGTCATGACAGTGGTACATGTAATACGAGACAGATAAGTATAAGTTCGGAATAATGATCCTAAGATTGTCTCCTGATTCAATGTCTGGAATATTATATACAGACAAAGAAATTCAGGAGACAATTTTATGGCTTCTAATAAGGTTCCATTAAAGGGCTACATGGATGGTATAGATATATCAGCGTGGCAGGATACTATAGATATAACCAAGGTGCCTTGTGACTTTGTGATAGTGAAAGCTACGGAGGGCACGGACTACAAGAACAGGTATTTTGCAAAGCACTGTGACCAGGCGATGAAAGCGGGAAAACTCCTGGGGGCATTCCATTATGCAAATGGTGGCGATCCCCACAGTGAGGCTGAGTATTTCATAGCATACAGTAAGAAATATGTGGGCAAGGCGATACTTGTCCTTGACTGGGAGGGGCAGAATAATCCGCAGTTTGGCAGAAGTGACAGGGCATGGTGCAAAGAGTGGTGTGATCATGTGTACAGTAAGACCGGTGTTAAGCCCCTGATCTATATCCAGAAGAGCGCCATGGACAATGTAAAGGGCCTGGGATACAGGCTGTGGGTTGCACAGTATCCTGATTACGAGCGGACGGGATATCAGGAGCATCCATGGAATGAAGGTCAATACGAATGTGATATCAGACAGTACACATCCGTTGGAAGACTTCCGGGTTACGATGGCAATCTCGATCTTAACAAGTCATATATAGATAAGACGACATGGAAAAAATATGCCGCAAAAAAGACTGGCAGTTCACAGAAGAAATCGATAGATGTGATAGCCAGAGAGGTCATAGCCGGCGACTGGGGAAATGGCGATGACAGAAAGAACAGGCTGAAGAAGGCAGGGTATGATCATGTCAAGGTGCAGAATAAGGTAAATGAGATGCTTGGCAGATAGCTGCAGGTAAATGACATAAGAAAAATGGCAGGAAAACGAAGTATAAAATTAGTTCCGGCAAAAATGAAATTTATATGAAGAATCATCCACACCTGTTGACGAAGCGCAATATATACTATAGGATAGTGGAAAACAAAAGCCCCCGTCAGGGATACATGAAAGGAAAAGGTGATATATATGCCATATTATGGATTTTATTTTGACCCAACATATCTGTTGGTTCTCATAGGCGTGGTGCTCTGCATGATAGCGTCGGCAAGAGTCAAGACCACATACAAGAAGTATGAGAAGGTGGGATCGCGGTCAGGCTACACAGCGGACCAGGTCGCATACATGATACTCAGGAATGCGGGGATAACGGATGTGTCAATACATCACATCTCAGGAGATCTGACTGATAATTACAATCCTAAGGAGCATACGCTCAATCTGTCGGACAGCGTGTATGGTTCCAGATCCATCGCAGCGATAGGCGTGGCAGCCCATGAGTGCGGACATGCCATACAGCATGCAAATGCATATGCACCGCTCACCATAAGGTCAGCCATCATTCCAGCGGCAAATATAGGCTCAGCCATATCATGGCCGCTCATACTTATAGGACTTCTCATTCCGAGGGTTGATTACCTTATAACACTCGGAATCATATTGTTCTCACTGGTTGTTGTCCTACAGTTTGTGACACTTCCGGTGGAGTTCAATGCATCGAGAAGAGCCATGGCGATACTGGAGGGCAGCGGGTATCTCTATCCGGATGAACTCAAGGGTGCAAGAAGTGTACTCACAGCGGCAGCTATGACATATGTGGCAGCCATGGTATCAGCATCACTTCAGTTGCTCAGACTTGTATTATTGTTTGGCAACAGGAGAAGATAGCGGAATTATAACAGAAAATATAAAAATGCATAAAAAAGTCTTGTGAATTTGTTGATAGTATTTGCAACTTTGCTATGGTAAAATGGTTAAAGTGGCAAAAATCTACATATTTGCAAGACTTTTTCTGCTATAGTGCACAATTATAGCGGGAATGGTCTGCGAAACAATTAATTAAGGGAGGGTAATTGATGAGAAAGAGAAGGCTACGAGGAGGTATAACGGCCTTGTCGGTGCTTGCTGCTATTGGCATGGCATCGGGAATAACGGCATTTGCGGCGGACGGAACACAGTCTGAAGCTGCGAATACGGGAAAGGGGCTGGAGTATGTATATGAGTCGTCAGGCTCTACACCATCAGGTGTCACGCTCAACGGCAATTCGGTAATCATAAAGCAGTCGCCGAATTCCACTGACAGCGAGCAGTTATTAAATATTTACAATGACAAAGACAGGGATGGAATCCTTGATGAGGGCGAGGAAGCTTTCGCATTGGATGGAAGCACGGACATACAATATGGCAATATATATGGAATCTATCATGGTAATGGCAGTTCGCCGATCTCCATAACCATAGACGGTGCTGAACTGCCTGTTGTATATGGAGCATTTGAGAGCACTGTTGAGACTCCGGAGAACATGACTGCGGTAACTATCAGTGTGAAGGGCGACGCGGCAGTTGAAAGTCTGTATGGACTTTTCAGGACATATTGTACTGGTGGTGTACTGATAGACACGGAGAAGTCAGTTAAGATAAAGACGCTCTATGGTCTCAGCACATCGACCATAGATGGAGACATCACGGAGAATATCAATTATAGCTGTGATGGCAACACATTTGTCACACTGGCTACAGATGGATATTACACAGGAAAGGCATACACTATAAATGGTGATGCAGTGTTCAATATGAAAGGAGCCAGCGCCAATTCAGTGTATCTCGTGCAGAATGGAGCTGTGCTCAGTAAGACACTGACGGCCAAGGTGACTGACTCCAAGGTAGACAGCCTGAACGGAGTTTCCCAGGGGGCAAAGGTTGATGGTGACGTGAGCCTTACATTTGACGGAATATCAGCCGTAAAGGATGGAAGAAGTGCCAGTGTATATGGTGCGTCAAGTGCGACTATCCTTGGAAATCTGGACCTTAAGCTGAAAAGCCAGTCTGGATCAGAGATGTCTGTGTATGGCACCAATAATACAAATATAAAGGGAAATGTAAATGTCAGCATTGATGGCTCAGGAGCAAAGTTCAACACCATATATGGAATGTATGGCGGTATGCTGGGCGGAAGGGCTGATATAGATATAAAGAACTGCGCTGCCGGTTACACAACATGTGGCATGAATTCGGTTTCGTTCAGTCAGACTCAGCCGGAGGAAGAAGGAACATATACGTATACTGTGAACATGGAGAATATCACTGGCGCCAGCGGCAGGGTATATGGAATTTCAAATTGTTCCGGTATCACTTCTGCCAGCGTTGTAATGAAGGCTGTGGCAACAACAGATACATTAAATGGCATGTATCTGAGCACAGGTGTAAAAGGTGATATAAAGGCAGAACTTTACAACTGTAATGCAGCCTATGTAAAAGCTCTGGAGCTGTCAAATGTGACGGTAAATGGTTCTGTAGATGCCATAGTTTCGGGCTGTAGCATTACGAGATCTCTGAATGTAGAGCAGGGCGGAAGCATCAGTAAGGATCTTAACATAAGCGTCAGCAACGTTATCAGCAGTTCAGCACAGTTTGTATACGGCGGTAGCTGTCTGGGAAATATGACGGTCAATGTGGATGGCATGAATGATGAATCCATAGTAGACGAAAATGGCGATCCGCTTGTGAACTCGTATGAATACGCGGGCAGCGACATGTTTACCATGATGGGCAACTTTGCACTGGCAGGGGAACTCAAGGCGGATATAGCAAAGATACATTTTGCAAAATGTGGACTCGCCGGAGGTGATTACAGTTGCGGAAATATCGGAACAAAGGTTGACATAACGTTGTCAGACAGCAGTATAAATGGACTGGCGGGAAATAATATTTTCTATCTGGCAAATGAGAGCTATTCCGGTTCAACCGAGAATACAGTTCCTGTTGATATAAAGATCAACAACACAGATTTTACAAATGCAGACGGAATAAGCTTCCAGATGTATATAGGTAATAACAAGGATGCAAAAGTTACATTTGATGACAAGTGCAGTATGCCGGAGAAGTATTATATGGCTCCAAGCATGAATACCACCGGCTCATCTGTCATAACATATGGACAGAATATATATTATGGCGGACAGAATCTTGTGATAGACAAGGATGTAACTGCTGACAATATTTACTTTGGTAACTTCACAGAGAACGGAAGCCAGGGCAATGCCGTGATCGTTATCAACAAGGGGGTAACGGTAACTGCAAATGAGGGTATATATGCAGCAGGCGGTTCAAACATACTCCACAGTGGAATCCTCAAGGGAACATTTAAGGCGACTGATGGGTATCTGCCAAATATATTCTCAAAGGGGGGCGTAATAGAGGACTCGGCTGTAGGGGATGTTGCAAATGTAAATTATTCATTGGATGTTGTGTCCAACGAGAAGGCCGCAACGTACACCATGACAGGCAAGACGTCACAGTATATTGATCCTGATGGTACATATGTCAAGGGCGGCGCAGATGTCAAGATAACACCGACCGTGAACAAGGGATATATTCTTGACAAGGTGACCTTCAGAGGTCAGAGCGACACAGCGGAAAATTCAGCGGTTGAAGCAAATGGCGTGTACACGTTCAGCATGCCGAACGAGCCTTGTACAGTGACGATCGCAACGACAGGAAAGCAGATCGTGGTATCCAAGACAACTGTTGATCCATCGGCACTGCTTGGAAAAGAATACACAGCAACTTCACCTCTCTATGACATGGCAGATCTTGTCATATCAAACGACGCAAGAGAGGGCGAGGTCACATACGAGATCGACGAGACAAATGGACTTCCTGAGGGACTCTCATTGATCGATGGCAAGATCGTCGGAACGGCAAGTAAGCTTTATGAAGACGGAAAAAATGTCATAGTCCATGTGACAGGAAGAAACGGTTCAAAGGCACAGCTCTCATTGAACGTGATCGTCTCAAATGAGGAGAAGAAACAGGACAACCAGGATGGCCGAATCGCAGTTGATGAGGATGAGAAGACTATATGTCTCAACGGAACATCAGTGGTCATCCAGGCAAAGGACGACACAGATACAGAGATATACGTGGACGACAATCAGGATGGACAGGCAGATGGCAAGACACCTCTGTACACCGGAGATCTGTCGGAGTACACGATAACAGGTGTCGAGGACAACGCCATAAGACGAAGCATCAGGATCACCATGACGGGGGGGAATGTAAAAGCAATATACGGTGCAAAGGATTCAGAGCTTTCATATAAAGGCGGCGATGCGGTGAGTATAAATATCCGTGGTGGTAAGGCAGCAACTATGTATGTTCTGTCGAATTCAACCGTGGATGGAACCATAGCATATGAGATCGCAGAGAACACTGTAGATAAGGGCGGATTTGCAGCGGATACAACATCAAAATATACCGGTGCATTCATGAGAAACAGCAAGGATATCGTAACTATCAGGGGAACCTACGTTGTGAATAAGAAGCTCACGGCAATGGCTCTGATAATCTATGACAGTGCGGCAGTTGATGTAAATGCTCCTGTTGAGGTAACGGATTATGTGTCACTGAACGAGAGATCATCCGCAGTATTTAACGATACGCTGACCGCTGACAGGCTTGGTTATTCAAAGTATGCCAAGGCAGTTGTGAATGGAGATACGAAGCTTGCGGCTCTCAATATGACACAGTATGACACGACACTCACAATAGGCGAGGATGCGCTGTTTGATGTGGGCAAGGTCAACATGACATCAGGCTGGGCAAGAGTATATCAGAAGGGTACGCTCAAGTGTCCTTCAGACCAGTTCAGCAACACAGGTGTGTGGGTGGCAGCAGGAAAATTTGCAGATGATATAGATGCCAGCGGCTGGACAGGAGTGTATTACAGCTATGCAGGCGGCTCAACAAACATGGACAACACATCAGCAAAATTGGCTGCACAGTCATATGTAGTTGAATATGAGAATGTCAAATATGTTGCCTGCAAACAGGCGATCACAGTTAGCTATACCGATGTGCCGGGTTACACAGCCTATGTGTCGGCAAATGGCGGCGAGCCGGTACAGGGAAGCAACGGAAGTGCAAAGGTGACAGGCCCGGATTCATCTATGTCTATTGTAGTGGATTATGTGGCAGACCAGATAGACATCAGTAAGGAATACGCAGATCCGATTCTGGCGGCGGAGACCAAGTACACAGCGGATTCACCAGCGTACGATCTCACGATCCTCAAGGTTACAGGAGATACCACAAAGAATTATGGAACTGACATGCAGTACAGATTGAAGAGCGGTTCGACACTTCCATCAGGACTTGTGCTTGAGTCGGGTAAGATAACAGGAACAGCCAAGAATGCAGGTGAAAGCACAGTAGTATTTGTCATAACAGGACGAAATGGAACACCGGTTGATTTCCCAGTGGTATTCAAGGTACTGCCGGCAGGCACGGAGATACCTGATATCAACAAGCTTGGTGTATCTGTGAACACAGAGGATAAGACCATTGATCTCGGTGGAAATTCAGCAGTGATAATAGTTGATCCGTCGGATAGCAGCAAGAGCTCAGTATATCTGGATGCTGATCATAATGGAGTGGCAGACGACAACAGACCACTCAGAATAGACCAAGAGGTTACATATGATCTGTCAGGCTACAGCATATCAGGCTATACGGACACAGCAAATAAATACACCGGTGACATATCGGTGACACTCAGAAGCGGAAATGTCGGCAATATATGTGCTGCGGGTTCAACTGACAGCAAGGCAGACCGAGTGACGATAGATGGAAATGTAACCATGACGATCATGAGCGGTTATGTGTCAGGCACTGTAGCTGCGGCAGGAAACGCTGATGTCAAGACAGTGACCTTCACGGCAGAGGACGGAAGAGCAGGAAGCGTGGTATACGGTGCGTACAATACAAATGCGGAGAAGGTAGACTTCACATTTGCAAAGTCTGCACAGATGTACACACCGAAATCAACCAAGTCTGAGAATATGTATGTTACATCGGGTGGATCAGTATCCGGTGATGTGGATATAAGAGTTGGTATAACTGATCATTACAATACATTTATATACGGTGCGGATTACATGAACAAGCGCTCCTACTTCAACGGAGTGTCGGGAACAGCCGTATCCGGAAATGTGAACTGTGTGGTTGATGGAAGATGGTGCGCTGAGAAGTGCAACAACTTTGTCCAGCAGTCAGATGTGAAGGGAGATCTGTATGCCGAGATAAAGTCAGGAGAACTCAGAAAAAATGACGTCAACAATGAGCATAGCAAGGCATTGGTATTTAACTATGGTCACAGCATTGGAAATATATACGTCAAGGCAGGAACAGAGGGCGCTGTCACAGGTGACTTTGTACTTGCGGCAGGCGGTAAGGTTGGCAAGGTAGAGTATGTAGACGAGAATGCAAAGTCCACAGCTACTGTAAAGGGCACCGCTGACAATTACCGGGTTGAGAGTCTGGGTTCACTGTATATGTCTCTCGCCGGCAAATTAACTATAGGCGGAGACTACACACTTGACAGAGAGGTGGAGGTAAAACAGCTTGAGATCCTAAAGGATTCAAAGCTGACCATCGCCGAGGGCGCAGTTCTTACAAATACATCGACAGCGACAGTTACCGGTGATGTTGAGAACATTGGCACATGGAATGTGGACGGCGCTCTGACTATGACAGGATCACTGGTCAACAGAGGTGCATGGAATCTGAAAGGAAATGTTCAGGCTTCAGCAACAGTAGATAACTACGGGGATATCACAGCAGCAAATAGTGAGAGGATCACCTTGAATACAAATGCAAAGCTCATCAACAGAGCTGATGCACAGTTTACATTTGGCAACCTCACAAACAGTGCAATGATCGTAAACTATGGTAATATGAAGCAGCTAGCAAATACGTCAAGCCTTGGAAGCGGAAGCATACTTACCACAGTAATCCCGGATATGGTGTACGCACTGAAAAATTACAGCGTAATTTTCTACAAGCTTGATGTGGATTATCCTGCATATTGCTTCAAGGATGGCGATGCAAAGATAGAGAAGAGTTCATCGGCAACAAGATGTCAGAAGAAGTCAGGTGTTGACGGTGACGATGCACTCTATATACAGGGTGGCAAGTCGTTCTACATCACAATAGACGGTGAGCCGATAGATGGAATGGCGGTGGATTCAGTTGTATTTGGATCGGATGACACAGCCATGACTACAAGTAACAACCGTCTCTGGAGCGGCGTCATGACATATGAGCCGGCAACAGTTACGGTAAATATGGCAAAGCAGGAGGCCGTAAATATAACTCTCGCAAAGACAGAGGATACAGTTAAGGCGCAGGTTGGAAAGACAACCACAAAGGATGAGCCATTATATGATCTGACAGCCATAGAGATCCAGAATGATGAAGCTGTGGACAACGGATATGTGTTATACTCCCTTGCAAAGGGACAGACACTTCCGGCAGGACTTGTGATATACGATGGAAAGGTATATGGAACGCCGAAGACTGCAAGTGCTGAGGCACAGACAGTCAAGTTCACGGTGAGAGGACAGAATCAGACAGTGTCTGAGTTCACACTGATCATATCCAGCGTGGAGAAGGGAATACCTTCATTTACTGCCGGAAAGGCGGGCAACGCATATGCCGGCAAGACCCTTGCGGATGTGGAGCTTCCAACATCGGCAGCAGGAAAGTACATGTGGGCAGATGGAACACAGCAGGTAGGCAAGGCCGGAACAAGCGAGACCTACGATGCATACTTTGTTCCAGACGACACAGCAAACTATGACTGGAGCAAGATCGATGCAGCAGAGGGAACATATGAGGAACTGGAAGACGGAAGTGTGAGAATTGCAGTGAAGCTTTCAGTGTATGTGAGAAAGCAGGATCCTGTATTTACAGTTCCGGAGAATGTCACAGCTACATACGGAGACACTGTTGGCAAGATACTCCTGCCTGAGACAGCAGGTGGAATGTTCATCTGGGAGAATGCATATGAATCTGTGGGAGAGGTTGGAACAAAGACTTTCCTTGCAACATTTGTACCTGAAGATGAGGATGTATACGAGAGAGCAGAGCATGTGGAGATAACTGTTCAGATTCTTCCTGCAAATGCAGTATTTACTCAGGCGATAGATTCACTGAGTGCTAAGGAGAATATGACTCTTGCAGACATAGAGCTTCCAGAGCGCGAGGATGGAGTATACACATGGTATACAGACAGAACGACAAAGGTTGAGGATGGCAATACATACAAGCTTTGCTTCAAGCCTGCAGACACAGTAAATTATGACTGGACATCAGTTACAGGATGGAACAGGGCTTACAATGGAGTTGTATTCAATGTAAAGATCACCATCGAGAAAGAGCCGGAGCAGCATGTACACGATTACGGCAATAAGTACAAGAGCGACAGCAGATCTCACTGGTATCAGTGCTCATGTGGAGAGAAGTCAGGCCTGGCAAATCACACATGGGACAAGGGAGCGATAACGACCAAGCCTACAGACACAGCGGCAGGTAAGAAGACATTTACCTGTACCAAGTGTGGGTACAAGCGTTATGAGTCAGTAGCTGCCCTTGGAATAGACATAGGAAATTCCAAGAACAATGTGGTCGTAAGCGGTATAGAAAAGAATGGATATACATACACAGGATCACCTATCACTGTTAAATCGCTTGCGCTCAGGAGAGGCAAAACAACACTGAAGAATGGTGTGGATTACACCGTACAGTACAAGAACAACAAGAATATCGGTACAGCGACAGTAAAGATCACTGGTAAGGGTAATTACAGAGGCTCCGTCAGCAAGACATTTGCTATCAAGGCTGGCAAGGGCAAGATATATAAAGTTGCGCAGAAGGGCGTGCCTGGCTATCTGAAATATAAGGTGACAAATGCCGCTTCAAATGGCAAGGGAACAGTGACACTTGTTGGAAGTACAAGCAAGAAGAACGACAAGAAGTTCAAGTCACTCACGGTTGCATCCAGTGTCAAGATCGGTGGAGTGAACTTCAATGTTACGGCTGTAGGAGCGAAAGCATTTACAGGACGCAAATATCTCACCACGGTTGTGATCGGAGGAAACATTAAGACCATAGGCGGTGCAGCATTCAGCAAGTGTGTAAAGCTTGGAAAAGTTACTATAAAGTCTACAAGGATAACGACTACCGGTAAGAATGCTTTCCAGGGTGTCAAGAGCAATGTGAAGATATATCTTCCTAAGAAGAAATATGACGCATATGCAAAGAAGCTCAAGGCGAAGGGAATGAACACTCCTAAGAAAGCGGTATACAAAAAGTCAAAATAAATGAAATGCGTTGATGTGTTGGCAGGACAGTCACAGATGATGTGGCTGTCCTGTTTTTTATGTGAAGATCGTTCTGGTGTAAAACCATGAGTGTAGTGACAGGAAAGATATAATCTGCTATACTGAACATATGTTTGTGAATATATGGAGGACTGTATGGATAATTTTATAGATGAACTGAATGAACAGCAAATGGAGGCAGTGACCACCACAGAAGGGTATGTGCGCATAATTGCGGGAGCGGGAACCGGCAAGACAAAGGCGCTCACATACAGATATGCGTATCTGGTGGATGAGCTTGGAATATCTACATCGAATATACTGTGTGTCACATTTACAAATAAAGCGGCGAGGGAGATGAGCAAACGTATCAGACAGATGATCGGGGACAGTGATACGGGATACATCTGCACATTTCACGGCTTCTGTGTGAAGCTTCTGAGGGAGGATATCCATGCCATCAATTATCCCCAGAACTTTGTGGTGATGGACAGCGAGGACACGGAGGATATACTCAAAACGGTGTACGAGAATGCCCATATACAGTCGAGGACATATACATTTGACATGGCGAGGAATCACATATCGGCGATGAAGAACGAGATGCAGCACATTGCATATCTGGCGGACATAAGCAACGACAGACTGTTGGCGGATTATGAGAACGCCTCAGACATTCCTGAAAAAGTATTTCTGGGATACCTGTACGAACAGAGGAAGGTGTATGGAGTTGACTATGATGATCTCATAACCATTGCGTTCCACATCCTCAGAACCGATGCGGAGAAATGCCGCAAATGGCAGGAACGCATGATGTATGTCATGGTGGACGAGTTTCAGGATGTCAGTGGTAACCAGTATGCGCTGGCGGAGATACTCAGCGGTTATCACAGGAATCTGTTCATCGTGGGCGATCCGGATCAGACCATATATACGTGGCGCGGGGCAAGGATAGAATATATCTTGAATTTTGATGCAGAACATGAGGACACGAAAACTGTATTTTTGGATGTCAACTACAGGTCAATACCGGAGATACTGGCTGTGTCCAACTCGCTTATAGAGAAGAACAAGAAGAGACTTCCGCACAGGCTTGAGGCTGTGAAGCCGTCTGAGGCACGCCCTCTGTACGTACATTCCAGGACCACCGGGGATGAAGCCCAGTGGGTGACAAATGAGATAAAAAGACTGGTTGAGGCGGGCACAAAGTACAGTGACATAGCCGTTTTGTACAGATCACATTTCGTATCGAGAAGCATAGAGGAAGCATTTATCAAGACAAAGATCCCGTATATCCTCTACAGCGGAACGGAGTTCTACAAACGCAAGGAGATAAAGGATGTGCTGGCATATCTCAGGATGGTGGCATACGCGGATGATCTGTCATTTCACAGGGTGATAAATGAACCAAAGCGGAACTTTGGCAAAAAGAGAATGTCGATGCTGAAGTCGTACTGTGAGACTCACAGATGCTCACTGTACAGCGGTCTTCAGGATCTTCTGGAGGAGAAGACTGTTAAGTCGACAGGTGCTTCAGCCTTTGTCGATATCATAGAAAATTTCAGGAGGACATACAAGGAGAAAAGTCTGTCAGACCTTGTGACAGAGCTTATGGCCGCCACGGGCTACGAGGCGATGCTCAGACAGGCGGGCGAACAGGAAAGGCTGGACAACCTGGCAGAGCTGAAGCAGTCGATAGACGAATATGAGAAGATCTCCGGTGAGGAGAATACGCTGGAGGAATATCTGCAGAGCATAGCTCTCTACACGAACAATGACAGGGAGAAGGACAAGGATTCTGTGACGATGATGACCATACACACCGCAAAGGGCCTGGAGTTCCCATATGTGTTCGTGTGCGGCGTAAATGAAGGCATATTCCCAAGCAAGCACGTGGACACTGAGGCGATGCTCGAGGAGGAACGACGCATGGCATACGTGGCATGTACCAGAGCGGAGCGCGGTCTGTACATCAGCGATGCTGAGGGGCTGAACTATGATGATTCATTTAGATATCCTTCTAGATTCATATTCAATATAGACCGGGAAGCCATCGACTACGTGAACGAGCTCCCACAGCGCCTTGTCGACGACACGAAGAGCTACATAGCCGCAAATGAGAGCCGCTATATGCCGCTGGACACCGAGCTAAAGACCGGAGACAGGGTGAGACACAAGGTGTTCGACGAGGGCACAATAACCGGTATCAGAGTGGATATAGGATGCTATGTGGTCAAGTTCGACAAGGTGGCAACGGAGAGAAACTTGAAGATTGGGGTGGGGCTGGAGCGAGTGTGATGGTATTGGATTAGACATAGAGTTGTGAAAGCCTGTATAAACAGGGTTGATGAAAGCGTAGGCCGGCAGTGGACGATGGAGGCGTCTGTTGCCGGTCTTTTTATGTGGGGCGAAGGTGGATGGGGGTATTAAGGAGATTGGGTTGTGTGGAGAAAATTGGACATTGATAGGTGTAGAATTATGTAGGAATAGGATATGAATTGTTTTACATTAAGCAATAAGTATTATAAAATGTATATAGTATACAAATAAGAAATACACAATTATATATTTAATGGTAAAACTAATATATGTGTGTAATAAAAATATATGAGAGGAGGTGAATTGTAGAAATGTTTCAGTTGAAAGTTCTTTTTAAGTTGGAGAATAATCATTTGCCAAAAGAAATGGATCGGCTTATGCTTAGTTTCTTCAAGGCGGCAACAGAACGATATTCCAAGGATATGTTTAATGCGTTATATGATAAAAGTAGATCGATAATAAAAACATACACATATTCGTTTAATCTTCCTGGTGCCGCATTTGTTAAAGATGGCATAGAGTTACAGAAGAACGAATTTACAATGTTTTTTTCTGATGCTGATCAGGGAGAACTTATGATGTTCTTTAATGCATTCCAGGGAATGAAGTATCAGAAGTATCCCATGGCGGGAAATTCCATGCAGTTGGTGTCGATGTATATTCAGAATATGAATGAGATCAAAGATGACGAGATAATAATCAGAATGTCTAGTCCTTTGATCGTCAGAAGACACAATTCGGATGATAATTCAGATAAGTATTATGTATACAATACGGATGGATTTGAGCAGGCGCTGAGGGAGAATATAGATATTTTTATCGATAGGATGAACATACCTGTGAAATCTGACAGTTTTGGGATTGAACCGATCAAGGCAAAAAAGGTTGTGATTCCTGTGTTTGGTAGGAATACAGATGCTTCGTTGGGGATATTTAAACTCAAGGGAGACAGGGATCTTTTGAATTTATTGTATATGGCAGGAATTGGTGCAAGGAGATCTGAGGGGAAAGGCAAATTTGATATTCTCGCGTAGAAAGGAGGGAGAAGAGTGGACAGGATAGTCATAAATTTAGGAGATTTCCTAAAGAATGCAGGAATTGTTGGACTCAATTACATACTTGAGGATGTTATCTGCGCAGAGAAGGATAAAGACTACGGATATACTCCAGATAGACAGGCAATATGGCTCTCAAGAGACTTTGCTTTGGACTGTGATTGGACAGATGTATATTTTAAAGCATTTACGAAATATTATAGAAAGCATTCCGTGTATCAGTCTGTTATAGATGAGATAAACAGTATACTTGCAGTAATTGAGAATGACAACTTTAAACTTAAAGATATGAAAGATAAGTTGAAATTTATCAATGATAAGTTACTTTCGAATAGTTACAAATCAGGATTTGTCAGCGTAAAAGATCATCTTGATGTGATACAACCATATGAGGATCTGCAAGCACAAAAGTTAAAAGATACAATGGATATCCAGGAAGTTAATCGAAGACTAGAAGAACTTTTGATCTTTTTGAAACAGCCAATATGCGAAGAAGCGTTTGTCATGAAGGGGGCACTGTATAATTACATAAATCGTTTCTGGGGTGGAAAATGTTTTTTGAATAGTAAAAATAAAGAAAAAAACATGAGAGAGGTATTTGAAGCTGACTTTGCAGTGCCATTAAGGGAATATATAAAGAAATCACATGATAAGGAAAAGGATATATGTATAGACTGCGGAAATCTTATATCCGGAAAAGAGAAAGTTTCTATAGCTTTCATGAAAGATATGGCAGATGACTTGAGTAGAAAGAGATCTGCATTCTGGAATTGTAAAGTGGATGCCTTTCTGTGTCCGGTTTGTGCTTATATATATGCTTTAGCACCTCTTGGATTTTTGATAATTGGCAGACGGTATGTATTTGTGAATATAAATAGTGATATTGATAATCTGCTGGCTGCAAATAACAAATATGGTCACGAAAGTATAGAGTCACAGAAAGATACGGAGAAAGAAGAACGATATAGTTCATGGATAGCAAGAACTATAAACATTATGCTGGGAATAAAGACAGAAGGTCTCAGTAACATACAGGTTATAACAAGAGGGATAAATGATACAGACACATATACATTTGACGTAATAAGCAAGGATGTGTTGTCCATACTTAAGGATAAAGGAATAAAAAGTAGTATAGATTCACTGAGCAAGCATCCAGATGTCAAACGTGGATCTGATTATATAAATGTTCATGAAAGTGTAATATTGAATATTCTCAGGTATAGAAGTCAGTATGATTTGCTAAATATTTTACTGAAAATAGCTATTGAAACAAATGGGGTAGTTTACACTGCAGCAAATGTCTATGATGTGCAGCTTAGAACAAATGTCCATAATATTGATACAGATAAGAAAAAAGGAGGAATAATAATGAATCGATACAGTGTGAGGGATCGTGGTTACGAATTGCGTAAAGCATTGCTTTTGGCAAAAGGTGCTACGGATGATTCGTGTATAAGAGGAACTGTGTATCAGCTGTTAAATGCATTGTCCGTGGGAAATGCAAATAAATTTATGGAAAATGTATTAAGAGTATATTGTTCCACAAAGTTACAGGTACCTAATGAGTTTATAGAGTGTCTTGGAGATCAGAACAGGTTTAAAGAATATGGCTATGCGTTTTTATTAGGATTGCAGGGTAGTCATTATGAGAAGAAGGAGGAGATCATTAATGAGTAGAAATGGTTTAACAATTACAATAGTATTCCTTGCCGAGAGTGCAAATTATGGTGAGGGTGTAGGAAACATCAGTACATTAAAAAAGATGACAAGGGGAAATTATGAGCAGTACTCATATATTTCAAGGCAGGCACTCCGATACAACATGATACAGCAGCTTGGATGGGATACAACTCCGGTTGATGGAAAAAGTGGGGTTGTACAGTTTGCTCCATCAGCAAGTATAGTGGATTATCCTGAAATAGATCTTTTTGGTTATATGAAGACCAGTTCAAAGGAGGATGATAAAAAGGGAGGTGCCATGACAAGAAGTGCAGTTGTAAGGCTAAGTAATGCCGTTGCACTTGAACCATATAAAAGTGATCTAGAGTTCCTTACTAATATGGGACTTGCAAGGAGACAGAATCTTGAAAACGGTATAGCACAGAGTGAAATCCACAGATCTTTGTATACATATACAATAACAATAGACCTGGATAGGATCGGTGTTGATGGAGATATAAATGTCCCTTCTGAGGAGAAGGCGGACAGAGTTAAGAAATTCCTGGACACAGTGATGTTTCTCTACAGAGATATAAAGGGAAGAAGAGAAAATTTGAGCCCTGTTTTTGTTGTTGGTGGTAGATATTCAAGAAAAAACCCGTTCTTTGAAAACAGGATTGCTGTAGAAGATTCTCGCATGAATGTTGGTCTGATATCTGAGGTAATCAATAGCAATGATGATATAAGAGACAATACGGTGGTAGGCGTGATGAGTGGTATATTTACAAATGATAAAGAGATAAAAGATGTGATAAATGCAGTTAAGGTAGTGGAAGTATTTACGCATTTAAAGAAGGAAGTTGATGAATATTATGGAGAGAGCAATTAGGATCGAATGTTATCAGAGTACGGCCAATTACAGGAAACCTAGTAGTTTTATCATCAAAGAGTCGTATCCTATGCCTCCATACTCAACAGTTATTGGGATGGTACATGCTGTATGTGGCTTCAAAGAGTATCATCCAATGAAAGTAAGTATTCAGGGGACAAATTCTGGATCTGTATCGGAACTATATACAAGATATTCGTTTTCTATGGATACAAAGTATGATGCAGGTCGCCATAATATCTGTATTGATGAAGGTGATAAAAAATATGGAGCATTTAAAGGCATAGCGCATGTAGAACTGATATGCAATAGCAGAATGCTCATTCATGTAGTCCCTGAGGAGCAGGACTATGATAGGATACTTGAGGGATTAAATAATCCTGTCGTATATCCTTCACTAGGAAGATATGAAGACCTGCTGGATATACAGTCAGTTAGGGAAGTTACGTTGAGTGAGGACGAGGAGGTTGAAACTCTTAATGATATCTACATGCCGGTAAGTAGTGAGATTGAGATGGCGGGAACAGTTTATACACTCACTAAAGAGTATGAGATAACAAAACAGGGACTTCGTCGTTGGAAGAGGGAAGGCGGCAAGATCAGGGTATATCACATGACAAAGGGGACTGTATTTGAAGAGGTGTGTGTCGATGATATGGGGGCTGTTGTAGCATTGGCATGATTCTAGTCTATTAATAGTTACATTTTGGATTTATTGGGGGAAAGATAGCATGGAATATTATGCAAAATCGGTTGAGAAGGGATTGTCGAAAGATAAAATAGACAAAATTGTAGAAAATACAGTTGCATTGATAAATGAATATGACGAAAATGTATATTCTGAGTTAATAAGCAAATTAAAAAATTATTTGAAAAATATTGATTCAAAAGTATCTGATAAAGGACAAAAAACATTGGCAGCACACACAAAGGAAATATTGTCATGTGCAGAAAAATTCTTTGATATATATGGGACATATTTTACCAGTCCGGGTGTTTCTCGAAAAGTTCGCTCTTGGGGTTTACCATCTCCGGCTCGATCCAGATACCGAATTTCACGCCGGCATCTTTAGCGACCTGCACCAGATGAGGAATGCCGTTTGGCAACTTATCGTGTGTAACCTCCCAATCGCCCAATCCGGCCTTATCGTTTTGACGAGGGTATTTATTAGCGAACCAACCATCATCCAGCAAAAACATATCTACACCTAGATGCTTGGCTTCTTTCATTAGTTCCTCCAATTTCTTCTCGTTGAAATTGAAACCAGTCGATTCCCAGTTGTTCAGTAGGGTAAGTCGATCGCCTTTACCATCCTTGATCTGGTAATTACGTGCCCAATCATGGATATCACGACTGGCTTTTCCGGTTCCTTGATTACTCAACGTAAAGATAAACTCAGGAGTGACGAACCATTCGTTCGGTTTCAATTCATAGGCGGACGCATAGGGATTGATGCCGGAGATGACACGAAGGTTACCGGCGTTATCCACCTCGAACGTAAAGCGGTAGTTTCCAGTCCAACCGATCGTTCCCATTAAAACATCTCCTGTATTCTCGCTGGCCGGGGCACCTAACCCAATCTCAAAAAACGGGTAAGCGTGCATGGCGGCACGGGAGCCTAGTTTCGTATCGATAATCTTTTTCCCGAATTTCAAGTCTTGGCTGCTCATCTGTACTTCTTTGGCCCAGTCACCGCTAAACTCGGTCAATACATAGCGAGGACTCTCGAAATAAAGCATATTGGAAGCGTATTGGGTAATCGTGACCGGTTTTTTCTCCATATGACGAATCTCAGTCCAAGCCTTGATCACGTTTTCTTTAGCGAAGGTTACATAATGTAATTTAGCCTCCACTGGGTATACATCGTCTTTCAGGGAGATAATTGTCTCCGTAACGTTATTGTCTAGTTTCTTAGATTCGCTGGAAACATACTTGAATAT
>OGXH01001219.1_pt1 | contig 18999 bp, 18 predicted proteins | sample 1576241 | NCBI WGS metagenome assembly OGXH01 (sample SAMEA3541529, study PRJEB24748) | human gut metagenome | biome: human gut; feature: human-associated habitat; material: faeces | place: China | collected 2012
CGTGAAACTGAGCCGTCAGATTGTGGAACTTTCAAGATGTTGTTTGGGGACGTGGAACAATTGACTGTTACAATGTTTATGTAGATGGAGAAAGAAGACGTACAGGAATTTCAGCACAGGCTTTAAAACTTCCTGTTTATACAGAAGGAACACATACAATAGCAATTACAACAGTTGTAGGAAAAAGAGAATCAGAAAGACTTGAAGCACAGATTCAGATTACAGGAACAGGTGAAAAGGAAACAGAACCTGAAACATGTCCTGAAGAACTTAAGCCACAGCTTAAGGAAAATGTTCCTTTAAGAGATGACAGAATTGCAATTGAACTTAACAATAAGACTAATGGAAAATACAGTGACAGTGAAATTTACTGGTGCATTGTAGGAAATAATGCAAATAATCAGCTTTGCTATATGGATAAAGATGGAAATATGATTCCTGCATCAGAGAGTCTTAACACAGTTGAAGTAAACGGAACAAAATATGCAAATATTTATCATACACTTGCAGAATCAGATCATGTATATGCTCCAACTATCAGATCAGGAAGAATGTATTTAAGTTATGGAAAACCTGTATATGTTAAGTTTAACGGTTCTACAGGTTATGCCGGACCGGATCTTAACAATCCTGGAGACGTAAATGCTAACACATTATTTGAGTTTGCAGAGTTTACTATTGAAGGAAAGCATTATTGGGGAAATACAACACGTGTTGATTATTTCTGTTTCCCAATGGTTACACGTTTAATAGGTGGTTCGTTATATGGCGGATATGATAATGTAGTAGGTGATGTTGGAACAAGAGATGAAATCTTCAATGCATTTAAGAATGAAGTTCCAAATGAATATAAGTCACTTGTAAGAGATGATAGAATTATTGCACCATGTAAGAGTACATTTAATGTTGGAAAGATAAACGGAAATTATTTTGATAATTATATTAATGAATTCTGGAACAAATATGCCAATGAAGATTTAAGATTCAGCTCAGAATCAGGAAGATTTGTTGGTAGAGTAGTTGGAAATCAGATGCGATTTACAAGAGAAGGTGACAGCACAGTTTATTATGTTGATAAGCCAAATACACAGGAAGTGTTAGAAGGCAAGGGCGCATTTGACAGAGGAAACGGTGTTGAAAAAGCTATTGAAGCACAGCTTTGTGCAGCATTTAACAGAGGTGTTGCAACAGAACCTGAAAACTGGTATACACCAAGTAAGTATTATAAGAACAGTGTGTCAAACTTCTATGCAGGATTCTTCCATGAACATTCAGTTTTAGGAAAAGCTTATGGATTCTGTTATGACGATGTAAATGATCAGAGCACATTACTTCAGTATGATAAGGCAGATGCTCTTGTAATTGATCTTAAATGGTAAATAAATTACTATAAAAAATACCCTTTTTAATTGGGAGCACATCAGTTTTGGTGTGCTCTCTTTTGTTTTAATCCCCAAAAAAATAACAGAGCTTCAATTCTAATTAATGTTTTGCAACAAACTAATTAGCATTAAGCCCTGTTAATTCTTTGAAATGTAAATAATTTCATCTTACTAACTATTAATTAATATCCAACAGCTTATCTACTGCATCCTGTATTTCAGGGTGCTTTCTATATTGTTCTATTAAGTGATGTTCATGTTTTGTAAGATTAATTGGCTCTTCGTCAGTATATCCGAAAGTGCCAAGAATGTTATCAATATTATAAATATCACAAAGTAGAAGTAGTGTGTCAGCGTCAGGCTGAGTGGCACTGCTTTCCCATCCGTAAACGGTTTTTTCAGCTACCTTAAGTGACTTTTCTTCCAGTAATTCAGTAACGTCCCTCACACTTAAATTATTCATTTTTCGGTAAGCTTTTAATACTTCTGCAATCTTTTTATTCTTCATTTTAAATACCTCTTTTTAAATAATATAGTAAGAAAAAATCAACGTCAACCAAATCACCTTGAAAAAAGAAAAAATCCTTTCAAATTCTTTAGATTCGGGAAAAATCTACATTGCATTTCTTGTATTCAGAGAATATAATAGACATTATAATATTATTTTCTTGTAATACGGGAATGGCGGTGACAAATGAAAAATAATAACAGCGTTTCAAAAGCATTAATTAAATACATAAAAGAAAAAGAAATATCTACATCACAGATTTCTAAGGATACCGGAATTGGGGAGAAAAAGTTAACTGACGAGAATGTAACTTTTACGGCATCAGAATTTTTGGAATTATGTTCTTATTTGCATTTAAAACCGGAAGATTTGAGATAGGTGATAAAGTGCTAAATTACATATGCAGAAATGACAATATTAAAACTAAAAGCAGTACCTGTCCTGTGTGTGGACAGAGAACTGAACTGACAAAATCAGACATATACTGGTGCGAAACCTGCAAGGTGCCATTGTATCAGAAGGAATGTCAGTGTTGTGGAAGTAGCGGCAGAAGAATAACAACGGATATGAGACCGGTTTTTCCTGAGGAAAGGTTGTTATTAGAAATAATGACAGATAAGGAGCCGGGATATTACGAAAAGATGTCTGTTTGGAACTGCTCAGGTAACAGATATATCGCTGATGGTCATAAGGTTGATTTTGCAGTTAAGGATTTAAAGGATAAGAATTCGGAAGAAATAAGAATTAAATATGAGAGTGAAGTTTCAAATATTGATTATAGATATTTTAATGAATTTAAAGACAGATTCATTAAGGCTAACAGAAGCCGTTACGAATTTATAGTAAAGGAAGCAGTAGATTACATAAAGAATTCAACAAAGGATTATACTGCAAAGGATATGTTTGTTTCTTTTTCAGGGGGGAAGGACTCTACAGTCACATCTGATCTTGTTATGAGAGCTTTAAGTGAACCGAAGATTCTTCATATTTTCGGTGACACAACTTTAGAATTCCCCGAGACTATGAAATACATAGAACGATTTAAAAAAGAACATCCACAGACTCCTGTTGTTTCATCAAGAAACAAAGATAAAGATTTTGAGGAACTTTGTGCTTTGGTTGGCCCACCAAGCAGAGTTATGAGATGGTGCTGTACTATTTTTAAAACAGGTGCAATCCAGAGAAAGATTAAAACTATGTTTAGAAATAAGAACAAAATTATAACTTTCTATGGAATAAGAAGAAACGAATCAGCAAGCAGAAACAAGTATGAGCGTGAAACAGAAGGCTCTAAAATTACAAAGCAGATAACTATTTCACCGATTATTGACTGGATGGATTTTGATGTGTGGCTTTACATGCTTACAACAGAAATTGATTTTAATTATGCATACAGATTAGGGTATGCAAGAGTTGGCTGCTGGTGTTGTCCTAATAACAGTGGTTGGTCAGAGTTTTTGTCTAAGATTCATATGCCTGAACAGTCCAAAAGATTCAGACAGCTTTTGGTTGACTTTGCAACAAAGATTGGAAAACCTGATCCGGAAGTGTATGTGGACGAAGGCAAGTGGAAAGCAAGACAGGGGGGAAATGGCGTAGATTATGCAAAGAAGTCGGCAGTATCATTTGAACCTTGTGTGCTGGAAGAGAATGCTTTTAATTATGAACTTCAAAGACCAATTTCAGACCAATTGTATGAGTTGTTTAAGCCTTTTGGATATTTAAATTTCAATATGGGCAATAAGCGATTGGGTGAAGTTTATGTAACAAGAAGGAATGGCAATCCTGTTTTGAAATTGCAGGGCAGAATTGGCTCTACAACTTTAAAAGTTACAATAATTGACAGCAACATAGATGGGGCAAAGAATCTTAAAACAGCAGAGGATAAGATTAAATGTCAGATTACAAAATATCAGATGTGTATGGCGTGCAGGGCATGCGAAAGTATTTGCAAGCACAATGCCATAGTTATAAAAGAGGACAAAGAAGGTAATCTTGATTATAGAATACTGGACAATAAATGTGTAAGATGTGCAGAATGCGTTAATCATTACACGGCAGGATGTTATATGAGAAAGGTTTTGGCAATAAAAAGAAACTAGTTAATTATTTATGAAACTTAAGCAGGCAGATAGGAGAAGAAAATGGCGATTAAACTTAAAGGACATGAAACATTTGCACTTCGTGAGGGGTGGCTTAATAAAGGACTTGCAAAGGTAGATGCCAATCCAAAAGTTTTCTCTGAAAACTATGGGGCGGATGCTCTTGGAGTGGGAAGCAATATGGCTAAGGCTATTCGCTATTGGCTTAAAGCCGGAAAGTTTATGGAAGAACCACCTAAAGAGGGGGCAAAGCTTACAGATATAGGTCAGATTATTTTTAAGGAAGATAAGTATTTAGAAGATATATTTTCATTATGGATATTCCATATTAATCTGGCAGGAAATGAGAAACTTGCAACAAGCTGGTATGCTTTTTTTAACTTAATTAACATTGACGAATTTTCAAAGGAAGATTTAATGAACATTCTATTAGAAAAGCTTACTCCTTTGGCAGAGAAAAAAGCCATACCTGAGCGTTCGTTGCGAGATGATATTTCCGTACTTTTAAATATGTACGTAAAAGAGAAGCAGCAGAATTATGATCCGGAGGAAAATAAGATTTCACCATTTGCACAATTGGGTTTATTAAAAAAAGACAGAAATAATTATATAAAAACACAGCCTGACAAGGATAAGTTATGTGATGATGCAGTGCTATACAGCCTGATTAAGTTTTTTGAAAAAAAAGAAGTTGACTCAATAGGAATAGATGAATTGCTTAACAGTCCAATGTCACCGGGAAGAATTTTGAACCTAAAGAGAATGGCTTTAAACGAATATTTGGACCATTTAGAAGGTCAGGGATATTTGACTGTTAACAGAACAGCAGGACTTGATATGGTTTATCTTAAAAAGAAAATCGAGCTTAAGGAAGTTGTTTCGAATTATTATAAAAAACACTAGAAGAAGTTTTTAAAAGGCTAACGAATTATTACAGGAACAATAAAGAAAAGCGATTTGTATGACTAATAAAACATTAAACACTGATAGAAAGGATGCGTATATCTGGCAATCAGGTATATCAGAGAATAAATGAATAAGTTTAAAGACTTTATAGAAATAGACAAGAAATTTCAAAATTCAATAAATTTGCAGTTGGACATAGATAATTTATCTAAACTAAATAGCTATATACCAACCCATTCTTCTATTTTAGTGTTGGATGGGTTTCTTAATAATGTTTTGTTAGACAGAGACAAGGCAAATATTTTAATTGGACCTTATGGAAAGGGAAAATCACACCTTTTACTGGTTTTGCTGGCTTTACTTAACGACGGAAAAGGGGACATAACTAAAAGAACAATTAACAAAATAGAAAAAGTTTCAAAGGAAACTGCTGAAAAAATAAAGACTATACAAAGTAGTGTAAAGCCTTTTCTTCCGGTTATTATTTCAGGAACAGAGAAGGATTTAAACAAAGAATTTATTATAGCTTTAATGGAGTCATTAAGAAAAAATAATCTTATGAATGTGGCACCTGAAAGCGATTATGGCAAGGCTTTGGAAGTTATAGCTAAATGGAAGAAAGACTTTAAACAGGTTTATGAAAGCTTTAAGCAGATTGTTAGAGAATATGGCAGAACTGTGGAAGAGTTTATGGGTGAACTTAAGGAAATGAAGGAAGAGGCTCTCAATATTTTTAAAGAGATACATCCTAAACTTACTGCCGGCAGTGAATTTATGCCGATGACAGTTAATAACGCCATGACTTTGTACGGGGAGATTAACAGAGCACTTGAAAGTTATGGATATGGCGGAATTTATATAATTTTCGATGAGTTCAGTAAATATATTGAAGGTCATGAAAAGGATACTTTTGCTTATGACATGAAGATTTTGCAGGATATATGTGAGCTTGCCAATAACTCCAAAAAACAGCAGATTCACATTACTTTCGTGGCGCACAAAAGCATTAAAGAGTACGGCAACGCATTGTCTTCAGATATAGTTAATGCTTTCAAAGGTGTTGAGGGTAGATTAAAAGAAGTTAGATTTGTAGTTTCAGCTCAGAATAATTATGAGCTTATTCAGCATGTAATAAAGAAGAAAGTAAGCGACTGCAAACCATGGTTTCAGGAGCAGAATAATAAAGAAATAATCGAGGAATCTTACAAGATTCCTTGTTTTTCAGGCTTATTTACAGAGAAAGAATATAAGAAAATCGTAATGGAGGGGTGTTTTCCGATGCTACCTCTTACAGCCTATGCACTTTTAAATATTAGTGAAAAGGTTGCACAGAATGAGAGAAGTATTTTTACTTTTCTTGCTAATGACGAAAAAGGAAGTCTAATTAATATAGTAGAAAACGGTAGCGAAGAATTACTGTCTGTTGATGTAGTTTATGACTATTTTCAAAATATGTTTAGGGACAGTATTTCTCTTACTAACATACACAATGAATGGCTTAAGGCAGACTATGCCTTAACTAAGGCTGAATCATTAAATGAAGAAAAAATAATTAAGGCAATGGCTATTCTTCATATGATTAATAGAAATGAGGAAGTTCCGGTTAGAAAGACGGAAATCAGATTGGCAACAGGTTTAAATATGGCTGATTTTGTAAGTAGCCTTGAAAAACTTGAAAGCAAAAATATTGTAACCTACAGAAGCAAGCTTGGAGTTTATGTATTTAAAAATAACGTAGGCGTAAACCTTGATAATCAGATGAACAACATGATTGAAAAGCAGCCTTTAAGCCTTAACTGGCAGGAAGAAATTGCCACAGTGTCAGAACTTGATTATGTACTTCCAAAGAAATACAACCAGGAATATACAATGACAAGATATTTCAAGTACGTATATATGACACCGGAGCAGTTTCTAAATACATCTAAGTCAGAATATTTATTTGAAACATATAAGGCAGACGGTCTGATTATATGTCTTGTTATGCTTAAAGATGGTGATGTTAATCAGATTAAGGAACATTTAAAGGAACTAAATGATAACAGACTTGTTGTAATATATCCTGACAAAATATTTGGCTTTTCAGAGCAGCAGAACATTAGAAAATTAAAAGCTGTGGAAAAATTGCTTAAGGATAAAGATTTTTTAGAAGAAAATAAAGTTCTGCAACAGGAACTTGAAATATATAAGGAAGATTTGATTTTTGAAATAAATGTAGAACTTGAAAAGTCATATTTGCCGGAAAATAACAGATGTAAATATTTTAATACATTAAATGGTGTGACGGAGTTGTGTTTTGAAAACCAGATTAGTTTTAATAGATTTTTAAGTGAAATATGCTTAAGCTACTACGAACATGCACCAAAGATTAACAACGAATTAATTAATAGAAAAAGTGTATCAGCACAGATTAAAAAGGCACGAAATTTAATTATAGATGCCATTTTAAACGAAGAAGAACTTAATAGATTTGAAAAGGGTACAAGCTCGGAGGCAACTATTTTTAGAGCTACTCTTATGCATACGGGAATTTTAAAAGGGGACAGTTCTGAAGAGGAAGGCTGTAGAAGAATTATTGAAGAAATCGATGTTTTTGTAGGTCAATGTGCAGGCAAGAAGGTTTCTTTTCAGGTCCTTTATAACAAATTATTGGGTAAGGATTTTGGCACAAGAAAAGGAGTAATTCCTATTTTTATTGCAAAGGAAATAATTAATCTGCAGGATACGCCGATTATTTATCTTCAGAATAAGGAAGTGGAGATTTCAAGCAGTATTTTAAACAATATTAACGAAAAACCACAGGAGTATTATCTTTTTATTGAAAAGGAAAGTATTGAGAAAGAAAAATATCTAAAGGTTTTAGAAGAACTTTTCCTTAGCGAAGAGTTAAGAAAAAAACAGAAGTCAAAAATGCAGCGCTTAAACAACATTGTGGAAAGTATGCAGAGATGGTACAGATCATTGGACCAGTATACTTTAACATTTACAAAACAGCTTTTTGAAGAAAATGAGCAGGGCTATTTGGAAGAAGATGCTTTCGAAAGAATGTGCTCTTTTAGAAAAGTATTTAAGGGCATAGAACTTAATCCAAGAGAAGTTCTTTTTGAAAAAATACCAAAGGCAATATGCCATGACAATAGCGGTGATGCAGTTTTTGAAAATGTTACTTTACAGATAGAAGAAATTAAAAAATATATGGACAACAATCTTGTAAATGCAAAGAAGAAAACAGCAGTTCAGGTTAAGAGCATCTTTGGAGCAAGGGCTGATGAAAGTTTAAGTGCATGTTTAAAGAACTGGTATTCAAAACAAAGTGAAAAGTCAAAGTCACATATTTACGCTGAGAATATTACAGGCTTTATGACGTACATTGAAAAGCTGACTACTAACGATGAGGATGAAATTGTTTCAAGATTGTGCAAAATTATTACAGGAATTTATATCAATGATTGGAAAAACGACTCTTATGAAAGATTTGTCGAAGAGTTAACTTATGTTAAAAACACTATTCAGTCTATTAAGGAAAGTGAACAGTCAACAGAGGGAGAAAATAAGATTTCAATTAAAACAGGGGAAAGTACAATCGAAAGATTCTTTGAACCTGACAGTGACGACAGCACAAGTTATTTCCTTCAGAATGCAATAGAGGATGCACTGGAAGAATTTGGTGATACATTGGAACTTAATCAGAAAGTTTCGGTGTTGGTAAAGGCACTGGAAGAACTGTTGAGTAAATAATTGAATTGATTGAAAAGTAATGGAACAGTAAGATTTGCGAAAGATATTAATAGAAGAGACTTGCCATATGCAAATGGAAGTTACTGATTATAAATGGATTTATTTGAGGGATAAGTTATGGATAAGGAGAATAATAGTAAAACTATATATTTAGATAATGCAGCAACAACTTTTCCAAAGCCGGAGTCTGTTTATACGGAGATGGATTATGTAAACAGAAATCTTGCAGTTAATACGGGAAGAGGCTCTTATAGTCTGGCAAGAAAAGCAACGGAAATAATAGACCGGACAAGAGAGAAAGCTTTGAAACTTGTAAAAGGAAAAGATGTTGCAGACATTGTGCTTACGCCATCAGCCACAATTGCAATGAATGTAATAATTGGTGGTTTGGATTGGAGTGGTGCAGATATTTGCTATGTTTCTCCTTTTGAACATAATGCAGTAATGCGACCATTACATTTGATTAGTGAAAAATATGGTTTTGATTTAATAGAACTCCCATTAAAGAGCGAAACATTAGAAATAGAGTTTGAAAAAATGGAATATATGTTTTCCATGAATCCTCCTACGAAAGTTTTTGCAACTCATATAAGCAACGTAACCGGGTATATTTTGCCGGTTAAAGAGATAACTGAAATGGCAAAAAAATATAACAGTCAGGTTATTATTGATGCCTCTCAGTCATTGGGATTATTAGACATTAACATGAACAACCTAATGGCAGATTTTATAGCTTTTGCAGGACATAAGAATCTATATGGACCATTTGGCACCAGTGGATTTTTCGTAAGAAAAGGAACAAAGATTAATCCATTTATTGCCGGAGGAACGGGAAGTGATTCACTTAACCTAAATATGCCAAAAACAATACCTGCAATGCTGGAACCGGCAAGTCCTAACATAGTTGCCGTGGCAGGAATGGAGGCAGCATTAGATGAAACAATTGGGCGAATAAGTGACTTTGAGGCAAAAGAAAAAGAATTAACAGAATACCTTGTAAAAGGACTTGAAAAAATAGAAAACGCAACTACATATTTTCCATTGGAAGATTCACATATAGGAATTGTAGCCTTTAACATTGAAGGCTACAAGGCAGAGGATGTGGGAACAATATTAGACCAGGATTACCACATTGCAGTTAGAACAGGATATCATTGCGCACCACTTATACATAAATATTTGATGGATATAGAAAAGGGAGGTGTGGTAAGAGCCAGTGTTGGAAGGTATACAACAAGGGATGATATAGAAAAGCTGCTGAAGGCAGTGGAAGAACTAAGTGAGGAAATGTAGATGAGTTTTGTTGATTTAAATGTACAGTTTAGTTATAGAAGTGATGTAGATGACATAGCAACAGATTTTTTAGTGCCTGTTTTAAGTGAGAGTATAAGCTATAAAAGGTCTGTTGGATATTTTTCCACGTCATCGCTTATAAGTCTGTCCGTTGGACTGTGTAAAATGGCACAGAATGGAGGAAAGGTTGAAATAATATGTTCCCCTCAATTGTCAAAGGAAGATATTGAAGCTGTTAATTTAGGTTACAAAACAAGAGAAAAAGCAATTACCGAAGCTTTAACATTAAGCATAGCAGAGCCAAAAGATTATTACGAATCAGAAAGACTTAACCTTATTGTAACAATGATTGCAATGGGAATACTGGATATAAAAATTGCATTTATGGAAACAGATACAGGTATAAATATTTATCATGAAAAGATTGCTTTATTTGAAGATAAGTACGGAAATAAAATTGGATTTAACGGTTCGCTAAATGAGTCAGAAAACGGCTTGAAAAATAATTTTGAGTCAATAGATATATACTGTAGCTGGAAGAATGAAAGTGAAGAAAAAAGAGTAGAGAGAATAGAAGAAAATTTTGGAAAACTATGGAACGATAAAACAAAAAAATTAAGAATAGTACCATTTCCTAAAATAGTGTTAGATAAGTTAATGACCTTTAAAAAAGGACAGGTTAATTTTGAACTAGATAATGAGCAATATAGCAACAATGGAATATTAAAAAAAGACAGTATTTTTCACGTTCCTGAAGATGTAACTTTAAGAGAATATCAAAAAGATGCAGTATCAGGTTGGATTAATCAAAATTATCAAGGCATTTTTTCAATGTCAACAGGTTCAGGAAAGTCGTATACGGCATTGGCATGTATGGTTGATTTGGCAAAAAAACTGGAAGAAAAGTTGGCAGTATTTATAGTTTGTCCTTACATTCATTTAGTAGGACAGTGGGAGGAAGATGAGGTAAATTGGGCATGTACGCCAATAATAGCTCATTCAAAGTCACCGGATAAAAACTGGGAACAGACATTAATAAAAGCTTATAAAAGATTTAGAAACAGTGAAAAACCATTTGTATGCATAACAACAAATGACACTTTTGCCAGTGAAAAAATTCAAAATATAATAACAAGATTTAATGAAGAACAGAATGTTCTTTTAATAGTTGATGAAGCACATAATTTTGGCTCAAAGAGATTATCAGAATTATTGCCTGAAAACATCAAATACAGAATTGCTTTATCGGCAACAATCAAGCGTCATATGGATAAGCAGGGAACGGATAAGCTGTTTAATTATTTTGGCAATGAATGTATTGTATACGATTTGGAAAGAGCCATAAAAGATGGGGCTTTATGCAAATACAAATATTATCCTATACCTGTTGTACTTGAAATGGACGAACTGGAAGAATATTCAGAATTAACAGAAAAAATAAAGAAATTCGTAATAGAAGAAAACGGAAAAATAAAAATATCGGAAGATGGAAAACTATTAGTTTTTAAAAGGTCAAGACTATTAGCTAAAGCCAGACAAAAGATTCCTACATTGTTGAAACTAATGGAAAAATATAAAGATGATAACAGCATTCTGGTATACAGTGGTGCATCAACAATGGAGAAAAGTGAAACCGGTGAACTTACAAAAATGATAGATGAAGTAACGGACAGTATTAAAAAGTCACTGGACATGCGTGTACATAAATTTACGGCAGAAGAAACTTTAGATGAACGTCAAGAGATAAAACACTATTTTGAAAAGGGATTATATCAGGTAATAACAGCAATTAAATGTTTAGATGAAGGTGTTAATATTCCGGGAATAAAGACAGCTTTTATAATGAGCAGTTCAAGAAATCCTAAGGAATTTATACAAAGAAGAGGCAGACTTCTTAGAAGAAGTAAAAACAAAAAATATGCAGAAATATATGATTTTATAACATTGCCGAGAGATTTATCAGATGTTGTATATGGCGATTATGAAAGCGACAGAACGATTATATTAGGTGAATTATTTAGAATGAATGAATTTGCTAAGCTTGCAGAAAACAGAAATAAAACTGAGGTATTGATTACGGAAATAATGAACGCATATGGCGTGTTCTTTGATATTGATGAAGAAAATAAGAAAATGGAGGAGTACTATGATGGATGAGAACAAGGAAATTAACAAGGAACTATTTGACAGGATGTTTAAAACTATTAGAACATGGGAAATCAAGAATGTAAGAAACAATGAAGAAACGGACAAAAAAATGGTAGAAAGAATATTAAACTACATCATAAGAGAGGTAAAATAGGAGGGATAGTCTAATGAAATTTAAAAAAATTATAATGACTAATTTTATGAGATACAAAGGCAAAAATGAGCTGGTATTTTCTTGTGACAATAATAAGAACGTGACAATTATATTAGGGGACAATACTTTTGGAAAAACAACCATAGCTCAGGCTTTCAGGTGGGGACTTTACGGTAAAGTTAAAAAGACTAACTATATAAAAAATATTGATGATATAGTTTTGTTGAATAATGAAGTAATATCATTAATGGATAAGGGAGAGATTCAGAAGGTTCAGGTAGAAATAGTAGTGGAAGATGGACCAAATACATATACCTTTATAAGAAGTCAGGAATTTAGAAAGGTACGTGATGATAATGAAGATTTAACAGTTGCCCCTTTTAATAAAATACCGGAACTTTCTATGACAAAAAACGGTGGCGATATTATAAGCAATATGGGAAATAAGAATAAAAACTATAAGGTAGGTTGCGTACAAAATACCATTAATACAATGTTTCCTGAAAAATTGTCAGACTATCTCTTTTTCGATGGAGAAAGATGGAGCGAAAATGATAATAGAGCAGTAGATATTGAAAAGTCAATAAATACAATAATTGGTTTATCTTCATTAACTAAAATGACAGAGCATTTAAAACTAGGTAATAGAGATATGTCAGCTAATGTAAGCGTAATTTCTAAGTTAAACAGAAAAATAAAAGTTTCATCAAGTGAAGAAGAAAAAGTTAGAGTTAAAATTGAACAAATTCAAAGAGATATTGAGACAAATGTAAGAAAAATTGCAGATACTAAAGAAGAAATAGATATGATGACAAGTGCAAAAGATGATTTGTATGAAATATTAAATAACAATAGAAGTATGGAAGAAGACCAAAAAAATCTTAAATATCAGACAAGTAGGAATAATAGAGAACAAAGTTATGCAAAAGAAACTTATACAGATATTGTTAAAAAATTTAGTCATTCAGATAAATTATTCGTAAGCGAATTGTTGCCAAGTGTAGAGAAAATAATTAGTCAGGTGGACTTAGAAGGAAAAGATATACCGGGAGTAACTTCAGATACAATTGACTGGCTACTTGAAAATAAGATCTGTCTGTGTGGAGAAGAACTGGTAGAGGGAGAAAAGCATTATGAAGCTTTAAAAAAGCTTAGAGAAGAAGTATACCCTAACAAAATAGGTGGACCGGCTAAATTATTAAAAGAAAAATTAAATATATGGGCTAATGATTCTAAAAATTTATTAGAGGACATAAAAGAGAAAGGTAATTCTTATGAAGTGTGTTTGGATGAGATAGAAGAGAGTGAAAATGAAATACATAGATTAGAGAGCAGAATAGACAAAAAATTGAATCTTGAAGATACAAGGAAAAAGTATAAGTATTATGAAGGGGCAATAAGAAATGCTGAATATTTAATAAAGAAACTTGAAGACAGTAATAGTGAATTGGAGAAAAAATTAACTAGCAATAAAGAGCAGCTAAAGAACATAGCAAGACAAAACAAGGAAAATGAAAGCGTACTTAGAGCAATAGCTTATGCAGAAGCTATTTATGACAGAGCGAAGATGAATGTCGAAATTCGTCAAAGAAATATGTTTAACGAGTTAAATGAAATCATAAAAGAAAATTTTGAAAAGATGTTTAACAGCACTGAAAAATATGCAGCATTGGGAAAAGATTTTAAGATGCATGTATATTACAAGAATCAGGGAATTGGTGGACAATCGACAGGTAAAGAAGAGAAATATTTGTCAGAAGGTGAAGTAACTGCAATCAACTTTGTTTTCATTGTTAGTATTTTAGAATTTGCAAAAAGACAGAAAGAAAAAGAAGATGATGAAAACTCAGTATTAAGTCTGCCTTTAGTTCTTGATGCACCATTTTCAAAATTAGGTACTCAGAATATTGGATTAATCTCAAAGCAACTTCCGGAATTTGCAGAACAGGTAATTATATTTATGTTAGATAAAGACTGGGAGGCTTCAGGTTTAGAACAAAATACATTACCTGAATATTGCTACAGAGTAGAAAGAGAATATTCAGATATTAGTTCAACTATAGCAAATAATGGAGGTGCATTATAATGGCAAAAAACGAAAATAAAATTTATGACTATTTTAAATGTGAAGATTTTGTTTTTAATGGCAAATATGCAAGATATGCAGATGCTATGTGGACAAAAAATTTTATTGATAAAGATGATAAATTCGACAGACTTGTTGATTTATATGCAGTTTCAGCAATTATAGGGCTAAGAACAGAACGTAGAAGAGAAGACGATATAGATAAAACAGATAAGAGAACAGTTCAGTTAGCTCAAATAGCTCACGAGTATGATAGATTTAAAACTATTATGCAGGTTATCTTATTAGTAGATGACAGTAGAGGAATGTCACCGGAAGAGAAAGTCAGAATAGCATTTGACCAAAATCCTAAAACAGAATTAAGATATCAAGAGGATATGAAATTGTTTAATGACTATGCAAGAGGAGGTCTGGAATACCTATATAACAAGTTAGTGACTAGAAGTACAAGTCCTGATGACGAATTTGTTGATGCGAAAATAGCTAATATAGTTGCACTTTTTGAAAATGATATGAAAGATGAATTTGAGGAAGTGGAGTAGAAATTAATAAAATGCTGAAAAATTTGCAGATTTGAATAGGAAAAAAGTACAAGTCCTCAATCCTCATACGACTACTTTTATTTTTTATTTGCTTGATTTGTGGCTATAATTACGAGCAACCTCCAGCTCGAATCCGCTTTGCTACTTCTCGCTGGAGATTGTCACAACATTACTTATAAGCCGAGCCATTCATAGCCCTGCGGGCTATCTTATGGAGGGCTGTCGCCCAATAAGTATAAAATAAAAAGTAGTTGCCTGAGTATGTAAACATCCTCATTCAACTACTTTTATTTTTTTAATCCTCAATGTATTCTGCAATATCTTCAAGTTTACAATTTAGTATTTTACAGAGCTGATTTAGTGTATAAGTATTAACGTTTCCGTTCTTGCGTAATCTGTCCAATTGTCCTGTGCTAATTTTATATTCTTTTATCAATTTGTATTGAGAAATCTCGCGTTTTTTCAATGTTTCCCAAAGACGTTCAAATGTAATCATATAAATACACACCACCTATCAATTGACTTTATAAAACAATGGTAGAAGATTGCCCAATAATTGACAATTGCCCATATACGGGCTATAATTAAGGAAAACAAATTTTTGGGAGGAGTAATATTTATGCAAGGATGGAAATTAGTATATGATAGGGTGTGTAATAATGAGAAAAACTGGTTAAAGTATCAAGAATTAAATATGAAATTGGAGGATGAAAAAACAGAAGAAGAAAAGTTGATATGTAAATATGTGTCACATATAAGACTTAATAGAATGGAACTTGAAACTAATGTTGAGGAATCAAGAAAACAATTGCTTATAAGTGATTGCAATATTATAACTAGAAAATTGGAAGAATTACTTGATAAGATAGGTTGGGAAAAATAAATAGATTAGGAGAATAATGTTATGAAACAAACAAAGAGAATTTTAGCTATTATGCTTACATTGGCTTTATCAATATCAATGATTCTGACAATAAATGTAAGCGCGGCAAAGAAAGTAAAATTGAATAAGACAAAAGCAACTATTTATGTAGGAAAAACAGTTACTCTGAAATTAAAGAATAACAAGAATAAAATAAAGTGGAGTTCCTTAAATAAAAAAGTTGCAACAGTAACTAGTAAGGGAAAAGTGAAAGGGAAGAAAGCAGGTAAAGCAACTATCACCGCAAAAGTTGGAAAGAAAAAGTATAAGTGTAAAGTTACTGTAAAGAAAAAGGTTGTAAAACAAACTACACCGCAAACAATACCACAACCAATAGAAAAAACTACAACGAAACCAAGTGAACAATCAACAACAAGCAAACAAGAAGAAACTACAAATAACCAAGAACAACCAACAACTAACATAACAGAAGAACCAACGACAAATAGTGATGATTATGGAGATAGCGGAGAAGATTGGATGGTAAAAAGCACATCTAATAAATGTTGGATTCAAGAATATGTTGGAACGGAAACAGACATTGTTATTCCGGAAAAGATATGTGGAAAAACAGTTGTTGGAATAGATAATGGTGCATTTGCGTACTGCGATAGTCTTATAAGTGTGATAATACCAAATAGTGTGACAAGTATAGGGGATTCAGCGTTTTCACATTGTACAAATTTAAAAAGAGTTGAAATACCAAATAGCGTGCGAAAACCATTCCGGTTTTGCAGGCTGAGAGGGGAGGAGGAGCGGCATGCATTTTCCTCTTGTAGGAGTTTAAAAGAACTTATTATCCCAAATAGTGTAGTGTATATGGGAATGCATACTTTTAGTTTCAATGATATGGAAACAGTTAAGTTACCATATGTTCAAAATTATGAATTTTTTGTTCAAAGTTGCACAATAAATCAAGTTATATACTATGAGGGAACATCAAAGATTAATTTGGGAGACTTTTCTTTTTGTAGTATTGAAAGTGTAATTATACCAGAAAGTGTTATTGAAATAGAAATGGAGATTTCTGATTATTACAAGTCTAAAATCAATAATATAGTAGGGAAACAAGGTTCTTACGCAGAATTATGGGCAAAGCAGAATGGTTATACATTTATAGCACAATAAAGCAAAAGCAGCAGGTCAATCCTGCTGCTTTAATAATTTATAAAAAGTGGTTTTCTTTAGCCCAGTAAGTTCCATAGCTTTAACGGCGGTTATTTCACCGCTCTGCCATAGGTCAATAACTTCATTCCAATTACTAGGCTTTTGTGCTTTAGGTCTGCCATAATCAGCCCATTCTCCTCTTGCTTTCTTTGCGACAATACCCTCTTGCTGCCGCTTTTCTTTCTTTTCAATTTCAGCTTGTGCCATTGTAGCATAAAGTTCAATAAGCATATTGTTGATTGTTTCCATTATCATTTTTGCCATTGAGTTATCAAGAGAAGATAAATCTTGTGTGGTAGTTGGGATTTCTAAAATCATAACTCTAATGTCTTTATCTTTGAAATATTGAAGTTCATTTAAAGTATCTTGTTTGTTTCTTCCTAGTTGGTCAAGTTCAGTTACAATAAGTATATCTCCTGTCCTCAAAATATCCTCTTTAAGACCTTGGTATCTTGGTCGGTTAAAGTTCTTCCCCGTCTGTTGGTCTGTGTAGATTTTTTCTAAAACCATGTTATTGTTTTTGCAGAAAGTTTCTATTTCTGTAATACCTCTATCTAAATGTTGGTCTGTTGTACTCGTTCGGTGATAACCGTATATCATTCTCCTGCTCCTTTTCGCTTTTGTCAGATTCTTGTTTTTCTTTTTCGGCTTGTTCCATGTACTGAATATAACCGATAGTATCTAGGTCAAAATTTTCAAACATCTTATCAACTCCTTTAACAAAAGTATAACAAAAGCGTTCGCAAAAGCCAAGAAAAATATACGAACGTTTATAAAATGAAAATAAAACATTTACGAACGTAAAAATAGATATATTTTATGAGTTCGTAAATGTATGCTTTTATAAACATTAAAAAGGGAAAAATAAATTTGAAAAAAATTTATCAAAGTACATTTTTTTGCACACCTTAAATAGTACAATGTATACATAAGATAACAAAAGAAATGTTACTAAAAAATAAGAAAGAAAAGAGGTATTTAAAATGAAAAAAACAAAGGGTTACAAGGTTGATTTTGCAGCAAAGGTTATTACAATTACAAAAAGATTTGGAAAAGCAGCAGGTGTGTTAGGAACTCCCGAATTTGAAGTTATGCAGCAGTTAAGAAAAGAATATGCAGATTATAAGGTTCAATACAAGACGATAGAAAGAAATGAGAATAAACAAACGTATAAACATCTTACTATTGATGAAATGAAAAGGTTCTTGTCAACAAGAGAAGACTCACAATTTGCATTAGCACAATTCGCAAGAGTGGAAAATGTAGTAGGCAATAAAAAGGGAAAAATATGCAATAATTAAAAAATGGTTTTTAAAGAACTACAAAGAGGAATATTTCCAAGAGTATTTTTGACTTGAAAAACGATAGATATTTCTAATTTCTATAGCAGCATTGGTCTATATTGGTCTATCTCTAGTCTTTAAGATTTTGATTATTGAGCAATCAAAATTCTTTCTAAAAATCCCATCAAATTTTGTAGAAAATTGTATTGTTATTTGTCGCCCGATTTGGTAGACTTGCTTTGGGTACTACCAAGAAACGGTAGGCGGTTGGTCCTTCAACAGAGGGACTGAACCCTCTGATTACATAGAAATCTTCGTAAGGAGAAACCTGGGAAAGGAGGGAGACTTTAATGAGTGATTTTGAGATACTATATATAGTGTTAATGATTATATCAATTATAGTTACGATACTTATAGCATATATTAATAACTTAAAAAAGTAATCGCCCAACGTCCAAATTAGTGCGGTTACTTTTTAAGTAATTACATTATATAGGACTAACCGTCTATCGGTAGTGCCTTTTTCTATCTTTATATTAGCAAATCCACCCAAATAAGTCAATTATTAAAAAATCAGATTCTTTTGAGAGAAAATAAAATTAAGAATAAGACGAAAACTGTCGATTAATTACGAGCAACCTCCAGCTCAAATCCGCTTCGCTTCTTTTCGCTGGAGATTGTCACAACATTACTTATAAGCCGAGCCATTCATAGCCCTACGGGCTATTTCATGGAGGGCTGTCGCCCAATAAGTATAAAATAAAAAGT
>OGXH01001221.1_pt1 | contig 18970 bp, 15 predicted proteins | sample 1576241 | NCBI WGS metagenome assembly OGXH01 (sample SAMEA3541529, study PRJEB24748) | human gut metagenome | biome: human gut; feature: human-associated habitat; material: faeces | place: China | collected 2012
CCGGAAGTTCTGTATATCCATCTACCAATGTTCCAAAGTCAGGACCATCTTTAGGATCGCGTGTAACATTGCTCACTGCCGGAGCAGGTATCGTAACATTCACAGGAACTATGATCTTATTATCGCTGTTATTCTTATCCGCGAACAAAATATTATCCGGATAAGGCGTATCTGTTGCCAGATTTTCTGCCGGTGTAACTGTAAATGTCGCACTTTCACCAGCCGGAATCTCCTGTTCGGAAGGATCTATTGTCACTGCAGGCGCCGCACCTGTTGAAGAAGCAGCTACTGTCACTGCCTGTGCGGAATTATTTTTTACAGTGATCTGCTGGCTTTCTGTAGATTTAAATGTCAACCCGGACTCTGCAACAGTATCATCTACTGCCAGTGTAACTTCTGTTGTGGTACTTCCATTATTTCCGCCATCTGAAGTGTTCGCATCATTCGAAGGATCTGTTGTACTGTCCGCCGGAGTTTCATCACCTTTATTCTGATCATCTGCTGTCGGATCTGATGTATTTCCTGTATCTGTTTTCTGATCATCCTGTCCGTTGCCGTTCTGTGCATCATCCTTTGCTGCCTCAACTGTCATCTTTGCTTCAAACGAAACTTCTACACCTTCTTCACTGGTATATGTGATCGTATCTGCAAGTACAGAATTATCATCCAGAGTTTTCTGAGCTGTGGACATTTTTTCCTGATTCTCATTAATGTGCTTTGCATATGTATTAGTTATATTTGTAACTGCACTTGCGCCGCCTTTATTATATTCCGTCTGAATGGACTCAATAATTTTTTTTCTGGAATATTCATCGCTATCGTCTAGTGTATCCTCTGCGCTTTCATACACATTGACTTTCTCAATATCAGAGGTCAATTTGGAAATAACGTCATCGGTAAGTGTATCCTTATGATCCTCTCTGAACTTGCTGAGCAGATCTGCTGCACGGGTTGTATCAGACAATGCTGTATTTCCATGACTGTAAGTTGTCTTAACTTCTTTTTTCTGATCTTCTGTAACTGTCGCTGTTCTTCCATTGCTAACCGCATTGCCATCGATGCCAATTTCTGTAAATGTGTTATTATCCAGCTTATAAGTTTTTCCATCAGATCCAGTATATTTTCCAGCATCATTAGACGTATAGACAATACCATCATCTGTGTACTGCGTATAACCCTTTTGTGTTACATCTGCCTGATAATAGTTTGTAGTCTCCTTCATGGCAAGCTTCGCTACCTGTCCATCCGGCATCGTACATGCATAATACTCATTGCCATCACTGTCTTTTTCGCCAGTCGGCTTATAAACCAGACCTGCTCCTGAATCTACATAATTACCATCTGCATTTTTTGTGTATGTATTACCGCCATCATCCGTTGCAGTCGTGATTGCCTGAATGTATTTCTTATCTTTTCCACTGCTATATTCATAGATAATGCTTCCATCATCTAAGGTAGTTGACTTTTCGTATACATTACCAGATGAATCTATCACAGAATTCACTCTCTGCGTTGCACTCATGCCAAGTAAAGTTTTAAGTTTCTTCTGATCATCATCAGATAAACCACTGTTTTTTAACGCATCCATCATCTCTGTATATGCCGTTGCATATCCATATGCAGATGAAAGATTCGCATTCTGCCCTGATGCTGTCTTATATGCTTTCTGCGCATCCTGATATTTCTGAATGGCCTTCACTACATTCTGCTCCAACTTAGTGTCATTTGCATCATAGTACTGTGTATAAGACTTGTATGTTGCATTCGTCGCATCTGAGCCAACAGCCAGTCCCATCTGATACAGTGCTCTTGCACCTTCTGTATTTCCACCGGTCAGAGTGAAATCATTATCTTTTCCGGTATCTTTAGAACTAATGAAGATACGATGATTTGTCTCATCAAAGTTTGCACTGACACCGGCATCTTTTAATGAAGCGATCACATCACCAACAGTCGATCCCTGTGTCACTGTAATCTCTTTTGTTGTACCATCACCCTTTGTCAGATTGATCTTTGCATCTCCACCTGTATAACCTAGTTCAGCAAGTGTTGTGGATGTCGTCGTCTTGCTTGAAAGCTGTGCTCCGGTCAGATAACCCGCCTGCGCAACTTTAAGAATATTTAGCTGTTGTGTTCCGGTCGGTGCATTATTTCCTGCCTTTACCGTTGCTTTGGTAGAATCGGAAACAGTTGTTGATTTTAAATTATATGCGGTAGATAATTTCATGCTGCCGACGCTGCTGTAAAGACTGTAAATCTTCGTATTCAGTGTTTTCCACGCATCCTGCTTCCAGGATAATTTTGTCTGTGCCTTTTTGTATTTATTCGTCTTATAGTTGTATGAAGATACCAGAGCTGAAATGATAGACTCTGTATCAAGACCTGATGTCAGACCGGTAATTCTGATTGGCATATTATCACTCCTATCTGATGAAACTTTTCATCTGTTATTATATACTCTGCAGACAGACTGTACTGTCTTTGTTTACATTTTCTCGTCCACTAAAAGTCCTGCGACTTCCCAGACTTTTGCGATCATGTCAAGCGTTTTCTCCGGCGGATATTCCTTTAAGACTTCTTTGGTGTCCTTGTCCACGATCTTGATCATAACGCGGTTCGTGGCATCGTGGATGCCAAAGACTGCTTCCGAATTGTGTGCTCTCTTATTGATCTCTTCTACAGCTTTCCGGATCTGGGTGTTATTTCCTGCTCCTACGAGTGTTTCCTGCTCCTCATCCTTGTCGTTTCTGGCACTCAGACTGTTTTTGGTATCCGTACTGTTTTTGTTTTCTGCCTTCCATGGAGTCGTGATGTTCTCCACTGTCTGCGTTGTGCCGCCTGTAGCACTTCCGCTGCCTGCAGCACTGCTATTTCCTGCTGCAGCTGCCTCTACGGATTTGCCGTAAGATGCTGTCGATGTTTCCTGTATCCGTTGAACTCCCATGATCCTGACCTCCGTTTCCATGGTATTCACAGCTTCTTCCCGCTGTAATCTGCACTTCCCTGTGTCTATCTGCGCCTGTCGGTTATATTCCAAACTATGCGCATACTTTTACCTAATCTGCAATTTATATCGGTTTCTTCGCAGATAAAATTAATACCGGAGCCGCATTTTTCTGTCTGAATCAATAGAAATCACGCGCTGCGGTCATTCTATCATCCTGAATTATGAGCTCCGGTATTTTTCAAAGCAGATCCTTTAAAGATGCGATCGCATCGATATTAAGAGCTGCCTTATTTTCATTCTGAATCTGAAGATATACTTCCTTGCGGTATATCGGCACTTCTTTGGGTGCTGATATGCCGATCTTTACCTGATCTCCGCGGATTTCAAGCACTGTGATCTCAATGTTATTGTTTACCACCAGAGATTCACCTTTTTTTCGTGTCAATGCCAGCATTTTTATTCCTCTGCTTTCTTTCTGCCTTTTACAGCTTCATATACATTAAACTTGATCGGATAATCATCCTCGACGATCACCTGGCATCCTTTTCTGGTGTCTGTATTGATCACCAGCGGTGCTTTCAGATTAACAGTCGTATCTTTTTTATCCGCCGCTGCTGTGAGCGTTACAAGTATGTAGGTATTATCCTCTGTAAGATCTCCAAGTGGCGTCAGCATCTCATCGCTTACCGATGGTGCATAATCAGGTTTGATCTCATTCGGATGCATGACCGGAAATGCAATTTCCGGTTCGTCCATGGACTGAAACCACATGATCGAGGACGGTGTTCTCTCTTTTTCCTTATCAAAAATCAGGGTAAACTTTCTTAAATCCGGGAATCCGATCATTCCATTCTCTAAAGTAATGATCTTCTCCTCGTCAATATCTATCTCCCCAAAAAGCCTTGTATTTGCTTTCATTCCCTTTTCCTCCTGATGCAATCTGTATGGTCACGACATGTATTCTAAGAATATTGCCGTTATTTCTGCTGTTAATATAATTTACAGATAGCTGAGCAGTGTCACCTGATTCACCTTAGATGCTGCCTGCAGTGATGACTGATAAGCAGTATATGCCGCTGTATATTCCAAAATAATATCAGAGAGTTCACGATCTTCGTTCTTAGACTTCAGCTCTTCCATAGTCTCCTGCTCATTTGACATACGGTTTTTGGTCAGAGCAAGGCTCTGTCCTTTACTTCCGACATCCGTTAATGCAAGATTCACTTTGTTCAGGTATTTGTCACAGTTTCCGATGTAGCTGTTATAAAGTTTCTGCATATTATCATTTGCATAATCACGCTCTTTTTCGGCTGCCGCGATCCACTCTTCTAATTTTGCCTGACAGTCATCGGAAGAATATTCCTTCATTTTCTTCATGGCATTTAAATCTGTCACTTTCTGTTCTGCGTCAAGCGAACGCTGTACCGCATCGATCAGCTCATCCACATCCCTGCTGAGTCCGTGATCAAATACATTTGATGCCTCTGTATTGACAGTAAGTGTCTGGTTTGCTGCCACTACATAATCGATATCCTGATAGATCTGATTGCCATCTTTATCATATTTCTCATACTTTAACTTATTGTTCGTATCTGTAATATTTGTGCAGTTGTAATAATATTCCGGACGAAGTTCACCATTTGTAAATCCGGTCTTTGTATAGGAAATATCAAGAGATGCTTTATTAGTGGAAAGTGTATCTGCTGCTGTTTTGCTGAATACCATTTCTCCGGTATTACGGATCAGCACTGCCTCACCATCTGCAATGTCATATGATTTTGGTGTTTTCGTGGATGCTTCTAACCATTTATCATAAGAATCGTATACCGTGACGTTCATATTTCCAGTCTGCTTCGCACCTGCCGCATCCGTATAATTATAATCAATGGTTACTGTACTTCCATTTGCAGAGGTTTTCGTGGTAGTTCCTGTTGCATCTGTCACATCCAGACTGTCAATGCTGTCATAACCAAGACGGATTCTATTATAAGCAGCCTGGGTTGGAGAGGCGATCTTTGTGCCATCTAACACATCTGCCTGATTTCCCGGAACTGTAACATCATTTCCATAATACCGGTGTTCCTGCAGATCAGCATACGACATCTTCTGGTCGATCTCGTATGAAGTCTTTTGTTCGTCTTCCGTGAATGTCAGCTTTTTATTTGTGCGGTATCCGGTAAATACTGTTCTGCCGGCATAGTCTGCATTTCCCTCTGCATATACTCTGTCACGAAGTTTTTCCAGCTGTGTCAGGATTGTTTTCCGGTTGTCTGTTGTCAGGGAATCCTGGGCACCGTATTCGCACTGGGTACGGATCGTCTTGATTACTTCCTGCATACTGGTGATCGCAGTCTCTGTTACATCTAACCATGACTCTGCATCTGGAATGTTCTTCTCGTAGTACTGGTCGATCTCGCTTAAGGTACTGCGCAGACGGAGTGCACGGATCGCCGTTACCGGGTCATCGGAAGGACGCTGTATTTTTTTCTGGCTGGTCATCTGATTGTTCAGTGTGTCCACATTTCCTTTATTTCCATTGATATTAATGGATGTATTATGCAATATGATATTATTTGTAATACGCATTGCCATTTCCTCCTGTTATAAATCCGTTTATACTCCGGTTTCCTCGATCAGTTTGTCATATACTTCTGCCATAACTGAGATCATTTTAGATGATAAATTGTAGGCATTCTGGAACTTGATCAGATCAAGTGCTTCCTCATCCTCATCCACACCGGAAACAGACATTCTCTGTGTCTCAAGCGCCGCCTGTATATTTGTATAATTGTTGCTGAAGATCGTAGACTGCTGTGTATCAATGGAGATATCAGAAATCATACATTTCAGGAATCCTGATGCATTTCCTGCACGGAATAAAACCGTATCACTCTTTAATTTTGCCAGATCTTCCACCAGTTTATACTTATCTACACCTTCCTCTGTATCTGCCTTATACTGTGCAGCCAGTTTGGAAGAATCTTTTACACAAATGGAAGATACACAGATATTGGATGCTGTCAGTTTGTAATAGGAGCTTGCGCCGCAGTCTGTCGTGTTTCCATGATTCTTATCGCTCTTTCCTAATACATATTCCTCACCGGTCACCTGATCTGCACCGGTAAAGAAAGAATAATAGTCTGTTGCATTTCCGTCTAAATCCTGTCCTTTTAACATGATATCATTAAATAAAGAACAGAAAGAACGTAAAAACTGATTCATCTGTGACATGTAATACGGAACACCCATGGTATCAACAGAGCTTCCGATGGATGCCTGCATACCGTCTACCTTATTGGACTGCTGCTGGCTTAATGCGTCCTCAAGTTCGAAAGTATAGGATGTGATCTTGCCATTGGCATCCGTCTCAAATGTAAAATTCGTATAATTGTAATCTTTTCCGTAAATGGTAAGTGTACCGCTCTCCGGCACCGTCATTGCCTCAATGTCTGTGATGGAAGGACTGACAACTTTCACATGTTTGCTGTCGATCACTCTTGCCTCACCGGTAAAGTTCTCTCCGTTATTACCATCACGGATATCAAACAATGCCTTTAAGGTACCTGACATGGAACTTGCTCCCGCTTTGAAACTGTTTCCGGTTTTTTCCCATTTAACATCATATAAGCCATCCATATCGGACTGGTTTACTTTATTTTCCCTTGCAACGCATTTTAATGTTTCATAATCGTAGGTATCGACTAATACCTGTCCACCAATCTTAACTGTAAAGTAATTGGCACCTGTTGGCAGTTCCGGATCGTTTGAGTTCTGAACCGGAAGTTCCTCTGCCTCTGTCGGAACGATTTCGGATAATTCATCGATCAGCAATGCTCTCTGGTCACGAAGCTCGTTTGCATAACCGCCCTGGATCTCGATGACGTTGATCTGATGATTTAAGCTTGCAATTTTTTCTGCGATAGAATTGATATTCTGTACCGTGGACTTGATTTCCTCATTGGCATTATTCTGAATATCTCCCAGACCGGATGCAACGCTGTTAAAGAATGTTGCAAAGTTCTGGGCACTTCCGATAAACTGCTGACGTGTATTCACATCTCCGGCATTGTTCTTTAAAGTGTCTAAGTCATTAAACATCGTGTTTAAGATTGTTGAAAAACCTTTGGAAGAATCATCATCAATAAAATAATTTTCAATCTGCTTCAGGTAATTGAGCTTCGTCTCATATAAACCGACAGATGACTGGTTGTACCAGTATTTGTTGTCATAATACTGGTTGCGAAGCTGTTTTACGGACTCGGTCGTAACACCGGTTCCCATACTGCCGTATTTTGCATAGGCACGAATAGACTCGGAAGCAACACGGTTTGCCTGCTGTTTGCTGTATCCTTTTGTCTGTACATTCGATATATTATTTGCACTCGTATTTAAGGCAACCTGATATGCACTTAATCCTGAAGATGCAATCGTTAATCCAAAAAATGTTGATGGCATGTTAACCTCCTATGCTGCTATCCAAGCTGTGTGATCAGATGCTCGATCATCTCATTAATCACATTAATAAAACGGCTGGATGCATTGTATGCGTTCTGGTATTTGATCATATAAGTCAGTTCTTCATCCGAAGAAACTCCGATTACCTGCTGTCTCTGGTTATCAACTGACTGTACCGTCTGGGAAAGGTTTGTTGCAGTAGAATTGTATACATTTCCGTAGGTAGCAACCTCTCCGATCATAGCTGCATAATAGTCCTTAAAGCTGTATGCCTTTGTGTCATTCGGATTGACTGTAAGGCTTTCTTTATCCCACACTGCTGCAAGTGTCGCCATCAGGGACTGGTCCACGTCTCCATTCTGCCGTAAATGTGGAAGTAGTGTTTCATCTGTGATCAATGCGCTGTTCACACTTGTACTTCCCATCGTGTACTGCTTTGTTGTATCAGCCGGATCTTCTTCATTGTATAAATAATAGGTCTTTGTCTCACCAGAAGCCGGATCTGTATAGGAAACCTCCGTATAACGTTCCGTTCCAAGTCTTGTAAATAACTCCTGTGGTGGCAGTTTCCCATCTGATCCCACTGCGCATTTATCTGCATCTAAGATCTTTGTATTTGCTGTTACCGTATAAGTATTGCCATCTGCATCCGTCATGGTAACGGAATTATTTCCTGTCAGGCCTGTGATATAATTCGATGCTTCCGTATTCGGGCATAAAATATCGTTGATCGCTGTTGCAATTCCATGGAACAGCTGATCCATCTGTGCTTCTGCACGGAGCATAACCGACATGCCTGTCGTATCATCATAAGTCTTGCCGTCCACTCCAAGAATATCCTTGTAATTGGCAACTTTATCTCCTCTCGCAAGCACAAGAGCTTTGATCTCTCCCATATCGTTTTTATTTTCCGTGGAAATATCACGGTTAAAATTAAACAGATAGGTATACTCACCCTTGTCCGGATCTGACAGATGAGACCAGTATGGTGTCACAAATCCTGTCGCTTTGTCCGTCTGTTTTTCTACTTTATAGTAGCCGTTCTCATTGACAAACTCGTTGCCCTCCACGCTGACGCGCACAACACCGTTTACTTCTTCTTTATAGGAGATATCAACGAGACTTGCTAACTCATCCAGTGCTAAATCTCTCGCATCACGCAGTGTCATTGCAGTCTCAATATTTCCTGCCTCGATCTTCTGGATCTGCAGATTCAGTTCACTGATCGTCTTTCCAAGTTCATTGACCTGATCAATGTCATCGGAAATCTGTGAATTGATATTATACTGATAACTCTTCAGTCCAGAATAAACAGCACTTGATCTGCTGGTAAAAAGCTGTGCCTTCTGAACAACAAGATTCTGATATACGCTATCCTCCGGGTATTTATATAGCTCCTGAAATGAGCCCCAGAAATCGGTTAATGCATCCTGAAAAGCCTGTCCCTCTAATTCCTGATAATAGTTCTGCACTTCTGTCAGTGCCTCACTAGTCGATGCATAAAAAGACTGACGGCTTGATTCCGTACGGTATAACCGATCTAAGAATACATCTCTTGAATGGACAACATCTCCGATCGTTACACCAAGACCGGATTGCTGATTGCTGATTGCTGCTGTTGTATTAAATGTGACATAGTCACGGTCTGCAAACAAAACGCTCTGACGCACATATCCTGTTGTATCTAAGTTCGCCAGGTTGTTTGATGTTACGTTAAGTGCATTCTGACTGCTCTGTAAACCGGCTACGCCGATAAACATACTTCCAAAACCATTTGCCATGGTAGTTCCTCCCTGCTTTTACTATTGCTTTGCGTCGAATCCGCTGCTTCCTAAGATATCGCCCGTATTGTAAGCGTTTTTATCATAGTTGGCAGTCTCAGGTGCCTGCCGCGTGCTTCTTAGCAAGGTAAGGTCAAATTCCACCATCTCCAATGCCTGTTTTAAAAGTGCTTCATTCTGTCTGTTTAGCTGCTGCATCTTAGCACCGGCCTCAAGCAGCCTGTCACGCTGTCTGGTAAGTGCTTCCTGTTCTTTTGGCTGCTTGTTAAGATATCCGATCATCTTTGTGATCGTCATCTCTTCCGGGCTCTGACCTAAGACAGTCGCCATATCCGTCAGGACACGGTTTCTTTTATTGGAAAGATTAAGAAGCACGCTCGCAGCATCCTGCTCTCTCGTCGTAACATCCGTAAGATGTTCGATATTGCCCTGCACCACTGCGTCTGTTTTTTCAGTCGCAAGTGTGATCAGTTCCTGATACTGCTTCTCCTCTTTACCCAGCACATCCAAAAGCTCTTCCATTAAACTAGCCACAGATTCATCCTCACTTTTACTTTACTAAAGCATTGTACTTTTCTAATAACTTATTCGCGAAATCATTCATATCCACGTTATAATTACCAGAGTCCAACCTTTCCTTTAGCTGTGCGACTCTATCTTCCCTGATATCCGAAGCATCTGCCACTGCCTGCTTTGCGATCTGGTAATCACGTCCCATAGAAGAGATCTGCACTTCATCGCGTCCGGTGCTCATCTGCTTTGTGTTCTGCACTTTCTGCGTTTTCTCTCTATTGTAAAGTTGTGCCACCTGATTATAAGCTTCTACTCGCATAATGGCATCTCCTTTCTTCCTTGAAATTCGCTTTCTAGTGTTTATATCGGACGAATCATTTTTTTCATTAGCGCAAATATGAAAAAAGAAAATGACAGGTCACCACTTTTCGCAGTATCCTGTCATTTTTCTACTGGTATTCACGGATCAGGCAGTATTGTTTCAGTGGGAAGTTCTTCTCCACAATTCCATACACCTGAAATCCAAAGTTTTTATAAAAATCTACATTTTTTTCATTGTGTGTTTCCAATGATATCATCATGTGGTGTTCCTGCGCATATGCGATCGTTTCATCTAACAGTTTCGCAGCGATCCCATGGTGCTGCATTTCCGGATCGACTGCAAGATAAATAATATGAAGTCTCTGTGTCTGGTGCAGCTGATCGGTCCAGCTTGAGTTTAAATAATCCCCGCCTTTTATGAAATTGTGAAGTGTTACAAGCGATGGGTCTTCTTTGATCAGAAATGCATCCGTATGGATCGTTGCCCATGACTCTGTCAGGAAAAAATGAAACATATTGATGTGCTCTGCTTCATCCGACACAACAAGAATACTGTTTAGTTCCTCACTGTCCGCAAAAATCTCGCAGGTTTCATAAAATTCATCCATATCGCATTGAAACAGTTCCGGCATCAGCCTTTTTCTTACTTCGGCATCCGGGATCAGTGTTTCATAAAGCGGATCGTGTGCAAAGCAGCGGTATAAAAGCTGTTCTAATTTTGGCAGGTCCTCGCGCTGTACCCGGTATAATTTGTCCGATTTCATATTCTCTTATCCCCTTTTATTCTATCAAAACATTTCCTGAATTGTCTGACTGGTTTCTTTTATTCTGTCAAAACATTTCCTGTATCGTCTGACTGGTTTCTTTTAAGGTGTCAATCAGACGTCCGGTCTGTTTTTTATGACATTCCTTCAGGTAATGCAGTTCTTCCCTGTAGTCTTTGTCCGCCTCTTTTCTCTTTTTCAGCAGACATTTTACCACGTGATAAAGATCCTCATGTTCTAACAGTCTGCCATATCCCCATTTTAAACGTTCTTTCGGCTGATTGAACACATAATCCGTAAAATGACGGTAAACATATTCATCAAACATAAACGCATACGCATTGTTATCCACCTGATAAATTTTTTCCAAGGCTTTATCCACATCTGACTGTTCTAAAGCGTTGATCGCGTCCTGCAGCAGACCAATATTTTTCCACAATATCTCATGTGGGAAAAATACCTCACCATACCAGTCAATGCGGACAAAACGATCCTGCTCCTGTTTGAATTTTGCAAGCAGGCGCTTTTCTCCTTTTCTGTTTTGCACAAAGAATTTTTCTGCTTCTTCCGTATTTTTGTCTACTGCATTGACAATATCTGCTTCTTCTGTGCTTCTATTTGCTGTAACCAGTTTGCGGTAACGGGCATTAACCGTAGAAATCTCATCATAATCCTGCTTTGCTTTTTTCTGTGCTGCTTCTGTCAGTTGTATGAGATTTTGTGCTGCTGCCACAATCTGCTTTTGCATACACAATTCTTCTGTTTTTTTCTGTTCATCCCATGCTCCCACTGAATCATTTTCTTTTAACTGTACCGATATCTCCGGCTTCCAGACATCTTCCATGATTTTACCGGTTCCGGCAAGCAGGCGTTCTAATACCGGAGAGAAATCAAGCGGAACCACCGCCGTCTCATCGAGTGCTAAGATCAGCAGTGCAAACAGCTCATGATGTAAACGGTATACCGCTTCATCATAAAAATCATCATTGTCAAACTGGGAATGATAATGTGTCTCCATGAAACTTCCGCCGGTAAAATCATTGACCATGGATGGGATTCCCGCGATCGCCATGGAAAAATCATCTGACCAGGTCTCTATCGGAGCTGTCACGCTTGTCACTTCAGGATATGCCCTGGTCAGTTCCGGCAATCCATCTAAATATTCTTTTATATAATGTACATATTCGTAACAGCAGCGGATTCTTGCACGTGTACCATGTGCCAGCGCCGGGAGCTCAAAGTTAAGATCTGCGATCACTTTTCCAACCCACTCCGGATGTGCTGTAAAAATCTGTTCATAGGCTCCTGTCGACCAGTCAAAATTAGAATCCACAATGCCCCATTCTTCCGCTGCCATAGCACAGAATACGATCGTATTATTAGGTTTAAATCCACTCTCAAGCAGTGTTTTTGCAATTCCAAACATCATGGCAACCGCAGTATTATCGTCCTGAAAACCGCTGAAATAGGAATCATAGTGTGCTGATAATAATACCATGCGTTCCGGATGCCTGCCCGGAATACAGCCTGAGATATTATAAGTCGTACAGTCCCTTCTAACCCTGCTGTCTGCGTTAAGCTGTACGGTCATTTCTTCCTGTTTTTCAAGCCGTTCGCGCAATCGTGCAGCATCTTCCCTTGAAATGGAAAATGCCGGCGCATCCTCAGGTCCCGCTATATCCTGTGCATTGAGTGCCTTTGCATCGACCTCACCATATCCGCCGCACTGCACTGCGATCACTGCTGCCGCGCCTTTTAAATGTGCCTGATAAACCGGATAGTTGATCCACCACTCATCTCTCTGATTGATATCCACAAGTACCAGTTTCCCGGTAACATCCTTTCCCTCATAATCCGCTTCGGTTCCCTTTCCAAGGTACATCAGGTCAAACTCCTGCGCCCCATCTGTCACAAAATCCGTTTGATATGCTCCAAGCAATGCAGTATATTTTTCTCCCGCTTTCGTTTCAAAGGTGAGCTCTGCATGTTTAAATTCCCAGCCATCCACTGTTACCGCATTTTTACACACATCCGACAGACCGAGTTTTAACATCTCTTCCTTTAACATTTCTCCTGTCAGAAATTCTGCCCTCGAACCCGCCGGACGGTAGCCCAGCTTCTCATTTGAACGAAATTGCTCCATCCGCTTTGCCAGCCGGTAAGAGTAGTCTGTATCAATATTTTTTATGACTGCTTCCTGCATTGTCATAATGTGTACACCTTCTTTTTTGCTGCTGTTTTTTTATGTTCAAATTATTTTTATGTTTTTGATTATAACACACTTTTTTATCATGAACAGTCTTGTGTGGGGGATTTTGTGCCGATATAATTAAGTAAATTGCGCTTGACGCCTGCCGCTGCCCGCACTGCACCTCTATTTTAGATGCAAAGGCAGTGGAAGCATTTGAAAAAAATCTGTAACAAAAACATTTACTGGATTTTATCCTTTCCAGGGTTCAGGCTGCCTGTCTTTGTGTCATAAATGATACAAAACAGGCATGTCTGTCCATCCATTTTCCGATCAGTCCAATCACTTTTCCCATAGTAAATGCTGCTAAAATGGTTCCGATTCCAAGACCGTCAAGGTGTCCTAAGAATGCAAAGGTCAGGCCGGCTGTCACAGCAAGACAGGTAACATCAAATCCAACCTTGATCTTCGAGTAGGCAACGGATGTGATATCTGATAATTCTCTCGGAAATAAATCCGTCGGAATGATTGGGAGTTTACAACGGTTTGAAAGTGCAATTCCGATACATAATAAAATATAGCTGATCAGGAAATAGAGCACGCGATACTCCGGTGTCAGTGGCAGCACATTGATCCAGCTCTCATGCACATCTAATAATTCACTGAATGCAAACCCGACCACAAAACTGAACAAGTACTGTGGGACAAATTTTTTCCGCAGGATCATCAGGCTAAGTACCAGAAGTCCCTGAAATATATATGTCCAGGTGCCCAGCGATACACGTGTAAAAACCTCAGAAAATGCATACGGCACACTTGATATTGCCGAGATACCTGCACCGGAATGTAACATCAGAACAACACCAAGGCTGTTGATGGCAACCGCTACCATAAGTGCAATTTCTCCGCGGACCGTGCGGCGTGATTCTCTTTTCTGTACTTCTGTTTCTTTCATTATAATTATTTCCTCCCGGGGATCTTTCTTACAAAATCTATTTTCTTTTATTCTCGTCATCCCCAAATTTCAGAAACACTTTACACCTTTCTATTTTATTTAACAAATCAATAGTTTTTATAGTTTGATAGATTATATCTATGGTTTATGATATACTGAATGCAAAACAGGGAGGATTAGCACCATGAATTTATTTCAGCTCCGGTATTTTGTAACTTTAGCAAAAATGCAGCACTACACAAAGGCTGCCCATGAACTTTGTATCACACAGCCAAGTTTAAGCCATGCGATCTCACAGTTAGAAGCGGAACTTGGTGTGGCACTTTTTGAAAAAAGTGGACGCAACACAACTCTGACAAGTTTTGGTGAGGAATTTTTGCTCTGCGCGAACCGCACGCTTGCCACATTAGATTCCGGGGTTTCTTCCCTGCAGCGAAGTGCCCATGGAGATGGACTGATCCGGCTTGGTATGCTGCGTTCCCTCGGTGTCGATTTTATTCCACGGCTTGCCTCACAATATTTAGCAGCCCATCCGGAGCATGAAGTGCGTTTTACATTTGATACAGGTTCCACCGGTGATCTTGTAAACGGGCTGTCTGCCAGAAATTATGATCTGATTTTTTGTTCCATGCCAGCAGAAACAGAATCGTTAGATGCCGTCCCCATCACCCGCGAGGATCTGGTACTGATCGTTCCCAGCCAACATCCGCTGGCAGTAAAAAAATCTGTCACACTGGCAGAAACGCTCGCCTATCCACAGATTTATTTTTCCCATGGTTCCGGTATGCGTGATGTTGTCGATCATCTGTTTTCACAGATCAATGCATCGCCGCAGATTGCTTATGAAACAGAAGAAGCCGAAGTCATTGCCGGACTGGCTGCGCAGGGTTTTGGCATCGCTGTTGTTCCTTATATGGATCTTTTATTAAAGCTGGATGTAAAGATTTTGCAGATCAGCGCTCCTGTATGGGAGCGCAACCTGTATATGATTCATGACTGTCAGGCATTCATGCCGCCTGCTGTGAGAAATTTCCGAGAATTTGTTTTAGCGGAGTGCAAATGATGGTTTGTGGGTGATATGCGTCGCCCGTCCAAATGGTGTGTCGTAGGTTTGTGAATGGCATCTTGCGCAAAGCCGGAGTTAATTTTGGTTTCGTTGTACGAAAATAAGAAAAGCTAGGTCTGCCTGATTTAGGTTATGGCGGAGTGACGTGACCGGCGTTCAACGAGCCATCCTTGGCTCGTGAAGCCTTGTTCTGCCATCCTTGGCAGAACATCACTGTGTAACTACAGGCAGACTAATTTCACTCTGATAATAATCAGAGTGAAATCGATTGTCTTATTTTCAGACAACGGAACAAAACAGTCCCGGCTTGATGCAATTTGCCACTCAAAAACCTGCGCCCCCTTCGCCGGGTAACTCATAACACCATAAATTTTTCTTAAATGGAGGATAAAAATGAACAGTATCATAAGACCTATGACACCTAAAGACAAAAACAGTGTTCTTGAAATGATGCGTGTATTTTACACATCACCGGCAGTTTTTACAAACGGTTCCGACGACATTTTCCGGAATGATATCGAAAACTGCATCAATGACTGTCCTTACCTGGAAGGATATATTTTTGAAGTATCCGGCGAAATTCAGGGATATGGCATGATCGCCAAAAGTTTTTCCACAGAATTTGGCAGACCATGTATGTGGATTGAGGATATTTATATCAAAGAATCCTGCCGTGGAACCGGTATCGGAAGCAAATTTATTGATTATATCGGGAAAAAATACCCGGATGCCATCCTCAGACTGGAAGTAGAGGAAGAAAATAACAGAGCCATCAAGGTCTATGAAAAAAATGGCTTTTCCTTTTTACCTTATATGGAAATGAAAAAATAATCGTTTCTGACAGACCAATCATGAAAAACACGAAACTTTGAGAAAAAGACAGGATCACGGGCTAACCCATAATCCTGTCTTTTTCATATGTCCATTCCATTCATCTGAACTAAAAATTCATCTAAAACAAATATTCATTTAGACTAAACATTTACCTGAAATTAGCGCTCTCTGCAATATTTTATGCTAACATTTCATCTTTTAACACATTATGATCCCGCAGCACTTTCTCAACCACAGTTCCCTTTACAAGACGGATCAGCGGTTTCTTTAATGCATTAAGCGGTCCAGGAAGCTGGATCTCTAATGGGGATTTGCCATCCATGAGTTTGACACTGCTGTCTAAGAGTTCACGGATATCATATACGCTTCCCCATACCTCAGGTACACCACGATCTACGCCAAGCAGTCCGTATACAGCCTCCATTGCAGTTCTGACAGAGTACTCTGTGGTAAATACAGTATCTCTCGGTGTCTCTGCAAACTGTCCTAAGAATGCAAAGTTTACACATCCATCCGGGATAACATCCGGGCGGTCACCTTTGGTTCTTGGCATAAAGAATGCTGTGATGTATGGCATCATAGTCGGTACGCAGACAGCGCTGTGCTCTGCAAGTTCTTCGATCTGATCCGTCGGTACACCCATATGATACAGCCACTCTTCCGTGATCTCTTTACCGGTACACTCTTTCATAGGTTTCTTTACATAATCACCCGGTACATCGGTAAACAATCCGTATACCCATACACAGACCTTATCTTTATCCTGCTCCTTGAACTGTCCCTGTCTGTTGATCGTCCAGCTTAACAGCCAGCTCGAATCCTTGCAGCTTACGATACCACCGGTTACAACTTTGCCACTCTTTGGATCTCTCTTACAGATATTCGTGATGTATGGAATGATCTTATCGTCCAGTGTGGTTACCGTTGCAGACTCCCAGTTTGTCTTTGCAACATCAGAGCAGAACTTCTCCGGACGTCCAAAGGACGGATCCTGTTTTGCAATGTTTTTCCATAAATTCCAGCAGCCGCTGTTGCGCACTTCTGCATCTCCGTTTGGAGCATGGTTCTGGTCACCGTAAATTGTGCCTTCGGTACAGCTTCCGTTTGTCACAAATACAAGGTCATTCTCTGTCAGGACGATACCGCTCTCAACACCTTTTACCTTGCACTCGATCGCGGTTGCCACTTTTTTGCCATCTTTGATATCAAAGATCACATTGGTGACTTCTGTATTAAACTGGAAATCAACCCCTGCTGCCTCCAGATATCTCTGCATTGGCAGGATCAGTGATTCATACTGATTGTATTTGGTAAATTTCAGTGCACTGAAATCCGGCAGGCCTGCGATATGATGGATGAATCTCTGGAAATAAAGTTTCATCTCCAATGCGCTGTGCCAGTTTTCAAATGCAAACATGGTTCTCCAGTACAGCCAGAAGGTAGAATCAAATACTTCGTCGTCAAAGACATCCTCGATCGTCTTGTCATACAGATCCTCGTCTTTGGTCATGAAAAGTTTCATGATCTCCATGCAGCCTTTCTGGCTTAAGTTGAATCTGCCGTCCGTATGTGCATCTTCGCCACGGTTTTCGGTTGCACGGCATAAAGAGTAGTTCGGATCTTCTTTGTTCAGCCAGTAGTATTCGTCGAGTACGGAAACGCCCGGTGTCTCAAGGGAAGGGATACTGCGGAAGAGATCCCACAGACATTCAAAATGGTTCTCCATCTCACGACCGCCGCGCATTACATATCCTCTGGACGGATCAAAAATACCATCACATGCACCGCCGGCAATATCCATTGCCTCTAAAATATGGATATGATCGCCCGGCATCTGTCCGTCACGGACCAGAAAACATGCTGCTGCTAAAGATGCAAGACCGCTTCCTACGATGTAAGCGTTTTTCTCATCGACACCTTCCGGTTTTTTCGGATGTGCAAATGCCTCGTAGTTACCATTGGTATAGTAAATGCCTTTACTGTTTTTCTGGTATTTTCCACGCTCTGTATTGCGGTATGGTGTTCCACTCTCTGCCTGCTGTTTTTCGGCGATTTTCTTTGCCTTTGCCTGTTTGTGGCTGTTGCTTGCCGCAACTGCTGCCACACCGGCTCCTGCTGCAATCAAAGATGCTAACGCGATCGTTTTATTTTTATTTGACATAATAAGAATCTCCTTTCTAACTGCTTTTATTATCTTCGTTCTGTGGTCATCTTATTACTTCCCGGATAAAAATCCAATATACAAAACAGGCGGAATGACAATATTTTTATCATTCCGCCTGTTTTGATAAATAATCGGCCCTGCATTTACAAATCCGGTACAGCGTACCTAAATTAACCGGACGACGTTGCTGACTGTCATCCGAAACATAAATCACACTTCATCTAAAAAATTTCCAATCGAATTACTGATATTTCCGTGCAGTGTCAGACTCATTTTTTTGACGATCGTGCTGTAGTCTTCCTGCATACCGTCTTTGATCCAGTCTAACATCACACCGACAAAACCATACTTGTAAAAATCTGCAATAAAACGTTTATCTTCCTCCGGGAGACCGGTTCCTTCCGCCTTCTCATTTACCACACCCTCGATCAGTTCAAACGTCAGCTTATAAAGATAACTTTCAATCTGTTCCTTGCTGACCGAACGGTATACATTCATGATAAACGGTTTATTTTCCAGCACTGCCTTAAAAATCTGCTCTAACCCTTCCTGCCAGGAATTGTAGGTTCGTTTTCCCTGCAGCGCCCGCTTTCCGTCCTCCACGCATACCCATTCAACCAGATCATAGATATCTTTAAAATGGTAATAAAATGCCATACGGCTGATTCCACAGTCCGTGGTCAGATCCTGGATCGTAATTTTATCTAATGGTTTCTGTAAAAGTAATTTTTTTAAGGATGCTTCTAATGCCCTTTTGGTTGTATTACTCATACGGACACTCCTTTTTCCTCGTACTTAAAATAAATCACAAGTTGCTTAACTATTTTCCCTCGTTTCATACATCTGAAAATACTTGTCTGAATTTTAGCATACTGCTGATATTCTGTCATCAAAAAGCGTCTATTTTAATAATATTTTTAATTATTGCAATCGAGTAGGAGGGAAATCTGAGTGATTTCCCGACCTCTCACACCACCGTGCG
>OGXH01001228.1_pt1 | contig 18907 bp, 14 predicted proteins | sample 1576241 | NCBI WGS metagenome assembly OGXH01 (sample SAMEA3541529, study PRJEB24748) | human gut metagenome | biome: human gut; feature: human-associated habitat; material: faeces | place: China | collected 2012
AAATGAGATTTGGACGTTCTATAATTTAGAACCGGGTAATATAATTTTTGCTAATAAAGGTACAAGTACAGTTTTAGGTATAGGTACAGTGCTAGAAAGTGGATATGAATTTAAAAATACTAGAAAAAAATTCAAACATATTATACATATAGATTGGGAAAAAAATTTTGAAGTAAAAAATATAGAGGCACAAAAGCATTGGGCGTTTAAAACAGTAGCAGAAGTAAGTAAATCACTATATGATAAAATCTGTTTGGATGATGGAACAGAACAAAATACAGTTGATTTAAAAAGAAATGAAAAAGTTAACTTCACAGAAGATGAAGAAAGATTTTTTACAGAATTTAAAAAAATACTAGAACGAAAGAAAAATGTAATTTTATATGGGCCACCTGGTACTGGTAAAACATATTTAAGCCTAAAGTATATTAATTGGATCGAAAATAATAATAAAAAGGTAGAAAAAGAAATGTGTACATTCCATCCATCTTTTAATTATGAAGATTTTATAGAAGGATATAAACCATCTTTTAAAGATTCTATTTCTCAATTTTCATTAACTGATGGAGTATTTAAATCATTATGTAAAAAGGCAAGCATAAATAAAGAAACAGACTATTACCTAATAATAGATGAAATAAATAGAGGTAATATAGAAAAAATCTTTGGAGAAATGATAACCTTAATTGAAAAAGATAAGCGAGGTCAAAAATATTCATTAACATTGTCACAAAGCAAAGAGGAAATTTATGTACCAGAAAATGTCTATCCTCGTTCCCGGCTTCCATCGACTTTGCAGAGATGATGTTGAGCGTGTTGTAAATGAAGTGGGGGTTAATCTGCGCCTGCAGCGCGTTCAGCCGTGAACGGAGATTGCTCTCGCGCAGTTCCGCATCGTTGCGCATGGCAGTTTTCAGCTCCATTACCTGCTTGTCAAACACGTCCTCCAGTTCGCGCATTTCCACGTCACGCGGGTTCGTGACCTTCGGCATTTCTTCGGGCAGCAGGGGACGCTCGGCTATTGCAGCCGGGTCGGATAGCTGGGAAACCTTGCGCGTCAGGCGCAGAATCGAGCGGCTGAGCTGATGCGACGAGAGGATGATGAACACTTCTGCGATGAACAGCACCAGCAGACTGACCAGCACATGGTGGAGGATGACGGAGTGGATGGACGACTCGAAAACCGCGGTACGCTGGGCGGCATAAATGTCGAAGCCCAGCCAGCTGCAATGCTCCTTGACGACGTAGTAGGTGTCGCCGTTTTTGTCGCTGCACTCGGTCATGCTGCCGTATTCGGCGGCGGAGTAGTCGATGGTGTCATCGAAACTGCGGTGGAACAGGCGGCCGTCCGCGTCGTAGGCGGTGGCGCGGAATCCTGCCATGTCGTTGGAGGAAAAAATGTCGAACAGGTCGGTTGAAAGCGCATTGACCTCCACAAAGCCGATCTGTTTGCCGTGATAAACGGCAGGGGACATCAGCGTATAGATAGAAATCCGGCGCGCGACGAACCACGGGTCAATGTGCGGGCGGACAAGCGTCTTCTGGCTCAGCCCCCGGTTGCGCTCGTTCAGGTAGGGCAGACGGTGCATGACGGTGCGCAGCTCATCCGAGTAGTTTTCCAGCAGACCAATCGTTTCGTAGCGGCTGGACAGGTAGAAACCGTCCATTGTCAGCACGTTGATACGATAGAAGTAGTCGTTCAGCGGCTCATGGAAAAGCGCGGCGGAAAGCGTGTTCTGTGCCTGATGGTATTCGGACGTCGTCTCCATGTCTTCGCCTAATGTGTAGATGGTATTGAGCGCAGCCATGAAGTCATTATCCTGTTTCAAGCCGTCCAGTGCATAGCCCATGACGGTGATGTTCTGCTCGAACGCCGCGACAATTTTGCTCGCCATCGCGTTCAGGTTGTCTTCCTCGTACAGCAGAATGTTCCGTATCTCGGAGAGCGTCGCCAGAACAGAGTTGACGGCAATCATGCAGGCGGCAATCACAGAAAACAGGATGGTCATTTTCGCGCTCATTCGCATACACGTCAGTTTTCGCATACATGCCGTCCTTTCTATTTCGCATTGTGCTGATGGAAGCAGTATAGCACATGCACAGAGAAAATGCAAAAGAAAAGTACCCCGTGTTGACTGAAGCGCACAAAAAGCGAATAGCGCATAAAGAAGTTTGGTTGTGTTTTGTATTTTCCCAATAGCAGTGCTGGATTTTCCCTTGTTCAAAACAGGCGCTGGGATTATACTGAATCACGAAAGCACCGCTATGGTGCGAATTGAGTTTGTTTCCGATGTTGAAAGGGAGGAACGAGACATGAAACACTTTGGATGGCTTCGCAAGGCAGCCGCATCCGTGCTGGCACTGGCTATGTTTGCTGCGGCCCCCGCTGCACTGGCGTATTCCGACGCGAATCTGGAAGCCCCGCGCGCTAAGAACGTCGTCATTGACGGCGACCTGAGCGAGTGGGACACGAGCCGCTGCCTGCGCATTGACAGCGAGAAGCAGATTGTCGATCAGATTGAGCACTGGGACGGCGAAGCGGACTGCTCGATGGAAATCTACGCCATGTGGGATGAAGAGAACCTCTACATCGCCGCGAAGGTGTGGGATGACACGCCGTTTGTCTACCGCGAAGGTTTCCCGCTGGATGAATTGGATGCCATCATCCTCTTCTTCAGCACCAACCCCAACGCCGACCCGAACCGTACAGCGTACGAAGCGACCGACTGGCGCATCGTGCAATCCACGGACGAATATGACTTCTTCAACTATATTGACCGCGACATGATCGCTGACAATCTCGGCTGGGAGACACAGGGTGAATACGGCGACGAGCTGGTATTCGACGACTACGAAGCCGTGACCGTCCGCGACAAGGAAATGGGCGGCTACATCCTCGAAAGCAAGATCCCGCTGCACAACCTCTCCAATGATAAGATCGCGCAGCTGGTTCCCGCTGCGGGCACGACCGTTGGCTTTGACTTCTCCATCCTTGACGTTGACCTGCCGTGCCCCGGCATTCACAGCCTGCGGATGCAGTACTCCGCGCAGCTGGACGGCCGCGACCGCAAGCCCACGATGCACAACGTGGACGAGAACCCCAGCCTGTGGGCGACGATGACGTTCGTGGAAGAGTAACAGATTCCCTGTATTCTCAGAGGAGGAACAAGCAATGAAGCTGAAAAAATTCGGTGCACTGCTGCTGACGGGTGTGCTGGCAATTACGTCGCTGACGACCAGTGCCTTTGCCGCCAAGCGCGAGAAGCGCAGCGCCGATGACATTGATTTCGCCGCTGTGCTGGAGGATACCTCTGCAAAAGGCACAGTCAACGTCTACCACTGGTGGACGGCGGGCGGCGAGAAGGATGCGATTGAATCCGTCATCGACGAATTCAAGGGTGCGTACGGCAAGGTGAAAACGAAGTCGAACGCCATTCCGGGCGGCGCTGGCGGCGCCATGGTTATGAAGGTCAAGGTGCTTCAGCAGGCGGGCAAGAGTCCTGAAACATTCCAAGCGCATCCCGGTCAGGAAATTCAGCCGTACCTCGATGCGAACATGCTGCTGGATTTGTCCAAGCTGTGGGACTACGCGAAGCTCAACGAGCGCATCCTGCCGGGCATCAAGGACTTGCTGACCGCGCCCGACGGCAAGAACTACGTCGTGCCGATTGGCATCCACAAGACGAATGTTATCTTCTACAATATCCATGTGTTCGAGAAGTACGGGATTGCGATTCCGGATCACGAGAACATCACATGGGACGAGTTCTGGGACATCTGCGACCAGCTGGCGGCGAAAATGCCCGACGGCGAGTACCCGATCGACCTTGGCGACCGCAAGGGCTGGCCGGCGTGTCAGGTGTTCGAGGACATCATGATGGGCACTGACCCTAAAATCTATCAGGACTTCATCAACGGCATCTATAACGTCGAGGATGTGACGAAGGTGCTGACGACTTACGCTAAGCTGATGGATTACGTCGCGCCCGACCATTCCAGCCGTGACTGGTACGAAGCGAGCGGTCAGGTTGTCGCCGGGACGTATGCCATGCAGATTATGGGCACCTGGATGCAGCCGCTGATGACCAGCATGGGTCAGGAATACGGCAAGGACTACGGCATCTTCACGTTCCCCGGCACGGACGGCTGGTTTGGCATGAACATCGACGGCTTCGTCGTCAGCAATGACTCAGCGGATGTTGAGGCGGGTCTGCGCTGGGCGTACAACGTATCCAGCACGCCGGTTCAGCAGCGGTTCTCCGCTTTGAAGGAATCTATTTCGCCCTACACCGATACCCCGGATGACTGCTACAACGAACTGACCCTTAAGTTCAAGAACGAACTGATCAGTGACACGATCCGCAGCTATCCCAGCTTCACCCACGGCACGGCGCTGCCTTGGAGCGCGTCTATGAGCCTTCAGACGCAGGTGCAGGAGTTCGCTACGTCCAGTGACCACGACGCGGAATATTTCGCGAATAAGATCGTCAACATCCTCAAGGAAGCTGGCGTGAAAGGAGAATGGAACCTTGTTGACTAAGAAATGGATGCGGCGCTCGCTGGCGATGCTGGGTGCGCTGACGCTTACAGCCGGGCTGTGGGCTGCTCCCGCGATGGCGGAGGAAAAAACCTACACCCAGCCGACGCTCAATCCTCATGTGAAGAGCATCATCGAAGTTGACGGCTACCAGTTTATCGACCTGAACAGCAACGGCACGCTTGACCCCTACGAGGACTGGCGTCTGGACGCTGACACCCGCACGGCGGACTTGGTCGGGCAGATGACGGTGCGCGAGAAAATTGCGCAGATGCAGCACCCGACGTACCTGCCGCGCGCCGATGGCAAGATTCCATCCTACCTGAACAAGTGGTGCAATAAGGAAGGCATCGGCATGCTGCTGATTCGCGAACTGAACAGCGTGGAAGCGGCTGCGGTGTCCATGAACACAATTCAGGAGTATGCTGAGGGGTCTCGTCTGGGCGTGCCGGTGCTGGTGTCGATGGACTCCGTGCATGGCCTGTCTTACGTCTCCGGCGCGACCGTTACCGGGCATAATCTGGCGCTGGCGGCAACCCGCGACGAAGACCTTGTCACCCGTCTGGCGGAAATTGCCCGCGATGAGCATATCGCCATCGGCGTTCGCATGACGCTGTCTCCCGAAGCTGACATTGCCTCTGAACCCCGCTGGGGGCGCGTCATGGAGACGTTTGGCGAAGACCCTGACCTTGTGACGAAGATGGTCACGGCGCAGGTCGTTGCGTTCCAGAATGGGCGCGACGGGCTGAACACCGGCGCAATCGTGGCCTGCATGAAGCATTTCCCCGGCGCTGGGCCGCAGATGGAGGGCAAGGACACCTCGCCCATCATTTCCAGCGCGGAAACCCTGCAAATTCACCTGAAGCCGTATTATGCGGCGCTGGAAGTCAACATCGCTTCCATCATGCCGTACTACTCTGTCCCGCTGGAGCTGGACATGGAGAACTCCGCCATCGGCTCGAAGGCGACGCTGCAAGACCTGCTGCGCGACGAAATGGGCTTTGAGGGCATCATCCAGACTGACTGGGGCATGATTTGGGCGATTCAGGAAGGCCGCGGCACGATGATGGGTGAAGAAGTGTCCGACGAAGAAGCCATCCTGATTGGCATCACCGAGAGCCGTGTGGACGGCATCGGCGGCGAATCCATCCGCCTGATTGACCAGATGGAAGAACTGACGAACGCGGGCAAGATTGACGAAGACATCCTGACGGCGGCGGCGACGCGCATCGTCAAGGCGAAGTTTGAATTGGGCGTGTTCGAGAATCCCTACTGCGACGTGGAGTACGCTGTGCAGTTCGTCGGCAACGAGGAACATCAGGCGGTGAACCTTGAAGCGGCTCGCAAGGCGATGACGCTGCTCAAAAACGACGGCATCCTGCCCCTCAAACAGAACGAGAAGCAGACGATTCTGGTCTGCGGCCCGCGCGCCGGCGACATGGACTCGCTGGTCGGCGGCTGGTCTTCCGCGCAGGAGGGCTTGACCATTGCGGACGCAGTGGCGGCTTACGCAGGCGAAAACGCAACGGTCATCTATGAATCCGACAACGTTGAGCGCATTGCAGAGCTGGCGAAGGATGCGGACATCATCATCGTGTCCGTCGGCGAACCGAGCTACCAGCACGATCCGCCGTGGGGCTACGACACGCTGGAAATCACCGGCAGTCAGCAGGAAATCCTCGAAGCGGCGAAAGCCAGCGGCAAGCCGATGGTGACGGTCGTCACGGGCGGACGTCCCTATATCCTGACGTGGTGCGACGAGAATACGAACGCGATTCTGGAAGCGTACTATCCGGGCTCGCAGGGCGGCATCGCGATTGCGGAAACGCTCTTCGGGCTGAACAATCCCACGGGCAAGACGCCCTTGCAGTTCCCGCGGGATATGGATTCTGTCCGCAATCAGGAAGGCGATGTGTCCTTCGACCTTGAAAACCCGCTGTATGACTACGGCTGGGGTCTGAGCTACGGCGAATGATGTATCAGCCCGTACAGGCGCAGCGGAATTGCCCAAGCCTGTACGGGCTTTCTTCAAAGCTGATAGCAAAACCTCGAACAGAATGCAACAGAAGGGGATTTGCCCATGGAACAATTTTCTGAATTTTTTGAGAATCTGGCGTTCATGACCTTTTCCCATGACAGGTTCTGGGTTCTCTGCGCCATCATCGTCGCGGTGATTCTCGTGTACCAGCTGCTGCTGCGCTTTGCGCCTAAAACAGTCGGCCCGGTACACCACTTTCTCCAGCGGCATCCGCTGATTTGGATCTGCATCCCGGCGGCGCTGCTGATTTACTTCGTGTATGTCTCGCTGGGCTGGAACCTGTGGGTTTCCGTGTCCGACTGGGAGTCGGGGCAGCTGGAAGCAAGCTACGGCTGGGGCGGCTTCGGCAACTACGCGAAGATGTTCTCCAGCCCCGACTTCTGGCCGTCGCTGCGCAATACGCTGCTGCTGTTCTGCCTGATTCCGCTGTGCCTCCTGCTGGGTCTGGGGCTGGCGCTCATCATGGATCAGGGGCTTCGCGGCACGGCGCTGTTCCGCACGCTGATTCTGCTGCCGTTCGCGCTGTCCTTCGTCGTGACCGGCACGGTTTGGGCGTACATGTATCGTCCAACGGGCGGCGTGCTGAATTCCTTCCTCTCAATTCTGGGCGTGGATATATCCGCCGCGATGAAAGCTGGACACCTGATGTGGGCGTCGAGCAACTCCACCATCATGCTGTCCATCATCATTGCGATGGTCTGGCAGTTCTCCGGCTACGTCGCGGTCATCTTCCTCGCCGCCATCAAGAACGTTCCGGTCAACGTCATCAACGCCGCGAAGCTGGACGGCGCGTATATGCCGCGCATCTACTTCAAGCTCATTATTCCGCAGCTCAAGGGCGCGATGGGTTCCTGCATCACGATTCTGGCGATGTACGCCCTGCGCTCGTTTGACTTCATCGTGTCGCTGGTGGGTTACACCACCTCCGCCGCGTGGACGCTGCCGATTTGGATGTACAATGAAGCGTTCCAGAACAACAACTTTGCGTATTCCGCGGCAATCAGCTGCTTCCTGCTTGCGCTGGTGCTGGTGCTGATTCTGCCGCTGACCTACTGGACGAACAGAAGGAAGTGAGCATGAAATGCAAAATAATTTGAGTATTGAGCGCAGCAAGCAGGAACAATCGGCACAGACGACGAAAATAAAACCCAAGTGGCACATGACCGTGCTGCATGTGGTGTACTACCTCATCATGATTGCGTTTCTGGTCTTCTACATGCTGCCGTTCTGGGGGACGGTGATGACGTCCTTCAAGTCCAACAGTGAAGTGATGACGACCACGCCCATCACACCGCCGTCAGAGTGGACAATGGAGGGGTACGAGAGCGCGATGGAAGAGCTTGCGCAGCCGCTGATGACCAGCCTGCTGGTGACGCTCTTCGGTGCGGCGGGATCGGTATTCCTCGGATCGATTTGTGCCTACGCACTGAGCAAATGGAAGTTCCGGTTCAACAACGTGTTCTTTATCGCGTTGGTCGCGGCAACATATTTGCCCTTCCAAGCGATTCTGATTCCGCTTTTGCAGACCATTAACGCCCTTGACCTCTACGATAACCTCTGGGGTCTTGTGCTGGTTCACGCTGTCTTCGGTATGCCGATGTGTACGGTCATGATGCGCGGGTATTACGCAGACGTGCCGGACGCGCTGATTCGTCAGGCGATGATTGACGGCAACGGCGTATGGCAGATTTACCGCAAAATCGTCCTGCCGAACACGAAAATCGCGACGATTACGGTCTTTGTCTTCCAGTGCACGTCCATTTGGAATGAAATGCTGTTCGCGCTGGTGCTCGGCGGCTATGATTCCAAACCCGCGACCATTGCCCTGAACGAGCTGGCGGGCACAATGGCGGCGGAATTCAACGTGCAGATGGCTGGTTCGCTGATTCTGGCGCTGCCGGTGCTGGTGCTGTACATCTTCATGGGCAAGTACCTCATCAGCGGTCAGATGTCAGGCGCGGTCACAGCGTCGTAATGCGCGGCGCAATCAACAAGGAGGAAAGGTTCATGAAAAAACTGCTCAAAAGCGTCGCGGCGCTCTCCCTTTCCGCGATGATGCTGCTTTCGCCCGGTATGCTGGCGGAAGAGGACGAGGAAGAAAGCAATGTCGTCGAATTGACGACGGTCGTGCAGGAATATGAAGGAAAGCAGATTGTGCTGAAAACTGCCGGACTGGATATTCTGGAGCAGGACGGCTACAAGTTCAAGGACTTGAACAAAAACGGCGAGCTTGACCCGTATGAAGACTGGCGTCTGACGCCTGAAGAGCGCACGGAAGACCTGCTGAGCCGCATGAGCGACAAGAACAAGGCGGCGCAGATGGCGCATATGACGCTGGTCACGCTCAAAGAAAGCTGGTTCAGTGATCTGGACATCGGCTTTGCGCTGACGTACACCTACTTTGCGGAAAGCAAGGAGTCGGCGGGCGAGAAGATGAACTACGTCCAGTCCCTGTGCGAAGAAAGCGAACTGGGTATTCCGGTCGTCTTCTCCATGGACTCGGTCATTGGTGCAAGCTGGATTAACGACACGACGATTCTGCCGGACGCCATCACGCTGGGCGCGACGGGCGACGCGGAACTCGTGCAGGAACTGGCAGACATTCAGCGTCAGGAAATGAAGGCGCTGGGTGTCCGCATGAGCCTCTCCCCGAACGCGGACTTGGCGACTGACCCGCGCTGGGGGCGCAATCAGGAAACTTACGGCGAAGACGCGGATACCGCCAAGGCGATGGTCGTCGCGGCGATTACGGGCTTGCAGAACGGCACGGATGGCATTGGCGTTGATTCCGTCATGTCCTGCGTGAAGCATTTTCCCGGCTCCGGCCCGCAGACGGGCGGCGTGGACGGCTCTCCGCTGGTGTTCGATGACGAAACGTTCGCGCTGCACCTGAGCATCTTTGAGGCGGCGCTGACGGTGCATCCCGCGTCTATCATGCCTTACGGCTATTCGACCGTCCCGTATCTGGGCGGCGACGCGGTGGAAAATTACGCGCATGAATCCTCTGTGGTCATGAACGATGTTCTGCGCGGCCGTCTGGGCTACGACGGCATTATCCAGACCGACTGGGGGCTGAACCACATCGTCGCGATGCAGGCGGGCGCGGACGTCATGGGCGGCATGGGTCAGCGCGACGTCACCCGCATGGTGGATCAGGTTGACCCGTCGCTGCTGACGGATCGCTGCCGCCGTCTGCTGCTGGCGAAGTTCCGGCTGGGCGTGTTCGAGAACCCCTACACCGACGCGGACGAAATTGCGCAGGTTGTCGGCAGCGAAGAGCATTATCAGAAGGCAATGGAAGCCGCGGAAAAGGCGGTTACGCTGGTGAAGTATGAGAACCAGCAGCCGCTGGAAGGTCAGCAGATTCTGGTCGTGGGCGCGCTGGCTAAGAACGTTGATGCGCTGTCGAGCGGCTGGAAGATTTCCTCCGAGACAGGCTTGAAGACCGAGGGCAAGTCCATCTACGATGCCATCTGCAAGCGGGCGGGTGCGGACAACGTGACCTACATCGGCGATGACGAAACGCTGATTGCCGATTCCTACCCGGCAGGCACAACCGCGATTGTCGTCGTCGGCGAAGCGAGCGGCACGCACGAACCCGCGTGGGGCACGGCGACGCTGGAATTCCCCGCAGAACAGCAGAGCTTGTTGAAAAAACTCGATGCGTCCGGCGTGAACGTTGTATCCGTCGTGCTGATGAATCGCGCGTATGTCATGACGCCGGTGGATGCCGCGTCCGACGCGGTGATGATTGTCTACCGTCCCGGCGTGACGGCGGGCGCGGAAGCGGTGGCGCACGCGCTCTTCGGTGACTGCGCGATTTCCGGCAAACTGCCGTGGCAGATTCCTGCGACGATGGATCAGGTGATGCTCCAGCGCGAAGACCTGCCCAAGGACATCGAAAATCCGCTGTATGATTACGGTTTCGGCATTGAAGTGGCCGCATTCGGTCAATAAGCACTGAGGGAAAGAAAGGAAGTCCGCCATGGCAGCGATTACGATTAAGAACATGGACGTGACCTACAACAAGGGCAAGTCCTATGTCATCAAGGACATGAATCTGGAAATCAAGGACGGCGAATTCTGTGTTTTCCTGGGACCGTCCGGCTGCGGCAAGTCTACCGCAATGTACTGCATTGCGGGTCTGCTCCACCCGGTTCACGGCGAAATCTGTTTCGGGAATGAAGCGATGAACCAGCTCGATGAGCGCGGCAAGGAAAAGAAATTCGTGCCGCCGCAGGAGCGCAACATTGCGATGGTGTTCCAGGAATACGCGCTGTATCCGAACATGACCGTGCGCAAGAACATGTCGTTTGCGCTGGAAACGAAGAAAGCGCCGAAGGAAGAAATCGAGAAGCGCGTGAACTCGATGTCCGCGATGCTGGGTCTGGATGAACTGCTTGACCGCAAGCCGGCGCAGCTCTCCGGCGGTCAGCGTCAGCGTGTGGCACTGGGACGTGCGCTGGTGCGCGATCCGCAGGTGTTTCTGCTGGACGAGCCGCTTGGCAACCTCGATGCGAAGCTCCGCGATCAGGTGCGCTATGAGCTGAAGAAGATTCAGACGCAGCTTGGCGTTACCACCATCTACGTCACGCATGACCAGACTGAAGCCATGACGATGGCGGATCACATCGTGCTGATGAAGGATGGTCACATCATGCAGCAGGGGACGCCGAACGACCTCTATGCGCATCCAAACAGCCTGTTCGTTGCGAGCTTTGTCGGCACGCCGCAGATTAACAAGCTGACGTGCAAGGTTGTGGAAAAGGGCGGTTCGCTGGCGTTCCAGTGCGGCGAACTGCTGCTGTCCGTGCCGGATGACCTGACCGCGCTGATGCAGCAGTACAAAGGCAAGGAGGTTATCGTTGGCCTGCGCCCGTCGGAACTGACGCTCGCGCCGGAAGGTCAAGGCGAAATCGAGGGTACGGTGGACAGCGTTGAGCCGCTGGGCGATGGCTTCATCGTGTACCTGAAAGCGGCTGGTCAGATGCTGGTGGCAAAGATTGCGGGCGGCAGCACGGTCATCGGCAAGACGATTTCGCTGAACATTGAAAAGGGGAAATTCCACATTTTCGACAGCCAGACGGAAGAACGGCTGAATCCGTAAATCCCGTCCATGCTGCCGCGCAGTTCTGATACTAATTCTCATCTAAAACATGGCATTCGCACAGCATCTTTTCCGCCCCGGCTTTGCTTCGTTCCGCTCGCGCGTACCTCCAGTACGCCTCGCTTCACTCAGCTTTGCCGGAACGAAAAATCTGCTATGCTCGATGCCATGTTTTAGAATCGAATTAGTATGATTTTGCGCGGCAGTTTTTTTCTACTATTTTCAGATTTGCGGGAAAATCGAAATTCTTTGCAAGCGCAGAGGACGGAGAAGGAATTCGTCTGGTGCTTGTCGAATAATAAACATACATGTATATTCTGGCGCTATTAGCTTAAAAATAAGACAAATATACAATTTCGCGGAAAGATAGGAGGACGATGGAGGATGAACGAGAAAATGGAGCGTCTGCTGACGATTTTGCAGGATGTGAACGACGAAATCGACTTTGCGCATGAGCGGCATATGGTCGATGACGGGCTGATTGACTCGCTGGAGCTGATGAAAATCATCGTAGCGCTGGAAGAAGCCTATGACGTGCGCATTGACGCAGGAGAGGTGGAGCCGGAGAACTTCAACAGCGCGGAGGCGATTCTGGCGCTGGTGAACAGCTGCCGGAAGCAGGCATGATGCGCTGTGTGCTGCCATGGCTGGATAGATGGGCGGCAAAAAAACCGGATGCGGCGGCGTTTGAGGGCGAAAAAACGTGTCTGACGTGGCGGCAGCTGCACGATACGGCAAAGCGCATCGGCACTTATCTGGCGCGGCAGTTCCCGCCGCGCGTTCCCGTTGCGCTGTGCATGGACAAAAGCCCGATGACTGTCGCGGCGATGCTCGGTGTGCTGGAAGCGGGGTGCTTCTATACCATCATTGATGTGCAGATGCCGCAGCAGCGTGTCCGGCTGATTCTGGATGTGCTGCATCCGGCGCTTCTGCTGACTGATGCGGGCAAAGCGCCGATATGGGCGGATACGGCGGGAAAACTGCCATGCGTCTCCGCGGAAACAGCGGTGTCCTGCGATATTGACGAATCGCTGCTGGCGGCGCGTCAGCGGGACATCATTGATACCGATTTGCAGTATGTGCTGTTCACCAGCGGTTCGACCGGGCATCCCAAGGGCGTTGCGATTCGCCATCGCTCGGTGCTGGATTTCGTGGAATGGGCAGTCCCTGCGCTGCGGCTCGATGAAACCGCACGTTTCGGCAATCAGGCGCCGCTGTATTTCGACAACTCGGTGCTGGATATTTTCTGCACGCTCAAAAGCGGCGCATACGTCTACTTCCTGCCCCAGAGGGACTTCCTGTTCCCGGCACGGATGATGGACGAATTGGAGCAGCGGCAGATTAACACGCTGTTCTGGGTTCCATCGGCGCTGATGCACCCGGCGAATCTCGGCGTGGTGAAGGACGGGCGTCCGCGCGGGGTCAAGCGGGTGTTCTTCTGCGGCGAGGTGATGCCGAACCGTCAGCTGAATATCTGGCGGCGCTCCCTGCCGGATGCGGATTTTGTGAATATGTATGGCCCGACGGAAATCACGGATGTCTGCTCGTGGTATCGTGTTGACCGCACCTTCGAGGACGGCGAGCCGCTGCCGATTGGCTTTCCGTGCGAAAACACGCGCATTACGCTGGTGGACGGCGAAATCTGCGTCTCCGGGACTTGTTTGTCCGCCGGATACTACAATGCGCCGGAAAAAACGGCGGCAGCGTTTGTCCAGCATCCGGACGCGCGGGGGATTCCGGAGCGGATGTACAAAACAGGCGACCTCGGCGCATACAACGAGCGCGGCGAACTGATGTTTCTGGGGCGCAAGGACAGCCAAATCAAGAAGCAAGGTTATCGAATTGAGCTGGGCGAAATCGAGTGCGCAATCAAGGCGTGTCAGGCGGTGACGCAGGGCTGCTGCTTCTATCAGGCTGCGACACAGCAAATCGTCTGCTGCTATTCCGGCGAGGACGACGAAAAGGCGCTTCGGGGCGAACTCAGGCGGCGGCTGCCGAAATACATGCTGCCGGATGTGTATTATCATCTGCCGCAGTTTCCGCAGACGATGAACGGAAAAATCGACCGCGTGCGGCTCAGACAGGAGCTGGGATTGTGAGCATCGTATCCTTTGAATTTCTGGGGTTTCTTGCTGCGCTGGCCGTGGTGTACTACGTCCTGCCGATGCGCGTGCGCAAGTGGGCGCTGCTGGCGGGCAGTGCGGCGTTCTGGCTGCTCTGCGGCTGGCAGGGCGCTGTATACCTCACGGCGGAAACGCTGCTGATTTGGGGCTGCGCACGCCTGATAGGGCGGTTTTCGGAGCGTAGGGGCGTTTGCCGCGCACTGCTTGTCGGCGGAATGGTCACGGTTTTCGGCGCAATGGTGCTGATGAAGGCGCTCGCGCAGCTGCAAGCCCTGCCGGACGGGCTGCTTGTCCCCATCGGCTTGTCGTACTTCACGTTCCAGAGCGTAGGCTACCTCATCGACGTTTATCGGGGGAAGGTTACGCCGGAAAAGAACTATGCGAAAGTCCTGCTGTTTGCGGGCTTTTTCCCGCAGATGACGCAGGGGCCGATTACGACGTGGAAGCAGCTGATGCCACAGCTGGACAGCCCGCACCGCCTTTCACCGAATGGCTTTGTGTCCGGTGTGTTCCTGATGGCGTGGGGCTTTTTCAAGAAACTTGTCATCGCTGACCGTCTGATGCCGGCAGTGAGTGTGCTCGTGGCGACGGCGCAGGAGCTGCCCGGCTGGCTTGTGCTGGCGACAGCGGCGATGTACGCCATCGTGCTGTATGCGGACTTTTCCGGCGGCATTGACATCATACGCGGCGCGGCGGAGCTGCTGGGCATCGACCTGCCGGAGAACTTCCGCCGACCATTCTTTGCTGCAAGCATTGCGGATTACTGGCGGCGCTGGCACATCAGCCTTGGCGTGTGGTTCCGCACCTATTTGCTGTACCCGCTGGTGGCGAGCCGCGCTGGAATCGGGCTGGCGAAGGTCGGCAAGCGGCTGTTCGGCGCAAAAGCAGGGCGCGCGATGCCGGGCGCGGCGGCGTCGATGGTGGTTTTTCTGCTCATCGGCGTCTGGCACGGATTTTATTGGAACGCGGTGCTGTACGGCTTGTGGTTCGGACTGCTGACAGCGGTAGGAATGCTGCTTGACCCGCAGTTTCGGAAGATTCGCAAGCGCGTGACGGCACATCAGGGCGGTGTGGCGCTTATGAAGGCGTTCGGCTGGCTGCGGACGATGGCAGCGGTTCTGCTGGCGCAGTTTTTTGCCTGCACGACGTCGCCAGGCATGGCGTTTGGCATGATGGGGCGCATCTTCACCGATTTCGGCGCGGGTATGACGCGTAATTTCCCGCTTGGAATGCAGGACGGCGCTGTGGCAATTATCGCGGTGCTGCTGATGCTCCTGGTGGACATCCTCTGTGAAAAACAGCCGGATTTGCGCAAGAAGCTGGCGGTTTCGCCGCTGTATGTGCGCTGGACGCTGCTGATGGGGCTGATGTTCCTGACGCTTATCTTCGGCTGTTACGGCGCTGGATTCGACCGCGCGGCATTCCTGTACGCGGGATTCTGAAAAGGAGGAACAGGCAATGACAGATGAAGCGGTCAGCCGCCGACGCGAGAATGCAGCATTTTTCCTCCGAATACTGGCGTTTGGGCTGATTTTCACGCTGATTTCGTGTGCTGTGCTGTATGTGCTGACGCCGAAATACGACTACGGGCCGGGCAGCATGATGAATCTGCCCCTTCAGCCGCGCAACACCATTGACGTGCTGGCGGTCGGCACAAGCACGACGTATGCTGCAGTGAATACGAACGTACTGTGGGCGAACTGGGGCTTCAGCGTGTATGATCTTGCGAGCGCGGAACAGCAGTATTGGCATACCTACTACTACTTGGAGCAGGCGCTGACAACACAGCACCCAAAAATCCTTCTGCTGGATGCAAAAGCCGCAGCGTACCCCGACGATACGACCCGGCGCGGGCGCACGATTCTCTCCACATCCGGCATTTTGAACCCGATTCGCCGCGCAAACGCGATTGCCGCAGGCGGTCAGCAGCCGCTGGACTTCCTGCTGGGCTATCCGCAGGTGCATGAGAATTGGAAGTCACTGACGGCGGAGAATTTCGCGTTTCCCGGCTGGACGGGCGGACGCAGTGTCGACTGGAAAGGCTTCATCGAATGCGACAAGATGGAGCATCACACGAAGCCAACGTTCTTCTGGACGGAGACGGGCAAGAAAATTAACGGGCGCGAGGCGGAATATTTCGAGCGCATCTGCGATCTCTGCGAAGCACAGGGCATTCAAATCATCCTGATTTCGTATCCAAGCCCGGATTACGAAAATGAGCATATGTATATCTGCACGCTGCGGAAGATGGCGGAGGAACGCGGCATTCCGCTGCTGAATTTCAACAATCCGAAGGGGCGCTTCGGCATTCGGTACAGCAGCGATTTCGCGGATTGGCAGCACCTCAATGTGAAGGGCAGCATCAAGCTGTCGCTGCGAATTGGCGAATATCTGGAAGAAAATTACGACCTGACAGACCATCGCGGCGATCCGAAGTACGATTCTTGGCAACGCTGTTTGGAGGAATGGCAAGCGGCGTATCCGGAGATGGCAAACATGATTCGCAATGAAACGGAGGAAAAATAACGATGAAACGAAGCGTTCTTGACTATTTGGAGAACACCGCAAAGCGCTGCCCGGAGCGTTTGGCGTGGGATGCCTCGGTATCGTTCACGTTCGGGCAGTGGTGGGACGCGGCGCAGCGGATTGCATCTTCGCTGAGCAGCCGGTGCGCGCGGAATACGCCGGTTGCGGTGCTGATGAACCCGCGCAGCGCCGAATGTGTGAAGGTATTCTTCGCCGTGTGGGCGGCGGGGTGCTTTTATGCGCCGCTTGACCCGATGCTGCCGCCGGAGCGCCTGAAGCTCATCATGCAGAATTTGCAGCCAACGGCGATTGTCTATGATGAAGAAAGCCGTGCGAAAGCGGAAACTGTCTGCCCGGATGGGTGCGAATGTGTGCTGTGGTCGGACGCGGCGCAGTCGCCCGTGGACGCGGATAAGCTGGCACAAATCCGGCAGACCGTGACGCCGGACCACCTTGCCGCGATTCTTTACACCAGCGGCTCGACGGGCATTCCGAAGGGCGTCGCGCATACGCAGGGGTCGCTTATGGCGTACACCGAAGAGACGATTGAACGCTATCAATTCACCGAGAACACTGTTTTCGGCAATCAGTCGCCGTTTTTCTACGCCAATTCGATTATCGACATTTTCCCACCCGCGCTGCTTGGCGCCAAGGCGTGCATGATTCCCGCGACGGCGCTGTCGTTCCCGAAAACGCTGGTGAATTACCTGCGGCAGAAGGGCATCACGGAGCTGACGATGACGCCATCGAGCTTCGTGCAGGTGGCAAACAGTGGCGTGCTGACGGAAAACTGCCTGCCGGAGCTTGAATACATGATTATGTCCGGCGAAGTGATGCCGTGGGCGCAGTTAGCCGTCTGGATGAACGCCGCGCCGAAGGGTCATGCGTGGAATTTCTACGGCAGCACGGAGATGTTCAGCGTGTCCGTCGGGAAAGTCGAGGGCAATTACGAGGCGGGACAGCTGATTCCGGTCGGAAAGCCATTCCCGACGGTGAAAATCCGCTTCATGACCGATGATGGGCAAGCTGCCGCACCGGGCGAAGCAGGGGAGATGTACGTCTCGTCGCCGATGGTGTCGCAGGCGTATTACCGCGACGAGGAGCGGAGCCGCGCGGTCTATGTTGCTGACCCGCTGGGGCAGGAGCCGGGCGTCTGGTTCCGTTCGGGCGACTATGGCTTCCTCGACGCGCAGGGACGGCTGAACGTGCTGGGACGCAAGGACAGCATGGTCAAGCACCATGGTTACCGCATGGAGCTGGGAGAAGTCGAAGCGGCGCTGCGGAGCATTCTCGGCTGTCTGGAAGCGTGCTGTCTGCTTGACAAGGAACAGGATGTACTGTGGGCATTTGCTGCGGGCAACTTGACGGAAAAGGCGCTCATGGATGCGCTGAAAACGAAGCTGGCGCGCTATATGCTGCCGGACAAAATTGTCCTGCTGCCGGAGTTGCCGCATACGGCGAACATGAAAATCGATCGCCAGACGCTGCGGAAGCGGATGACCGAACAGGGTTGACGTATGCGGAATATTGCAGGAAAAAAGACTGGATTTCCTGCTTGACTTGCATCCGCCCCGCTTGCTGGGAAAACGGACGACGATCCTGCGAATAACCAAATAGGACAATTACTTTTTCTTTGCATTGATAATATGGAAGAAAACCTGCCAAATCCGTAGAAAATAGGGAGAAACGTGTCTGTGCTGAATATTCCAAATGAACGGACTGGATTTTCCCTTTACCCTTTTTTCGGTTCTGATTATAATAATAATCAAGAGGTCGGCGCAAGGAACCCTGACAAAGAGAGGGAGGGTAGCAATCAAGAAGCAGGGAGCTTGCCGACAAAGCGTAAAAGGTTTCTTGGAAAGGAAAGGAGTATTTTCATGAGGAAAAAGTTATCCCTGTTGGTCGCATTGACGATGATGCTGGGTTCAATGGCTGGCTTGGCAGAAGAAGCGCAGCAAGGCCCGACAGAAGCGGAACTGCTGGCGAAGCCGTGCGAGTTCTCCCTGATTGAAGCCAATGGCGAACAGCCCCGCTTGACTTACATCGAGGGTGTCACCCCGATTCTGGAAGTGGACGGCTACAAGTTCAAGGACATGAACAAGAACGGACAGCTTGATCCCTACGAGGACTGGCGTCTGGACACTGAAACCCGTGTGAACGACCTGATCAGCCAGATGACCCCCGAAGAAGAAGCGGGTCTGCTGTTCTGCGTCAGCGCGAATCTCGAAACGGCGCGCTCTCTGATTCCGGATTTCAGCCTGACTTGTATGCTGTTCAACCTGAACGGCACGCCGGACAACGTCGTCAGCACGCTGAACAACCTGCAGGCTGCGGCGGAAAAGGAACGCCTGGGCGTCCCGATGATTTTCACCTCTGACCGTGAGTTCAACGCTTGGGGCGGCTACATCGACAAGGCGCACATCGCCTACGGCACCGCCAATGACCCCGAACTGGCGTACAAGCTCTCCAACATCTACGGCAAGGCGATGGTTGCGGTCGGCATCCACGTCACTTTCGAGCCCTACGCGAACGAAATCGGCGCGCAGTACGGCGAGAATCCCGAACACATCGCGAAC
>OGXH01001231.1_pt1 | contig 18872 bp, 13 predicted proteins | sample 1576241 | NCBI WGS metagenome assembly OGXH01 (sample SAMEA3541529, study PRJEB24748) | human gut metagenome | biome: human gut; feature: human-associated habitat; material: faeces | place: China | collected 2012
GAAACCACAGCTACTGCTGTGGTTTTGTACAAATAGTAATGGGCATCCTTGCAAGCAAGCTTGCAGATGCCTATTGCTATTTGGTAGGAAATCTTTCGGCTGTTAGTTTTATGGGAACATTGGTACTTGTTGTAAGCCTTCGTTTTCCGGTAATCCAAACATTATGTTCATGTTTTGCACTGCCTGGCCTGCTGCTCCTTTTACCAGGTTGTCCATAGCTCCCATCATTATTATTCTTCCTGTTCTTTCGTCTACTTTGAAGCTTACGTCCACAAAGTTGCTTCCTTCTACCCATCTTGTTTCAGGTGGTGTGCTATTTTCGAGTACTCTTACAAAGTATTCGTCTTTGTAGTATTTGTCGTATACTGCTTTTACTTCTTCATATGTCATTGGTTTCTTTAATGTGGCATATGATGTTGCAAGGATTCCTCTCTGCATTGGTATTAAGTGTGGCGTAAAGTTTATCATTACTTCTTCACCTGCTGCATAGCTTAACTGTTCTTCGATTTCAGGTGTATGTCTGTGTGTTGCAACACCGTATGCTTTGCAATTTTCGTTTACCTCACAGAATAAGTTGTTTACTTTTGCTCCACGTCCTGCTCCTGATGTTCCTGACTTAGCATCTATTATTATTGATTTTGGATCTACCAATCCTTCTTTTACCATTGGATATATTGATAAGAAGCTACATGTTGGGAAGCATCCCGGATTTGCTATTAATCTTGCATCTTTTATTTTGTCTCTGTTTACTTCGCATAATCCGTATACTGCTTCTTCTATAAACTGTGGGCTCTGGTGTTTGATTCCATACCACTTTTCATATGTAGCAACATCTTTTATTCTAAAGTCTGCACTCAAATCTATTATTTTTACTTTTTTAAGAATTTCTTCATTAACTAATGAGCCACATAATCCCTGTGGTGTTGCTGTAAATATTACATCTACTGCGTCAGCTAATTCTTCCATATTGTCATCCATGCATTTTGCATCTACTATCTGAAACATATTTTTAAATACATCTGCATATTTTTCATCAACGTAGCTTCTTGAACCAAACCAGACTACTTCTGCCTCTTTATGCTGCTGTATTAATCTTACTATTTCTGCTCCTGCATAACCAGTTGAGCCTATAATACCAACTTTAATCATAACTAACCTCTTTCATTATTAATATGTAATTCTTTTTGGGTTAAATGTTCTGTTATTCAATCCATCTCTTTATTTTAGTATTTTCCTTATTAAAATACAACATTTTTATATGTGCATTAATAAATATACATCTTTTTTGTATATTATGCAAGTAATTTGCATAAAAATACATAATAACACATTTTTTCCTTGCATTTTATGCATATATGCTGTATAGTATCACGTGAAAAGAAAAAGTGGATGCAATATTCCGCTGTTTATTATATTTATTTTTATGGAGGATTTTAAAATGGCAAAGGAAAAAGTTATTCTTGCTTACTCAGGCGGACTTGATACTACTGCTATCATCCCTTGGTTAAAGGAAAATTATGATTATGATGTAGTCTGCTGTTGCGTAGACTGTGGACAGGGAAATGAATTAGACGGACTTGAGGAAAGAGCTAAGTATTCAGGTGCTGCTAAATTATATATAGAAGATATTACTGATGAATTTTGTGATGATTACATTATTCCATGTGTTCAGGCAGGTGCTGTATATGAAAACAAATATCTTTTAGGTACTTCTATGGCTCGTCCTGGAATTGCTAAGAAGTTAGTTGAAATTGCAAGAAAAGAAGGTGCTGTTGCCATTTGTCATGGTGCTACAGGAAAAGGTAACGACCAGATTCGTTTCGAACTTTCTATTAAAGCTCTTGCTCCTGATATTAAGATTATCGCTCCTTGGAGAGACAGTAAGTGGAAATTACAGTCACGTGAAGATGAAATCGAATATTGCAAGCAGCATGGCATTGATCTTCCTTTTGGAACTGATCAGAGCTACAGCCGTGACCGTAACCTTTGGCACATTAGCCATGAAGGTCTTGAACTTGAAGATCCAGCTAATGAACCAAACTACGACCACCTTTTAGTTTTAGGAGTTTCTCCAGAAAAAGCTCCTGATGAACCTGAATATGTTACAATGACATTTGAAAAGGGTGTTCCAACATCAGTTAACGGAAAGAAGATGAAGGTTTCAGATATTATCCGTGAATTAAACAGACTTGGTGGAAAACATGGTATCGGTATTATTGATATTGTTGAAAACCGTGTTGTTGGTATGAAATCACGTGGTGTTTATGAAACTCCGGGTGGAACAATTCTTATGGAAGCTCACAAGCAGCTTGAAGAATTAGTTCTTGACAGAGCTACAATGGAAACTAAGAAGGATATGGGCAACAAGTTATCACAGATAGTTTACGAAGGAAAATGGTTCACTCCTCTTTGTGAAGCAGTTTGTGCTTTCGTTAAATCAACACAGGAATATGTTACTGGTGAAGTTAAATTCAAACTTTACAAAGGAAACATTATTAAGGCAGGAACAACTTCTCCATATTCATTATATAGCGAAAGTCTTGCATCATTTACAACTGGCGAATTATATGATCACCATGATGCTGACGGATTCATTACATTATTCGGCTTACCACTTAAGGTTAGAGCAATGAAGATGTTAGAATTAGAAAAAAATAAAACAAATCAGGAATAATTAATCAAAATTAATTAAATGATTCTTATAAAAATATCCGATTATTGATTTTTTTCAACAGTCGGATATTTTTTATTTTTTACCCCTATAATTTTCACTCACTTTTATCACTTTCTATAGTTGTAATTTCTTTACACCCCTACCTTTTTATAGTAGAATATAGATATTAATGTAAAGACGGTTAGAAATCGTTTTTTTATTGTTTATATTTGAAAAATACTAATGTTGTTGTATCTATATTCTGAAGGCAATAACATTTCAGACTTTAAATAAAAGTACAAATTTATAAAGGTTATTAATATGAAAGATTCAATTATAAAGTTTAGAAGTTTTTTGTTAGCACATATTAAGAATCCAAGTTTGCAAACACTTATTAAAGGCTTAATAAGTTACGAAATGCTTACTTATGTTTTTTTCGGCATTGGTACTGCCATTGTTGACTACCTTGTATTTACTTTTTTTAATGCAGGTAAGGTCAGTGCCCTTATTGCCAATATTATTTCAACATTTTGTGCTATCATTTTTTCTTATGTCACAAATAAGCGATGGGTGTTCAAAAGTAAGACCAGCGGTTTTATGGAAGTTCTACATGAGTTTTTGCGCTTTGCCAGAGCCCGTATAGCTACTTTAATAATGAGCGAAGTTATTATTTTTGCTTCAGTTGCTATTTATGGAAATAACCAGAAAGTCAACCAGATTTCAAAACTTATTTCTATGGTTCTTACGGTTATTTTAAATTATATTATCAGTAAATTATTTATTTTCAATGATAGAAAGGAGCTTATTAATGAAAACAAATAGTAAAAAGTTTTCTATTAAGGATTGGTTTGAAAAAAATAAGTTATATATACTTGCTTTTGTATTGCCTATTTTATCTATGTTAATAGTCTACTATTTTAAGAATATTTTCCCATTTGGTGACCAAATGTATCTTCGAAGTGACTGTTATCATCAGTACACACCTTATTTAGAAATACTTCAACAGAAACTTAAAGACGGGGGAAGCCTTTTTTATACTTGGGAAATTGGCGCCGGTATGAACTTTATGGCGGTTGCCGCTTATTATCTTACAAGTCCCCTTAACCTACTTGCCATTATCTGGCCGGGTTATATGGCTGATATGGTAAGTTTTTTCATCGTATTAAAAATGGGACTTGCCGGATTTTCAGTATGCTACTATCTTACAAAACGTTTTGGTCAGAAAAATATTTCTTCCGTAGTTTTCGGTATGGCATACGCTTTATCAGCTTATTTTGCAGCATTTAGCTGGAACATTATGTGGCTTGACTGTATGTGGTTACTTCCATTTATTGTTCTTGGTCTTGAAAAATTAGTTAACGAAAAGAAATGCAAAATGTACTGCATTTCACTTGCACTTGCAATTTTCTCTAACTATTACATTGGCTTAATGATTTGCATTTTCAGTATTATTTATTTTGTTTACTTATTCTGCATTGTTGAATTTGATGAAACTGTTGAAAAAACTAAAGCAAGACTTCTTATTTTAAAAGACTATGCAATTTACTCAATACTTGGCGGTGCTCTTGCAGCATGCGTTATCTTACCAGAGTATTTTTCATTGTTAACTACTAAGTCTGCTGATTCAAGTTTCCCAACAACTTTGGAAGAAACTGTTTCAATGCTTTATATGATTTTCAGATCATTAATATGTGTTCCTGTTGCAGATTTAAAATATTATCCTGAACCTAATATTTATTGTTCAGTAGCTATTTTTATACTTATTCCATTATTCTGGATGTGTAAAAAAATTAATGTTAAAGAAAGAATTGGCAAAACCGTTATTGCCTTGATTATGCTTTTAAGCTTTGGTCTTAACATTCCTGCATATATCTGGCACGGATTCCATTTTCCTAACAGCTTGCCTTGTAGACAGTCTTTCCTTTATATTTTCCTTATTCTTACTATGTGCTATGAGGCATTTCTGTATATTAGGGAATATGAGCCAAAACATATTGCATGGGCTACAGGCGGTTCAGTAGCTTTGGTATTTTTACTTGACCAGTTATTTAAAGACGCTTCTATTTTCAGCGATTTGGAAATTGAGACAAGCATTGTAAAGATTATTTACTTTAGTCTTTTGTTTATAGTTGTATATGCCTGTCTTATTGTCTGGTATAAGAAAGCACCTAAGCTTAAACCTTTCCTTTCATATTTGATGATTCTGATTGTATTCTGTGAATTAACTTTGAATATGAATGTTACAGGTATTCCAAGTACATCAGGAAGAAAAGGTTACTACGAAGCTACTAAGGCTTACGACCAGTTAAATGATATTACTAAGAAAGATGCAGATTCTCAGAACGTTAAATATTACAGAACTGAATCTGCTGTCCACACTACAAGAAATGATGGTGCCCGTTTTAATTACAATAGTATTTCAACATTTTCATCTGTATTATCTGCAAATATTCAGGATTACTTTGATTCAATGGGATTACAGACTTCATACAATGCATGTTCATACTATGGTCATACACCACTTACAGCATCATTGTTCTCAATAAAATATGAATATTCAACAGGAGAGCCATCTCTCCCTAATAATGTATCATTGCTTAACAGCGCTTCTTACAATTTAGAAAGTGGTGGAAATTCAACTGTTTATGCATATGAATATAATAACACATTACCATTAGGCTTCTTAATTAATTCAAGTTCAATTGCAAAGATGAACTCTGAAGCCGGTGATCCATTTACAATGCAGAATAACTTTGTAACTTCTGCAGTAAACGGCGGACAGATGATTTTCCATAGATTAAAGACAGACGGTACTAATTCAATTACTGCTCAGTATAATCTTGAAGAAAATGATACAGCTAATAAGAGCGGCACAAAAGTTTATGATATATACTTCTACTGCGAAACATCTGCTGAAACTTTAACTGCTACTGTTTCTAACGGAAGCATTCAGGACAAGTCTTTTGTTTCAAGTAATGTTACAACTTCTACTTCAAAAACTTTTGATTCTGCTAACCAGAATTATATTTGTCATCTTGGAAATGTTCCTGAAGGTGCAACAATTAGCATTTCCGCAAGTGATAACACAGCCATCTCAGCCATGTACGCTTATGCATTTGATGAAACTGCCTGGGAATATGACTACAATCTTTTAAATGCTAATCCTTATCAGGTAAAATCATTTAGCGATACAAAGATTGAAGGAACACTTACAACAGACAAGGGCAATTTGTTATACACTTCAATTCCTTATGACAAAGGTTGGTCTGTATATGTTGACGGACAGAAAGCTAATACAACAGCTATATGCAAGGGTGCTCTTACAGGTGTAATGGTTACTGCCGGAACACACCAGATTACATTTAAATATACTCCTAGAGGATTCTTCCAGGGAATTATAATTTCAATAATTTCACTTTTAATTCTGTTGGGATTAATATTTAAAGACCGCATATTAGAATTAATCACAGGAAAAAAGAAAGGCTCAAAAGTACCTTCAAAAAAACCACAGGTTCAAAAAGCTGTGGCAAATGAGGAGCCAAAAGTTTCAAAAGAAGAACAATAATATATTAATTATTTGTAATTAATATTACTAAAAACCACCCGTTGGGGTGGTTTTCTTATTTTCTCTTTTCCAGTGTTATAGTCAATATTCCACCTGCTGTAATAAAGAAAACTATCATCCACAATGTTATGTTACTGTTCTCACCTGTTTTTGGAGTATTATTATTCACAGATGTTTTTATGTATTGTGTTTCAGTTTCTGTTGGATTAACCATTGTTATCGTTTCTTCTGTAGTTGCTTCTGTTCTTGAAGTTGTCGATACCTGTTCTACTGTAGTTGCTTCTGTTCTTGAAGTTGTCGGTACCTGTTCTACTGTAGTTGTTTCCTGATTAGTTGTAACCTGTTCTGTTGTGGTCGTTTCAGGGATAGTTGTTGTAGTTTCAGGAGTTGGCTTTAACTGAAGGGCCTTAATTGCATCTTCAATAGCTTTTGCCATTGCGTCAACTGCTGACTGTTCAGTATAGTCTTTATCGCGAACAACTGCATCTATAGCTGATGTTACCGCTTTAAAATCTATATAATCATCTTTATTTAAAACATTCGCCTTGGCAATAGCTTCATCTACTTTCGAATAATCTGCCTGAAACAGATATTTTTGATTATATGTTGAATATATAAGGCTATAATGAGCATTGTCCCAATCCTGTCCAATGATATACATAACTCCTAACTGATTTGAACTGTCAATAATAAATGCCGGATATGTTGGAAAATGAATTTCATCTCTATCGTACAACTTCTGTGGAAGTGTATCTGTGTTTCCGGTTTTAGGATTTATGTAATATATACAAATATCTTCCTGTTTAAATTCTCTTACCTTTCCATCTTTATCTTTCCAGATTCCATCTGTTGATTTTTCATAGTCCTCGCCATCTATTGTAATATTGGTTCTATTTGTATTTAATGGTTCATATAGAAGTGCTGTAATATATGTCGGAATACCGTCTTTAGACACTATTGAATACTTAGTATCTCCTGTTTTTGAAACATCTGCTAATTCTGTATTTACCAAACCATTCTGCTCATCATTAGAAATCTTATAAATCTTTCCATTATTGTAATATGCTATTCCCGGAATATCAGAATCAACAACTGATGCATATGTGCTTCCATCTGTAAGTTTTTTTACATCATTTCCATTGTCTATAGCCATCTTTAATGTGGACGATTTATATTTGCCAAAATAATAATTTTTCTTCATAACTTTTTCAGCCATTACATCATAAATATTTATCTGCTCAGTTGGTTCATCCCAAACCGTCACTACATCATTACCTACTTTTGCAATTGCATAAGATGATATGTAATTACAATCTCTTGCAAAGACCATTGGAATAAGTCTTCCATTTTCATCAGTACTATTATCTTCTGAATAAAATGTATTATTATCAGGGTTATAGTAAAAACCTTCTATTCCATATGCTTTCTTGTCTTCTGTATCATAGTACACTATCCATGATACAAGAAACTTTCCATCAATCTCTGTTACCTTCGGAGTATATGTACTAATATTCTCTGAATCATAATAAGAAACATTAGTATTTTTAAATTCAACATTTGATGTACTGTTAAAAACACCAAGAGATACTCGCATAGATTTTGCAATCTCTTCACTGGTACTTGATTCTGTAAACTTTTTAGTGGCATTTGTCCAAGCAATTATGCCCTTATCATTACCTGAATATACAAAAGGTTCCATATCCAAAGTACCGTCATCCTCAACAGACACCGGTACTGACCATCTTTCGTCTGTACATATGGTATACACAAGTTCTGAACAATTAATATAACTTCTGTCTCCTTTATCAGCAACGAAAGTTGTTAATATTTTTGTAGTATTAGGAATAGATGCCAACCTTATTTCACCATTACCATATGCACCTTCCATCAATGTTGAATTTGATACGTTACTGTCCTGTGCAGATATTATAGCCGGCATAGTACCTGCTAACAACGCAACAGACAAAAAAAAACGCCCACAACCTTCTCTTAATATATTTCACTTTTTTCACAAAACTCCTCCTTTACTTAAACATTTACAATTTCAAAGTTCATTCTTAAACCTTGTCCCTTTGACTTATTTTTTTCATATGTAACTTGAAACTATCAATTTAATAAAATCCGTATCCTCTGTATTTATAAATAATTTTACAATACCCATTTGTAAAAGTAAATGCAAACATTTTGTAAAAAGGGAGCATATAATTATAAAAATGTTCCATATATTTTATATTGTATCCCAGAGAGAAGATGTCCTCTGCAGGCATCTTCTCTCTGCGATACATAAAACAATAGGGAGCATAAAAATTATATGCTCCCTTCTTACAATAATTACTATTTCTTGTTTAGTTCCTTTGAAATCGTGTTGTACACTGTCATTAAATTTACAGCTTTCACATTTTCATCTGTTGACAATTTAATCTTCTTTGCCTGATCATCATTAAAGTCTACATCTATATCTTTCAGATATTTAGAATATTTGTCATTAAAATATGTCTGCTGTGCATTCTTTATGATTTCTTCTTTGTTTTTTTCTGTTTCAGTCTTTAAATAACTGTTTACACAGTATACAAGATAATAATCTTTTCCATCCTGTATAATGCTGCTTATTTCCGAATTGCTTAAGTTAAAAGCACTCTTTTCGTATGTTTTAGTGGCCTCATTTTTCTTTAATGTTTTCTCAAACACGTTATCTTCACTATACTGCTTTGCTTCTCTGGCAAATGTCTGATAACCACCTTTTACAAGGTCTGTAACTGTTTTAAGTGTGCTTTTAATCTTGTCTTCTTTAGTATTGTCAGTATTCATTCTGATGTACTGAATCTTCATTACTCTTGCTTCTTCATCGCTAATCTTTGCGTCTGCTTCTGCTGCCAGTGCATCGTAAACCTTGTCCGCCAAATAATAATTCTTATACAAGCTTTCCACATTTTCCTGTGAAGCTCCGGTATATTCTTTTTCCTGACTTGTTAAGGATTTATAATACTCTGCCGCTTTAGTCTTAATCATACTGCTTTCATCTGTTGACAGGGAAATATTTCTTTCCTTTGCCATTGAAGCTAATGTATACTGAACTGTTATGTCTTCTTTAACCTTTTGCATTACATATGACTGCAGTGTCTGATTGTCGCTTACTTTGGCATTCCAATCTACTTTGCCATCAAAGTCTGCCTTGTAAGTTCCTGCTGTATCCATAAGAACAAGCATATATTCCTGTTTTGAACATACTTCTTTGTCTATTTTAAACATTTCACTGCTGCCAAGCCCCACTATCTTACCGATAACAGGTGTTTTTGAATTAAAACTGCATCCAGTAAAACTGCTTACTGACAATGCCACAACCAAACCTAATGCTACTATTTTCTTTTTCATAAGTTCTCCTTACATTCGTATTATATCTTCCAAAATCGTATTAACATTCTCTGCTATGTGTTTAGCTGAACGTCTTACCTCACTGTCTGCCCACTGCATTGCATAACTAAAATATGCATGGCCAAACATTTCAATGTCATTGTATCCTCCGCCAAAAACGACTGTATCTTCTTCTGATGAATTAAACACATGCTGTAAAACCTGAATGGCATTACCTTTTGTTACATACTTTGCTGTAAGATATAGCTGTTCAGGGTTGGAAATTGCCACATTTGCATTCTTTGAGAATTTCTTATAGAAATACTCATATGAAGTCTGGTCAAAGCCTTTCTTTGCAAAAATAGTAATCTTGTTAATTTCACCCTTCATTGACTTTGTATCTTTTTCCTTTTCAGGTTCAATTCCCATTGTTCTCAAATAATTAATAAAATCAATATCTCTTGTTGTTACAACTGCATTTCTCTCACCTGAAAATAATAACTTATAATCCCTGTTCTTTTCCAGTTCATTTGCCACTTCAAGACACACAAGTCTGTCCAATGGAGTCTTACTTATAACTTTATCACGATATATAACTGATCCGCCATCATTACATATGTACACAATGTGGTCCTTTGCTTTTCCAAACATAGGATATACTGCGTCATAATTACGTCCTGTTGCCACAGCAAAATAGACGCCTTTTTCCTTTAATTCCATTATCAATTCAATGGTTTCTTCCTGAACCATCTTTTCCCCGTTAGGAACTAATGCTGTTTCTAAATCACTAACTACAAAATTTATCATTACTTCACCATTTATTTTCTTATTTGTTTAACTGTTGAATATTTTCCATAAACATATATGCCTGACATATTCCTGTAGGCCATTACTTTATAATAATACGTCTTTCCTTTCAAAAGTCCAGTATTATTATAAGAAATTTTTGTCTGTTTTTTTATTTCTTTTATTTTTGTATATTTTCCTGTTTTACTTTCACTTTTGTAGATAACATATCCACTGGCACCAGCCACCTTTTTCCAATAAAGTTTTGCACCTTTTACAGTTGACTTTATTGATGTTATTTTCACTTTGGCCGGCTTTGGATATGCCTTTGAAGCCTTAGACTTACTTCCCTTATAAGTTGTCTTTCCAACCTTCTTATACCCTTTTATTTTATAATAGTATTTCTTTCCCGTTACAAGATTTTTATCTTTATAAGACACTGTAGTTCCACTTACTTTGGCTATAGTCTTATATTTTGAACCGGGAGTTTTTCTATATATCCAATATCCTGTTACATCACCAAGTTTGTTCCATGTAAGTTTAATACTATTGTATCCATTGTTTGTTGCCTTTATTGTAGCTGTTCCCGGTACAACCTTAACCTTACATGTAACTTTTTTGCCATTGGCAGTTGTAGCTGTTACTGTACATTCTCCAACTGACTTTGCGTAAACATTTCCTCTTGATGTAACCTTTGCTATTTTTTTGTTGGATGACTTCCATGTAACATTTCCATCTGTTGTATTATTTGGAGTTACTGTAGCCTTTAATTTTTCTTTTGTTCCATTTTTTAAATTTAATGTTGTCTTGTTAAGTTTTATACCTGTTGCATGTATACTTTTTGCCAAAACATTTATTGTTGACACACTACTTTTTCCTGCTGCAGTAAAACCGTGTATTGTTACAGTTCCTGCGCCTATGCCTTTAACATTTCCTGTATCATCTACTGTTGCTATTGCCGGGTTGTCTGACAAATAATAAACTTGTTCAGATGTCTTTAAAGTTGTAGGAAGCTTCAATCTTCCTGCTTTTGCAATAGTATATTCACCTTTTAAGTTTACATATGCTGCCGAAACATATCCTATGTATTTTTTTCCATCTTTCACAAAACTAACTTTGTACCAATACGGATTACTTAGCCATCTTACTCCATATTCAATGTCTGTATTAGAAACTTCTGTAACTGTAACTGCCTGATTCTTTGGTAAAACACCAACTGCATCATACGAAGTTGCAGGACCTTTTCTAACATTTACGTCACTATTTGCCACACCTTTTTTGTTTCCACTTATTCCAAGTGTAATTGTATTACTTTCACTTGGCATATTACTAAATACAGGTATAACAAATGTTTTGGCATGAGCTGCTATTCCAAGGCTTTGGTAAGCATCTGCCGTTGACGCTGCTTCTGATGCTGCACCTGATATGTTAGTCATATATTGGTGTGTATAAATTGAATATGTACCATTACTCTTCACGTTAAATCTTTGAAGATACATAGTATTCTGTCCTGCGTTAATGTACTTTTCACCTAAATACTGTGCCCCACCTAAAATAGATTTCTCTGGTGTGTTCCAAGGTCTTTGATAAGTACTTCCTGACTTTGCCCATTTTAAACCGTTGGCAATTGGATTAGCACTTGATGTAGCTCCAATATTATAAAAATTATAAATTCCTGTATATGTCTTTGAATATGTACCTGTAACACTTCCACTGGCACCCATTCCTGCGTATTTTGAATTAGCTTTAGAACCAATTTCCTGCAAAATTTTTGAGGCAATATGGTACGCACTTACCTTTGCTGTCTTTGCAGCAGTCATAATCTGTGCTGAATACAAAGTATTAGTTGTCTGATATTTTCCAGCCGTATCAATGTATCCTATATTGTTTTTATACATAAACGAACCCTGAAGTATTGCTTCAACCCCTGCCTGTGTCTGAGATGAACTGTCATATGCCAACTGTTCAAACATATATATGTGGTTTTCATCCAAAAAGTTTCTTGGATCCATAAAATATGCCACACAATTCTTTGATGCACTAACCCATGAAGCTCCATCTTTTGCTATGTACTTACCTGTAGATGCATTATAATCTCCAGCCAGATTTGACTTTAAATACTTACTATACGCATTCTCTATAAGGCTTCTGTTATGACTTGCCTCATTTTTAACGGCTGTAAAAAAATCCACGCCTGTGTTATCCGGTACAAACTTCCAGTTAGGGTATTTATTATGAAGTTTTCTTAAATATGTTTTATAACTTGCTGGAAAACCATTAATGCTTGTCTCAAAAGCGTCTGCTGCCTTAACTGTTGTATCCACTATTCCTGCATAATTTTCCAAACCTGTAACCAATGCAATAATTAATATTACTGCAAGTATTTTCCGTATTAGTCCTTTCTTCAAATAAATCACCCTATCCTTTGTATAACAAGGTTTATGCCTTAGATGCACGAACCTTTACTCCTTTAGTTCCTCTTTTTCCGATTTTAAGCTTCCTTAAATCAACGGTTTTTCCGTTACATTTTACCACCTCATTATCCCCCGTATCAAGAAGGTAAACTTTAGAAACAAAATCTCCATCATTTAGTTTAATACCCTTAACTCCCAATGTAGCCTTCTTCATTTCAGGCACTTCCTTAAGTGGGAATCTTAAGAATATTCCTTCTTCTGTCTGTAGCACAAGAATCTCTCTTGTATACTGTAATTCCTGTTCCTGTCCTACATCCATTGATGCAGTTGTATCAAACAATTCCATCTGTTCAAAATCTAATGGTTCAAAATCATCTGAGCCACCTGTTAACATTACAGGCATTTCTTCAACCTGTTCTTCTGAAATCTGCTTATTTGATACTCTTGTTATTTTAACTGAAACAACCTCATCATCTTTTCCAAGTTTTGTGGCAAGCATTGTTTTTCTGTTTGTTTCAAACTCGCTTCCATCTACTAACTTAATCATACCATTTTTAGTTGTAAACAAAAGTTTCTTATCTTTTATCATATCAAAACTTACAAGTGTCACTATGCTTTCACCTTGGCTACTGTAATTTCCAAGATTATCAATAGGTATCCCTTTCTCCCTAACCTTCTTAGTTGGAATGGCTGATACCTTAATCTGATGAACATTTCCATTATCTGTAAAGATACAAATACTATCTGTGTTCATACATCTGAAATAATATTTATTCTCTTTCGTAACAGATTCAATGTTTCTGTCAAATGCTGCCGGATCAAGAAGTTTTGAATATCCAAACTTATCCTGAACAAAAACAACTTCCTGTTCAACAAAAGCATTCTCATCAAATACAGCTTCCTTGCCATCTTCAATAAGAGTCTTTCTAGGCAATACATATTCTTTCTTAATGGCTTTAAGATCTTTTTTGATAGTCTTAGTCATTGTTTTTCTATTTCCAAGAATATCCTCATACTGACCGATTTTGTCCATTAGTTCTTCATATTCTTTCTGAAGAGCTAATATTTCAAGTCCTATTAACTTAGATAATCTAAGTTCCAAAATAGCCTGTGCCTGACGCTCTGTAAAAGAAAGATTTCCTGCAAGAATCTCAGACTCAGGATTTTTAAACTTAATATCATCAGTTTTTCCATGTACAAGACATGCCTTAACCTGTTTCTGACTCTGTGAACCTCTAATTATTTCAATAATCAAATCAATAATGTTTGTTGCCTTAATAAGACCTTCCTTAATCTCTTTCTGTTCTAATGCCTTATTAAGAAGTGTTGTATATTTACGCTGTGCCAGTTCATACTGGAAATCAACGTTATATTTTATAATACTCTTAAGTCCCATAACTTCCGGTCTTCCATCAGCTATTGCTAACATATTTACACCAAAAGTATCTTCTAACTTAGTTTTTTTATATAAAATATTTTTTAAATTTTCAACATCGGCACCTTTTTTAAGTTCTAAAACAATACGAATACCGTTTTCATCTGAGCCGTTTGAAATGTCAACAATGTCTGTTGTCTTTTTTGTTTCTACTAAATCAATTACATCTGAAATAAACTTTCCAATACCTACACCAATCATAGTATAAGGTATTTCTGTTATAACAAGTTTATCCTTTTCTCTGCCTTTGCCTTTTTCAAATTCTAATTTTCCACGAAGCTTAAGCTTTCCTGTTCCGTTTTCGTAAATGTCCTTTAAATCTGACTTATTGGCTACAATACCACCTGTTGGAAAATCAGGTCCCGGCATAATCTGTAATAATTCTTCAGTTGTAATATTATTATTATCCATATATGCAATAACGGCATCTACAACTTCTCCAAGATTATGTGTTGGAATGTTAGTCGCCATACCTACAGCAATACCTTCAGCTCCGTTAACCAAAATATTTGGTACTCTTACAGGAAGAACTGATGGTTCTTTTTCTGTTTCATCAAAGTTTGGTACAAAATCAACTACATCCTTATCCAAATCTGCCAAATATACATCTTGTGTAAATTTCTTAAGTTTTGCCTCTGTGTAACGCATTGCCGCAGCACCGTCACCCTCAATTGAACCGAAGTTTCCGTGACCGTCAACTAATGCCATTCCCTTTTTAAAATCCTGAGCCAAAACTACTAATGTTTCATATATTGAACTATCTCCATGAGGATGGTACTTACCCATTGTATCACCAACAATACGGGCTGACTTACGATGTGGTTTATCATAATTAAGACCTAACTGGTCCATTGCGTAAAGTACACGTCTTTGTACAGGCTTAAGTCCGTCTCTTGCATCCGGAAGTGCTCTTGCACAAATAACACTCATGGCATAATCTATATAGCTTTTCTGCATCACTTCAGAATACTCTGTTTTTATAATCTGCTCTGCCATTTATTTCTCCTAAATATCTAATTCTGCGTCTGTTGCATGAGTATAAATAAAGTTACGTCTTGGCGCAACCTCACTTCCCATTAACATGCTTGTTACATCTGACGCCATTTTTGCATCTTCTATTTCTACCTGTTTCAAAATTCTTGTTTCCGGATTAAGTGTAGTTTCCCATAACTGTTTTGGATCCATTTCACCTAAACCTTTGTATCTTTGAAGTGTAAAGCCTGTGTGCTTCTTTCTATATTTTTCCAACGCCTTGTCATCATATAAATACTCGCCCTCTCCCTTTTTAGGAACAACCTTATAAAGAGGTGGTGTGGCAATGTAAATATGTCCATGAGTTATAAGTTCAGGCATAAATCTATAGAAAAATGTTAATAACAATGTGTCAATATGAGCTCCGTCAACATCCGCATCTGTCATAAGAATAATTTTGTTATATCTTAATTTTTCTATGTCAAAATCATTTCCATAACCTTCAGAAAAACCACAACCGAAAGCGTTAATCATTGTTTTAATTTCCGCATTGGCCAATACCTTATCCATTGAAGCCTTTTCAACGTTAAGAATCTTTCCTCTTATTGGCATAATAGCCTGTGTCTTTCTGTTTCTTGCGCTTTTAGCTGAGCCTCCGGCAGAATCACCCTCCACTATAAAGATTTCACATTCTTCCGGTTTTCTGCTTTCGCAGTTTGAAAGTTTACCATTACTGTCAATTGAAAACTTACTTTTTGAAAGAAGATTTGTTTTTGTTCTCTCTTCTGCTTTTCTGATTTTTGCTGACTTTTCAGCACAACTAATTACATTTTTTAATGTTTCTAAGTTTTTATCAAAGAATAATGTAAGCTGTTCTCCGGCAATTGATTTTGTTACCTTTTCGGCATCCGGGTTATCAAGCTTAGTCTTTGTCTGTCCTTCAAATCTTGGATCAGGATGCTTTACTGCAACTACAGCCACAAGACCGTTTCTTACATCAGCTCCCGTAAAGTTATTATCTTTCTCTTTTAATATACCAAGTTCTCTTGCATACTGATTAATTGTAGAAGTCAAAACTGACTTAAAGCCTGTAATATGTGTACCACCTTCCTGTGTATAAATATTATTACAGAAACCTGAAATATTTTCTGTAAAATCATTAATATACTGGAAAGCAATTTCTACTTCTATGCCGTCTTGCTCTTTCTTAAAATAAATAATGTCAGTAACTTTTTCCTTCTCTTTATTCATATCGGAAATAAAAGCCTTAATTCCGTTTTCTTCGTGGAAAGTTACTTCTTCTTCCTCTCCTACTCTTTTGTTTATAAAAATAATTGTAAGATTAGGATTTAAATATGCTGTTTCATGCAATCTGCTCTTAATTGCATCAGCCTTAAAATATATTTTTTCAAAAATCTCTGCATCAGGGAAAAATGAAACTTTAGTTCCTGTATCATTCTTTCGGCACTTTCCTGCTTCTTTTAAATCATAACAAACCTTTCCCTGTTCATATCTCTGGTTGTATATTTTTCCATCTCGTTTTACATTATACATGCCCTTCTCTTGTAACCGTAACTTCACAATATTCAGATAATGCGTTAACAACTGATGAACCAACTCCGTGAAGACCTCCGGAAATCTTGTAGTTTCCATCTCCAAATTTACCACCTGCATGTAAAGTTGTAAAAACAACTTCGACTGCGGGTCTTCCAACCTGTTCATTAATGTCAACCGGAATTCCTCGTCCATTATCCTCAACTGTAGCTGAACCATCTTTTTCAAGTGTTACTGTAATCTCCGAACAGTACCCTGCCAGATGTTCATCAACTGAGTTGTCCACTATTTCATATATTAAATGGTTTAATCCTTTAGTTCCAACACTTCCAATATACATTCCCGGTCTTTTTCTAACCGGATCCAGTCCTTCCAGTACGGAAATGCTATTGCCATCATAATTATTTGCCATTATATTACTACCTTCTGCTATTATTGCTGTTATTTTTTTATTATTTTTCTACTATTTTTTAGTAGCTCTGCTTATGTCAAATTCTATTTCTGTCAAATTCTATTTTTTCTTAAAAAATCCACTTCCAAAATGTTTACGAAGTAGTCTGTCCTCATTTTCAAAATGGGCAAAATCATTAAATCTTTCAACATGATATGTTTTGCTTTTTTCATCATATAAAAGCTGTGAAATACTGCAGTTTTCAATCTGTCTTCCAACTGCAAGCCAGTTCTTATATGGAGCACCCATAATTCCTGTAACCAATGCTCTAAGCACACCACCATGAGTAACTATACAAATATTTTCATAGCCTTTCTCAAGGCTGTCCTTTACTATGTCATCAAGTCCTGCCTTAGCTCTTTCATAAACCATCTGGCAGTTTTCTCCATCAGGATAAGTCATATCTGTTGTCATGGTTGAACGCTGTGCAAGATAGTCACCATATTTTTCATCAATGGCTTCATTAGTCATACCTGTCATTGCACCAAAGTTAGCTTCCTGAATTCTTTCTTCAATTACTCTTGGCTTATTAAGATACTTATTAATAATGTCTGCCGTTTCTTTAGCTCTTATTAACTGACTTGAATATACAACATCAATATGATATGTCTGTAATCTTTTTCCAACAAGGTCTGCCTGCTCTCTTCCTTCCGGTGAAAGTTCAACATCTACATTGCATAATTTACTATTCTGTCTGCCATGTCTAATTAAATAAATATTCATTTTGCAATCCTTTCTCATCTATGCATATTGATACATGTTCTTTGGTATAACCTTTTTATGTCCTTAATATGCTATTCCTGTATCTTATCCTTATTATTATTGCTTATCAATATACTTAATCATTCCGGGTCCCAGCTTGTCTGTTGGTCTTGCTATAAAACCAAACTTCTTATAGAAATTCTCTCTCCCCACTGCACACATTAAATCAAGCATAATTCTTGTTCCAGGCAACTGAATCTCTTCAACATAATTAATCAGGCTTTCGATAATCATCTGACCTATGCCCTGTCCCTGATATTCGGGAATTACAATAAGGTCCTGTATATAACAGATTACAGCTCCGTCACCTACGATTCGCCCCATTCCAATAGGCTTGTCTCCATCGTAAGCAACCACAGTCAAAAGACTTCCCTTAATAGCTGCTGCCGCCTGCTCCTTTGTAAGACTACGCCAGCTTACAGCCGTTCTTAATTCTAAATATGTTTTTACATCTAATTCGTTATCTTTTAAGTACATTGTTTTTCCCTTTTTAGCCATTTTAACTAATATATTATACACTAGTTTTCCAAGGGGTTCAAGGGTGAAGAAGCTTTATCAGGTTCCGAAATAGGAGAAATGCATATAGTCTCGTCTGCTTCCCCACAGTCCCCTTTCAAAACCGTATTTTTCTAATATTTTTACCAATTTACAGTTTAATGGTATGGAATATTTGTTTTTCTTTGGTTTCCAAAATGAACCTGCCAAAACTTTTTTCCCATCTATCATATAGTTTTCATTTGAGTTGATATCAAAGGCAAGTCCAAGACAATGTTCTGATGTTGAACTGTTTCCACGCCAGTTGTAGCATCCCATTTCATGTATTGGAAATCTTTCTTTGCTTTTGTATATTTCTTTAAACATTTCTTTTACCGATGGTGCAATTCCTTTGTTTACTGTTAAATAGAATTTTCGTGTAAACTTTCTTCCTC
>OGXH01001236.1_pt1 | contig 18829 bp, 12 predicted proteins | sample 1576241 | NCBI WGS metagenome assembly OGXH01 (sample SAMEA3541529, study PRJEB24748) | human gut metagenome | biome: human gut; feature: human-associated habitat; material: faeces | place: China | collected 2012
TCACTGGATTCTCAGTCGCCCAAGGGCTCCCTACGAATCCAGTTCCCTTGCCACCTCCGCGAGCGGTGGGACAATAATCCCTCAAATCTCTTTCCTCAAATCTCAATTCTCATTCTTCAAATCTCAATTCTCATTCTTCAAATCTCCTCATCCAGTCTGAAATCTGAACATCTTCCATCTTGCGCAGACATTACCATTCCTGCTCTCCCCTAAAATTTTCCTGCAACTACCTTGCTTAAATGTCTCGCCGCTTATCATTAAGAAAGCCGGTTATGTAAAAACTCCTTGAAGTCCAGACTCTTTCAGCTGAAAATCAAGGAGTTCTTATGTGGAAGATATGCAAACATGCTATTGACCTTCCCCATTCTGATTCTGGGGCATATTATACACATTAAATAAAGGAAGAACGATAGGCTGAGGCAAATTGATAGCCTGTGTAATAGAAGTTACAGCCCCACGTAACAAAGGCAATAAAGTAGCTACCCCATTAAGATTTAGAAATTTCTTGAAATCTGACTCTGAAATATCCTTCGGTCCTTTAAACCTTCCAATCATAATGATCTGAAGATCGAACACCGCTTCACCAGGCACATCGTCTTCCATCGGCATCGTCGAAGCAGAAATATTACATTCCAAGCGTGTCCTGCCATCATCCAAATTCTCCGGACTAACAGAGACAAGAATTTTGTGGGTAAGTTTTGTCTGTTCAGTAGGATTCTTTACATCATTAATATGATATGTAATCTTTACAATCTGATAACCAAGAAACCTAAAATCCGATAAATCATCCATTATGCAGCCCTCAAATTATTTGAAACAATACCACCTTCATGTGGCATACTGCCCCGTCCTTCTGTAGTAGTGGTAGGAATTATCTGCGTAACGCTTTCTTCCGACTTAAAATCCGTTATCATCATATCAACCGGATTAGATACAATTTCAGCAGAGAGCAGTGCCTTTTCTTCCTTTAAAGGTGCCCCGGCCTCTTCCAACGCTTTATCGATTTCTTCAGGTGTAAGCTTTTGAAACTTTTCCCAAAGCAATGACAGTCTTTCATCTAAAGTCATCACAAGACACCTCCTTAAGTGAGTCAAAATCAATACAACTTTGATTTTTTACGCAAATTTGAATATGGACTCTTTTATATCCATGCGCCCATTTCTTATTTTTACCAGGTACATCATACACTGCACGAACTAAATCATAGGGGACATTCTGATACAATAAGTTTAAAAGAGCCGTATCCGTTAACTGATATTTAACCCTTCCTCCAAAATCTCTTGCAAATTTCTTCTTAAAATCATCTATCTGCTGTCTACCCTCATCCGTCACCAGGTCAATCACATTATCATCCTCGGCTTGAATATCAGCTTTCAATACACGTATTTCTTCATGTCTTTTAGCATTTTGCATGCCAAACTTGAATTTGAAAAACATATAGGCCTGATGCCTGTCATCTTGAAAGAAATACACCCCGTCCCCCAGCCACTGAGATTTACCGGTAGAGCATTTAAACCTCTTGTCTTTTAAAATTCCCCTGCATCCTTCTTCACTCGTCCCGTGATACCCAGTAAGCTGCATATAAACCCCAACCTTAGGACATAAACAAGCCTGATTTCATTTGTTACTATCTGCTCTCATTATAAGAAAATTTCTCATTATTTGCAATCCCTGCCGTTATTCAAGTATGCCGCCTCTCTGCTATCAACTGTCAGAGTCCCTTCGGCTTCTGCCCCCTTATTCTGTTAAGAAAAAAATCAAAATTTTTCAAAAACTACTTCTCATTTTCCCATATCACGGTATGTATATAGTAGAGGGACACGAAAGGCCCGCGGTTTTGAAAGAAAGCATTCCATATATTCCCAAGATGGCCATAGGAAATGCAGGAATGGAATGCCGGAATTCAAAAAGGGTACCGCCTTTCTTCCCTCACCTTTTCCGGAAAGGTAAAAAAAATCAGCGTAAGCTGAAAACCACAAAGAAACTCAGGACTCCAGAAAATCCCCTACAGGGCAGAAATGACGGGAGACTCATGCCTGGCGCGCGCCGTCGTCCCCCGTACAGCAGCGGCCGTAGACCATGCAGACACCGAACTCATTGGGCATGGCGGGCAATTGGAGACACCGGGTTTCTTTGTGGTGGTCTGGGAAAATAATTCCCCCGCCGCTACGCCTACCTGCCCACCTCTGTTTCAGGGGTGACAGGATTTAGGGAGGGCAAGATGGGCATCGTTCCTCCGCAAGCGCTGATAAGCAATTTTTTAGTGCATAACGTTTTTCACTCCCACAATACGCTGAACCTCTCATAAGGAAAAAAGATCTAGTTAGGCTCTTTTATTTCTCTAATCTTCTTATCAAAATGACCATCTCTATATATTCCAAGTGTGAACCAATCATTCATTGCTGCTTTTGTACTTTTGGTAAACAGAGTAAGCCAGATCAGATATAACCCGGTTTTAGATAAGAATTCATCAAGCAGATTTTTACGCAAAACAAGAAAGTCATTCTCTTTATTAATCAATGAGGCATCATAAGCTGCCAGCTTTTTATTGCTATCATAGAAATAGCCATCATATTTTTCCTGCGTTAGATGAAGTACATTGATAAGTTCCATAGAAGGTACCCGCCATGAAATCGAGGCCTCCTTAGACGCATCCCATTCGGTTTCCCACAGAAAATGATGCTCTGCATATTTAAACTTCAATTGGTTTCCTTTTATGACTCCTTTGATATGAAAATCTTCTGAGATGTCCTCCTCAAGTGTTTTACAGCTGGGAGCCCAGGGATATTCCCTATTGAAAATCGAATAAACCGTATCCGACCATATCAAATCTTGCACTTCATTAAGTGGAATCTGATTGAAATTTCCCATCAAGAAGTCTCCCCCATCTTTAGAGAGGAAATATGCATAACTGTTTTTACCATCTGACAGTTCACTGTTTCCCATGCCTGCTACTGATTTATGAGATGACGAACCAAGACATACCCATTCATCTCCCGAATCGTCTTTCAAAAATAAAGTATCTTCGAACTTATCATAAAAGAGACTTATACCCTGAAACCATTTTTGCACACTTTTTTTATCAGAAATATCAACAACATACATTGCCTGCTCTATTGCGTCAATAATCTTAGGGATTTGAGGAAATGTCGGCACCTCCTCACATTTCATAAAATTTTCATTGATAGTAGGATCAAAATCCCTGACATAGGGGTCCCATGGCCCATCATAATCTAGTGGATAATCATCAAAATGGCACAATTTGCAATGATCGGAAACCAGAGCCATGATATGATAAAAGGCAATCCATTGATACTTTTTGCCAATCCGTTCAATCTTTAAAGGATTAATTCCCCAATGAAATCCCTGGGCATCATAATTCCCAAAATACTCATCTTTATAGCCAAGCTTCTTCACGATATAGTAAATAGCATAGTTGTACATATCTTTGAGATTCACATCAAACGCATGAACCTTATGCTGAAATACATATCTTCCAAAATATCCGTAAAGGCCACTCATGTTTTCCAAGCGCATAGAGGAAAAGATTCGCCTCAACCCGGGTCTGCTGTCTATATCTTTTGAGAAATCGATTTCCTCATCACTGATTGCAGGAATTGTATCCGACTGATAAGGCGGCTGAATCTTATTAATATCAATGATTCCCTCATATCCGGAATTATCCATCATGAATCTTTCGATAATCAGCCTTGCATAATCCCTCAGGAGTATATCAGGATAAACTTTGCCCTTATTAAAAATGGTCTGATACACATACTCTGCCAGATATCTATACGTATCTGTTTCAGGCTTCGCTTTACAGCAGGCGCCAAATACAATCCCATATAGGCGCTGGAGCACATATGAATCATTAACATCCTGGAAATTCTGCAGCAAAGCGATACAGAACTCAAAATGTTCTTTTAAAATTTCTACCATAGCCTTGGAAACATGATCTCTCAGCCTGCGATTCGAAGAAGTCAAAAACCATCCAAAAAGAGTAAGAATCAATTTAGTCTGTTCTGGAATATTCGAAAGAATCAGTTTCCCATGATTATACATATCAATGATTTGCATCAATCTCTCATTAGTATCTGCAAACTCTGAGCCATTGATATAAAGAGTCCATATGGAATCTCGTTTATTCATCTGTAACGGTAATAAGAGGAAATGTAGGAAATCTGCATTCAAAGGATTCTTTGGCTTCACACTATTTGCAATGAGCATATGCCATAAATCAGGCAGCCTAAATGGATACCTTTTCACAAGTTGAAAGACTTCATCTCTCGACACATTGCTGCCTGTTCTCCATTCAAAAGATTTTAGATACTCGGAGAATACATTTCCCTTATCATCCTCCGAAGTCAGGCAGTCAATAACGTCAATGCATTCTTCATGATATTTTTGTGAATATAAAGCACATACATAGGTAAATAATCCCATATCCGCGAAATTGGATAATTCTCCATTCTTAATGCCTAATACCCGGTCTATCAAATGGGACCGGATTTCTTGTTCTCCATAATGATTTATAATGACTTTCGCACAGAAATAATCATTCATCTGATCATAGGCAAAAGCATAATTCTTCCCACCATTGACAGCTGGAAAGTCTATCAGAATGTTTTCATTAACCATCTGGTTAACAAATACCATACTGGGAATTCCATACTTTCCCCAAAAATCCAGCTGGTAAAGATCATTCTCATTTATGGATTTTGCATGACTATCCATGAATTTAGCCGCTAATTCCAAAAGAAAGAGTTCGACAATATTACAATCATCACTAAGTTCGGAAAGCGTGGGCATGCTCTTTGAATTTTTAATATGCCTTGTTATCTTTTCAGTTAGCCTGTCATAAAGTTCCGGTAAGCTCACTTCACTTTTACTTTCATCATACGTTTTGCAATAGAGCGACAAAAAGAGAGGATTCATCATTTCTGACGCAAAGCATTCTAAAGGTACAAATTGAATATGATAGTAATTTAAAAATTCTGATATAGCAGAAAGGCCATTACTCTCAAATCCGTTATGATCTATTCTTAAAATCGTTCCCTCATGAATCTCATCTAATACCGCTGAAGCCAAAAGTCGATTTTCATATTCCATGCGATAAGTAAAGGCCAGCTTGACAAATGGCTGAGTATTGATCAAATCAATTATAGAAATGAGGCCTTTTTCCCATAATTGCTGATTCCCGGTTTCATTGAGCGCATCGATAAAAATCGGAACAATGTGATGACTTTTCTCTCCAATAGTATTCAATATTTCAACTAAATCTTCGAAAGATACATGTGCTCTCAAATTATCTAAAATCTGCTTTTCAATCGGATCATCCGAGCAATATATTCCGCCTGCAATTGTAAGGACTGTTCGTCCAGCATCCAGCAGTTTACGGGTCTCAAACGCCAAAAGTTGAGATTTGCCAGTACCTGCCTTTCCTCGAATAGCCAGAACCTTACCATTGAGAAGATTATTTTCCCAATCTGAGACCATTAACCCCTCTGCCAGGTTTTGCAATTCTGTTAACCTTTGAACTTTTGTCCACTTATTTATCTCACCCGTTTCCGCTTTTTTACCGCTCGAAGATGCATCAGATATTTCCTTCTTTAAAAAATCAATCTTGTTCTGAATCTCACCGTATTCCATTTGCATGAAATCATCAACAATCTTTTTCCATTGACCAGCATCATCCAGAGTATCCAACGTCACATCTGCCAAGGAGGAGACTTTCCCTTTCAGCTTACGTAAAAAATTGATTTCAAAAGGATCATAAGTGTGCCAGTTGTCGATTCTTTCCAGAGTATCGCTCTTCTTATTATTAAGCAGCTTCACTGCATTTTCGTCACGAACAAACAGAGACAGCTCATTTGAATAAGTGGTAACCACATTGAACTGACTGTTATACCTCTCCTTTATGATTTTGAGTGTCTCTTCAGACTTTTCACGAATCCAATCCTCATTCACACCGGCCTGATTGAAATAACAAACTGCCAGGTCATTACACTTTCCCCTTACTAAATCTAAAATAGCTTGGTCTGTTACAAGTTCAAGCTCAATATCTTTACTTTTTAAAATATGGCGCGTTTTTAAAAGGCTTTTACTAGATAGTGGTTTATTACTATACAAATAAACAGCATCCACCCGGCCTGCATAGTGTGCAATGATTTCCTCTGCACTATGTTCTATCTGTACATAATTCACTCTGTTTTCAAAGAACTTGACCTGAAATCCGATTTTCTTATTACTGTTCCCATCATATATCGGATCCGCTTCTAACCCTGGATTATTGGGATTGCAATGAAGATAGGTATGATGATTTCCCGCTAAGAATTCATGCTCAAATAATTGCCGGCACAAATCCTCAAATCGAAACTGGATTCCCCGAGAATCACGGTTTGCAGTCCTGAATGTATCCCAGTTAATTTCCATAATGATTCTCCATTGTCATAATAAATCAGAATCAAACTTATCCCTCATATATTGTTCAAGAGTCCGTTGCTTACAGCCATATTAAAAAAGCAATAAACACATGAAAAACATTTAAGATACTAAAAACTAATCCTCATGCAAGAGTCCATAGCCATGATTTATATCTTAAGAAAACCTCAAATCATTTAGCCACTCATGGATCTCCTTTAGTCCGGAGTAGTTCTTATCATGAACTAGCGCAATAGTATCATAAATCAACTCATAAACCAGTTCCTGCTCCTTCTTTAATTCTCTTACATACACATTAACTATATTTCCATGCACTATCCTTGATCTATTATTATAGAGAGCCTTAAAATCCTGAAAGATTGATTTCCTCATTTCCGTTTTATTTTTTTCACTGCTATCTTTGCTCCTGTATGCACTAATAATAAAAGCAGCTGCTTCACTAATCTGGTATGTAATAGATGGTGATACCATTCCGTTCTCCGCATTTGATTGAAGTAAAGCCTCCACAGCAACCATGTAAAGTGAATATATAACAGCCTGGTCTGACTCGGCATTTGCAAGCCCAACATAATGGATTGCCCTAATAATCCGTCGCTCTAGATCTGTAGCGCGTCCTTCTTTAAATTTATCTATAATATTAAAAGCTTCGTTAATTATTTTGTATTCTCTAAACCATTCCTCCGATATCGGTCTATGCGCACCACTGCGCTTACCTGAAATCTTAATTTTATCGTTATCCCAAAGTACTATGGCTTCATCAAGCTTTGGATTAGCAAATTTATATACTCCTCCATCCATACTAGGAACATTGTGGAAAAGAAATTTAAAGAAGTCATCAAACAGAGCGAAATATGGTGTCGCCAGTTCCAATGCCCTATCTTCACTTTTCGCCAGGATATGAACCGCAATCAAATAAGAGTACCGCTCTAAGAATTCATCAGTACGTTGTCGCAAACTTCGATTACTGGATTTATTCACCTTACCTTGAACTTCAGACGATTTCATAATGCAAAATGGTCCAAGCGTTATCTCACTTGTCCCCTTCTTAAAATCAATACCCCAAACCGGCCTAATAACTTCAAAATTTTTAAGGCTGCCCTTTGTAAAGAAGTCCCACTTTTTAGCGATACCGCAGTCATTCTTTACCTTTTCAATTCCATCATCATGAATATGTTTCACAATAGTTATGACAAGCTGCTCTAACTCTTTAATATGGATATATTGAAACTGAAGTTGTTCATATAATTGCAATACAAAGTCCTCATAGGTATTCTTACTATTTCTCCCAGTGACACAAGCCCCGATACTTCCAAAATAGATATAGGTCTCATAATCTTCAAGATGAATAAAGTTGTCATTATCATCCCATATAAATAATGGATAAATGACTTTATTGATATCGTCTATAGTTTCTATAAGATTCCGGTTTCTAATCTTCATCTTACCCATAAATTTGTTCTCCTTTTATGAGGGAAACAATATGTCGAGTATTACATTTTGCAAGCGATTATACCACTAAGACTCCCCCGATACACTGTCTGATTCTACCTATTTGAACACAATAGGCATAGGAGGTCCTGCCATATATTTCCTGTCTCGTAAAACGTATATCGCATGGCTCTCACGTACATTGGGTAGCTCTGAAACGGCATAATATTCAGTCCCACTTACTTCTTTCATCGTCCATCCTGGGTCAAGCAAATAAAAACAGAGATAGTGCAAAATCCATTCCCGAAAATTTTAAGGTTTCAGAATCTTGGTAACTACAAGAGGAGAATGAATCGTGTCCATATTGAATTTATAGCAGACAATTTCTTCTCCTTTATGCAGCCGGCAGTCAAATGATGAGCAATGCTTTCCTTGGGCCAGCTGACTGCATATTTCAGCCGTTGGATTTGTACAAATACGGCTTCCTGCATTAACGCATTCATTAATACATTGGCCGTTATACCAACGCATCATGAAAGAAGCGGGTGGATCACAATAAGGGCAATAATAGCGCGAATGAAAATTATTCCAAATAAGACACCGCCTGATCGTATTGATACCAGGACAACTGCCATTAGTATTTTGTGCTCTCCCCTGGCTTCTGGAATTTTTTAACTTACTGGTTAAAATGCAGGGCTGACTATATTCAGGAGCTATTTTCCCATAATTTCCAAAATGACCATTTGAAATGATGAAATGCCAGGCGTTGGGCAGCTGCGTGCTGTAGTGCGTCTTTTTCGTACCATGATGCGGACACTGGATAAAATTATAAATCTGCCCTGATTCATCAGGATCTTTAAAAATATATTTTTCCAGTTTATCCTTAGTAATATCACCAGTCATAAGAAATTTATGGTGATATCCAACATCTTCTTTTTCTTGCTCTACATTAAGCATCCTATCTCTGAATACGATAGATACAGCATTATTGTCAGACTTAAAATTGTGAGCCAGCTCTTTACTGAACTTAGCAAAAGAATCTGACACATCTCGCTGAAGTGACTTTTTTAAATCAGAAGACAATAGCGTCAGCTGTCCCAAGTCTTTTCTTTGCTGTTCCACCATTTCCCGAATTTCATCTAAATCAATCTGCCGCTTAATCTGATCTATATTTCTGCCGCGTCTGCCTCCTCTTTCTCCATTCCAGTCATTATCGCCATTTCCAATTCCAGAGCACAATTCATAAAAGTGATAAAGGCGATTTATAACAGCCTGGTATGTTTCTTCCCAGCTTAGATAGACTTCATTCCACTCTGGATTACCTTCCCTAAGCTTAGATAGATGACTTTTAAATCGATCAATAAGTACTCTCCTTCCTTCAAGTTCAAATTCCTTCTCAATATCAAAAGAAGGCCAAAGTACTTCACAAACAGTATGCCCCAGCGTGAAATAATCCCCCTCCATCAGTACGGCAATCCGTCCATTCTTCTTCAATAAATCAAATACCATCTGCATCTGATCTTGGAGATACACTTTTGTATCACTCTTATTTCCTTTCAGGAAAAGATAGGTAAGCAGCGCTTCTTCCGTCAGAATGCTACCCTTGGATTTAGACTGGAACCCGACATAAGGCAGATAAAAGTCATCAAAAGAATGTGGCTTCATCTCTTTAAAATAACGGTAATGATCTACATGATAATGGGTAAGCAGCGCAGTGCACCTTCTTTTAGTTCCTGCTAAACTGTTCTTCATGCAGGAAATCGAATGAACCCATCTTGAACTCGAATTTCTGCTCCCGCAGTCCACCAGAAGCTGGTCTCCATCCTCTTCCATGAGTATGGATTGTCCAAACCCCACATTGAAAACAGTCATGTCCATAATGAACCCCTCCGAAGAAAAGAGAAAATTCACAGCCCCAACATTGAGAATAATCATACGAACTTATTTATTAGCTCTCACACACTGTGAGAGCTATCTAATACGCCACTAAAAGCCATACAATACGCGATCCGAATCCACCTATTCTTTCCAGATCAATACGTGCAGGAGAGCCGGTCTTTTGCCAAAGTACAATATGAAGAAAATGCCGCTACTCTTGCAGGTAAATCAGGAGAAAAGCATTCACCTGTAGCAGGTAGGACTCTCCTGCGTGTCCACTGGCTTCCTGTCACATATCGAGTGGCTCTCACGTACGTATTTGGTGATGTCAAAGCTCCGTAATATATAAGGTCTGAACAGCCGTATCTTTTACTTGAGCAACCGACAAAATACCCTAAAGTTTAATCATCATTGGCCTTCACATAAATTGAAACATAAAAGTTTATGTTCCCGTAGAATCAGGTATTTTCTAAAATACTGTACCTATTTCATACTCACCCAAAATTATATTCTCAATCCCAGGGTATTTCCAAATGACTTTATAATAAGCACTTCCATCATCATACTTAGTATCCCGGTAAGCAACCTCCGCTATCCCATGCACATCAGGCATGTCGTTATCTTTGAAATTTTGGAACAAATCTATATAGAATATTTCAAGCTTTGTTTTGTAAATTTTCTTTATCGCCTTTCTTTCACATGCATTATGACAAATTTGTAAATTTTCATTGCGCTGAGAGATAATTTCATTTTTCATTTCCCAGACATAGATTGGAAAAGAAATCTGGGCTATCTCCTTAGTACCGCACTGACAGCATTCCAGAAAGTGAAAAATCGTATTATTATAGTCCGTTTCCGTTGGTATAGCCAGCAACACTTTAGAAGATCCACAAGAATCACAAACAGTCGTATTTTTCAGTATATTAAAAACTTGCGTAGATACTAAGCAATTTCTGTAAAATTGTCTTATTTCTTCCACCAGTTGGGCCTTATCATATAGATTTTCTGCTTCCTGGACCTCCAACTTTTCCTTGTTCCTCAAATTAGCATTCTTAGTCCAGTTAAAAGATCCGGTAAGCAAGATTCTATCATCAATAACTGCATCTTTAATATGCATAATTCCAGAATACTGATAAAATAATATTTTTGCTCCCGCCTTCTTCAGTTTCTGGATCTTTTCCGAATATTTGAAGTTAGATTGGTTATTATCAAGTAGAATTTTAAGACATACCTTGCGTTTCAATAGTGCAGCAAACGTATCTCCATAAATATCAAAATTTAGCCAAGCCATGAGGATAGTAACTTCTCTCTGCGCTTTTTCCAAATTTGATATCACAACATCCTGCTGGTTCTCAAAGTATGATTCGATTTTCAAGATAGCCTCCCTGCGATTTCCTGACAACTATTGCTTTACCCCAATTAGCCAAGCACCAACTTTTGAACGATTATACCATATTGCTTCTCATATTCTCTTGAACTAAAACCACTGTAGCATATGATATTCAGATTCATCCCAAAATTTAAATGTTACCACCATATCGTCTCTTTATAATTTCGAATAATATAGGTATTGGGTAGGCGGGGACTTGTGAATTCCGAATATTTTCCTTTATTTCATCCAATATATTTTGACGGGACTTTTTCCAGTCCAATTCTACATGATTCTTCCAGTCATTAAATCTTATTCTAACATTATCACTGTGCCATCCGCATCTGTCATGCCCTTGTCTTTGGCGCAAAAATTTGAATATATCATTTTCAGCTTGAAAGCGGAAATTTGTACTCCTATAGTACCAATCCGCAACCGCTTCACACCAGGAATCCAACACAATAGCCTTTTGCTCCTTATTTAGAGTATCATATTTTTGAATAAGGTGATTAAAATTATCTAGAATGGTCTGTGCTCTATAGTTTAGCCTGTTAATAATATCTTTGTATTGTAAAGGGCCTTCAATCATTAGAAAAGGCTGTAAATTTTCATATTTGTTACAATTTATTCCCAAATCTTCTAGAAATCGTTTTGCATTACAAACTTGTTTTTTTACGGAAAACATCCCCTCCGTCTGGTTATGACAAAACAATGAACGAAAATCCCTGAATAGCTGAATAAACTGTCGAATGTTCCTTTGATCTTGACGAGTGAGGATTTGCTTAAACTCCAGCAGTGATGCCCAAGTTACCAGATAATTACTGCAATCTATAAAAAGACCATATCCATTGGTAACGGCAATGCGTAGATTAAGCGCCGGTTCCCCTTTCTGCTCAGGTTTAGGCAAATAACATGCCGCAAAAAACATATTGGGTGATACCTGTGAAAAGGCCTTGTTGAGTTTATCTATTTCAGAAAAATCAAACAAAATCATTTTTTCGCCCTTCTTACATTCTTGTTTTCCAGTCCACGGAAGACGCTAAATCCCATATAACCTAACCCCAGTTGGAAATCCGGATAATGCAACCCCGGCTCACGTCTAGTATCTCCCGACAGATTCGCCTGATGATAATAAATACCCGCATTGTTATTTCCCCGCATCCACGGAATCGCAGCCGGTGAGATCTCATCAATCCGTACAAATCCCTTCGAAGCCTCAGGATTAGTTGTTCTAATGAAGGATCCCGAAAATTCAATTGGTTTCCCTGTAGGATCGCAGAGGATATGGAGCACACGCACTCGATTTTCAAAGTAAAGATCTTCCGTCTTGTTTCGTATGATGTCACATACCTTCAAACTGTCTGCGAACTTTCCAAGCTGCGCATAGCAAAGTGCCAACACATAAAGCATAGTATTTGCATTATAATAATTATCTTCCTCATCATACTGATAATCTAGATAGTGTCGACAGATAGCAAGCAGCTCTTCCCACCCCTCTGGGGAGATATATGTATACTGCCGGGGCCTGCTGAAAATCGGTTCCCCGTCCAAAATCATCCATTTCAGACGCAAAAGTAACTGCTGACAGGCCACACTGTCGGATACTACTTTGGCATATTCTTTTTTTGTCAAGTAATCACATGCCTGTTGACAGATAGTGATCTGTTCTTCGGATAATGTGTTGCCTTTTCTATAGAGTTCTATTCCATTTTTTTCCAGCATTCTGTAGGTACGGATATACACACCAGCTCCAGACCCATGTTGTAGCAGCGTCTGGAAATACTTATCATTCAAATCCACACGTCCCAGTTTTGCCAAAAGCTTATCGGAAGCGTCCAACACCTGAGCTTGTTGTGCAATTTCCTCATGCTCACCACGCAGTCGCACAATCATCTCCCCACAATCAGCCAGGATATTAGTTTTGTCAATATCATTACTATCTGAATCACACATAAGGAGTGCAGTTTGGAACAATGTGGTATAGGCATAAGAATTGTCCGGGCTGTGCTGTATAACACCAAGACACTCATTCGCCATACGGATAAATTCCTTCATATTTCTTACCTTCGTATGCTGGAAAATCTTCAAGCGGCTAGTATTGATTTCAATGGTAAGAGCATCGCACAAAAAGGAATTTGCACTGTCATGTTCCTTCATGAGGCGCAGAAGCTCTTCTTCCCCTATGCGGATAGCATTCCTAAGGGTAGTAACTAGTTTTTCTAATGACATTATCTTATCGTCTTCCATCTGGTTATCAAATTGATGGACAACGTATTCTCTGGTATACACAATTTCCTGCAGTGTCAGACGGGGATGCCCGGCATGCTTCTCCCTTAAAGACTGAAGCGCGCCAATAATCCTCGGATAATATTCGAACGATAGCCTTTTATCTGACCACGTCAGAGAATTCGGTCCCAAACGGACCAGCATTTTTACCATCAATTCTACCTCTGATGTATGACTATAGCTGGTAGTTGCATTCAGGTTTTCAATCATCTGTTCAAGCAGTCCGACCTCGCCTTCCTCATTGATATTAAAAGCACGAAGCAGCATTTCCGCTTCCTCCCGGGTACGAATCCAAAATTCAAAATCCCAGCTATGGAAAACGAAGAAAGGAAGCTGGAAAATCATCTGGACATATTTATAACTAACTGAAGGTAGTAACCGATAAGCAAGGTTAGCTGGAACAGGCAGACCATATTTAGAGCAAAGAGCTACCGAAGCCAATAAATCCTCAACATCCTCTTTGATCTCGATTCCATCAGAACCGACTTTGTCTATATAAGGTTTTATATTCTTATACTCTTCCTTATCTTTGCTATTTTCATAAGCATGTTTTAATGCCATGGCAATATCAGAGTAAACCAGCTGGGGAGCAGCATCCCTACCAGCCATTTTCAAAATTTCATCAATTGAAGTAGTCGCTTCACGACGTATTCCCCCTTCAAAAGCAGGTCTGACATCATAAACAGCACGGTATAACAGACTCATTAGTTTGCAGGCTTCCTGGCCATTCTCATCCCGTTCATTATGCATAACTGACATGACTCTATCGATTTGGGCCTGGCTAAACCCAGCTTTCTGTTTAAGAATCTTTCTGAAGGATTCTTCCTCCAAGCCTGGATGAATGCGAGGATCCGCCTCCATCTCAATATAATTTCTTTTTTTTCTTCTCCCCCTATCATCTTCTGCAATTTCGTAAGAGGAAAATACTAAGACAATATTGTATCCTTTCTGCCCAGCCAGAATTTCAAACAACCGACAACAAGAGGCACGAGAAATTTTTCCAAAAGCAGACACATCCAGCACAACCAGGACCGATTTGGCCCCCTTATCTTTTAATACCTCCAGATACCTTTCAATCTGCTTCATACCACGGATCTGCTCCATATCCTTATCAAAGACAAGCGACACATCTTTATTTTGCAGAAAAAGGACAGGATACTGGCGGTCCATAAAAATGCGATAAGCAAGATAAGCCAGAGCAATAGATTTCCCCGCCCCACTTTGACCAGTAAGGCAGATAATCTTTTCCATATCAGATCCCGGTGCATCCAATCTCGTTTTGACCTTCTCATACAATTTAGTCTCATAATCGCGTCTTAAATTAAACTGTTGTTTATAACCATACCACTGCGGTTGGGAAGGACTATTTTTCAAAAATAGATAAAAATAGCTGCTTACAAGATAAGAAGGAACCTCAACTTCCTGTACTGCCTCTAATGTTAATGGATCTGCAACCTGGCGAATATGATTCAGATCTTTGCTTCCTATTCTCTCTAAAATTCCATTGATATAAAAATGTTCATAATCTGCTTCCAGCGGAAACAATGTATCTTCTTCCATGTCTCCGGCTGTATCGGAAAGTAACGCTGGCAATGGCTGTGTTTCCAATAAGATATGATTATGGGCAGCAATATCTTCAAATTCTATTTTCTGCTGCCCTTCATCTATATGACATCCGAAAACTAAAATACCGTCAGAGCGAAAAGAGTCACAAATATCCAGAAAACGATCAAAAGAAAACCGATCATGGCCTGAGTAGCCAACCACAACCAAAGTCCCGGATATCTGCAACATATCCGTAATCCGACGGAATATATTTGCTGCAGAGGACTGGTCTTTGCGACCATATACATACTCTGCACTATGATGGCTCACACTCTCCGTAGAAAAGAGATGAACTACCGAAAGATTATGCTTATCAAAAACTCTATCATTGATTTCTGTAACATCATACAAGTCATGCGCCAGACGTCTGTCATGTTCCATACTGAAGGCCGATGCAAAGTCATCTCCACGCTGTGAAGTAATAACAGTACTCCAGCCTAATTGGAGAAGATTCCTGTTTTCAGGAGCATGAACATCAAAGTCCTGCCCAATGAAAAGGACACACGGTTCTGTTTCAATCCGATCAAGAAAATCCTGTAAACGAAATTCAGCCATAATAACCTCCAACTTTTGAAAATTGGTTTACTCCCGAGTTTTGTATAAATGCACTATAACCATATATACATGTTGCGTATATGTAAGAAGATTATTATCAAAAGGAATTAATCCAAACACAATCAAAGTGACTTTAATGCATATAAGTTTGCTGTAAACAATGGTCAAAATTCATCTTTACTCATATATCTTGGAGTGAGAAAGTTACATCAACAAAATAAAAGAATCCGGCTTCTTCAACTAAAAGCTAAATTCTTATTATATAGCAGAATCAAGCAATCATTGATAAATATGCATATCTAATCGACATTATTCTTAGTACTTGCATTTGCAATTGCATCAAGTTGTTTTATCCATTCGATAAACTGATTTTTTAAACATTCTTCAGACCACTCAGTACTACTACCTTTATTTCCTAAATGTGCTAGTATGTGTGCCGGATTCAAAATATATAGAAAACAAAGTACATACTTTGCATATTCTTGCTTTTTTTCAGTCGGCAATGTATTAAAGAAATTCATATCATTAAAAGATTTCACGGCCTCTTCATAATGACTATCTGTATTAAGGAAAAGGCGAATCATACAATTTCTAAAAAATTCACGACGACTCAAATTTTCTATCTTATTAAGAACTATATCATTATTAAATAAATTAGCTCCACTAGTTTTATATAAGAAAGTACTATATGCCTCCATTATTCTTCTCAACATATTGCCAATTTCCACGTTAAAATTCTCGCAATCTTGTCCTTTGGCAAAAAGATAAATTTTTTGCATTAAAAAACTATATTCTTGATAACGTTTTATATCTAATTTTCTAAGCTGTTTGTTTTCTAATATACAAAATATCTTTTTTCTCTTTTGGGCTTTTGGCTCTTCAGATAAGCTTTCAAGCATTTTCTGTAAATCCAGAAGGACCTGCATATCATGAGTCAATATTATAAACTTAGTATTTTGATTTCCTTTATCAAATCTTAATAGCTCATGTCTTAAAAATGATATGACGCCTATCCGATTTTCTCGATCAAAACTAGATATAGGATCATCAATAACAAGCAAATACTCTCCACTATAAAAATTTTCCTCTTCCTTGTCTTTTTTTATTTCAGAAAAAAAATAACTTAATGCAATAGCATTTCTTTCTCCTACCGAGACATTCTCAGGCTTTACATCCATCTGCTTTACTTTGATTTTATACACGTTATTAGATTCGTCATATTCAATTTTAAGCCGATCAGTTGACAGGAAAATGTACGCTAAGGAAGCATTGATTTCATCAACCGCAATTTTGACTTGTCTCTTTTTCTCCTCCAATACACTAACTTCTTTCTTCATTGAAGTTAATTCTTTGTCAAGCTTAGAGACAATATTCTCTTGCTCATTATATTTAGTCATAGCATCTTTCATTTCTTCGTTTAACTTATAAATTTCCCAAAATGCTATATTGTTATTCAAATCAACCAAATTATCGCCTAACCGCTGATGTTCATTAATTGCCTTATTATAATCTTCAACTGCACCATTTAATATCTGTACATACTTCATCGCACTTTCATAAGCAGCGTTTATTCCGACGTCCTCTAGCCTTATTACTATGGATTGATAGGGATTATTTATTTTTTTATCCAGTTTTTCATTAATAAAATGTATTCGTCCATTTAATGCTTCAATTGCAGTTTACAATTTTCGACAACCTCGGGCTTATTCAGTGGTTCAAATTTTTCCCACTCGATACGCTGTAATTCACTTATTCTATATTTGCTTAATTGAGTTGAAACATCGTTTTTGGCTTGTGCATCCAGAACTTTACCAAGAGCTTCCAATAGAACTTTCTTCCTTCGTGAATCTACCTCTTGCTGGCAGTAGGGGCAACGATTCACATCTTCTCTCTCAAATTCTCTTTTAACATCCTCTATAAAGCCTACGCCTTTTTCTTGAATTGTAGTAACAATCGAAAGAATTAATTCATCACGTTCTGTTATTTTAGGTTTCTCAACAGCTTTTGCAAGCGTCTTAACAAATACAGCTTCATCAAACTGATTAAATTCTAGGCGCAATTGTTCTGAAATAGGTGAAGTATTTTGAGATGTATCTTGATAAAGCTTAAGTTCTTTATTGAAGTACTCAATTTGCTTATGTATCCAAGTATTAATCCATACTTGCTTTTGTTGAGGTTTATTCTTTATATCTGCAGGCATATTCTGTATAAATTCATGATGAGAATTTATAGTATTAATCACAGTGTCTTTAACTTTTGCTTTTGTTTTCTTATTTCGAATTTTACTAAGACGCTCTGCCCAGCCTCCGTCTTTTCTTAATTTTTCATATATACGATTTTGTGCGGCAAGCTCACCGGCAAATGCCTGGGCTTCTTTGACCAGACCATCGCCGATAGCGGCCTGCGCCGCTGCGGTGGCCTTGGGCGCTGATTGCGGTTGAAGATCGGACTGAGCTGGTGCCATAAATGCCCTCCAGTAGCGTTTTTGCAGTAAGCACTTTGATAGCGTAAAGTGCAAGGTACAACTTTAAAGGCGAGGCATAAAAAACGCCGCCCCAGGAGGGCGGCGCAACAAGTTGTTTACAATTGCGGGCGAGATTTTCGGCGCAAGAAATCGAAATGCGTCTCGCTCAAGATAATCGACAAAAAGATGAGCGCAAAGCCGGCAAGCAGGCGCGAGGTGAGCGCCTCCCCCATCAGCAGCACCGAGAACAGCACGCCCGAGGGGGACTCCATCGAAAGGAGCAGCGAGCCCGTCGAGGCCGGGACGTGCGCCAATCCAACGTTTTGGACGAGCAGTGCCACGCACGTACAGCCCACCGAGAGAAAGGCCGCCACGCCGACAAAGCTCGGCGTCCACACGGACAGAGGCGCCTGAGTCTCGAATAGCAGCGACGTGATTAAGCTCAAAACGCCATTGCCCACAAACATCCAAAACGTGATGACGTTGATGTCCATCTTGCGGCCATACTTGGCGGTCACTGCCATCTGGATAGCAAAGAAGACCGCGCCGCCCAGCGTGATGACATCTCCAGCATTGAACTCGACGCTATCGAGTGCCACCAGGCCAATGCCCGCCAGGCACAGCAGTGCCGCACCCAGGTTATAGCGGGTGAGCTTTTCGCCGCTCAGGACATAGCTGGCAAACGGCACAAGGATACAGTACGTGCCCGTCAAAAATGCACTCTTGCCTGCCGTGGTCTGTGCCAGGCCAATCGTTTGCAGTCCGTATGCTCCCCACATGAGCGCACCCATGCCCAGCCCGAC
>OGXH01001247.1_pt1 | contig 18738 bp, 13 predicted proteins | sample 1576241 | NCBI WGS metagenome assembly OGXH01 (sample SAMEA3541529, study PRJEB24748) | human gut metagenome | biome: human gut; feature: human-associated habitat; material: faeces | place: China | collected 2012
TTGTTTTGATGCTCTTTGCGAAGCTTCTTCTAGAGTCATATTAATACCCATTTTCTGCAGACGCTCCGACCGCTCTCGAGACAGGCCTTGACATAAGGGTAAGCGAAGCGGGTGCCGCCGATGGTCTCGACGACGACCTTCACTTCGGGGTCTTCCAGAATGGCGTCAAAATTCTTTATAAACAGCTTTGCGGCCGGATGATCCGAGAAGTCTTTGGGGTCAAGGATGTACTTGACCTCCACCGGTTCGCCCGCGCGGCGGGAGACACCTGCGGCGTTGCGGCAGAGCACCTCGTACACACCGCTGCCCACCGTGCCAAAGCCCAGAATCGCGATTTTTGCCATGATACTGCCCTCGTTCCTTTTTCTATGAATGTACTGTCACAGATTGTATCCGCAGTGTACGCCCACGACCATCCGCTGGTGCGAAAGCTTTTCCGTCAGCTCCTCGGGGGTCATCTGCATGGTGTCGGTGCGGATGGTGACAGCCACCAGCGCGGCTCCGTTCTCCGGAGTAGACTGATTGATGGTCACGATGCTGGCACCGGCGGCACTGATGCCAGCCAGAAGGCTCTGTAATGCACCCGTCTCGTCCCGCAGGGTCGCCATGACGGTGATGACCTCGCGGCCATTCTCCGAGTCGCACCTACTTATAAGTCTCTAAATCTTCACATAAATACATTGGGTCTGAGTCGTGAAGAATATAAGTCAATCGAGCCGGATTACGACGATTATCCCACAATACTAACACTGTTATAACATCATCTGCAAAATAATAAAATACAGAATAATTGGGAATTACCACCACATAACGAACGTGAGGATATTCTGTCATATGCCCCAACAAAGGATTAATTGCAATTCGATTTATTGAAACTATTATCTGTCGAAAAAGAGATTCACTGTATTTGGATGTACCATTACGTTCATCATAAAACTCAAAGATTTCTCTCATTTCCAGAAGTACCGCTTCTGTCCATTCTACTTTCCGCTCCATCGACTTAGCCTATATTCCATTTCTTCAGTAGACACAACCTCTTTACACTGCATCTGTTCCAAAGCATTATCAATCTTATCACGCAGTTCAGAAGAAAAGTATAGAACATTATCCGGACAACGATTATTTAATAATGCCTCAATGTCTTCTAATAGCCGTTCATCGTTTACCGCCATTAGGCGTTGAAACAAAAGTTGTTTACGTTCTCCTGTCGTCATAAAGTACCGTATTAATTACATACTGCAAATATAGAGTTTTTTATTTATGATTCATTTATTTGATGCTTTTTTATATACACTTCTGTTGTTCTTTCTTTAAAGTTTCACATCTTATTATCTTATAAAGACACAAATACATTACATTCCAGTATGTATCTCTTTTAATATTATAAAAACATTTTCAGATACGTCCATTGTTCGGACTAACTTTTTTTATAACTTTGCCGCAGTTTTGGTTTCACTTCCCCTACGCTACGGGGTAAGTGATGAAAAGGGAATCAGGTGAAACTCCTGAACAGACCCGCTGCTGTAAGTTCCTTCCAAGTCTTGGAACACTCTGTGCCACTGTCCGTAAGTTGGATGGGAAGGCGTTCTAAGATGGAATAAGTCAGAAGACCTGCCAGAAACAACATAGTTTTAATGCTTTCGGGAAATAAAGCAACAAAACATCGAGTCTGGCATTCTTTATTCTGTCCATAAAGAAATCATTTCTCCTTGTACACATATTCCCGAAGGTAAGTCATAAATACCGTTAACAAGGATATAAATGAAAAAGATTGTATGTGTACTGTTATTATTTACCTGCTTGTCACAGATAAGTATAATAGCACAGAATAAATTCACTCTATCAGGGAAAGTCACAGACCAACATGGTGCACCTTTAGCATTAGCAACCATTGCTATTGAGAATTCTTCATCCGGAACCTATACAGATGATAATGGCAGGTACTCCTTGAAAGTTTCACCTGGCAAACGCACATTGGTTGTATCCTTAGTAGGCTATCAAACTGTAAAAAACACCCTGGATATTCAGCAGGACAAAGTACTCAACTTCACATTACAAGAAAGTGCTGTTACTTTGAACTCCGTTGAGGTTTATGGAAAGACACAGACACAGAAAGTGAAAGAAGGAGTTTTTTCCGTCAATGCTCTCGATATAAAACCTATAGTAAATTCGCTAAATAACCTCAATGACCTGGTAAACCGTACAACAGGCATTAAGGTGAGAGAAGAAGGAGGTGTCGGTTCAGACTTTGATTTGTCTATAAATGGTTTATCTGGCAATTCTATTCGCTACTTTTTAGATGGAATGCCGTTGGACACTAAAGGAAGTGGAGTTTCACTTGCTAATCTTCCGGTGAATATTATAGACCGGATTGAAATATATAAAGGTGTGGTTCCTGCCAGCTTGGGAACGGATGCATTGGGTGGTGCCATCAATATTATAACCAAACAAGAAAAGAAAAATTATCTGGATGTCTCTTATGGCATCGGTTCATTCCATACGCACAAAGCAGACTTGAATGCACAATTTGTAGAACCTAAAACAGGACTGATTATCCGACCTACTGTGGGAGTAAATTATTCAAAGAATGATTATAGGATGAAAGACGTGCAAATGCGGGATGAGAGTGGTGACAATTTCATATATGGTAATCCTAAACGCTTCCATGATGACTACTTCTCCTTACTGGGGCAAATAGAGGTAGGAGTTGCCAACAAGTCATGGGCAGATGCATTCTTCGTTTCCGCTTCCTATTCCAAGACAGATAAAGAATTACAGACGGGGTCTGTTCAAGACAAAGTATATGGAATGGCAGAAAAGAACTCAGATGCCTGGAATATCTCAGCACATTACCAGAAGCGTAATTTCATTCTGAAGAATATGCAGCTGAATGCTGCTCTCTCCCAGACTTGGGATCACTCATTGACTGTGGACACCACCTACCGAAAATATTACTGGGATGGTGGATACATAGATGGCCAGCGTAATGAAATTATGGGCAAAGAACGATCTATGCGTCATTATAAGCGTCCACTGACTGTGGTCCGTGCCAATCTGGATTATAAACTGAACAATCATCATAACTTTAACTTGAACTATCATCTGAGTCGTACCGGCAACGACCGTTATGATGATTTAGATACCACTTTCGAGCCATCCAACGATGTTGTGACCAAACATATCCTAGGCTTTTCCTACAATCAGTCGTTATTGGATGGCAAGATGGAGAATGTGTTTTTCATAAAGGATTATATCAATCACCCGAATATCCGGCAGACCGATCAGCCTAGCGTGACTGGTTCTGAAGCGGTACAAGGTTCCACAACCAAGAACTATCTAGGCTACGGTGTCGGACTTCGGTACACTGTAGCGGAAGCTTTAGCCGTGAAAGTGTCCTATGAGCATAGTGTGAGACTTCCCATCGCACGCGAACTATTGGGAAACGGTACTAATATCTACGCCAACGTAGCACTGAAACCGGAAAACAGTGATAACTTCAATGCCGGTCTATTCGGTACGTGGCATCCGGGTACCGGACATACCTTCTACTACGAAGCAAGCGGATTCTTCCGCAAGGTTGACAACTATATTCAGAGCGAAGTTGCTGAAAAAGAAGGTACAATGAAATATACCAATGTACCCGCAGTCCACATTAAGGGTGTGGAAGGAGAGGTACGTTACGATTGGCAAGGTAAGCTGCAACTTGCCAGCAACGTCAGCTATCAAGATGCCCGCGACCAACAGAAGTACAAGAATGGCGGAAAACCATCGGCTACCTACAACAACCGTGTACCCAACCGTCCTTGGTTGTTTGGTAGTGCGGAAGCATACTATACTTTCCGTAACGTGGCATTACCAGAAAGCAAGCTACGCCTAGGTTGCACTTATCAGTGGATACACTGGTATTACCTTTTGTGGGAGGCTTATGGTGCCACTGAAGGCAAGGCACGCATTCCGGCTCAACATATCTGCAATGCTGATATTACCTACTCATGGAAACGCGGACGCTACAACATTGCTTTAGAGTGTACCAATTTCCTCGACAAGACAGCCTATGATAACTATAAGTTGCAAAAACCCGGACGTGCTTTTTTTGCCAAGTTCCGATTATTCATTAACTAATCATTAATAATTATTCAAGATGAAAAAATTCAAATTTACACTCTTGGCCTTTATGGCAGCCATGATGGCAATCTCATTTACGGCTTGTTCTGATGATGATCCTACTCCTACTCCAGATCCGGGTATCAATGAAGGTGATTATCACTTCGACCTTTATGTAACCGTAGGTAAGCATGGCGGTATGAGCAGTAAAAACACTACTATTGTCACTAGTACCAGTACATTGACGGCTGATAGAGGTGTCATCACCGTTGAAGGAGTAGGATCGGAACTCGGAGATTACTCTATGGAGTCTATCTCAAAAGGGAAATACTATTATCAAATCCCTGGTTCCGCTGACCGCTTCGTAAAGTATCAGATCAAGAATAATAAAATCGATGTGATTGCAGAGCGCCCTTTCAAGACTAATACTTATAAAGTACGTGCCTACACACATGCCTGGATTGACGATAACACACTCGTTATCATATCTACCAACGGCGACAAGAATAAAGTTCTTTATACGAAACTGAAAGCAGACGATTTAACTATCCTTGATGAAGGTGAAGTAACTATACCCGCTCCTACCGACTGGAAAAAGCTGACAAGTTCAGGTATTCTCACCTACCGCAAGTCAGACAATAAATTATATTACTTCTACTACTGGAAAGAAAAGGCAGGCCAAACTGTTGCAAGTGAACAAGAGCCTAATTTTCATGCAGCCATCATCAACCCATCAACTATGAAGGTGGAAAAAGATATTATTTCTCCCGTTGAAGGTGAAATGGCAGGAAGTGCTTACGGAGAATTGATGCAGGACTGTGTAGCGTATGACGAAGCTGGTAATCTTTATCTGGCTTGTTTCCATGAAGAAGCAAGCGGTCTTGAAAAAGGAATGTTGCTGCGTATCAAAGCGGGTGAAACAGAGTTTGATACCTCTTACAATGGTTATTCCAATGCAGATGGTAAGTTGATGACTGTTCAGTATTTAGGAAATAACAAAGCTCTGGTATATGCTCGCAACGATAATGCACCTATTAGCGACAAAGCTGCTGCTGCAGGAATAAAGAAACCTACAGTTATTGATGCATTCTCACATTACTATGCCATCATTGACCTTACTACTGGAACCAAAACTCGCCTGAGCTACAATGGCAAAGAAATTGCTTACAGCGGTGGCCGCTTCTCGCAACGTTCCGTTATCTTTAACGATAAAGCCTACATCGGTGTAGATACAGAAGAGGATGCCAATGCTATTATCTATATCTACGACATTAAGACCGGTACCGTAGAAAAGGGAGCAGAAGTGGAAGGTAAATTCTACTTCGACATGATACGTGTCGTTGAAAACGATTAATCATCATATATTCAGGTACAGGTTATACGATAACAAGAATCATTAATCTCTTTCTTGTAATTTTCGTATAATCTGTACTTAAAATATAAATTGACACATAACCTTTTTCAAAATATTTAAAAAGCATCATTTCTACCTTATGAAAAAGCTATTTATCCTTTTATTTCTTTGCAACCTCACTTTCCTATGCTCTGCGCACGAGGGGGAAAACTTCGTAGCAAGCGATATGCTCGCAAGTATGAAACCCGGTGATAAAGCCGCCCTGCTGATGGTACACTTCGGTACTACACACGATGATACCCGTGCCCTGACTATTGACGCTATCAATGCGAAAGCCCGCGAAGCATTCCCTGATCTGGAAATGCGTGAAGCCTTTACTTCCCGTATCATTATCCGTCGTCTTAAAGCACGCGGCATCGAGAAACTAACTCCGCTAGATGCTATGCTCCGTCTGCGTAGTGAAGGTTACACACATGTTATTGTGCAAAGTTCGAACATCATTGACGGCGTAGAAATGGAGTCACTTCGTCGAGATATGGAGAGCGTACAACCTTTCTTCAAGGAAATCCGTATCGGCACTCCCTTGCTTTATTCAGTGGAAGATGCAGAAAAGGTAGTTGAAATATTGAATAATAGACTCACCAATACGCAAAATCAAAAAGCATCCGCTAAGAAAGGTGAGCATTTCGTACTTGTCGGTCATGGCACCTATACTCCCAGCACCGCCATTTACAGCCAGATGGACTATATGCTGAAAGCTAACGGACTGAGTAACTTCCACGTAGGTACCATCGAAGGATATCCTTCATTTGAGACAATGCTGGCACAGTTGAAAGCCGGAAAGGCGAAACAAGTTACCTTGGTACCATTTATGTTCGTAGCCGGAGATCATGCCAAGAATGACATCGCCGAAGATTGGAAAAAAGCACTCGAAAAAGAAGGCTACACCGTGAATGTCCGTATGGAAGGACTGGGACAAGTACCCGAGATACAGGAAATTTTCATCAACCATATCCGCTTTATGCTGAAACATCGCATGCTGAATATCATGGAAAAGAAAGCCGGATATGCTGCCGGAAAAGATGTGGAATAACAGATGAATATCATTACCAAATTAATGTACTCTTTACATAGGATACTGGGCACACTGCTTTGTATCCTATTTCTTATGTGGTTCCTCTCCGCTTTTGTGATGATGTACCACCGCTTTCCACGTGTCAGTGCAAAGGAAAAACTACAAAAGCAAGAATTACTCTCCACCTCAGGCGACTCACTGCCTGATATCACTTCTGTCCTTTCACGTCTGCCCAAAGGAGAAAAAGTGAGAAAACTCACCTTAGACCGCAGCCTGGGGCAAACAATCTTCCATATCCGTACCAACAAAGGAATACATGAACTTCACCTGGACCCATCGGACACATTGTTGATTATCGACAATGAACATATCCGGCAAATAGCCTCCTTATGGTCCTCCTCCCCCATTGCATACATTGACACTCTACATACACTGGATCAGTGGATACCTTTCGGTGAACTGAAAAAGGAAATGCCCATTTATAAGATACATTTTGCTGATGATGCAAAAACACAGCTTTACATAAGTTCACAAAGCGGAGAAGTATTACAACTTTCCAACAGGAACGAACGCTTCTGGGCATGGCTGGGAGCTATTCCCCATTGGGTATATTTCACTTGGCTACGGCAAGACGCCACATTGTGGAGTAAAACCGTTATTTGGTTATCCGGCATAGGTTGCCTTATGGTAATTGCAGGGATATGGGTTACAGTCGACGTATGGCACAGGACACGTAAGAGTCATCGCCAAGGGTTCTCACCTTACCGGAAGAAATGGTATCATTGGCACTATGTCAGTGGCATTTTTTTCGGAATATTCGTATTGACCTTTACTTTCAGTGGCATGATGTCCGTTGCCGACATTCCGGAATGGATTCATAAACCGGCTTTGAAGAGCAGTCCGCTACGTACACTGCAAGCAAAGGCGCCCCAACCAGAAGATTACACGCTGGATTATCGCACCGTGATTACCAGTTTCCCGAAAGTTCGGCAGATAGAATGGAGCAATTTCCGGAAACATCCCTACTATACCATTAAAGATGGAAAGGGAGAACAATATATTGATGCTACGGATAGTGTACCACATACTCTGCAACTTCAGGAAAAAGAGATTCGGGAAGGTGTGGAAAGTGTATATGCTGCCGACAGTATTCCGGCACATCAACGTCCGGAGATACACATGACACTATTGAACCATTTTGAAACTTATTACCGCGATATGAGTAGTATGTATCGTGGACGAAGTCAACTTCCCGTCTGGAAAATAACGGTGGATGATCCTGACCGGAGTGTTTTCTATATTCATCCAGAAACAGGTATCATCCGTTATGTCAATACCTCTTCCCGTTGGAAATACTGGAGTTATACGGCTATGCACCGGATGCGTCTTCCGGGCTTGAATTCAAATACCACTTTACGTAAGACAGTACTATGGATATTACTACTGGGTGGAACAGTAACTTCAGTAACCGGTATAGTGTTGAGCATAAATTATGTTCGAAGAAAATGTCGCAAAAAACAAAAACGCTTACTATGAACAAGAAAAGAACAGGAATAATCCTTGGCTGCATAATCGCCGTGGTCATCGTTTGCTTTGCAGCCTACAATTATTGGTGGGCACCTACCCGCATCCTCATCATCAATCCCCTGCCCGCACAAGCAGCAGACATCGCACTGAATAATGATTGCAGCCATATCCGCGTGAAGTGCATCAAGATGGAGGAAGTGAAAGACCTTTCCGGCTATGATGCCATCATGATGTACGGACGCGGATTGTTTCTGGACGAAACACAAGTAGCGGAACTGGAACGGGTAGCTGCCAAAGGTATTCCAGTTTTTACCAATGCGCTAAGACACTTCAACTTCATCGTCAACCACAATATCACTCCTGAACAACAGGAGACCCTGCAAATGTATTTCCAAAATGCTTGCAGACAGAACTACAGGAATGCTTTGCGCTATCTGCGACACATCTCCACTCCCCATCGACTGGGTGACCGTTCTTTTGAAAATCCCATAGAATTACCCAACAACCTGTTTTATCATCAGGAATACGGCCAATACTTCAAAACTCCACAAGAGTTGACTGAATATCTGAAACAAAAACAACTCTACCACGAAGGTGGGCGCAGTCTTGCTTTTATCTCAGGTATCAGTTTTCCGGTGGAAGGTACCCGCGCCCATGTAGATACCCTGATCTCCCGTCTGACACAGGCAGGTTTCAACATTTATCCCATCACCGGTAGCGGTAAGGGGCGCGAAGACCTGATACGTACCCTTCATCCCGACGGATTGATTTATCTGCCTATGGGACGTCTGGGAAATGACTCGCTCATTAACTGGTTACATCAGGAAAATATTCCCCTCTTCATGCCTTTCCCACTGGTACAACCGCGTGAAGAATGGCTGAACCCCAACGTACCTGTAAGTGGAGGTACACTGACGGCACGTGTAGTAGTACCCGAAATAGACGGAGGCATGGCCCCCTTATGTATTTCCACACAAAATGAGAATGAAGAAGGATATATTCTGCACACACCGGAACCGGAACGGATGGATGCCTTAGTTAAACATATCAGCAAATATATGTCCCTTCGCGACAAATCCAACAAGGACAAACGCGTCGCCATCTGTTACTTCAAGACACCCGGTAAAGATGCCTTGCTGGCAAGCGGCATGGAGGTGATTCCTTCTCTTTATAACTTCCTGAAACGCTTGCGCAATGAAGGATATAACGTAAGCAACCTGCCTGCCACCGTAGAAGAATTCGGAAACAGGATATACCGTGACGGCTCTGTCATGGGTTCGTATGCCAAAGGGGCACAGGAACAATTCCTGAAAACAGCACACCCTGTATGGCTGTCTACCGGACAATATGAAACCTGGGCAAAAGAAGTGATCCTGCCGGAAAAGTACAAGGAAGTGACTGACCGTTATGGAGACGCTCCCGGCAATTTATTAGCCACGAAAGACAGTATCGCCATTGCCTGCCTGCGATTCGGCAATGTGTTATTGTTTCCACAACCCCGTCCGGCATTGGGAGACGATGATTTCAAACTGGTACATGGCATGCCCGTAGCGCCGCCTCACAGTTATCTGGCACCTTATCTGTATATGCAGAAAGGTTTTAAAGCGGATGCACTGATACACTTCGGTACACATGGAAACCTGGAATATACCCCGGGAAAGAATGTGGGTTTATCACAAGCAGACTGGTCGGAAGCACTGGTAGGTAATCTGCCGCATTTCTATTTCTATACTACGGGAAACGTAGGAGAAGGTATTATAGCCAAACGGCGTACACATGCTGTACTCGTCACTCATCTGACTCCGCCTTATGCGGAAAGTGGCATGAGACAGCGATATAACCAATTGTTGGAAGATATTCATAAACTTCTGGATGAAGGAACGGAAGGACATCGCATGCTGGGAATGCGTGTCAAGAAAGAGACTGTTCGTCTGGGACTTCACCGGGACCTGGAACTGGATTCCGTACCGGACAAACCCTATACTGCCGAAGAACTGGAACGTCTGGATGCCTTTACCGAAGAAATAGCTAATGAGAAGATGCTGGGTGCATACTACACGATGGGTGAACCTTATTCGGAACGTGACTTACTGCAAACCACCCTTGCCGTCAGCGCGGATGCCCTGGCTTACGAAACGGCCAAAGCCGACCGGGATAAAGGCAAGATTACTACGGAACAATTGCAAGACTTTACATATATAGCCCACCATTATCTGCCAACGGCAAAGAAACGACTGACGGCTATGTTACAGAATCCGCCTCGTGATACGGCTGCCATTGCCCCGGACCTTCGCCCCGCATTGCGTTATCGCGAACAACTAATAGCTTCTACCGCCAATGAATTCAACGCAATGGTGCGCGGCCTGAATGGAGGAACAGTTCTGCCTGCTCCGGGTGGAGATCCGGTATTGAATCCTAATGTATTGCCCACAGGAAGAAATATGTATAGCGTAAATGCTGAAACAACCCCTAATCCACGTGCATGGGAAGACGGAAAACGACTGGTGGAAGCAACCCTGAAACAATATACCGGCAAACATGGAGAATATCCGCGGAAAGTGAGTTATACTTTCTGGGCGGGTGAATTTATCACAACCGAAGGAGCCACGCTGGCACAAGTCTTCTGGATGTTGGGCGTGGAGCCTGTACGCGATGGACAAGGACGTGTAGTAGATTTGAGACTTGTGCCCAGCGAAGAACTGGGGCGTCCACGTATTAATGTAGTGGTACAAGTCTCAGGACAGCTTCGCGACATAGCCGGATCACGTCTGAAGTTACTGACGGATGCGGTTCGCCTGGCGTCGGAAGCAAAGGACGAAACATATCCCAACTATGTGGCATCGGGAACAGTGCTACAGGAAAAGTTACTGGTGGAAAAAGGGACTTCCCCAAAACGTGCACGGGAAATGTCTGTAATGCGTGTATTCGGTCCTGTTAATAGTGGATACAGTACAGGAATCATGGGATATACCGAGCATAGTGGATCATGGGAGGATGAAAAGGAAATCACCCAAGGATATCTCAATAATATGGGTGCCGCTTATGGTGATGAAGATAACTGGGGAGAGGTTCAGAAAGATTTGTTTGCCTCTGCCCTCTCCGAAACGGATGTAGTGATTCAGCCGCGGCAGAGTAATACGTGGGGACCTATTTCATTGGACCACGTATATGAATTCACCGGCGGATTATCTCTTACTGTAAAAACACTGACGGGTAAAGAACCGGATGCTTATATGGCCGATTACCGTAACCGTACCAACCGCCGTATGCAGGAGACCAAAGAGGCGATTGCTGTGGAGACGCGGGCTACGATACTGAATCCGACATTCATACAAGAACGGATGAAAGGCGGTGCAGGTTCGGCACAAATGTTCGGAGAGATTTTCCGCAATATCTTTGGCTGGCATGTAATGCGTCCGTCGGCAATGAATAAGGAGATTTTTAATGACCTGTACCGGATGTACATTCAGGATGAAAATAAGCTCGGAATACAAGATTATTTTCTCCGGGTGAATCCGGCATCCTATCAGGCTATGACTGCGGTGATGCTGGAAAGTGCACGGAAAGGCTATTGGAAAGCAAGCCCTGAACAGTTGAAAGCAACAGCTGCACTACATGCACAAATAACCCGTGAGAAGGGTGCCGCCTGCACGGAGTTTGTATGCGATAATGCCAAATTACAGTCGTTCGTTGCAGATAATCTGGATGCGAAAGAAAAACAGGAATTCAATCAGGATATGAAAGCAGTATATGAAGCCGCTTCGGCCAATGGAAAAGATGTAGTATTGAAAGAAAAGAAGCTGACACCGGAACAGGTAACGCAGAAACGTACTACAAACGGATTAGTGATTGGAGGCGTGGTACTGGTAGTGTTCATTGGGCTGGTTGCATTAATCAAAAGAAGGAAAAGTAAATAACTTCATAATGATTAGTGTTTAGTGATAAGTGATTAGCACCATGCAGAGTAATAGCGCAGCCACTAATCACTTATCACTAAACACTAATCACTAACAATTTACCATTCACCCAATAACTATGAATTACGTCATTCCCATATTAGCAATCTTCATCACCCTCAGCTTCCTGCTGAAGGTCGGCTTCTATCCCCGTTGGGGAACGTGGCTGACAGCACTATGTTGTGCCCTATTTGTTTTACTCATTACTCCTTGGGTAACCGAACAATCTAAGACAGCAATAGCAGCCTTTTTCGCTTCCCGGGAGAAAATGCTGGATGTATCAGTTTGCATCACACTGGAAGCCGCCATCCTGATAACCTTTTGCTTCGACTGCTTCTCCAGAATGCGTACAAGAGACACTGCATTCAAACGAAGCGTCACCTTTCTGCTCCACCTTTATCCCGGTTTATTGATAGGTGGCGTACTATGCTATGTACTGGCTGAATTATTATTCTCTTTTCCGGGCATTGATTTCAATATGCTCTCGTGGACAGTAGCTACCACCACATTCTTACTTATCGGTGTCGGTGCCCGATTGCTACAAATCCTCTTGGAAGATAAAGCCCTGCGCCTCGAAGTCCTTTTTATTGTAAACATATTCATAGTCGTACTGAGCATCATAGCTACCGGCTACTAAATAAATAGTAACTACTAAAATTATAAATATCATTATGGAAACCATTTCAAACTCACTCTTCTGGATATCCAACGGACTACTTGTTCCGGTCATCGTATTATTACTCCTGTTCTTCCTCCGCGCCATTATCCTTGCCGGAGGTTTCTTCGGAGAATTCTACCAACGAATGAAACTGCAAAAGCAACTCTCCGAAATGTTAGAAACCATCACTCCTGAAAACATTAACGAACAGTTACAGAACTTGCCCCAAGTCGGGAAACAACCTTTGCTCCGTTGCCTGAAAAAGCTTGCCGAACACCGTGATAACGCTGCCTACTGCGAACGCCTGCTTGCCAACTTCGAAGTAGACGCCGAAAAAGAGCTGGGACGCTCGCGCACTTTCATCAAACTCGGCCCGATGCTGGGACTGATGGGAACACTGATTCCGATGGGTCCCGCCCTTGTCGGACTGGCTACAGGAGATATTTCCTCAATGGCTTACAATATGCAGGTAGCCTTTGCCACCACCGTGGTCGGTATGGTGATTGCCGCAGTCGGCGTCATCACTCTGCAAGTGAAACAACGCTGGTATGCCCGTGAAATAAATGATCTGGAATATCTGGACAAGACTCTGCGAAACAAAACCAATGAATAACCCTCAGCCTCATAAAAGAATATGAAACGAAACAGACTGCTTCACAACCAAACGGACTCCGACCCGATGGGTACGGTAGCGAACCTTTTTGATGTAGCCATGGTCTTTGCCGTCGCACTGATGGTGGCCCTTGTCACCCGCTTCAACATGACGGAAATGTTTTCCAAAGAAGACTTTACCATGGTAAAGAATCCCGGAAAAGAGAATATGGAAATCATTACGAAAGAAGGACAGGAAATCAAGCGATACACTCCCAGCGAGGAACAGGAAACTTCCGGCAAGCGAGGGAAAAAAGTCGGTGTAGCCTACCAACTGGAAAGTGGAGAAATTATCTATGTTCCGGAATAATGATAGACATCCGTCACCCTTTGAATAAAAGTTAAAGAGTCCATACCTATAAACAAGGGTTTTTAACAATAGAAATACCCATCAGTGGGTATTTTCTTGCCCTCATCTTCCCCATATCTTTGCATTTCCAAACAAACGATAATTTTATGATAAAGCAAAGATTCTTAACGACTCTCTTAATGGGAAGTATCGCTGCCGGTGCATGGGCACAGGCTGATAAAGGTGAAACTTCCGTAGATAAAACTGTGGATTTGAATCCTGTAGTAGTAACCGGTACGGGTACGCATCAGCGACTGAAAAATACTCCGGCACCGGTATCCGTCATCACCGCTAACGAAATAAAACGTGCCGGAATCACGGATTTCCAACAAGCCATGACCATGATGGTTCCCTCTCTCTCCTTCTCTCCGAATGCGATGGGTTCGTATCTGATGATGAACGGACTTTCCAATAAATATGTACTGATACTGATTAACGGACGTAAAGTGACGGGGGATATCAGCGGTAATATCGACATCAGTCAGATAGACATGAGCCGTGTGAAGCGTATCGAGGTTTTAAACGGCGCAGCTTCTTCGCTCTATGGTTCGGATGCGATTGCCGGTGTTATCAACATCATCACCAACCAGCCGAAAGATGAAATCTCCTTCACCACCAACAGCCGTTATACAAGAAAGAATCAGTTTTCACAAGGCCTCAACCTGGACATTGCCAAAGGAAAGCTCGCCTCTTACACTGCTTATAAATACGATCACTCGGATGGCTGGCAAAACAGTGGCCTGACCGTAGACAAGAATGATGACCTGGTTGAAACCCTCGATCAGCTTTCCATCGGCTACAGCATGAATAACTTTTCGCAGCAATTCACCTACGATGCTACGGAAAAACTCTCGTTCTATGCCAATGGCGGATATTACTGGCGTATGACCGACCGTCCCGCCAAACGCGACGGCATGACAGGCGGAAATGATTATAATACGCATTACGAAGGCTACAACTGGGGTACAGGAGCCAAGTACAGACTGAATAAACGTTCCTCCATCCAGTTGGATTATGTAGGCAACAATTATACTTCGCGCTACAAATACATGCTGGCAGCCGGTGATTACCAACCGGGGGACTACGCATTCACCAAAAGACAGAAGTTCCATGATGCCGAACTGAAAGGTATCTTCGGTTTCACCACCAACAGTACTACTGTCTTCGGAGTGGACTACCGCAAGGACATTCTTGTTCGTCCCGATGCCGATGTAGACAAGGGAGTATATACTTTGTCGGGCTACGGACAGCATGAGGTAAAACTGTGGGATCACTTCACAGGCATTGTCGGTGCACGCTATGACTATCACGAACAGGCAGGCGGACGTTTCACCCCGAAAGTGGCAGCCATGTACAATATTGGAAACTTCAACGTACGTGCCACGTATGCAGCAGGTTTCCGTGCTCCCGGTGTAGACGAATTGTATTACAGCATGTTCAAGAAAATGGGTAGCAAATACACTATCTCTATCGGTGACGCCGACCTGAAGCCTGAACACAGCAACTACTACTCCGTCAATATGGAGTACCGCACCAACCGTTTCAGTGCCTCTGTTACGGGATATCTGAATTATCTGACAGATATGGTGTCTTCCAAAGTAACCGCATTCAATGATTTGTCCGCTGAGGCCCAACAGCAACTGAAAGAAGAATTCCCCGAACTGGCAGACTTATCATCTACCAAGAATGTGAACCTGAAAGAATACATCAACTTTGAAAAGGCTACCGTCCGTGGTTTTGAGGTGAGTTTGTCAGGCAATCCGTTCGCCGGCTTTACGCTGAATGGTAACTATACCTACGCTTATGCCCGTGGTAAAGGTGAAGAAGGCTGGCAAAACATTCAACGCAGCATCCGTCACACGGCAACCATCAGCGGAAACTATGCACATTCATGGGGTGACTACACCATGAACCTCAACCTGAACGGCCGTCTGCAAAGCAAATGCTACTATCCGGGAGATGCCGACGGAGATGCTCCGGGTTACGGTATCTGGAACCTGAACACCCGCCACTCCTTCGACTGTTTCAGCAGTTTCTTCCTGGAACCCGGTATCGGTATCGACAATATCTTCAACAAGAGAGATATGAGACCTCTGACGAAGAACTTCACCCTGTACTCACCGGGACGTATGTTAGTGGTGAGTCTGACTTTAAAACTAAAGAATTAACGCATAACAACTTATTATTGATATGAAGCATCTTTTCATCACTCTTTGTTTACTGAGTGTGGCTCTCTTCTCCTCTGCACAGGGGGAGAAGACCGCCCTTCTCATTACCCATTACGGAAGTTCGGATCCTGATACGCGTGCACTGACGCTCGACGTAATCACCCGTGAGGCAAAAGAAACTTTTCCGCAGTTTGAAGTGCGCGAAGCGTATATCTCTCCCATCGTTCGGCGCAGGCTGGAGAAGCAAGGCGTTCATAAAGACAGTCCGGTAGACGCACTGCTGAAACTCAGAAGCGAAGGATATTCGCGTGTACTGATACAGAGTACAACACTGATTGAAGGAAGTGAAATGACTTCCGTCCGCCGCGATGCGGAGAGCGTGAAACCCTTCTTTAAGGAAATAAAGGTGGGTAACCCATTGCTTTATACAGTAGAAGATTGCGAAAAGGTTATCGAAATTCTGACACAGGAACAGCCCGGAAAGAAAGAGGATGTCATCTATGTGGGACATGGCAATCAATTGCCAAGTACCGCCACTTACGCCATGCTGGACTATATGATGAAAGCCCACGGACTGAAAAACTTCCACGTCAGCACCATCGAGGGTTATCCTACACTGGACGCTACACTGGCACAGTTGAAGGAGACACGCCCGAAACAAGTGACACTGATACCGTTGTTGCTGGTATGCGGTAATCATACAAAAGAAGACATCGTCGGAGTATGGAAACCGGAAATGGAAAAGGCAGGTTATCAGGCCAATGTCCGTATGCAGGGACTGGGCGAACAACCCGCTATCCGGAAGTTATATATGGAACACATTGAGGCGTTGCTGAAATAGCTACACCCTTTCCCTCTTATGGCTACACCTTTTGCCCCGGATGGCTACACCATTCCAGGCAAAGGGTGTAGCCCTTTTTACACCCTTTTATACCCGAAATTTAGAGAATAGAATGTATCTTTGCATGATAGAAATATAAGCGATATGAAACAGCCAAAGATAATAGTTGCCGGCATCGGACCGGGCAGCGAACAAGACATTACGCCTGCGGTTCTGGAGGCGGTTCGCGAAGCGGATGTAGTAGTGGGATATAAATATTATTTCCGTTTTATCCAGCCTTATCTCCACCCTGAAACAGAATGTATAGATACGGGTATGAAGCGGGAACGCACTCGTGCGGAACAGGCATTTGAATTGGCGGAACAAGGAAAAACGGTTTGTGTCATCAGTTCCGGTGACGCGGGGATTTATGGAATGACTCCGCTGATTTACGAGATGAAGCGGGAACGGAACAGCAACGTCGAAGTGATTGCCTTGCCGGGTATCAGCGCTTTTCAGAAAGCGGCTTCACTGCTTGGTGCTCCTGTGGGACATGATTTCTGTGTGATTTCTCTTTCCGATCTGATGACACCGTGGGAACGGATTGAGCGTCGCATCCGTGCGGCAGCTATGGCCGATTTCGTAACGGCTGTATACAATCCGAAAAGCGAAGGGCGGTATTGGCAACTCTATCGACTGAAAGAGCTGTTTCTCGCAGAAGGACGTGCTCCGGAGACTCCGGTAGGTTATGTACGCCAGGCTGGACGGGAGGAACAGGAAGTACATCTGACGACACTCGCTGATTTCAATCCCGAAGAAGTGGATATGTTTACGGTCATCCTGATCGGTAACTCGCAGTCTTATGCGTGGAACGGCAAGTTCATTACTCCCCGGGGATATTATAACCGTCCGGATAAGGATGAACAACCGACTAAGGGGATAGGTCAGGACATCATGATACAAAGTTTCCGGACCATTGAGTCGGAACTAAAGAATAAGAATATTCCTCTGGATCATAAATGGGCTTTGCTGCACGCCATCCATACCACGGCTGATTTTGAAATGGAAAAGGTGCTGTATACGGACAAAGGTGCTGTGGAAAAGCTTTATCAGAAAATAGCGGACGGTCGGTTGAAAACGATTGTTACGGATGTGACGATGGCTGCCAGTGGTATCCGCAAAGGAGCTTTACAACGGCTGGGGGTAGAAGTGAAATGTTATCTTTCCGATGAACGGGTAGCGGCAATGGCAGCGGAAAAAGGAATCACCCGTACACAAGCCGGTATACGTCTGGCGGTGGAGGAACATCCGGATGCCTTGTTCGTATTCGGTAATGCGCCGACGGCTTTGATGGAACTTTGTGATCTGGTACGTAAAGGAAAGGCTGTACCAAGCGGTATTATTGCCGCGCCTGTGGGCTTTGTACATGTACAGGAATCCAAACACATGGTGAAGCCGTTCATGGAAATACCCAAACTGATAGTGGAAGGACGAAAAGGAGGAAGTAATTTGGCTGCAACGCTGGTAAATGCAATCTTGTGCTACAATGATGCGGAACAGTTAAGGCCGGGACGGGATGTGTAAATAGATACGCTATGATACGAAACTTTATCATCATAGGCATGGACGACAACCGGGAACCTTTCTTCCCGCCCGAAGTGCTGCGGCACATCCGGGAAGGAAAAGTTTTCTCCGGCGGCTTGCGGCATCGGGAGATTGTAGAGAAGTTACTTCCGGAAGGTGCGGAATGGATTTCCATAACAGTTCCACTGGATAACGTCTTTGCCCAATACGAAAACATTTTTGCAGACTTTGAGAAGAAGGCTTCCGATGCATCTATTGTCGTGTTTGCATCCGGAGATCCTCTGTTTTTCGGCTTCGCCAATACGGTAAAACGAAAACTGCCCGATGCAAAGATACGCCTCTACCCGACTTTCAATTCCCTGCAAACATTAGCACACAGGCTGGTGATGCCTTACGACGATATGCGTACCGTCTCTCTGACAGGACGTCCATGGCAGGAACTGGACAAAGCACTCATAGAACGTGCCCACAAAATAGGTGTACTGACAGATC
>OGXH01001258.1_pt1 | contig 18682 bp, 10 predicted proteins | sample 1576241 | NCBI WGS metagenome assembly OGXH01 (sample SAMEA3541529, study PRJEB24748) | human gut metagenome | biome: human gut; feature: human-associated habitat; material: faeces | place: China | collected 2012
AGTAACCTTTACAGCGGCAAGGCCATTGGTATCTGTTACTTTCTCTACCTGTGCGCCTTCAATCTTGGCAGCTTCGGCAGCTTTCTTATCCATCTTATGACCGATGGCAACACCTGCACCCGTACCTACTGCTGCACCTACTGCTGCACCAATAGCCGCACCCTTACCTTTACCAATCAATCCACCGATAATGGCACCGGCAGCAGCGCCCGATCCACCACCTATCACACCACCTTTGGCAGTGTTATTCATTGTGCTGCAACTTCCTAATAATATGGCACCGCTCAATAGCAGTACACTAATCTTAATCTTTTTCATACTTTATTCTTTTAAAATGTTACTATGTTTGTAATGCAAAGTTAGTTATATAACAATTCTATTGTTATTATGTTTAGGTCTTTTGTTCTGCATTTTTAGAGTATTTTTCTCTTTATCAATATAAACCACGCGGTAAGGATAATTCCTTTGGCAATAGTTGTTGCACTTACAGCCCACCATATGGCGTCTACGCCCATTCCCATGTGTACCAGGAACAGTGCTACGGGAATACGCATATAGTTGCATGATATACTGATGATGGCAGGAGGAATCGTTCTTCCTAATCCGTAGAAGACCCCTTGCATGGTGATTTCCAGCATCATGAAGAGTTGTGAGTAACCGTCTATGCGCAGGAAGTCACCACCTACGCGAAATGCTTCCGGTTCGGGTACGAAGATAGAGAATACTTCGCTTCCGAAAAAGATAAACAGCAGCGAACATAGTGTGCCGAATATGGACGTCATCCATAATGTAGTGTACCAGGCTTTCTTTACCCTTGACTTCTCTCCGGCGGCATAGTTTTGTGCAATGAAAGTGCTTAGTCCGGTAGAGAAGCCTTGTGAAGTATTCCAGGTGATGGCTTCTATTTGTCCTCCGGTGGTAAAGGCCATAAGACCAATGTGTCCACCTTGTTCCGAAGCTGTACGTGAAAGGAACATATTGACAAAAGCGAACAAAGTATTCAGTGTGGCAACCGGAAGTCCCAACTTGAATATACGCCGGGTATATTTCTTTTTGAGACGTGTCAGGAAGGGAAATCCACCTAACAGATCGTCCTTATAGCGTAGCTTATAGATGAATATACCGAATACCGTAGCTTCGGCCAGCCATGTGGCAAGTGCTGCACCTACCGTTCCCCAGCCGAAACCGAAGATGAAAAGCGGATCGAGTATGATATTCATAATCAATCCTGTGCCGCTGATATAGAAGGGTGTTTTGCTTCGTCCTGCCGCATTGTATATTCCGGTGAAGGCTGCGGACAGAAACACGAACGGTAGTCCTGTTGAGACAATACGCAAGTAAGTCACGGCATTTTCCGTGATATGCTCTTTCAGTTCGAATATACGCAGGATGGGATTGGCAAACAAGAATAGCAAAGCAGCCCAGCAGATGGAGATGAGCAAGGCAATACTGATATTGTGCGAAGCAAACTGCCGGGCATCCTGTTCGTTGCGCGCACCTATGGATTGTCCTACGCTGACTTCCGAACCTACTTTATTTAGCAAGGCTATGGAACCGGACATCCACGTCAATATTCCCACTGCACCAACGGCGGCAACAGCTTCACTACCTATACGGCCTACCCATGCCATGTCCGTCAGGCTGTATGCCATCTGGATGAACGAGGTAGCCATAATAGGCATCGCCAGATTGAATAGTTGGCGGTTAATGGGACCTTTAGTCAGATTCTTTGTTCCTTGCATTCTTTACAGTCTCTAAATTTCGGGCTGCAAATTTACGGATTATTTGTTAATAACCACGCTGCCGGTCGCTTTTCTGTCTATTGAGTTGAATTCCTTCGACAGGACTCCATTAAACTTTCTTGTGGATGAACTTTCCGTCAATCCAGTAAGTGGCGTGATTTGCTGTAAATTTCAGTATTACATAGTTGGGATCGGTCGGTCCGCCGGGAAAATGATTGATGAACCAGTCTTGCCAAAGCTCTTGTTTTACATTTTGGTCTGTGATTACTTCCACATCACCTGTCATGCAAACACTGTTTCCCTGTGCATAGAAGCATAGTCCACCTTTCGGATTCTTGCGAAAATCCTCGGTCTTCATGGAGTCGCTTCCGGTTGACATCCATACTGTTGAAATGTCTTCGGACTTAACCATACTCATAGGCACGGGGCGTGGATATCCTTCTTTATTTACTGAGGTCAGAACGACTACTTCACTTGCGCGCAACATTTGTGCGGCTTTTTCTCTCATTGTTTCCATAATGCAGAATTTGTTTTGTTAATTGAATGGTGCAAATATAGGTAGTCGGAGATATTCCTGCATTGTACAAAAACGACATTTATGCTTCTACGTAAGTCAGTGTGACATCTTCTTCTGTCAGAGGAATAGAAAGGAAAGAGTAGGGAGTATTGCCGGATAACCTTTTAATTTCTCTTGAGAGGTGCGGCACGTCATAATAGCCTGCATGGATAGCAGTAGAGAGCAGATTGTCACTGGTAGTGCCCCTTAATAAATCCACCGCGTTCTTGAATTTCATGATTCTGCTGTATATTTTCGGGGTATAACCTGTGTTCATCTTGAATTTGCGTTCAAATTGTCGCTGGCACAGACAAATATTCTCCATCAATGACTGCACGGACAGTTTTCCCTGATGCCGGTTAATCTGTTTTATTGCAAATACAATCTGCGGATCTGTCGGCAAGTCGTGTTTATAAAGAGATTTGATAAATAATTCTTCTATGATCTTTACCCTATTTTCTAAACAGTCTTCTTCGCATAGCCTTTCTGCAAAAGAAGTATCGAAAAAGCAGGTTACCTCGTCTGCACTGATTCTCAGGTTAGTCAGTTCGTGCAGTGGCAGACGGATAAAGCGGGATAGTCCGCAAGGTAGGAAGCGAACCCCTAACATGTGAACCGTTTCCGCATACGCTACCAATTCCGAATAGCTATTCATCGGACCTATAAAATAAGCACGATAAGGCTTCATGGTCAGACTGCTATTTACCGCTTGTGTTGCTTCCCCAAGGGTGAAGATAAAGTCTGTACACCCATCAGGAAGTATGTTGATACGCATTCCGTACTCCGGATTCCCTTTGAATTCCCAATACTTGTCTATATAGGGAGAGAGTAGTGCGCAGGGTTGGTATTCTTTATACATAAATTTAAAAAGATATCATGTACAAAGGTAATCATTGGTTGATTTCTTTCGGCATATCCAGTTCTCCCTGGAAACTGATGGACTGACGGTTCTGCATATTCACGAATATCGAAGATGATCCGTTACTGAAAACGTCTATACTGAAATCGAACTTATCCTCCTCACTTCGTGCAGAGAACTTTATCTTGGCTGTTTCCTTCTTGCCCCACTCCAACTTATAGTCGGTGAGTGGAGCTTTAAAGTTTAGCCCTTCTCCACCGCCATAAGGAATAGAGTAAGCACGCCCATAGTAAGGCAGATAAGATATAACGGAATCATTTCTTATTTCCACAGAGTACGGTGAAGTTAGTGTAACAGACCGTCCTCGTGCAGGAAGAGCTCTGTTTACATTTATTTTATACTTCCCGGATGTGACCAGTTTTTCAACGGCCTGCTTCTTCAGTTCTTTTTTCTCTTTCTTAGTTTGTGCCGAAAGAGTAGGCATACTCATTGCAGTTATCAGCAATAAGGAGAAAATAATTCGAATCGTTTTCATACTATACTTTTTTATCGGTTATGTATATGAGTAACAATCAATTTTCCTTCTCAATACCCAGCAAATTCATCAAGTGAAAAAGAATATATTGCTTCCACTCCAGCATAAAAACCGAAAAATCGGTAGTATCTTTCAGGAATATGCTGGTGATCAAATTTTTTGTAATCAAAGGAAAAGTAAGCAAACCATAGAAAGTTATGAATACTGTATGTATGGGTACTTTCTTTAGTCTGCCTGCTTCCATTTCCATGAGCAGTCGTTCCTTTATAATCAGGAACGTTTCTTCAAACTGCATTTCCTTAGCTGCATCAAGCAGGTGGTTGACATCGCGCTGTATTTCCCCGCATATAAACTTTGGCATGTCAGGGTTTTCGGTGAAGAGTGTTATATACTTATCCAATATAAGACTTACGCGATCTATGAACGGCAGTTCCTGCTGTATTATTTCCTGTACTTTCGGTAATAGCGACATCACTATCGAACCGAATACAGCTTGAAACATTCTGTCTTTTGTCCTGAAATAGTAGTGTAGGGTAGGACGGTTTATTCCTACTTTTGCGGCAATATCACTCATGCTGGTTTCAACGAAGCCTTTTTCTATAAAAAGCTGTTTCGCTGTTTCAATTATTTGATATTCCAACTCATTGTTTTCTGTAGCTCCCATGGTCTTATTTATTTTATGTTATCAACAAAAAGTAACAGGCGATTGGTGATATTCACATCGCTGACGCTACTGTCAAAATCTAAAGATAATATATTTATCTGAGGGTAGACAGACTTTATACGTTTTTCTATTCCCTTTTCCACAATATGGTTAGCTATACACCCGAATGGTTGCAAACTGATGACATGATTAATACCCTGACTGGCAAAAGACGACATCTCTCCGGCAATCAGCCAGCCTTCACCGAACTGCGTGTTCAGCGATATAACCTGTTTGGCTTTTTCCGCTTTCTCGTAAATATTTTCAAAGGGTTGAAAGTACAGGAAGGCTTTTCCTATCTTGTTGATTTTATCAATTTGTTTCTGAACTTTTCCATAAAGCCAGTCGATAGCGAAATCAGGAATATATTTCTTTTTTATATGACTATCCTGGTTTACTTTCATATTGACGAAGCTTTGCATGAAAAAGTCTGTCATCAATGGAGGAACCACCTCTATACCTCTGTCTATGAGCCATGTGGTGATGTCTTTTTGTGCAAAAGGATTGAACTTTAGGAAGATTTCTCCTACCACACCCACCTTAGGACATGATTTTTGCTGACAGATCTGATTGAATTCGTCAACTGCCAGAGATAAGTAACTGAGCAAATCTTCCGGTCTGTTTTTCAGGATAAGAGGCTTTGCCGCTTCCAGGTACATATCTTTTAATTTAGCTGCCTGTCCCGGCTTTTTCTCACGGACAACGGCGGCGTAATAGAATTTAGCTATGCAGTCGCTGTATAGAACAGCGGCAAGCGCTATTGGCAATACTTTCAGCCAATTTACTTTGAAGCCCGGCTGCTGATTATCTATTCCGCTGCCGAATGCTATTGACAGAATGGGAGTATGAGTGTATCCGTTTTCTATCAATGCTTTTTTTATTAAAGAGATGTAGTTGCTGGCACGGCATTGTCCTCCCGTCTGCGTAATGGCTACACAAGTGTTGTCCGGGTCATATCGTCCTTCCTTAAAAGCTTTCACGATGTCACCCACAATCAGTGTAGCCGGATAGCAAACTTCATTGTTGGAATACTTCAAACCCCAGTCGCACGAACATTCATCGCTTATGGGCAGAGTCTCCATTTCATATCCTGCCACTTTAAAAATGGAAGGAATAAGTGGTGATATAAAAGGGGTGAAGAATGGGGCGATAATCTTCTTCTTTCTGTCCTTTTTGGTGAAAAGAGGGAGGGATAAAGGTTTCTGTACCTGTCTTTCTTCAGCTTGTTGCAAACTGATGTGCAGACTCTCTACCAGCGAACGTACACGCAGTTTGATGGAACCGGTGTTACTAACGTCGTCTATCTTCAATAAAGTAAGATTTTTATTGTACTGCTTCAGTAAAGTGCGTATTTCGTCTATCAGAAAGGCATCCGGTCCACATCCGAAAGAAGTCAGCTGCATATATTGCACGTGATTTCCCTGCTGCGCTGCCCATTTGGCTGATTTCAAAATACGGTTGGTAAATGCCCATTGAGCCAGAAAATTCACCTCCTTCAGTGGAATATCCTGATGACGGACGATATCATCTGTAATTATATAAACGCCCATAGCGCTGATCATATTCGAAATCTTATGTTGTACCAACGGGTCCGAATGATATGGACGTCCGGCAAGGAGAATAATCAGCTTCTGCTTTTTATTTCCTTCTTCAACTATTTGCCGGTTATAGGCGATAAGCTCTTTTTCAAAAGCGTCTTGTGCTTTCAGTGCATGGTCGAATGCTTTCTTTACTACCTGCTCTTGTACGCCCAGTGTGCTCAGGTAGTCACGGCATTGCTTATACAGTAATCCTGTATCCTTGAAAGTGATGGCCGGATGGTCAATCGGTAAGTTATCTGTCTGGACATTCTTGATAACCTGTGAATATCCGGACACAATGGGGCAGTTGTAACTGTTCTGTTGTTGCTTATCGATTTCTTCGAATATGACAAACGGCATAAATATCCGGTCTACTTTGTATTCGATAAGGTTTTGGATATGGCTGTGCACCAGTTTTGCGGGGAAACAGATATTGTCGGACATTACCATATTGGCCGCCTTCTCATATTTATTGAATGTCGAAGCATCCGACAGGCATACCCGGATGCCACACTCTGTGAACAAAGAATGCCAGAAGGGATATTCTTCATACATATTCAGGCAGCGGGGAATACCTATGGTCAGTAGTGGAGCGGCTATATTTACTTGCCGGTCAAACAGAAGTTCGATTTTCTTTTCATAAGCATTTACGCCTTTCTCCGAAACATTCCCTTTATTGGTAAACACCTTTTCGCATTTATTGCCGGAGAAATAATGTTCTCCATTACCGAAAGTATACCGGGTGATGGCACATTGGTTTTCACATCCGTTGCACTGAACCTGTCGGGAAGTGAATTGGGCCTGATGCATCATATCTTCCAGATTTGTAACTTTGGCCGTCTTAAGTTGCTTTGCATAAAGTGCACAGCCCAGAGCACCCATTAATTCGGGACAATCGCTACGGAATACTTCTTTTCCTGTCAGCTTCTCCAGACCTCGTACGATGGCATCATTGCGCATGGTTCCACCTTGCACCACGATATGTTTTCCAAGTTCATCCGGCTTTTTAAGTTGAAGCACTTTGTACAGGCAGTTCTTTACGACAGAGTAAGAAAGACCGGCCGCTATATCCGCCACGGATGCCCCTTCACGGAGCACTTGTTTCACTTTGGAATTCATGAAAACGGTGCAGCGTGTTCCCAGATCACACGGAGCTTTTGAGAAACAAGCCGCTTTGGCGAAGTCCTCCACTTTGTAGTCCAGTGATTGTGCAAAGGTGCTGATAAAAGAACCGCATCCGGATGAGCAAGCCTCGTTTATTTCAATCCGGTTGATAATTCCGCCATTTGTGAAAATGGCTTTCATATCCTGTCCGCCGATGTCCAGGATGAAAGATACATCCTTATTTATATGTTTGGCAGCCATGTAATGGGCTATGGTTTCAATGATACCGGCATCCATCTGGAAGGCAGCTTTTATCAGATCCTCTCCGTATCCGGTGGAGCATCCTCCTTTGATTTGCAGGATCGTCCCTTTTTCCTGACATTCTTTATGCAGTTTCTGCAATCCTTCTTCCACGGCTTTTATCGGATTTCCTTTGTTGTCGTGATAGTAGGAGTACAGGATACGGTTATTTTCATCAAGCACTACTATTTTGGTGGTGGTAGAGCCGGAATCTATTCCTATGGTAGCCTGTTGTATTCCGGATGTTAATTCCGTCCGCTGCACATCATATTGTGCCAACCTGTCCTTCCATTGCAGATATTCCGTTTCATCCTTGAAAAAAGGTGGAAGGCTGTTTTGTGGCTGGTATGCTTTTTCTGATAGATTTTCCAGAAGTCCGGTTAGCTCAGTTATCTTCATTTGCCGGGAGTTCTCTGCCAGTGCTGCTCCCCAGGCTGGAATAAGATTACTTTTCTCCGGCAGCAGAAAGTCGTTCTCCTCTGATAACTGCAAATAGTTGGCGAATGATTTCCTGAGTGCCGGAATAAATGTCAACGGCCCTCCACAAAGTAATATCGGAGCAACAATATCACATCCATGCGCAAGTGTAACGATGGTTTGCACCGTTACAGCATGGAAAATGGAAGCCGCGATATCTTCTTTCGGTATATTCTTGGCTATCAGATTCTGAATATCCGTCTTACAGAATACACCACATCGGGAAGCTATCGGATGTACTCGTGTTGCCCGGAGAGCCAGTCCGTTCAGTTCATCCATCGATACTCCCAATAATATGGCCATCTGATCGATAAATGCCCCTGTTCCTCCGGCGCAGTTTCCGTTCATCCGTAAATCGGTGGCTTGATTATTCTGGAAGAAGACGACTTTGGCATCTTCTCCTCCGATGTCGATCATGGAAGATATTCCGGGATGATTCCGCCGAATATATTGGGCTGCCGCTACCACTTCCTGCACGAAAGGCAGAGAGTATTTCTCTGCGATTCCCATGCCTACTGAACCGGTGATATTGATTGATAAAGTAACATCGCCCATCTGTTCTTTCAGCTGGTGGAAAAATGCCAGTAGGCATTCCTGAACTTTTGCCTGATGCCTTTCATATTTGTAGAAAAGGACATTTCTCTCACTCTTATCCAGCACTATTATTTTAGCGGTAGTAGAGCCGATATCCAGGCCGACTTTGTAAATATCCATAATAGAATTCTGCTGATTTGGTATATAAATAATAAAATCAGATATATTAGTCTGACACTAATGTCAGACGCTGCAAATGTACGAAATCTTTTGGAAAAAGTGAGCGATTGTCTTTATTTAACTTTTTGCCGACAACACGACTGATTTTATTTCGAAGGTGCAATAGGCTTGGTAAGGATGGTAAAATTCGAGTTTTACCAGTCGAAATGATTTCCTTGGTTGGATATGGATTAAATTAAAGGCATCTGTTATTTTCGTGGAGATTGAAATTGTTGTCAAAAAGAAAAAAGCCTCTGACTTGCAGAGGCTTTTTTGATTTCTGTGATCCAGCTGGGGCTCGAACCCAGGACCCCAACATTAAAAGTGTTGTGCTCTACCTGCTGAGCTACTGAATCAATCCTTTATTGCTGTTAAGCGGGCGCAAAGATAGAGACAATTTTTGAAAATGCAAAAGAATATCTCTTTTTTTGTTATCTTTGCCCAATATTCATCGGATGGGAATAGCATATACATTATTAATATAATACACTTAAAAACTTTATGGCAACAGTTGACGATAAAAAGATTATCTTTTCTATGGTAGGGCTGAACAAGACCATTCAGCAGAACAACAAGCAGGTGCTGAAGAACATCTACCTTTCGTTCTTTTATGGTGCAAAGATTGGCATCATCGGTCTGAATGGCTCCGGTAAATCTACCTTGCTGAAGATTATCGCCGGGTTGGACAAGTCTTATCAGGGCGAAGTGGTGTTTTCACCGGGTTACTCAGTGGGCTATCTGGCTCAGGAACCTTACCTGGATCCTACGAAAACCGTAAAAGAAATTGTGATGGAAGGTGTACAACCCATTGTGGATGCACTCGCTGAGTACGAAGAGATTAACCAGAAATTCGGCCTGCCGGAGTATTACGAGGATGCCGACAAGATGGATAAGCTTTTTGTCCGTCAGGGAGAACTTCAGGATATCATCGATGCAACTGATGCCTGGAATCTCGACAGTAAACTGGAACGCGCTATGGATGCCCTTCGTTGTCCGCCCGAAGACGCAACTGTAGACCATCTTTCGGGAGGTGAGCGTCGCCGTGTGGCACTTTGCCGCTTGCTGTTGCAGAAGCCCGATGTGTTGTTGCTGGACGAACCTACCAACCACCTTGACGCTGAATCCATCGATTGGTTGGAACAACATTTGCAGCAATACGAGGGTACGGTGATTGCCGTAACCCACGACCGTTACTTCCTCGACCATGTGGCAGGCTGGATTCTTGAACTCGACCGTGGTGAAGGTATTCCTTGGAAGGGTAACTACTCCAGCTGGCTGGAGCAGAAGACCAAGCGTATGGAAATGGAGGAAAAGACAGCCAGTAAGCGCCGTAAAACATTGGAACGTGAGTTGGATTGGGTACGCATGGCCCCTAAGGCACGCCAGGCAAAAGGAAAAGCACGTTTGAACTCTTACGATAAGTTGATGAACGAAGACATCAAGGAGAAGGAAGAAAAACTGGAAATCTTCATTCCTAATGGTCCGCGTCTTGGTAATAAAGTTATCGAAGCAAAACATGTGGCAAAGGCCTATGGTGATAAGTTACTGTTTGATGATCTCAATTTTATGCTTCCTCCCAATGGTATCGTTGGTGTTATCGGTCCTAACGGTGCCGGTAAAACTACGCTGTTCCGTCTGATTATGGGATTGGAAACTGTAGATAAAGGTGAGTTTGAAGTAGGAGAGACCGTAAAGGTGGCTTATGTAGACCAGCAGCATAGTGATATTGATCCGAACAAGAGTGTTTATCAGATAATCTCCGGTGGTACGGAGCTGATTCGTATGGGCGGTCGCGATATTAATGCCCGTGCGTATCTTTCGCGTTTCAATTTCTCCGGTGGCGATCAGGAAAAACTCTGCGGCGTACTTTCCGGTGGTGAACGCAATCGCCTGCATCTTGCTATGGCATTGAAAGAGGAAGGCAACGTACTCTTGCTGGACGAACCTACCAATGACATAGATGTAAATACCCTTCGTGCTCTTGAAGAAGGTCTTGAAGATTTTGCCGGATGTGCTGTAATCATCAGTCACGACCGTTGGTTCCTCGATCGTATTTGTACTCACATTCTTGCGTTCGAAGGAGACTCCAATGTCTTCTATTTCGAAGGTTCTTATTCAGAATATGAGGAAAATAAACAGAAGCGCCTTGGGAAAGAAGAACCCACCCGTGTACGTTATAGAAAGTTGATGAATGACTGATTTGAGTATTTCAAAGAACAAATAGGAGAGAGGGAGGTCAGCCATAAGGCAAACCTCCCTCTCTCTTCTTATTATCTACTCGTCACTCAGGGAGTGTGTAATATACCATTATTCATGTTCAGATTCACGAATATTCATTCGTAGCACATGATACTACCAGGCCCAATCGGTGAGATTATAGCTACTCTCCACTTCATCCTCAATATAATCGGGAAGATTGCAGAAGAAGTCTATGCCAGTCTTGCTTTCAAGTTCATCAATGCTGATGGCATTTGCTTTGGTGTCATCCCTATTCAGCGGATGTTCAAAAGTATAGCCGTAGTCATCACGATGTTCCACCCAAAAACCTATGGTCTGATAGGATGTAGCTATGTCAACGGGCTGATTGGCACGATGAGCCAATACGGCAATGAAGTAATATTGTGGAACAGGCAATCCTTTTGATGTGAAACCCTTTGAGTCAGTAGCGGGCATCACTCCATCTCCTCCTGCCTTGGTTCCCTTATAATCTATCAATAGCTTGTCGAGCGTTCCACCTTTTGCCACATAGATTTTATCGTACACACTTCCAAAGGCATTGTCCTTGCGCACCCATGAATTGAGTAACTGCTCGAAGGTAACCCAGTAACCGCCATTGAATGAGTTGAGTTGTGGACTCATGTTGCTGAAGTAGAAAGTCTGCTTATTGGCTTCTGTAGAAAAAGAACGGTCATCGGAAGCACAGAGGTGTCCTCGGTCGAATCCGTCATTGGTATGCCAGCTATTGTCAACCCTCATACTCTCCGGCAGCAATGGGTCTACTGCCCAGGCGTCATCACTTCTGGTTACATTTTTCACCCCCGTAATGGCATCGTAGCTATAGGCCACCCAGCGAGAATGTTTCATGTGGTCGTTCCATTCCATTGCATAGTTAAGCACCTTGTTGCCACCGGCCGTAACTTCATGCTCCACGTAGGTATTGCCCTCCATCAGATGTGGCATTTCGTATTCTGTCACGTAATTTTGTCCTTGGGCGGATACATTCGCATTTTTGTTTTCTATCACAATTTTTTGGGCTGCATTATGCTCCACTCCTACATTTATCCCATCAACGTATGCGATGCGAAGTTTGAACATGGCAACTTGTGAAGGAAGCTGATAGCGTACCCAATAAGAAGTTTTTGCTTTGGCCACAGCCTTGTCACTCCATTGCTTTACGGTGGAGTAATCGGGAAGTGACGATAGATTATCAGTATCAAATTCTTCTGAAAAGGTGAATCCGTCACCGGAAATAGTCTTATTGGCTGCAATACTGATTTGCGAACGGATTGATTCATCCAATGTCAAGCCTTTGCTACCATCAATAGCATATAGTACTTCACGCTTGGAACCTTGTTCAGTGAATTGAATGTCATTGATAGTGGGATGTTCATTCATTTCTGAAGAATCATCTGAGCTACATCCACAGAACAATGGCAGCAACAGGCAAATCGCTAAAATCAAATTGTAATATCTTTTATTCATATCATATATAAAATTGAAAAAGAAATCCGCAATGTCATCTACATATACTGTGATGGCAGTGCGGATTTTACTTTATTATAAAAAATTCTTTATTCAGTCACTTTAGAAATGAAGAATGCGCTTCCCACTTGATCGGAATCTTTGTAGCTGGTACGAACACCGCATATAGTAATCTTATCACCTTCAACAATACCCAGTGATTCGAACTGTTTGCTTGCGCCTTTCCAGCCTGTAAGAAGACCATAAACATATACCTTGCCGCTTTCATCTGTAATATCAAAATTACCATAAAGGGTACTTGCGATATTTGATACAGTACCGGTCAACTGGTAATATTGTGAAGGGCTTTCCTCTGCTGCAAGGAAATCAGCAACAGTAACTGTTTTTACACTCTTCACGTCCTCTGCAACGGCATTGGTCATCTGCGGAGTACCTTTGTATTCGGCACGTGGACCAACGAGAGTTACAATATCACCTTCCTTGATATTAGAATCAGCAAAATCTTTGATGCCATAGATATATACATCACCCGAGAAATCCTTGATGTAGATATTGCCATATTGGGTATTAGCAATCTTGGTCACTACACCACTAATGCGGTATTGTGTAGCACCAACCTCGGCGGCAATGAATTCAGCAACAGTAGCTTCAACGATGGCGCCCTGCTGTGAGAGTTCAGTCTTGCTTGTGTAATCTTTTTTACCGTCAGTAGTGCGGAATGTAATGCTGGTTGAACGGTCACCACCTTCGTTTCGGGCAGCCTGGAACTTCACGCAAGCATCTGTTCCTTTCTGGTCGATAGAGACAATAGACAACCATTCTTTGGCATCCTCAGGAATTTCTACAGAAACGCCGTTGCCTTTGGTTATGATGTATGCCTCAAAGATACCACCCTCAACCGGAAGTACATCATTGTAGACAGAGTCGACCTTGATGAGCGATTTGTTAATCTTGAGCACAGTAACATCAACAAGCTCAACTGTAGTACCGTAGGTGGTTTTGGGACCTTGTATTGTTACCTCATCGCCTTCTTCCAGACCCAGGCTGGCAAAATTCTTCGTATTGCCTTTGGCGTCCAAAGTTCCATAGACGTAAACCTTACCGGTGGCATCCACAATGTCCCAGTTGCCGTAAACGGTGTTGGAAATATTTGAAACAACACCGGTCACTTTATAAGTCTTCTTGTCGGGACCGGCTATTACCTCGGCACAAGTAGCTTCCGAAATGACTGGCAAGCCTTGCATGATAGTCAAGTTCTGAGTTTCATTGGCACTGCTCAGCTTCAGTTCCACTGAACGGCCATCCACAGCTTCATCAGCAGAAAATGTGATTTTGCTTTCGCCTTGAGGACCTTGAGTTGTAGAGATGGTAAGCCAATCGGCCTTGTCGTTACCTGTGATAATCCATTCGGACTTCGATTCAATTGTAATGTCAGTGCTACCTCCTTCAACCGGCAGCGCAACGTACGACTGTGAAACCTTCAATCCTGACAAGCCTATTGCTGCATCATCTTCAGCACAGCTTGAGAAAAGGGAAATCACAGCAGCAAGTACTATAAATAGATATTTTTTCATATTCTTCGATTATATTTAAATTGATAATCAGTTAAAGCAATACTTAATACCGATAGAAGCATACCAGCACTGACCAATAGCATGGTTGAGAGTCCAAGTCTTGGTGTTGCCATTTATAGACTCCGGAGTTGAGAATGTAGCAAAACCTTCAGCGTCTACACCTTCATACTTCAAGATACGGGCTTCGTTACCGATAGCAGGATTCAAATGCTTACTTACTCCCCAGCTTGAATTGAAGAAATTAAGCACGTTCTTCATGTCAAAGCTCAGCTGCAATTTGTGCTTGGCACCACATACATTCAAGTTGAAATCGTGCTTATAAGAGAAATCTACACGGTGTACCCAAGGAGAATAAAGACTGTTGGGCTCAGCATATTTACCCTGATTATTCTTAAGGTATGAGTCGTTGTGTACATAATCCATGAAGCGTGTCTTGTCATCCTCGCTAACGAAACGGAATGAACCGTCGGCAACTTGCTTGTCTGTAGGGATATAAATGGCATCGTAGTTGTAACCGTCACCGTTTATGTCGTTGGCAAGCATGTAAGAGTAATTGTAACCGCCACGCCAAGTCTCGTAAATCAAACTAAAGTGGTTGCCGCTCTTGTCGTTGATAGTGGCACTTGCAATGAAACGGTCGGGAGTAACGTTAAGGCCATTGTGCAAACGGAAGTTGTTGACACCTTCGTATGTAGAAAGGTAGTTGAGTACTGAAGAAGCATTGGAACCCGGAAGTGAAGTCACCTCCTTAGATACTGTATGCGTATAAGCAGCCATCAAATTGATCCATTTGGCAGGCGCTGCGTTCACGGTAACGCTGGTCGACCATCCGTAACCGCGGCTTGTATTCTCAAGCATGTAAGCACTGGGCAGACTCTTGCCGGCCTCGTCCGTATAAGTAGCGTCAGACGGGAATACAGGACGGTTATCAGCACCATTGAAGCGTGTAAAGCCGTTTATATCTTTCTGGCTCCAGTCTTTCAACATGGCGGCATTAAGTGTCTTGTTATAGATTCCTTCTACCGTCACGTTCAATGGGAATGATACGGGTACTGTATAATCCACGGCAATTGAAGACTTCCAGACCTGTGGCATTTTAAAGTCGGGATCGACGCCGCAAATACTTGAAGGAACTGTACCGTCTTCCGGTTTGATTGTCTGAGGATAACCCAAATCATAAAGCTTTTGTTTCAGAGCTTCTGTAGAAAGGATTCCACCTTTGAATTCATCCATAGTGAAACCTTTGTCTTTTGCATTCTTGGCATTGACTTGCGCCTGATATTGAATCATACCGCCATTGGTAGGCATATTGGTAAAGAATACCAAAGGCAGACGTCCGGAGAACAAACCGCTACCACCACGCAGCTTCAAAGTATTGTTGCCAAGTATATCCCAACTGAAACCTATACGAGGAGATACTGTCAATGAGTTTCCGGGCCATTTGCCGGTATCGATATGACGACCGTTGTAGTCAAGGTCAAGAATAGCATTGTTGGTCATCAAGTCACCATTATCAAAGAAGAGTCCGTCGAAGCGCAGACCGGCTGTAACCTTGAAATCGGAACGTACGTTCCATTCGTCTTGCAAGTAGAAGCCCAATTTATTGTACTGAACACGTGATGCAGGTTCGTTTTCACCGTTATAGCCATAAGTCAAACATACAATTTCCGGAGCAGCTCCTTGAACAAAGTCATCCAGGCTGGTATAGCGATAATATCCTGTACCGTTACGGAGATACTGGTTGTCGGCCATTTGATGCTCATAGTTCAAGCCAACCATGATTTTATGATTGCCGGTATAGTAAGTTACGTCATCTTTTATATTCCACACTGTGTTGTGGACTGCGTTATTGTAAGTGAAAAGTTCTTCACCAAAAGAGATGTAGTTTTGATTGTCTTTCAAAATATCGACAAATGGGAAAATACTGGAATTAGTACCACGTACGTCATCCAACTTGGAGAATGTTGCCAAAAACTGGTTGGACAAGGTAGCAGAGAAGCGGCTGTTAAGGTCGAAAGACAATGAATGTACCAAGTTATCCAAGGAATACATGGAGTTGGCATACGACATGGCATACTGTGAAGTACGACTACCCGACATACGAGTACCACCGTCCATAGAGGAAGCGTTAGGGGCATTCCATACGGTATTCTTGGTATAGTTATAACGCAAGGCCAAGCGATGGTTGTTGTTGATGTTCCAGTCTATACGTGCCAATAATTTAGTGTTCTTATTGTCAGACGGGAAGCTGCTGAATGAACCGGTGTCATAGCCATATCTTTCTTTCGCTATATCGGACACATTCTGAAGATCGGCAACGGTTGCACGTGAGATGTATGCGTCTGCATTGGCCACACCGTCTTCGGAAGCACGCCAGCGATTGGCAATTGCAGGAGTATTCTGCAGCTCGCCGTTTGCAAAGAAGAAGAGCTTATTCTTGATTATCGGACCGCCAATAGTAAAACCATATGTAGTTGACTGGTCTTTCTCGCGAGCACCTAAGATTGTTTCACGATCAATGGCATCACCGCGCATGTTTTCATTCTGGTGATAAATATAAGCTGTACCTTTGTAAGTATTGGTACCTGATTTGGTAATGGCATTGATACCGCCACCGATGAAGTTGGTCTGGCGTACATCAAACGGAGATATGACAATCTGAATTTCGTCAATCGCCTCTATAGAGACCGGATTACCGCCACCAGGCAGGTTGGAACTCAAACCGAAGTTGTTGTTGAAGTTGGCACCGTCGATTGTGAAGTTGGCTGTACGACCGTCAGATCCGGCAAACGACATCCCATTACCACCGTAAGCAGACAAACGAGAATAGTCGGTAATGCTACGGCTTACAGAAGGCATGCTGGCAATCTGTGTATTGGAAATGTTGGTTGTTGCTCCGGTCTTTTCGGAAGCAAATTTAGTCTTTTGAGCTGTAACAACCACTTCCTCAAGAAGCTCTGATGATTCTTTCATCTGTACATTCAAATTGTAGACTTCACCTAATTGAAGAGTCACATCCTTGTACATCATTGTTTGGTAGCCGATGTAAGAGACTTCCACACTGTAAGGCCCGCCTGCCCGCATACCTTGAATGGTATAACGACCATCAATGTTTGTAATTGCGCCATATCGTGTCCCGGAAGGCTCGTGTATAGCCTGAACTGTTGCACCGATAATGGCTTCCTTGTCTGGGTCTGTTACCTTTCCACTTAATGAGGAGGTAGTCACCTGAGCCTTAGCTGTCATTGCGACTATCACCATAATTGTGGAAAGAATGAATCGCATTCTTTTTGCCATGAGATTTTAATTAATATGATTAAACTATTAAAAAACGTTGCAAATTTAAACAATAACTTTCAGATTACCGTTACATATCAATTACAATTTTTATTATATCTTTGGTATAAAAATGTATTTGTCAAAAGAAAACGGTGATTTTGTCAAGGACGTGCTCAATCTACCTGAGGAAACAGGTTGATTGAGCACGTCCTTGACAACCTCAATATCTTTACTTCCCCAAAATTAAAGTGGGAGAAAACGACTTTAATTTTCTCCTATTCGATTGACGGGCATGTCATGATTTTAGGTAGCTTTCTTAAAAGCTGTTTTTGTTTTGATGGAAACTGACTTCTTATCCGTATCTTTGCATATTGATTAAAAAAAAATATTCATGGAACTTTCGGATATACTTCATAATTTGAAGATACAGGAACTCACTCCGATGCAGGAGGCTGCTACGGAAGCTTATCAATCAGCCAAAGATTTAGTGCTTCTTTCGCCCACCGGTTCGGGTAAGACACTGGCTTTTCTCCTTCCGCTGGTACAGACCTTGAAAGCGGATATACAAGGTGTGCAGGCTCTTGTACTAGTACCTTCACGCGAATTGGCCTTGCAGATAGAAACTGTGTTCAAGTCTATGGGAACTCCTTTCAAAGCTATGAGCTGCTATGGCGGACGCCCTGCCATGGAAGAACACCGGACAATGAAAGGCATTCATCCCACCGTCATTATCGGTACTCCGGGACGTATGAACGACCATTTGAGGAAAGGGAATTTCAATGCCGCCACTGTCGTCACTCTGGTGATAGATGAATTCGACAAGTGTCTTGAGTTCGGCTTCCATGACGAGATGGCGGAGGTTATCGGGCAGCTTCCTTCACTGAAAAAGCGTGTGCTTCTTTCGGCCACCGATGCAGAGGAAATACCGCAATTTGCCGGAGTAGGAGGTGATTCCCCGTCTTCCGGCTCCCGGCTCATGAAGCTTGATTTTCTTACTCCGGAAGCTCTTGCTCCGCGTCTGCGGCTGCACAAGGTTGTTTCTCCGGAGAAGGACAAACTGGAAACCCTCTATAACCTGCTTTGTACCCTCGGTTGTCATTCCACCTTGGTATTCTGCAATTATCGTGAAAGCGTGGAGCGTGTTGCCGGGTACCTGAAAGCCAGGAAGTTCCCTTGCGACATGTTTCATGGAGGTATGGAGCAGCCCGACCGCGAACGTGCGCTTTACAAGTTCCGCAACGGCAGTTGCGCTGTACTGATATCCACAGACCTTGCCGCCCGTGGACTGGATATTCCGGGTATTGAGAATGTGGTGCATTACCATCCTCCCGTAAACGAGGAAGCCTATACGCACCGTAATGGACGTACTGCCCGTTGGGAGGCATCGGGAAATGCATATCTTGTCCTGCATGCCGAGGAGCGGGTACCCGAGTACATTTCTGAAGACATCGAAACGTACGAGTTTCCGGAGACGCTTCCCAAACCGGCCAAGCCCCGATGGGCTACCTTATATATAGG
>OGXH01001260.1_pt1 | contig 18680 bp, 12 predicted proteins | sample 1576241 | NCBI WGS metagenome assembly OGXH01 (sample SAMEA3541529, study PRJEB24748) | human gut metagenome | biome: human gut; feature: human-associated habitat; material: faeces | place: China | collected 2012
ACCGCCCCGGTTAAATGCCAGCTGCCAGAAATTAGATTTTCCATGCCACGGTTGAAATACGGAACCAAGCATAGTGATTGCTGTTTTAATATCCTTTGACCGGAATATAAGCATTCCAATATTTACAAGGATAAAAGTACGCACTACCTGCATTGTATGATACCAGGAAGCATTTCTGTCGATATTAAGTTTGCTGCAAAAACTTACGAAAGCCGGTTCAAGCAACATTCCAAGAACCATGATAACGTAGTAATAAAGTCCATAAATAATATATTTCCATTCGGCTCCATGCCAGATTCCATTTCCAAACCAAACAGCAAACAATGCAAAAATGCCAGGAATAGTTGCGGCATAGTAACGGTTCATATGTTTTCTACAGTTCTGACTGAATTTCTGAAAATGCGTTCCGAGGGAGATTGGATAAAAAATGTAATCTTTAAACCAGGCTCCGAGAGTGATATGCCATCTGCGCCAGAACTCATTAACGGAAGTGGCGAAGAAAGGCCGCTTAAAGTTCTCTTCTAATGTAATTCCAAAAAGCTGCGCGCTTCCCCGTGCAATGTTGATACAGCCGGCAAAATCCATGTAGAGTTGGAATGTATACAAAAGAATTGCCATAATAACCGGAAACCCGGAATATTTCTCATGATTTGAAAAAATAGCGCGGACATACATATTTACACGGTCAGAAAGAAGAACTTTCTGAAAAAGCCCCCACACGATAAGCTGAGTGCCAAAACAAAATTGCTTATAATCAAAATGATGTTCTGCTTTTAACTCTTCTCCAAGCTGTCCATAACGAGAAATTGGTCCCTCTGTAATAATCGGGAAAAAAATCAAAAACAGGAGAAGGCGAAAATAATTCTTTTCTGCTTTGCATACTCCCCGGGCAACATCTGTTACATAACTGATGGCAGATAAGGTATAGAAGGAGATTCCAAGTGGGAGAAAAATATCTAAGAATGGAATCTGTGCGGAAATATGCAGTGCATGAAAGAGAGCGTTGATATTTTCACCAAAAAAGTTAAAATACTTTGTGATAAATAGAATACCGAAATTAATGACACATAACAGTGCGATAACATAACGATTCTTTTTTGTTATTTTACTCTTTAGTTCTTTTCGGGCGGCACGGTCTAACTCTTTTTTCTTTAACTTGAACTGTTCATTGAATTCTTCAATTGTTCTTGCGCCAAGATAAATGGTTGCCGTCGTAAATAAAACAACGGCAACCAGATTCTTCATTGCAAGAATATAGAACAGCAGGCTCGAAAAAAGAAGACCAATCCAGCGGCGTTTTACAGGAATTAAATAATAAAGAATTATGCTGCCGCCAAGAAAAGGAAAGAGATAGAGCCATGAATTATACTGCATATTCTCACCTACTCATCTTCTAAAATTTCCTGAACCATGTTGTAAATGCTTTCCACAGACTTAAAGTTCTCTGGCTTAATATAAGGAAGCGTGATATTAATATCAAATTCGTCATTAAGTTCAGATACAAGCTGAAGAATCTCCATGGATTCTAAGAGATGTTCTTCGATAAAATCTGTGGATGAAGCAAAATCAGCTCCCGGTTTAATCGTTTCTAAAATTTCAAGAATAGTGTCCATAATTAATTTTCCTCCGTATGGTGTTTATAAATATTGTTATAGTCATTGTAATAGTTACTTTTTATATAGTTTTTTCTGCTATAGTGTTATAGCTGATTTTCTTCCAGATAGTTCGTTTTCAATAACTTTCTATCAACCTTACCATTTGAATTGTAAGGCATCTGACGAATTCGAATGAATTTATTTGGGCGCATATAAGCAGGAAGTTTGCCTGAAACTGCCGCCGAGAGAGCTTCCTGTTTAATCTTTCCCTGATAAAATAAAAGAATTTCGTCCGTAGTTTCAAGATAAATGCATACACATGCATGAATTTCCGGAAGTGCGCCGATGGCAGCTTCAATTTCACCAGGTTCAATACGGTATCCCATATGTTTGATCTGGAAATCTTTTCTTCCCTGATATCTTAAAAGACCGTCCTCGCCTCTGTATACAAGGTCACCTGTACGGTATACGATTTCAGGATAAGCATCATTCAGTGGATTCTGAACAAAAACTTCAGCGGTCTTTTCTGGATTATGATAATAACCATCTGCAAGAAATGGGCCTCTGACAAGAAGTTCACCACTTGTAGCCTCCTTTCCGTTCTCATCTGCAATAATCAAATCACAGTTGCTGCAAGCAACACCAATCGGAAGGGTCTCATCATCAGAAAACGTACGATTTACGACATAATAACTGCATATATCGGTTGTTTCTGTCGGACCAAACAAATTGGCATAGAAAACATCAGGGAGCGCCTTCCGCCAGTAATTTAATTGTTTTACTGGCATCACCTCGCCAGCAAACAGCACTTTTTTAAGATATTCCGGTTTAATATAAGCAAATGTATCCCAATTTGCCACAATATTAAGTGCAGAAGGAACCCAGTAAATCGTATTTATCTTATACACCGTAGAGGCATTTACAAAATTTTATATTTATACACATAGCTTTTTTATACAATAAAAGCAGTGTATAATCTGCAGGGGCGTTCATCGGACGCCCGCAAGTAACGGTACAAAATGTATGTTAAAACAAATTCAGTAAATGTCACAAACCCGTAGGGGCGGATATTATCCGCCCGCTTGATAAAATTTTATATTCATACACATATGTTTTTATATAACATAAAATGTGTATTCAATTTTGCACGCATTGCGTGCAATCGTGTGCGTTGCACACGAACGGGAGAACACGGTTCTCCCCTACATTATTTTGGTAAATGTATCTCATTTATACAGTTTATTTTCATCATAAATTTTCTGCCGTTACTTGGCGGGCGGATAATATCCGCCCCTACAAAATTGCAAAAACAATTACAATACTACGCTCGGGCATAATATGTTTTTTACATTACAGACTGTCTGCCCGACCGCAATTTTCAATTTTCCATTTTCAACTTTCAATTTAAAAAAACTTCCGCTCGGGCATAATATGCTTTTAATATTACATACTATCTTCCCGAACCGGGTGCAGCGACACGCTGCCGATCAATCTGTTTTTTGATTTTGTCAAAGGTTACACCGTATTTTTCGGCAATGTCTTTGGCATAGCTTACACCTTGAGGCGGAGCGATGAAAACCTTGAACGAACGCTGTCCGTTTTCGACACCTGTTACCAGACTTTCAACCTTGCTGTCGCCCTTTACGGTTGCGTTCACCTCGTCAAGATTGCGAGCCAAATCGTGCATATGGGTATTAAAAATCGCCCTTGTGCCGAGATATCGCATTGATTTGACAACATCACGGGCAATGTACAAGCCCTCGGCAACATTGGTTGTTGCAAGGCTTTCGTTGAGCAAAAGCAGACTGTAACGGCTTGCAGAAGAGAAAATTTCGGCAAGCCTTTTGCTTTCTTCACCGAGTCTGCCGAGGTCAACGGTATCGTTTTCATCGGCAGGAAAATGCGTAAAAATGCTGTCGCATGGGCTGAATTTCATCTGCGTTGCAGGAACATATATCCCGTTCTGAGCAAGCAGAAACGCAAGTCCGACCGCCTGAGTAATCGTGGTTTTACCGCCACGGTTCGGACCTGTCAGAATGTAAATTCGCCTGTCATCGTTAAAATCAATATCGTTTGTGACAATATCCAAATTTTCACCGTTTGCCGATTTTATGCCGAGTTTGAGGTTGTAAACATCTCTAAGACAACAGTTTCTGTCCTCTTTCGGCAAAACTTCTGCCTTGCACAGCGGAAGATTTTTCTTTTTCATCTTATCACAAAGCTCTGCAAAACGAATATAAAAAATGATTTCGGGCATAAGCGAAACGAACGAGTAGCCGTTGACATTGACATATCTGTTGAGCATTGATTTTATGTCATTTACGGTTCTGCGGAGGATATCGGTCACAACATTTTTGAGTGCGTCAGACATAGGATCTGCGCCGGTCAGCGAGCTGTTCATGGTGTGGTTTACATCCTGCTGAGCGCCCACAACAAACTGTCCCAGCCCGAACTGCGAGGTTGACGGATTGGACGGATGAAAGCTTAAAAATCCCGAAACATCGTTGCCGTGGTGCAGTTCGCTGTCACGGTTTGTAAACTTCATAAACCTTTTGAGAATACCGCTGTCGGTAAATTCTTTGTCATTGAGTGAGATTACACCCACACTCTTTGGGCGGAGCAAATCATCAAGATTCACACCGAGGGTAATGCTCTTGAGCTTTTGAGCCTTTGCAAGCGTATCTATTATATCCTTTTTTAGTTCGGGAAAACCGCTGTCATTGTAAATTGACTGAACATTTTTCTTGAGTTCAAGCAGGCCCTGCGACCTTACTTCAATTGTTTCAAGCGTGTTTTTTATTCTTGTAATGCAATCGACATAGCCGTCCATTTCACGAAGTCGGTTTACAAGCTGCCACAAGGAAGATGCCTCGGTATCCTTTTGAAAGCGCTCAATTTCACGCAAATCGTTCAGCTTTACAAGGAGTGCGGATAGATCATCACGAAGTTTCGGAAAACGGAGAAAATCCTCAAAAACATCGCAACGATATTTTATAACTTCCTCGTCATCCGTAATATTTATCAGCAGCTGCTTTATGCTGTTGCGTTCATACTGCTCTTTTGTGAGAGCGTCACATATATAATCAACCGACAAATCATTCAGCGCCTCTTTGTTGAGAGTTCTGTAGGATGCATTTGAATTTGTCGGGTGCAATAAGCTGAAATTTCCCATAATTCACCGCCGAAAAAATTTGCCGTGTAACGGCTTTAATTGAATGATAGCACAAAAAATTTTTGTTTTCAACCGAGAAATCGAAAATTTGCACTTTGGCTGATTGTGTGATATCATAGCTTTGGAGCAGATTGCTCTCAAAACCAAAATAACGGTCGGGAGGATTGACTTATGGATAAAAAGATGCTTGACAGAATTAACGAGCTTGCAAAAAAGAAAAAGGAACAGGGACTTACCGAGGCTGAGCAAAAAGAGCAGAAAGAGCTGTACAAAATTTATCTCGGTGAAATCCGCACACAGTTCAACGCAACACTTGACAATGTAAGCGTTGAAGAAAAGGACGGCACTGTAAAACCGTTCAAAGAGGCATACAAAAAGCCGTATGACAAAAACTGATTTTGTCATTCAGACAGAAGTCATGCGAAAATTTAATTACACAGTCAAACAAAAAAGCAGTTCCGATTTTGGAACTGCTTTTGTTTTATAAAGTTATTTAATTATTTGTATCTTCTTCCGCCCTTTTGGCTGTTCTTTGGAAGCTGAATTTCGGCAGTATCGTACTTACTGCGTCTTTCGGACTTTCTGCCTGAAGATGAGTAATCATCGGCATAATCATCGTTACTGCCGTAACGCTGTGGCTGTGCAGATTTGCTCTTTGGAGCGTTACTTCTGCCGCCGACTGTGACTCTCTTCTTTCTGTTGAGAACAGTTGAAATTACAAAGTACACAATGCCTGCAACACCGAGTGAGAGTAAAACGAGTGAAACATAGAACATCCAATGACCGTTGTCACCCTTGCTGTTATTGTTCTTGATGAAGTTAAAGTCATCACCGTCAGAACCCGATGTGTCGGTATTTTTAAGATTTTTTGCGATATCCGACCAGTCGTTGCTTGAAAGAGTTTTTTCGTCAATGTTATCGTCAGACTTGATGAGCGATGCTGACGGAGCAGTATTTGACGGAGCAACATAGGACTGACCGCCGCCTACATATGACGGCTCAGAGTAGTAGTAAGTCTGACTGCTGCTGTAATTATTGTCATAACCGTTGTTATTGTTGTAGTCATAGCTGCTGTCATAGTTATAGTTGTTGTCATATGACGAATCACTTGACGAATAGCCGGGGTCTACATATGATGAGCTGTTTGACGAGTCCGGATACACAGGATCGGGCTGCGGCTGCGGCTCAGGCTCCGGTGAGGGCTCCGGTGATGGTTCCGGTGAGGGCTCCGGCTCCGGCTCTACGGGATCAACAATAACGCTTGAATCTCCGCCGGGATCAACCTCCTCACCGACTGCCGATACGGAAAAGCTCACAGCAGAAATGCTCAAAAGTGCCGTCAGAAAAATTGCGCAAAGCTTTGAATGTTTTTTCATAAAAGCCCCTTTCTTCAGAATAATCTGAAAATGCGTCTGTTGTATGTCCGATATCAATTATTTTGAGCTTTTATCGGATGCCGATGTTGTTGACGCCGATGTTGTAGGCTCAACCGCAACGAAGAAGAGTTCGGGCTTATACTTGTCAATAACCGAAGTGTTTTCTTCATACTTGAGTTTCTCTGCAAGGCTGTCAATGTACTTTGAAAATTCGTCTGACTTCATTGATGCAAGAACACTTGCTCTGTTTGATTCGTTGCCGATATAGCTGTCAACATCCTTGTTGACGTCTTTCTTATAAACGAGATAGTAGATTGCGCTGTCACCGCTGCCGACCTTGAGAGTTTCAGCCTTGCCTGTTTTAAGCTTGCCGATAGCCTCTTTAAGCTCGTCACCGATTGAGCTCTTGTCGAGAACTTCTACTTTTGAAACAGAAGAATCTGTTCCCGAACCGCTTGACTTCTTGTATGATGCAATAACATCATCAAAAGAACCGCCCTTGTTAAGGTCATTCTTGTAGCCGTTAAGCTGATCCTCAACCTTCTTGATTTCCTTGTCGCTCATTGCAACATTCTTTGATGAACCTGCCTCATCTTTTGTTGATGTATAAAGGTTCACGGGAAGATATGAGTAGTCCGTATAGTTTTCCTTGAAATACTTTGTAAGGTCGGCGTCGGAAACTTCCTTTGAACCGCCCTTGCCGTAAACTGCTTTGAAGAGAGCCTCATACTTTGTGTTGTAGAGAGTTGTGCAGTATGCAAAGCTGTCGAGTGAAACGCCGTACTTTTCATACTGTTTCTTCATCGGCATTACATAACCCTGTGATGCATACGGACCTACATTCCAGTATGATTCAGCCTGACTTGTTGCGGAGTCAAGAGTTGCCTGACCGATGTTTACATTTTCCTTTTTAAGCTGTTCGTCAACTACGAGGTAGCTGAGGCACATTTTCTTAGCCTGATCTTTAATCCACTCTCTTGCAACCTGCTCGTTGCCGTCATCGTCCTTGATTTTTTCATCAAGCCACTTGTCAGATGTCGAATCATAATCGTCAAGCTTTTTAGCAAATGACTCAGCCTGACTGTAAGCTGCATTGAGTGAGTAGATATAAACGCCGATGGCAAGCTCGTTGTCGCTTGTCTTATACGACCATTCTTTGTTGATTGTTGTGGGTGTACAACCTGCAATTGCAAAAACCGAAAACATCATAACAATTGCAAGTAAAAATGAACCAACCTTGATATTAGGCTTCATAGTTTTTTACCGTCCTTCTGAAAAATTAAATGCAAAGTGTCCTGCAAACACACTTTCGCAGGATAATGTACCTTACGATTATACACAAAAAAATCGTCATTGTCTACATTTTTATAAAATTTTGTTGAGAATTTCCACCGAAAAACAGCATTTTTGTACTTTCGGGAGGTTTTTTCTTAACAAATTACGGCTTCATACCGTTAAATTACTGCACACCGAAAATTTTGGTGAGGATTTCAAGCGGAGCGGAACTGTTTTTGCACTCAACCGCAACGCACGGTTTTGCTCCGGCAACAAGCTTTGCCTTTCCGCCCAAAGCAATGAGCAAGTCGGCAACCTGAGGGGATTTGAGTTCGTTTACAAAGAGCATGAGTGTTGTGCCGTTCTGTCTGATTTCGTAAATACCCATTGAGTAAGCCTTGTTACGCACAAGGGCAATGTCGATAAGTCCGAGAACCGAGTTCGGAATCTTGCCGAATCTGTCCTGCAGCTCGTCAATAACATCGTCTGCGTCCTCATTACTGCGGATATCGGCAATTCTGCGGTAAACATCAAGACGAAGTGTAAGACTTTCAACATAGCTTTCGGGAATATGAGCGTCAACCGAAATATCAATAAGACAGTCGAGGTCTTTTGTGACATTCTGCTCGCCCTTTTCCTCGCTTACTGCCTCATCAAGAAGCTTGAGGTACATATCGTAACCGACCGATTCCATATGCCCGTGCTGCTGTGCGCCCATAATATTGCCCGCACCTCGCAGTTCAAGGTCACGCATTGCAATGCGGAAGCCGCTGCCGAATTCTGTAAATTCCCTGATTGCGGCAAGCCTTTTCTGCTGAATCTCCGTGAGAACCTTGTTCCGTCTGAAGGTAAAGTAGGCATATGCCCTTCGTGAACTTCTGCCCACACGGCCTCTGAGCTGATGCAACTGTGAAAGTCCCATACAGTCGGCATTTTCTATAATAAGGGTGTTGGCATTCGGCAAATCGACACCCGTTTCGATAATTGTCGTGCAGACAAGCACATCAATCTCCTGTTCAAGCATCTGTCGCCAAACTTCGCTGAGTTCGCCCTCTTTCATTTTGCCGTGACCGATTGCGATTTTTGCCTCGGGAACAGCCTCCTGAATTTTTGCGGCACATGAAGAAATTGTTTCAACATTGTTGTGAAGATAGAACACCTGACCGCCACGGCGGAGCTCACGGCGGATTGCCTCGTTGATAACCGCATCATCGTGTTCAAGCACATAGGTCTGAACAGGCTGACGGTTTGTCGGAGCTTCTTCGATAACGCTCATATCACGCAGACCGCTCATTGCCATATTGAGGGTTCTCGGAATAGGAGTAGCCGAAAGCGTAAGCACATCGACATTTTTGCACAGTTCCTTGAACCTCTCCTTTTGGGCAACACCGAAACGCTGTTCCTCATCTATGATTGCAAGTCCGAGGTCACGGAATTCAACATCCTTCTGCACAAGTCTGTGAGTTCCGACAATCATATCAATTTCTCCTCGCTTTAGCTTTTGGAGAATTTCTTTCTGCTGTTTTGCTGTACGGAATCTTGAAAGCAGTTCCACACGAACGGGATAGCCCTCAAAACGCTTGATTACCGTCTGATAATGCTGCCATGCGAGAATTGTTGTGGGGCAGAGCAATGCGCATTGCTTTGAATCTGCAATACACTTAAAAGCGGCACGGAGCGCAACCTCTGTTTTGCCGAATCCGACATCACCGCAGAGAAGTCTGTCCATTGGCGACGAACGCATCATATCATGCTTGATTTCCTCACAACAACGCAGCTGGTCGGGAGTTTCGTCATATTCAAAGCTGAGTTCAAAATCTCTCTGCCACTCGTTATCTGCCGAAAAGGCATAGCCCTTGGCTTTCATACGCTGTGAGTAAAGCTCGATAAGCTCCTTGGCAATGTCCTTGACAGAGGTTTTAACCCTTGCCTTTGCCTTTTGCCAGTCGCCCGAACCGAGTCGGTTAAGCTTAACCCTTGAATCCTCTTTCGGACCTATATATTTTGCAACCATATCAAGCTGTGTGACAGGCACATAAAGCACATCGCCCTTTGCGTAGTCAATCTTAATATAGTCCTTTATAACTCCGTGAGTATCAATTTTTCTTATACCGCCGAACACACCGATACCGTGAACATTGTGTACAACATAATCACCGGGGGCAAGCTCGGAAAGGCTGTAAATTTCCTGTCCCGTCTTTTTCTTCTTCTTTTTGGACTTTTCTGGACGATACGAAACCTGACTGTAGGTTATTGCAAAAAACTTTTGCGACGGATACTCAAAGCCCGCACTCAATGCACCCTGCATAACAAGCAATTCGCCCTTTGAAATCTTATCCGCACCCTCGCTGTAAACAGCGTTTATGCCGTCTGCGTTAAAGGAGTCACAAAGATTTTTGGCGGCTCTTTCTGTTCCTGCAAAGATAACGCCCTTGCTTTCGGGGGTAAAAAGTCCGTCAACATCTTCTTTTAGCTGTTTATACGAACCGCCCCATGCCGAGAGCTGTTTTGTTGAAAAGCTGATGATTTCCGACAGCTTGATAGGCATACTTCCGTGAACAAAGTTTTCAAGCACGATTGTTCCGTGACTTTGCAAAAACTCGGTACATTCGTTGAATGTGAGTGCAAAGCGGTCAAAGCCTCTGCAAAGAGTTCCGTCCTCAAAGCCTTGCATAAGGGTTTCATTGTTGATAAAGTCCATTGACTTTCCCCGTTCCTGAATTGCAGTAAATTCAGACGCAAAAACGAGGGTGTTTCTGTCGAGATAATCAAAAAGCGACTCGGGTTTATCGTAAATCTGATTGATAAATTTGTCCGCATTGGCAATCATTGCACCGCTGCGGATAAGCTCTGCCTCTGAAAAAAGTTTTTCCTTGGCTTTGGCGCTGTTCTTGGAACGGAGGAGCTTTGCCTTGTGTTCAATTTTATCTGCAAGGGCGGCTCTGTCCTCAATTACGATTTCGGTTGAGGGCGAAAGCGTAATTTTGTCAGCCTTTTTAAATCTTCTCTGTGTTTCAATGTCAAAATAGCTGAGGTCGGTAATTTCATCGCCCCAAAATTCACATCTCACGGGATAGTCGCTGTCGGGCATAAAGAAGTCGAGAATACCGCCTCTCAGCGAAAACTGACCGCTGCCCTCTACCGCATCAAAGCGTTCGTAGCCGAGCAGAGTAAGTGCCTTTGTCGCCTTTTCAAGCGAGAGCTCCCTGCCCTCTTCAAATTCAATAACCGACTGTTCAAGCACATTTCTCGGAACGGTAAGCTGTGCCGCCGCATCAACACACGCAATTGCAACATCGCATTCATGATTGATAAGCTTGAGCAAAACTTTAAGTCTTGCGTGCTCGTACTCGTGCGAACGGCTCTGAAAGTCAAGAAAGTTGAAGTCACGCACGGGATAAACATAGGCACGAAGTCCCATGCACGAAAGGTCGTTGCACAGGGTTTGCGCCTCTTTTTCATCGGAGGCAAGACAAAATGCCGTGACGCCCTTGAGGCGGCACAGCGCATAGATAATATTTGATTTGTTAATTGTTGAAAGTCCCGAAGCACAGACCGTTCTGCCCGGCTTGACATTCTTTTCAAGCGTTTTGAAAACGGGTGACTCTTTGAGGACATCAACAAGAAAGTTGAGATTATTCATTTTTTTGTCCCTTTTCAGTTGAACAAATTCATAGCACGGTCGGTTTTGCCGTCAATAATCAGCTCAATTGCTTTTTCGGCATTGTCAAAAATTTCATCAAGCTTTTTCATTTCATCGGGAGTGAACTTTGAAAGCACCCAGTCGGCAAGGTCCCAGTCGGAATTTGGCTTTGCGCCTATGCCAACCTTGATGCGGGGGAATTTATCGCTTCCGCTGAGATAGATTATACTGCGCATTCCCCTTTGACCGCCGTCACTGCCCTTTGAACGGATACGCATTTTTCCGACATCAAGCGAGATATCGTCAAAAATTACAATGACATTTTCGGGGGGGATTTTGTAGAAGTTCATCGCCTCAACAACTGCCTGACCGCTGTTGTTCATATATGTTGTGGGTTTCATCAGCATAACTTTTGCGCCGTTTACAGTGCAAGTGCCGATAAAGCTTTTGTATTTTATTTTGTTCACATCACAACCGAGCTTGTCGGCAATGCGGTCAATTGCAAGCCAGCCTGCGTTGTGACGAGTGTTTTCGTATTTTCTGTCGGGGTTGCCGAGTCCCACTACAATGTACTCGATTGAACCCGTTGATTTGTTTTTTCCGAACATATCCGTTTTCCTCTTATTTATATTATATGTATTCTGAAATTTAAATTAACCTTTTCCGAAGCTTACAACAACCCAGTCATCGTTGCCGAGATGATAAGGATTTCCGCAATACGGGCAGTTGCGTTCTCTTGTTGCATCAAAGCTTGCGCCGCAGCTTTTACAGGTTACTTTTTTCATTGTGAAAACTCCGTCATCCATGGCGTTCACACTTCTGCAAACGGTAAGTCTGAACTTTTCGTTTTTAACCCTAAATGAAGAATTTTTGTTTTTCACGGTCGTTGCGTAAACGGTCATATCAACATAGCAACAGCCGTTTGTGACATTGAATGAATTAAGCTTTGACACTCCTCTGTACTTGATGTCAACAATATCTCCGAAAGGATTTTTCATCGGATTGCCCTCATAGACTGCGAGGTTTGTGTAATCATCGCTGAAAATCATAATCTTGAGCAAAGCAAGCACCTTGCCGATAAAGTATTCATATGAGAAGTTAGGATTAACCTCTTTCATAAGCCACGGAAGTCTTTTCTGACAATTGAAGTGCGGACCTATCATCGGAATGCTCTTTGCCGCACCGACAAAAAGTCCGAAAAGCGTTTTTAATGCCCATGCAAGGTACCCCGCCAGAAGTCCGCCGAGCAGTACAGGGATTGCTCTTATGCCGATTTCATAAAGCATATTTGCGGTTGCGGGATCAAAGGTTCCGTCCTTTACAACCACCCATACCGTAAATGCCGCAACGGCGGCAATTCCGCCGAGAAGGTACGGAGCAAGTACTTTTTTCGTTGACTTGTTCGCAAGCGAATAGGTTTTTACAAAGTAGAAGTTTGTAACCTTCGGGAACAAATCGTCCATAATAAAGCGAGTTTTGCAGTTTTTACAACCGTCGAGAAGCTCTCTTACACTGCTTACCGCACCGCAGTTCGGACACGAACACGCAACCTCGGAATTTTGGTTTTCAAGCCTTGTAATCATTGTGTAAAAGAAAAATCTGTCCTTGATTTTTTTCTTTTTCTTTCCGTCTTTAAAGTATTTCTCCGTGACCTCATAAGTCTTTGTCGCAATGTTACTCTTACATTCGCCCATATCGTAGGCAGTACAAGCATTTACCGGAGTTTCATCCTTCACCGTTTCCTTATCGGTAAAAGCGGTCTGAATCCTTACACCCTTTTCGTCAAGTCTTTTCTTCTGTAGGTCAAGCGCAAAGTCGAGGTCGATTGACGCAATATCCGGATTTTTGCCCTCATTGCACCACACTTCGTACTCATCGACAAAGCTGTTCATTATTTTGTTATCTGAATCTGAGCTGTAAACTATACCAAACAAAATTAAATCCCCCTCACATATTGTACCGTTTTATTCCTGAAAAATTTGCAGTAAAACAGCGAAATGGCGGGTTAGTTAAAACCCGCCTGTTTAATTACATAATTAAATTGTTCGCCTATCAACCGAAAGCGGCTGTGAACGGCTTGTCGTTGTAGATTCTTGCGATAGCCTCTGCAAATGTAGGAGCAACAGGAAGAATTGTGAACTTGTCAATCATCTTTTCCTTCGGAACAGGAATTGTGTCAAGAAGAACAACTTCTTTGATGGCACTGTTCTGGATTCTCTCGATTGCAGGACCGGAAAGAACTGCGTGAGTAGCACAAGCGTAAACCTCTGTTGCACCGCCCTTTTCAACAATAGCGTTAGCGGCATTGCAGAGAGTACCTGCTGTGTCAATCATATCGTCAACAAGGATAACCTTCTTACCCTTAGCGTCACCGATGATATTCATAACCTCACAAACATTAGCCTTTGGTCTTCTCTTGTCGATAATAGCAAGACCTGTGCCGATTTTTGATGCGAAGTTTCTTGAACGGGTTACAGAACCGAGGTCGGGAGATACAACGATATAATCATCATTGTTGCCGCCGATTTTTTCTCTCATGTGGTTGGCAAGAAGTGATGCGCCCTGAAGGTGGTCAACAGGAATGTTGAAGAAGCCCTGAATCTGATTTGCGTGAAGATCCATTGTAAGCACACGGTCAGCACCTGCACAGGTGATGATGTCTGCACAAAGCTTAGCCGAGATCGGATCTCTTGCCTTAGCTTTTCTGTCCTGTCTTGCATAGCCGAAGTATGGCATAACAACTGTGATTCTTGCGGCAGATGCACGCTTCATGGCATCAATCATTATGAGCATTTCCATAAGATTGTCGTTGACGGGAGCACAGGTTGACTGAACAATAAAGCAGTCGCTGCCACGAACAGATTCGTGAAGAGAAACAGAGATTTCGCCGTCTGAGAACTGTGTACAGTCACTCTTACCAAGCGGCAGACCGAGACAGCCTGCAATTCCCTGAGCTACATCAACATTTGAACTGCCGGTGAAAATTTTAATGTCCTTACCGTGAAAATTCATTGCAATAACTCCTTTGAATTTTAATGTGTGTAGTATATGTTTACCAATGATTAACCGAGCAATTAACAGCTGTAACCCTTTGCTCTTGCAATTTCGTTAAGCTGTTCAAGCTGAGCCGGATCGTTTGCACCCAGAACCGTATCACTGCACTGAGCCGTGAATGCTCCGACCTTTCTTCCGTCCTCAAGCAAAAGCTTGATTGCGTCGGGAAGATAATATTCCTTTGCGCTGTTATCCGACTTGATTCTGTCGAGAACCGAAAGAAGAAGCTGACAGTCAAACCAGAAACCGCCCGAGTTTACTTCATTTATTTTGAGAGTTTCCTCATCGGCGTCTTTCTGCTCAACAATTGCACGCAGATTTCCGTTTTCGTCACGGACAATTCTGCCGTAACCTGTCGGGTCGTCAACCTTTGCGGAAATAACCGTTGCGGCACAACCGTTTTCGATGTGAGCCTTTAAAGAATCCTCAATAGTCTTGCTGTCCATAAACGGAGCGTCGCCGTTAAGAATAACGACATTGCCGCTGTGCTTTTTAAGAAAATCCTTTGCCATCATCACAGCGTGACCTGTTCCGAGTCTTTCAGCCTGAAACACGCTTTCAACGGAAAAATCGAGGGTTGAAAGATACTCTTCGACACACTCTTTTTTAAAGCCCTTGACAACACAGATGTCGTCAATACCGGCTTTCCTTAAAGCCGACATAACCCAGCAGAGCATCGGTCTGCCGAGCACCTCCGACAATGTTTTCGGTTTGTCGGATTTCATTCTTTTGCCCTCGCCGCCTGCGAGGATAACGGCACAATTCTTCATTTTTTCTCCTTTTATCTGCAACAAAACAACAAAGCTGCAGACAATCCTGTCACAAGGCACTCGTTCATACCGTAATATTATCTCACAAAAATCACAAATTTCAAGAGAAAATTACAAAAATCGGGCAAAAAAAGGCATTTTAAACGATTTATACAATATTGTCGAAAATAAAACCTGTTTTTTATAAGAAAAAAGTTTGAAAAAAATATAGCTATTTTGACCAAAGTTTGTTATAATATTCGATAGGCTTATACAAGCAGGCAGGTTTTACCAAGGGGTAAGTCTGCCACAGCCGTATATCTAAATTTATTTTTTAGGAGGATTACCAGTTATGGCAAACAAATGGGTTTACCTTTTTACAGAAGGTAATGCTAACATGCGTGAGCTCCTCGGCGGTAAGGGTGCCAACCTTGCAGAAATGACAGGTCTTGGACTTCCTGTACCACAGGGCTTCACAATTACAACAGAAGCTTGTACTCAGTATTATGAGGACGGCAGAGAAATCAACGCTGAAATTCAGGCTCAGATCAACGAGTACATCGTAAAGATGGAAGAGATCACAGGCAAGAAGTTCGGCGACAAGGAGAACCCCCTCCTCGTTTCAGTTCGTTCAGGTGCTCGTGCTTCAATGCCGGGTATGATGGATACAATCCTTAACCTCGGTCTTAACGAAGATGTTGTTGAAGTTATCGCTAAGAAGTCAAACAACCCTCGTTGGGCTTGGGACTGCTACAGAAGATTCATTCAGATGTATTCTGATGTAGTTATGGAAGTAGGTAAGAAATATTTTGAAGAGCTCATCGACAAGATGAAGGCTGAGAGAGGCGTTACTTATGATGTAGAGCTTACAGCTGACGATCTTAAGGAGCTTGCAGGCCAGTTTAAGGCTGAATACAAAGAGAAAATCGGTCAGGACTTCCCTGACGATCCTAAGGAACAGCTCATGGGCGCAGTTAAGGCTGTATTCCGTTCATGGGACAACCCTCGTGCAAACGTTTACCGTCGTGACAACGATATCCCTTATTCATGGGGTACTGCAGTTAACGTACAGTCAATGGCATTTGGTAACATGGGTGACGATTGCGGTACAGGTGTTGCATTTACAAGAGATCCTGCTACAGGTGAGAAGAAGCTCATGGGTGAGTTCCTCATCAACGCACAGGGCGAAGATGTAGTTGCAGGTGTTCGTACTCCTATGCCAATCGCTAAGATGGCTGAAGAGTTCCCGGAAGCTTTCGAGCAGTTCCAGAATGTTTGTCAGACACTCGAAAACCACTACAGAGATATGCAGGACATGGAGTTCACTGTTGAAAACAAGAAGCTCTATATGCTCCAGACAAGAAACGGTAAGAGAACAGCTCAGGCTGCTCTTAAAATTGCTTGTGACCTCGTTGACGAGGGCATGAGAACAGAAGAAGAAGCTGTTGCAATGATCGATCCTCGTAACCTTGACACACTTCTTCACCCACAGTTCGATGCTGCTGCTCTTAAGGCTGCTACACCAATCGGTAAGGGTCTCGGCGCTTCTCCTGGTGCTGCTTGCGGTAAGATCGTATTCACAGCCGAAGATGCTGAAAACTGGAACGCTAAGGGCGAAAAGGTTGTTCTCGTTCGTCTTGAAACTTCACCTGAGGACATCACAGGTATGAAGGCTTCACAGGGTATCCTCACAGTTCGTGGCGGTATGACATCACACGCTGCCGTTGTTGCTCGTGGTATGGGTACATGCTGCGTATCAGGCTGCGGTGACATCGCAATGGACGAGGCTAACAAGAAGTTCACACTCGCAGGCAAGGAATTCCACGAGGGTGACTACATTTCAATCGACGGTTCTACAGGTAACATCTACGACGGCGTTATCCCAACAGTTGACGCTACAATCGCAGGTGAGTTCGGCAGAATCATGGCTTGGGCTGACAAGTACAGAACTCTTAAGGTTAGAACAAACGCTGATACACCTGCTGACGCTAAGAAGGCTCGTGAGCTCGGTGCTGAAGGTATCGGTCTTTGCCGTACAGAGCATATGTTCTTTGAAGAGGACAGAATTGCTGCATTCAGAGAGATGATCTGCTCAGATACAGTTGAAGAAAGAGAAGCTGCTCTTGACAAGATTCTTCCTTATCAGCAGGGCGACTTTGAGGCTCTTTATGAGGCACTCGAAGGCAATCCTGTAACAATCAGATTCCTTGATCCGCCGCTTCACGAGTTCGTTCCTACAGAGGAAGCTGACATCGAGAAGCTCGCAGCTGCTCAGGGTAAGAGCGTTGAAGATATTAAGACAATCATCGCTTCACTCCACGAGTTCAACCCAATGATGGGCCACCGTGGCTGCCGTCTTGCAGTAACATATCCTGAAATTGCAAAGATGCAGACAAAGGCAGTTATCCGTGCTGCTATCAATGTTCAGAAGGCACACGCAGACTGGACAGTTGAGCCTGAAATCATGATTCCGCTCGTATGCGATGTTAAGGAACTCAAGTTCGTTAAGAAGGTTGTTGTTGAAACAGCTGACGCTGAAATCGCTGCTGCAGGCATCGACCTCAAGTACGAAGTTGGTACAATGATCGAAATCCCAAGAGCTGCTCTTACAGCTGATGAGATTGCTAAGGAAGCTGACTTCTTCTGCTTCGGTACTAACGACCTTACACAGATGACATACGGCTTCTCAAGAGATGACGCAGGTAAGTTCCTCAACGCTTACTATGATGCTAAGATCTTCGAGAACGATCCGTTTGCTAAGCTTGACCAGACAGGCGTTGGCAAGCTCATGGAAACAGCTATCAAACTCGGTAAGCCTGTAAACAACAAGCTTCATGTTGGTATCTGCGGTGAGCACGGCGGCGATCCTTCTTCTGTTGAGTTCTGCCACAAGATCGGTCTTGACTATGTATCATGTTCACCGTTCCGTGTTCCGATTGCTCGTCTTGCTGCTGCTCAGGCTGCTATCGCAAACAAGTAATCCACACAGGATGTATTGACAGGTAACTTAATACAAGTTTATTCCTGATATAAATTTGACCTTGCAGATTTTACTCTGCAAGGTCTTTTTTATGTCTTATAAAAATCTTTAAAGGTTTCCCGCAATTTATATAACGGCGTATTTTGAAAATTTTTATTGTTTTTGCAAAATCTACTGATTTTACATTTGTTCTTGGGTATAATAATACCAAATCACGATTTAGTAAATCAAGATTAGATAGCATGAGAGGTGTTTTTATGTTTATAGGCAGATTTACTATGCACTGTTCTCTGAAAACGGTTTTGATGAAAAGATAACAGCCGATACAAAATCAAGCGGCACACTTCTCTTTTCCCTTGAACAAATTGTCAATTACAGTTGACATATATTTTGAATTAACCTAAAAACCGCTCTCGAATATGAGAGCGGTTTTTTATTCCTGCATAACGGATTTTACGGACTGATTTTTTATTCGGTGTGAAAAGAACATCATTGCGCCCTCATAGATTACTACAAAAAGCACAAGTGTAATCCAAAAGCTATTCCAATCGAAGCTATACTTGGGTTTAACTCCGAGCAAATCGGAAAACACCACATTGACCATCGTATTCATCAGCAAATACTGATATAACGAGCCTATAACAAAGCCGACAGCCGCAATCGGTCTGTAGCAATTAATCACTGAATCTGCACACTCTTTTTGCGAGTAGCCGATAACTTTCATCATGGCAATTGTCTTTTGATTAGCCTTTACCACGCTTAACAGCGACAAATACAAGGTCACAAATGCAAGCGTAAGACCTATCAACAGCACAATAAATCCCATTTCATCGCTC
>OGXH01001261.1_pt1 | contig 18679 bp, 13 predicted proteins | sample 1576241 | NCBI WGS metagenome assembly OGXH01 (sample SAMEA3541529, study PRJEB24748) | human gut metagenome | biome: human gut; feature: human-associated habitat; material: faeces | place: China | collected 2012
ACCTGATTGGAGATATAAGCCGCCAGCATACTCAGCAAAAGCAGCACGAAAAACATCACGGATGACGAAGCCGTTATTATCATGGTGGACAGCAATCTCCAGCGCGAGCGTGTATTGCCGTCGGAAAAGGCTTTTGCGTACAAAATGAAGCTGGATGCCATGCGAAGGCAGGGGCAACGAACGGATTTAACTTCTACACCAGTGGTGGAGAAGTTAAAAGGAAAGGATGCGTTGTCATCTGCAATAGTCGGCAAAACATCAGGCGATAGCTATGAGCAAGTGCGCCGTTTTATCCGCCTCACCAACCTCATCCCGGAAATTCTGGACATGGTGGATGACGGTCGGATCGCCTTTCGCCCTGCGGTGGAGCTGTCCTACCTTGCCGAACAGGAGCAGTGTGCGCTTTATGACACCATGGGACGCGAGGACTGCACGCCGTCGCTTGCACAGGCCATTAAGATGAAGGCGTTCAGCCGCGACGGAAAGCTGACTGATGCGGTGATCCTGTCCATCATGGAGGAGGAAAAGCCCAACCAGAAGGAACAATTTCGGATACCCAAGGAGCGTATCAGCAAATATTTCAAGCCGGGGACGCCCGCACGGACTATGGAGGATACGATCATCAAGGCACTGGACTATTACAGAAAGCGGCAGCGGGAAATGGAACGCTGAATCTTCCGCCCAGGGGAAAGTCTGCCCATCGGACAGGCTGTGTGCCAGGGCTGGTTTTTCCGCTCCCCCCTCTCCACACCTCACCCCCTTCCTACCGGCTGTACCGGCTGAAAAAGAGATTTCCCTACAAGTCCATATCGTACAGAAAGCAGCATCCTTTTCCGGATGGTGCTTTTTATTTTTACTCTTAGGAGGTCTAACAAATGAAAAAACTCTATCGCAGAAGCATTTCTGGGCTGTTGGCTCTGCTGATCTGCTTCACCGCCATCCTCGGCAGCGGCATGACGGCCTATGCCGCCGCGTCCACCGGAGAAACAGCGGATTCGTACTCGGTGGCATTCCCCAGAGACGGCGACGCCAATCTGGATTACAGCGGCACTTGGGGCCACGACGAGCTGCACTACATGAACGGCTGGACATCCGGCGAGGCAACATGGATGACCACGCTGCACACCATCGGCTCCTTCGACGGCCCGGCCTGCTACTGCATCGAGCCAGGCGTTCCCCGAAACCTGTACCGTTCCTACGAAAGCTATGGGGAGGACTATTGGGACACCTTCCCCGCCGAATATAACCGCACCATTGATGGCCGAACCATGAAAACGCTCCTTGGCCGCATCATGCAGTACGGCTATCAGGGAAATCTCTCCCTCGACTGGCGCTCTCAGAACGAGGCCGACGCCGACAAGCTGGCCCACATGATGGCCACGCAGGCGCTGGTGTGGGAAACGGTGGTCGGGGAGCGGGATGCGGACTTCAATCACGTTGACCCCGGCAGCGCCGATGCCGTGAAGTCCGTCTATCGCACCTCCCATCCGCTCTATAGTCGGTTCTCTGCCTACTACGACAGCATCGAGGCCAGCGTGAAAAAGCACACCGTTGTCCCCAGCTTCATGGACCGCAGCGAGGAGGATGCACAGACGGTTGAACTGAGTTGGGACGGCAGCCGCTACACGGCTACCCTGACGGACACCAACAGCGTTCTGAGCGAATATGCCTTCTCTTCGGCCCAGTCGGATATGACCTTTGCCGTCGATGGGAATGACCTGACCATCTCCGCCGAGACGGCTCCCGCAGATGGCGTGACCATTACCGCCGTCAGAAACAATACCCGTCAGGGCGTGGTGGTCTGGAGCGACGGTCACTATGGCCCCGACGGCACCATGCAGGATGTCGTCACCTTCCGGGATACCGTCAGCGACCCCATGTACGCCTACCTGCACCTGAAGGTCGGCTATGGCAGCGTCAAGATCATCAAAACCAGCGAGGACGGGAAGGTGTCCGGCATCTCCTTCACCGTTTCCGGCAACGGCACGGAGCAGACTGTGACGACCAATGCAGACGGCGAAATGCAGCTCGATGATCTCCGCCCCGGCGTTTACACCGTAACAGAGCAGAGTAATGACCGGTATGAACCCCAAGAGGTGCGCCAAGTGACCGTGATCTCCGGTCAGGTCGCCACCGTGGCCTTCCATAATACGCTGAAGCGGGGCAGTCTGGAGGTCATCAAAACCTCGGAGGATCATTTGATCGAGGGTGTGAAATTTCACTTGACAGGCGCCTCGCTTTCGGGCTTGCCCGTAGACGAGTACGCCGTAACAGACAGCACGGGCAAGGCCGTATTTTCCGATGTGCTGATCGGCACAGGCTATGTGCTGTCCGAGGTGGATACGGATGTTCGCTATGTGATACCCGAGGATCAGACGGCAGCAGTGGAATGGAGCAAGGTCACGCACAAGAGCATCCACAATGTGCTGAAAAAGTGGAACGCCACCGTTACGAAAAGCGACAGCGCCACCGGAACACCCCAGGGCGATGCCAAGCTGTCCGGCGCGGTCTATGGCGTATACAAGGGCGGGCAGCTTGTGGACACCTATGTGACGGACGGAAATGGCCAATTCACGACCGTATATTATGCCTGCGGGGATGATTGGACGATTCGTGAGATCACGCCCAGCGAGGGCTATCTGCTGGACAGCACGGTGTACCCCGTAGGCGCTGAGCCGCAGCGGTACACCGCGGAATATAATCCCATTGCGCTGGATGTGACCGAGCAGGTCATCCGGGGCGGCGTGGCCCTCACGAAAGTGGACAAGGACTATCCGGAAAACAAACTGGAGGGAGCCGTGTTTGAGGTCTACCGTGACAGCAACCGCAATCAGGAACTGGATGCTGAGGACGAACTGTTGGGCACGATGGAGGAACTGGGCGGCGGCGAGTACGCCCTGACCGGTCTTTGCTACGGCGGCTATTTTGCAAAGGAAGCCCAGGCCCCGGAGGGCTTTTATCTGGATGAAAACGCCTACTATTTTGCCATCACCACGGACGGCGAAACCGTGACCGTGGAAAATGAAGCCGGAAAGGGCTTTGTCAATGCGGCGCAGGTGGGGTCGCTCCGGATCGTCAAGACCTCCTCGGACGGAAAGCTGGAAGGATTTTCCTTCCGTGTTACCGGGGCCAACGGCTATGACCAGGTGTTCCAGACCGATGCGGAGGGCTTCATTCTCGTCGAGGGCCTGCGTATCGGGGACTACACCGTATCCGAGGTGCGGGACAGCAGTTCGGACGGGTATCTCCTCCCCGCTGACAAGACGGCCTCCGTTTTTGAGGGAGCCGTAACGGAGGTGGAGATGCACAATGAAAAGAAGCCCGCACTGGAGGTGCCGCAGACCGGAGACAACAGCCACATGGCACTGTGGCTGGGTCTGCTGGGCATTTCCGGCATCGGCGCTGCGGCTATACTGCTGATGCGCAAGCGTAAAAAATAAGCGCCAAGGGGCGGCCAGATCGGCCGCCCTTTTTTCTATGGGAAAGAAAAGTTTTTCGGCGTGAACCAACAATAACAGGATGGTATTTGTGAATAAATGGCTATACTGTTTGTGTGCCATCTACTCAATTGTTTCGTATTCACTTGACAAGTTTCAGTTTTAACGGTACAATTAAGAAAAAGTGAAACAAAAGGCGGAAGCGAAGGAGTCTTTCTGATATGCTATCTTTCCTTAAATTAGTATTCGGCCCCGATATTACAGTGAAGGGATTCGACTACACGGATGACACGCCCTACTATATCAAGGACGGATATACCCCCCAATTGTTAAGTTGGGGAGACCATGCGTGTGTTCTTTTGAAGCCAAATGGCTCTTCTTGGCGATTGCCTACATTAAAAAAGCAGTTGAAGAAGTTTCAGGAACTTTGTTCTCTTCCCTGTGCACTGTGCTTAGACAACCTGTCTGCGTTACAACGACGGAGTATGCTGGAAGAACACATCCCGTTTGTGTCTCTTTCGCAGCAGGTGTACCTTCCGTTTTGGGGGTGCGCTTTTCATGAGCAATTCAAGGCGGACGCTGCCATTATGGCAAAAATGGCACCCGGTACACAGCTTGTATTTCTATATTTATACTATGCAGAGAATACTGGGTCCGTAAATCTGACACAGATTGCAAAGGCACTTTCGCTCTCAAAGGCGACCTGTACAAGGGCAATCAATGACCTCTCTGCTTCGGGTCTGATCTCGCAAACAGCAGAAGGCACGAATAAATGGATCACAACGGCATACACCAAATCAGAACTTTTGGAAAAAGCATACGGGCGACTGAAAACGCCTGTTGATCGAATTCTTTACGTGAAAGGAACCGCCCAAATCGAGCATCCAATTGCAAGTGGAATACGGGCGCTGGCACGGCAATCCATGATTGGGGTAAACGATCAGGATGGTGCTATTGCGATTTCCAAAAAGGAGGCGGCAAAAATCCCAGCAGAAGATATCTGCACAAAACAGTATTTTGAAGACTTTGGCGGTGCTGTTATTGAAGTGTGGTCCTATGACCCGATCATTTTGGAGAGAGACGGCTGTGTAGATGACATTTCATTGCTGCTCAGCATGGACAACGACCCAAACGAACGAGTTCAGACGTGCTTGGATGAAATTCGGCAAAAGCACGGACTACCAATCAAAGAGGAAGAATAAAGGAGAACGAAATGGTAAATGGCATAGATATATTCCGAGAGCACTTCAATCATTTTAAGGAGCAATATACTGTAATTGGAGGCTTTGCCTGTGATCTTCTGATGAACGATGCAGGACTTGATTTCAGGCAAACCGTTGACATCGACATGGTGCTGATCGTCGAGGCTTTAACGACAGACTTTGCAAAAGCCTTTTGGGCTTTTATTGAAGCTGGTGGCTATCAGGCCAGGCAACGCAGTAACGGTCAACCGGAGTTCTATCGTTTTGTGGACCCAACGAACCCTGCTTACCCCAAGATGATTGAATTATTTTCAAGGCCACAAAGCAATGTGGTCTTGCAGCCAGATACACACTTGATGCCGCTGCATATTGATGATGAAGTTTCCAGCTTGTCAGCGATTTTGCTCAATGATGATTATTACCACTTTCTTCTGGATGGACGAACAGTTACAGATGGTATCTCCATATTAGATGCTGAACATATTATTCCGCTGAAAATGAGAGCTTGGCTGGATTTGAAAAGCAAGAAAGCAGAAGGAATCCATGTAAACGCACGTGACATCAAGAAACACCGTCTGGATGTGTTTCGCCTGTTCCAACTTGTACGGGAAAATCAGAGAATACCTGTCCCGCAGTCTATAATGGAGGATATTACTCGGTTTATAGCACAAATGCGGCAGGAGGACATTCGTTTAACGGATATAGGTATTCGCCGCTCGAAAGACTCTATTCTGGATATTTATAGTCAAATGTACATTACAGAATAAAAGCGCCGCCCCCATGCTGAACATTCAGTGTGGGGGCAGTTTCATGGAGTGGAACAAATCGTCGCAGTGTCGGTCTTGTGTTTGCACTCCTGCATTTTCAAAGAACGAATCCCAAGGGGGCGGCCGGATTGGCCGCCCCTCTTTTACATACCGAATTGAAAGGAGACGGAATGGGTATGAGCAATCAAACGGAAGAAAAGGATCTGTTCCATGCGGTATCCCTGTCCGGCGGTAAGGACAGCACCGCTATGCTGTTGCTCATGATTGAGCGGGGACTGCCGATCCATGCGGTCCTGACGGCAGATACGGGCATGGAATTTCCGGAAATGTATGAGCATCTGCAAAAGCTGGACGACTATCTGTTTGCAGAGCGAGGGCTGCATCTGACGTGGCTGCGCCACCCAAAGGGCTTTGAGTGGCTGATGTTTGAGGAAAAGAAGCAGCGATCAGCCAGCATTGAAAACCGGCAGTGGCTGGGTGTTTCTCTATACGGAAACGGCTGGCCCGGTCCCCGTGTGCGCTGGTGTACGGGGCAGCTGAAAACACATCTCATCCATAAGGAGATCAACCGGCTGAAAGGACAATACAAGGCCGTGAGTTATGTGGGGATCGCCGCAGATGAGCCAAAGCGCATCAAAAACGAGCGTTATCCGCTGGCAGATTGGGGGATCACAGAGAAGGAAGCCCTGCAAATTTGCTATGACCGGGGCTATGACTTCGGTGGGCTGTATCAGATCTACCACCGCTGCTCCTGCTGGTGCTGCCCTTTGCAGGGCATTGGGGAGCTGCGAAAGCTCCGGCAGCATCACCCAGAGTTATGGGAGCGGCTGCAGGAAATGGACAAACGGGCGTTGGCACAGTTCGGCTCCGGCCCGCTGGGACAGTTCAAAAAGGATTGGACCGTTGAGCGGTTGGAGCAGCGATTTGCAGCGGAAACACAGCAGCTTTCTATTTCATCCTTACAGAAGGAGCGTGAACGATGATGTATCGAGAACCAAGTGATTCCCCTTGGGGCGTTGTTGTGCGGTGCGATACCCTTTGCACCGGTGTGTATAGCGTGTCCACGGCAGGCCACGGCGGCATTATGGTCCAAACCGACGCAGCTCGGCGGCTGCTGTCCCCGGAGGCCTAGGCCGTCGGCTTTCAGGCAGGCAGGTATCTGAATTTTGAAGAGGACTGCGATGCGCCGGTGGTCCTACGGGAACTGGTGGACAGCGGCATTATCGCACCCCGGACGGATAACTACTTCCGCCCCGGCGAGTATGAAGCCTGCATTGACAGGAGCCTGCAGCGCTGGAACCCGGCTTATTGGCGTGCACGGCAGAAACGGCTCTCTGTACAGGCGGCAAAAGCGACAAAGGAGCGTGAACGGTAATGGACTTTGAGATCAAGATCATGACCCCGGCAGAGCGCAGCTACTGTTATACCGGCAGCCAGCAACTCGACAAGCAGGCCGGCTGCATCGGTCATTTGCGCGGGGACATGGACAGAAGCGGCAGCGGCTTTTTCACCTCATGAGAGGATCATTGCGGGGAGCTGAAAACACAGGCGTTCAAGGATGAGTTTGATGATTTTATCAATGCCCTGCGTTTTGACGAGCGCTATGACGGCATTTTCAAAAACCGCAGCAGCCTTTCCCGATACTGCTATGAACACAAAGAAAGTGTGTTTGCCGAGGATTTTATTCCGCAGTACGGATTCCGGGTGGATACGCCGGAATATGCCTATCTGCTGCGGCTGAATCCCATGCAGGGCGATTATAACCTGTATATCTACTGCTATCGCCGGGAGATGCTGGATCAGCACATGGAAAAGGCGGCCCGCGGCATTTGCTTTCTTGATACAAGCGGCAAGGAACGGTTCCGCATTCCCGATGGGGACAGTATCCGTGTGACCCGTCCGGATGGCAGCCATAGTGACCACACCTGCCGCTACATTGACGAGAACCGCGCCGAGATCGGCTACGGGGTCGATAACCTGTATCACATGGCGCAGTTTGCCGAATGGATGGCGCGAAACGGCAACACTTATGTGCCGCTGCGCTCCTCCCTGCCAAAGCAGTGCTACTCTCTCCTGCTGGACACCGGAAATGTGGTGATTTTGAAACGGGGCGAAACCGGCTATTACAAGACGGACATTCCCCACACCTCAAAGGAAGAAGCCCGTGCGCTTGTGGAGGAATATAACCGCAAGCTGGGCGTGACCCGCGCCCAGGAGGAGGCCATGAAGGGCGGCTCCATGTTCGGCTTTGACAAGCCCATTGCCGATCCTGCCAACTACGATGCACAGGGACAGCCGTTAAAGCGCCGGGAGAAAGACCGAGGTGACGCACGATGACCGAGCAGAAACATATTATCTGGAGCAGCGATCCGGACTACGAGGATTGGAGGGACGATCTGGAGGAGCAGTACCCCGAGCTTTCCGAGCAGGAACGGATGGAATTGATGGTCGAGCAGAACAACGACTATCTCGATGACGAGCGGTGCAATTTGAACATTCAGCTCTCCCGCCCCATTCTGCTGATCGCAGACATCGGCCGATGGGATGGGCGGTATCCCGGTTATGCCGAGATCAAAAGCGGCAATATCCGCGATTGCCTGTATTCCAAGATGGACTATTCCACATGGTATGTAGACCGGCTGGGCGATCTGCGCTGCGATGCCGTACATCACGACGGCACGAACCATTATCTCTACCGTGCCTACAAGGAGAATGTGAGCGAAGCACAGATCGACCGGCTGAAAGAAAAGCTATACAGCGGCACCGCCACCCGCGCCGATGTGACCCGTGTGACAAAGCGCCTGGGCGATGAGATCGGGCGGGTCTACGGCTGGCGGTTTCCGCCCGTCCGGGAAGCGGCGCGAGAAAGATAGGAGGAAAACGGTATGTCTGTTGATGCAAGAAAAGAACGCTTTGAGCTGGTGGAGGTGTTTGACCGTCCCATGCTCTTTACCTGCCTGCGGGTAGACCGAAACACGGTGCCCAAGGGGCTGTATCTCTATGAGGTACGCAATGACGACGATCAGTGCGGGATCCCCGTGGAGATCGGCCGCTGGATCATGGTTAACCACTGGGGAACGCTGCTGTCTGCGACACCCATCAAGCTGGAGCCGAACCGGTACAATAACAACGCCTACCGCCATATCGACCCGGAAAACGACTGGAACTACACCGGCGAGCTGTGTTCGGCCAGGGAATATATGGATAAATACCTGCTGAAAAAGGACAGGGAAAAACCAAAGGAAAGATAGGAGGTGCTGCCCATGGCACGCAGATTTCAGGAGATCACGGAGGTTTACCGGCAGGAGATCGCCGCACTGGCCCGCTCAGACCGGTGGACGGCATTTCTGCGCTCTGCCTGCCGGAATTATAAGCTGCCCTTTGAGGAGCAGGTGCTGGTACACGCACAGCGTCCGGACGCAACGGCTGTGTTGGAGATAGAGCGCTGGAACCGTCAATTCGGCCGATGGGTCAATAAGGGCGCTACCGGCATTGCCGTATTTGATCGGGACTATCCGGGACGCACGCGCCTCAAGTATTATTTTGATATATCCGACACCCACGAAAGCCGTTTGTCCCGCCCCGTGCCGCTCTGGCAGGTGCCTGCCGAGCAGGAGCCGGATGTGATCGAAGCGTTGGAAAACCGATTCGGTGCGCTGGACGATAAAGGTACATTGGAGGAAGCCATAGTATCCGCCATGGAAAACGCTGCGGCGGACAATATGACGGACTATCTTGATGATCTGCAGAATTGCCGGGACAACAGCCTGCTGGAAGAACTGGACGAGCTGAATTTGTCGGTTCTCTATCGCCGTCTGCTGGAGAACAGTACGGCGTATATGTTGATGTGCCGCTGCGGGCTGGAACCGGATGAATATTTTGATCCGGAGGATTTCTCTGAGGTGTTCAATTTCAATACCCCGGAAACGCTGAATGCCCTGGGCGTGGCCACACGGGATATTGCCGAAAGCGGTTTGAGCGCCATCGCATTGACCGTCCGAAGCCGTCAAAAGCAAATTCGCACAATTGCGCAGGTACCGGAAAATGAGTATCCTATAGACAAGCAAACAGAAACACCGACCGAAAGGAGCGAAAACCATGGAACTGACATACACGATAAAGGACGGCTACCGGCTGCCGGATCTGCTGCCGCCGCAGGAGCCGGAAACAGCCCTTGGGAAATACGGCCTGTTACGCCGGAGGTATCTGAAGGAGCACCGGAAGGTGCTGTTCACGAACCTGCTGACATCGGGCAGGCTGAACGAGCATCTGGCGGAGATCGACCGGACGGCGCGGCAGCGCGTGGAACAGACGGTGACGGCGATGGCTCAGGCCGAGGGCGTGACGGAGGAGCTGAAAGCCGCCGACCCGATGAAGTGGGTGGGGCTGATGAACAACCTGAGAAACGCCGCCGAGGAGACAGTGCTGGCGGAGCTGATCTACAGCTGAACACCGAACCCGAAGAAGCGGACAGTGCGGAGGAAGCACCCTCTGAGCTGCCCGCTTTTTTGGATGAAAAGAAAATTTTCGCCATCATTGAAAACCGCAATGATGATCTGATCTACAAGAAGGCGCAGATCGAACTGTTTTTCCGGTCACATCCGGACGAGGCCGAGCGTGCCGAATATCTCCGCTCGGCATATCAAGACCGTTTCACCGAGATCCTTGCAGACGGAGCACGGCTGGGGTATCGTCCGCAGAAAAATGGTCTGCTCATGTGGGAGGGTGCATATCTTTCCCGTACCAGCGAAACCGTGTTTTCGTGGGGGCTTGTGGCAGGCTTTACGGCACAGCTCATTGACAAACGGGAATACTATGTCAACACCGAGATCAAACCGTTTGTGCCGATGGAATCACAGCAGCTTACGCTATTTGATATGCCTGCGTTCGACCAACCGGAGGATACACCGGATGCCCCGCTGTTTTCCCATCCGAAGCTGCCGCAGCAGATCATTGACGAAGCCCTGTGTGTAGGAGCGAACGACGAGCACAGTCGGCTCATCATCTGCGCCTACTTTATGAAGGACAAGCCGGACAATGCCGCATTTCTGCAAAGGCATTACGGCGAAAACGGCGCAGGCTTCTATTTTGACGGGGAGAAGATTTCGCTCTGGTATGATGCCGAAGGGATGCGTATTGCCCGCGGCAGCACGGCGCAGCGGAGCAATGCCACACTGATCTCCTGGGAGGAAGCGGCAAAGCGCATCCGGGAACTGTTGGATTTGGGGCGGTATATGCCGCAAGATGAACTGGATGAAGTCGAGCATTACGAGCGGATGCAGCTGGCGGACAGCATCGCCTATACCAGCCGGGACATAACAAAGGAAGCACGGAAGGCAGGCTTTCTGCCGCTGGCCATGCTGGCGCAATCCGTCAAGGGCGGCTATCCGGAAACGCAGAAGCAAATTTATGATCTTCTCTGTGCGCCGGATACGCTGCAAAAGTGCGTGGACGAATGGACGGCGTTCAACGCCGCGCTGGATGCAGGGCAAGACCTTTTGCGTTTTCGCTTTTACCGTCCGAAAGAGATACTGGAGCGGCTCCGTGATCTACAACGGGAGCCGCTTCATTTTACCGTTGCCGACGGGTTTGCTCCCGACCGGCAATTTTTTATTTCCGCCGATGAGATCGACAAGGTGCTGCGTGGATGGGACGGCAGCACCGACTATCGCCTTGGCGTGTACGCTTTTTACGCCACGCACAAGGATAAGACCGAGCGTGAAAAATACCTCAAGGATTATCACGGCGAGTACAGCGGTCATAGCGGCGGGAATGACAATCTCACCCACACCCGTGGCAAGGGCATTGAGTTCAGCCACGGCAGTATCACGGCCCCCTATGCCAAGGTCACGCTGAAATGGCCGGAGGCGGCCAAACGCATCGGGGAGCTGATCTCCCAGAACAAATTTCTCTCAGATGCCGACTGGGCGGCCATGCCGGAGTATGAGCGGAAACAGCTGGCCCGGAAGATCGTCAACTTTTTCATGGATACACCGGACGATGTGGTGCGGCCTTTTTCGCAAAACGCCATTGCGGACTATTGGGAGTGCGTAAAGGCTGTGACCGTTCAGCTCTCCGACGCCGACCGCGTGCAGGAAATTTATCAGAATATGCTCCCTGCCTGGGAAGCCACGAAAGAGGAGGATCGGCACTATACCCTGCGAAAGCAGGGCATGGAAGCCATGCGTGCTTATCTGGACGGCACCTATTCCGTGTTTGGCCTTGGGAAAACCCTGCAAACGCCAACGACCGAGGCCGTTTCCGAACGGCCGGCAGCAGAACCGGAGGTATCGGAGCCGGAACCGCCCATAGCGGAAGCGGAAACCTCAGAGATAGAACCGGCATTACCTGCCGAAGAAAAAGCTGTGCTCACAGCGCCGCAGCCCAAACGGGAGCGTATGCGGTTTGCACCGCTCTATCCGGAAATACCGGCCGGGCAGCGACACGACTTTCACATCATGGATCGGGAGCTGGGCGTGGGCAGCAAGGCAGAAAAGTATGCGGCCAATGCGGCCGCCATCCGTACCCTGCAAAGGGTCGAGCAAGAAAACCGTCTGGCAACGCCGGAGGAACAGGAAACCCTTTCCCGCTATGTGGGCTGGGGCGGCCTTGCCGACTGCTTCGATGAAAAGCACAGCCGGTACGCCGAGCTGAAAGCGCTGCTCACCGAGGAGGAATATGCCGCCGCCCGTGCCAGCAGCCTGACCGCTTTTTATACCCCGCCCGTTCTCATCGACGCCATCTATCAGGCGCTGGCACAGATGGGCTTGGAAAGCGGCAACCTGTTGGAGCCTGCCTGCGGCATTGGCAACTTTATGGGAATGCTGCCGGACAGCATGAGGGATTGCAAGGTCTACGGCGTGGAACTCGACAGTATTTCCGGCCGCATCGCCCGACAGCTTTATCAGAACAGCCGGATCGCTGTCACCGGCTATGAAAAGGCGGAGATACCGGACAGCTTTTTTGACGCAGCAGTGGGCAATGTGCCGTTTGGAAATATCAAGGTCGTTGACCGGCGCTACGACAAGCATCACTGGCTCATTCACGACTATTTTCTCGGAAAGACGCTGGACAAGATACGTCCGGGCGGCGTGATCGCCTTCATCACCTCAAAGGGCACGATGGACAAGGAAAGCCCTGCCGTGCGGAAATATCTGGCCCAGCGGGCCGACCTCATCGGGGCGATCCGCCTGCCCAATACGGCCTTCAAGGCCAGCGCCGGAACAGATGTGACCAGCGACATTCTCTTCCTCCAGAAGCGTGACCGCATTGTGGACATCGAACCGGATTGGGTGCATCTGGACACGGATGAAAACGGCATCCGCATGAACAGCTATTTCGTCCGGCATCCGGAAATGGTGCTGGGCGAGATGGCCATGGAGAGCACTCAATACGGCATGGACAGCGTGTGCAAGCCCTATGAAAATGCCGATCTTGCCGATCTTCTGAGCGAAGCGGTATCGGGGCTTCATGCACAGATCCCCACCTATGAGCAGGACGGGCCGGAGGAGGAAGATTTATCCATTCCCGCCGACCCGAATGTGCGTAATTACAGCTTTACCAGCGTAGACGGCAAGCTGTATTTCCGCATTGACAGCCGCATGGAGCCGGTCGAACTGCCGCTGACCACCGAGAACCGAGTGCGCGGCATGATCGCCCTGCGGGACTGCACCCGTCAGCTCATCGAGTACCAGGCGGAGAACCATCCCGATGAGATCATCCGGCGCGAGCAGGAGAAGCTGAACGGGCTGTACGATGCCTATGTCAAAAAATACGGGCGGCTTTACACCCGCGGCAACAACCTTGCCTTTTCGGATGACAGCAGCTATCCGCTGCTGTGCTCGTTGGAGGTGCTGGACAACGAAGGCAATTTCGCCCGCAAGGCGGATATGTTCACCAAGCGCACCATTCGCCCGCATGAGCCGGTCACGCAGGTGGATACGGCATCGGAGGCGCTGGCGGTATCTCTCTCCGAAAAAGCGCAGGTGGATCTCGGCTTTATGTCGGAGCTGTCCGGTAAAAGTGAGGACGAGCTGGTGCAGGAGCTTTCCGGGGTCATTTACCGGAATGTCCGTTGCGGTCTTACGCCGGAGGAGATCAGTCCGGTGCAGCTTGATCTGGCGGCATATCCCTATGTCACCGCCGAAGAATTTCTGTCCGGCAATGTGCGGAAAAAGCTGCGTATGCTGCAGGCGCTGCAAGCAGCGCTACCGGCTGAAAAGAAGCAGGAGCTTGCCGGGTATCTCTCCGCCATGGAAGCTGTGCAGCCGACAGAGCTGACCGCTGCGGAGATCGGTGTGCGGATCGGTGCATCATGGGTGCCTACCGATGTCTATCAGCAGTTTATGTTCGAGCTGTTCGGTACCAGCGTATACGCCAGGCAGAGAATGCGGGTCGTTCGCTCCGAATACAGCGGAGAATGGAACATCAGCAACAAAAGCATGGACGGCGGCAACATCAAAGCCGTCACCACCTACGGCACCAAGCGTATCACGGCATACCACATCCTGGAGCAGACACTGAATCAGCGGGTAGTCAAGGTGTTCGATACCGTTGTGGAGGACGGCAAGGAGCGGCCGGTGCTGAATGTGAAGGAAACTGCCATCGCCCAGGATCGGCAGGAGCTGATCAAGTCCAAATTTGCCGATTGGCTGTGGCAGGACATTGACCGGCGCGAACGGCTGTGCCGCATCTATAACGACACCTTCAATTCCATCCGACCGCGGGAGTACGATGGCAGCCACATCCGCTTTGTGGGGATGAACCCGGAGATCAGCCTGCGAAAGCATCAGGTGAACGCCATCGCCCATGTATTGTACGGCGGCAATGCGCTGTTGGCACACGAAGTGGGTGCAGGGAAAACCTTTGAAATTGTTGCCGCCGCTATGGAAATGAAGCGTCTGGGGCTATGCACCAAGTCGCTGATCGTGGTGCCCAACCACATCACGGAACAGTGGGCGGCAGAATGGCTTCAGCTCTACCCAGCCGCTAACATTTTGGTAGCTACCGAACGCGATTTTGAAAAGCGCAACCGCCGCAGGCTGTGTGCCCGTATTGCCACCGGAGATTATGATGCAATCATCATCGGCCACAGTCAGCTCATGAAGATCCCCCTGTCCCGTGAACGGCAACAGGCCATTTTGCAGCGGCAGATCGACGAGGTGCTGCTGGCCATCAGCGACGCTAAGCGGCAGAAAGCAGAAAACTTCACCATCAAGCAGATGGAGCGAACCCGTAAGTCATTGGAGGCGCGGCTGGAGAAGCTCAACGATCAGAGCACCAAGGACGACACCGTGACCTTTGAGGAGCTGGGCATCGACCGGCTGTTCATTGATGAGAGCCACAGTTTCAAAAATCTCTTTTTGATGACGAAAATGCGCAATGTCGGCGGTATCGCGCAGACGGAAGCGCAGAAGTCCTCGGATCTCTTTGCCAAGTGTCAGTATCTGGACGAGCTGACCGACAGCCACGGTGTTATCTTCGCCACCGGCACCCCGATCTCCAACAGTATGGTGGAATTGTATACGGTGCAGAGGTACTTGCAATATCAAACCTTGCAGGAGATGGGTCTTATCCACTTCGACGATTGGGCCAGCGACTACGGTGAAACCGTTACCGCCATCGAGCTTTCCCCGGAGGGCAGCGGCTATCGCCCGAAAACCCGTTTTGCAAAATTCTTCAATCTGCCGGAGTTGATGGCGACCTTCAAAATGGTGGCGGATGTGCAAACGGCGGATATGCTGAAGCTGCCCGTCCCAAAGGCCAACTTCCACACCGAGGTCATCCACCCCAGCGAGCTGCAAAAGAAAGCTGTTGCAGGACTGGCGGAGCGTGCCGAGCGCGTCCGCGCCCGTGTGGTCGATCCCAGCACCGACAATATGCTGCGCATCACCAACGACGGACGCAAGCTGGCGTTGGATATGCGGCTGCTAAGCTCTCTGGCACCGGACGATGAAAACAGCAAGGTTTCCGTATGCGCCCGGAATGTCTATCGGATATGGGCAGAGAGTACCGCACAGCGCAGCACGCAGCTGATTTTCTGCGACCTGTCTACTCCCAAGGCGGACGGCAGCTTCAATGTGTATGACGATCTGCGGCGGAAGCTGCTTGAGATAGGCATTCCGGAAAACGAGATCGCTTATATCCACACCGCCAACACCGAGCAAAAGAAAAAGGAGCTGTTTGCCAAGGTGCGCGGCGGCGAGGTGCGTATCCTCATGGGCAGCACCGCAAAAATGGGAGCCGGAACCAATGTGCAGGACAGGCTCATCGCCTTGCATGATCTCGATTGCCCATGGCGGCCCAGCGACTTGCAGCAGCGCCTTGGGCGCATCGTGCGGCAGGGCAACCAAAATCCGGAGGTGGAGATCTTCCGCTATGTTACCGAGGGCACATTCGATGCCTACCTCTATCAGCTGGTGGAATCCAAGCAGCGGTTTATTGCCCAGATCATGACCTCCAAAGCACCGGCCCGTGCGGCGGAGGATGTGGACGAGACGGCACTGTCCTATGCCGAGATCAAGGCACTGGCCACAGGAAACCCGCAGATCATCGAAAAATGCAATTTAGATATGGAGGTCAGCAAGCTGAATATGCTCCGTGCCAGCCATCTGAGCCAGCGGTATGCGCTGGAGGAGCTGGTGTTGCGGAAGTATCCGGCAGAGATCAAGGAACTAAGCGAACGCATCGCCGGATATGAGCAGGACAGCGCACGGCTGGCCGAGCATCCGAAGCCCGCTGAGGGCATTGCACCGATGGTATTAAACGATGTCACCTACGCCGAGCGTGAGAACGCCGGTAAGGCGATCATTGAAGCCTGCACGCACATGAATGGCGCGGAGACCGTTTCTATCGGCAGCTACCGCGGATTTTCCATGCTGCTTTCCTACGACGGTGCTGCCAACGAGTTTCGCATGGTACTCAAAGGCAAGCTGTCCCATACGGCTGTACTGGGAGCGGATGCAGGCGGCAATGTCACCCGTATCGACAACGCACTGGAAAAGATCACGGAGCACTTGGCCAACGCCCGGTCGCAGCTTGCCCATACCACCGAGCAGCTTGAAAATGCCCGCACAGAGATGACCGCACCCTTTCCGAAGGAGGCAGAACTGGCCGAAAAGACGCGGCGGCTGAACGAGCTGAATGTGCTGCTGAATCTTAACGAGCAGGATCGCCCCGTCATGGCGGATGAGCCGGACGAAGGCGACCGGATCCGACCAAAAAACGCAGAACGGGAGCGATAATTTGCACCTTTGCGCAACCTCAAAAAGCAAGCCTGCGGAGCGAGTTCCGCAGGCTTTGCTCTTGCTTCGATTTGTTTTGAGGGGATCACTTCAGGCAGTGACGGAGACCGCTGAGAACACGTACCCGCCCCGGACCGTGCGGATATAGGTCTGGCTGCCGCCCATCTTCCGACGGAGATTGGAGACGGTATTCGCCACGACCTTCAGGGTGTCCGCGCTGTCCCGGCCCCACACGGCGGAAAACAGGTCCTCCTTGGAAAGCGTGACTCCCGGATTGCTGGCGAGAAGCAGCAGCATATTGAACTCGATCCGGGTCAGCGCCAGCGCGGTTCCGTTTTGAAACGCCTGCTGGGATCGTCCGTCAATGGTTAGTTCCGGGAAGGTAAGCGTGTGCCGGGAACTGAGGGAGACCCGCTCTGCGGCGATGTCCTCCCGCCGCAGAAGGGCCAGGATCTTTTCCTCCAGATCCCTCTCTGCCCCATTTGCTTGAATGATGATCATAGTGTGTCTGTGTGTTACTCCGCGTCCAGCTCGTGGAGCAGGTTGACCATCTCGATAGCGCTGACCGCGCAGTCGTAGCCCTTGTTGCCCGCCTTGGTGCCGGCCCGCTCGATGGCCTGCTCAATATTCTCCGTGGTCAATACGCCAAAGAGAACGGGTACGCCGCTTTCCAGAGACACGGCGGCGATCCCCTTGGAGACCTCGTTGCAGACGTAGTCATAATGGCTGGTGGAACCGCGGATCACCGCGCCGAGGCAGATGACGGCGTCATACCTGCCGCTCTTTGCCATCTTGGACGCCACCAGCGGGATCTCAAAGGCTCCGGGAACCCACGCCACATGAACGTCATCCTCCCGAACCTCGTGGCGCAGCAGGCCGTCCAGCGCACCGCTGAGGAGCTTGGAGGTGATGAATTCATTGAACCGGGCGGCTACGATGCCCACCTTGATGCTTTTGGAGACCAGCTTTCCCTCGAAGGTTTTCATAACTAAGTACCTCTTTCTTTGTTAATATTCCAAAATGTGTCCCATTCGTGCCTGCTTGGTTTTCAGGTAGAACAAATCATGTGCCGTTGCCGCCATCTGGATCGGAACCCGTTCGGAGATTTCCAGGCCGAACTCGGAGAGCTGATACACCTTGTCCGGGTTGTTGGTCAGCAGGCGCAGGCTCTTGACGCCAAGCTCCCGCAGGATCTGCGCGCCGAGGAAATACTCCCGCTCGTCTCCGTGGAAGCCCAGAGCCAGATTGGCCTCCAGCGTGTCCATGCCCTGCTCCTGCAATTCGTAGGCCCGCAGCTTGTTGATGAGGCCGATGCCCCGGCCCTCCTGCCGCATATAGAGCAGGATGCCCCGGCCCTCGTTTTCAATCTGGGTCATGGCGGCGGCCAGCTGCTGTCCGCAGTCACAGCGGAGAGAGCCGAAGGTGTCTCCGGTCAGACATTCGGAGTGGACGCGGCAGAGGATGTCCTTCCCGTCACCGATGTCGCCCTTCACCAGCGCGACATGGTGCTCACCATTCAGACGGCTCACAAAGCCGTAGGCTTTGAAATCGCCGTATTTCGTGGGCATATTCACCGCCGTGACCTGATCCACCAGCTTTTCGTGGCACTTGCGGTACGCCTGCAAGTCCCGGATGGTGATGAACTTGATACCGAACCGCTCCGCCAGCGTCATCAGCTCAGCAGTGCGCATCATGGTGCCGTCCTCCCGCATGATCTCGCAGCACAGGCCACATTCCTTCAGTCCCGCCAGACGGCACAGGTCAACGGTGGCCTCCGTATGGCCCTCCCGCTCCAGCACGCCGTTTTTCTTCGACAGAAGCGGGAACATATGGCCCGGTCGGCGGAAATCCTCCGCCCTCGCGCCCTCCTCCACGCAGGCCATCGCCGTCACGGAGCGCTCGGCGGCGGAGATGCCCGTGGAGGTGGATATGTGGTCGATGGACACCGTGAAGGCCGTTTCGTGGTTGTCGGTGTTGTTCTGCACCATCTGGGGGAATTGCAGCTTGCGGACAAAGGCCTCCGACATGGG
>OGXH01001263.1_pt1 | contig 18651 bp, 21 predicted proteins | sample 1576241 | NCBI WGS metagenome assembly OGXH01 (sample SAMEA3541529, study PRJEB24748) | human gut metagenome | biome: human gut; feature: human-associated habitat; material: faeces | place: China | collected 2012
GTGGAGAATTGTCATGTTGCTATTATCTGTAGAGAGGATTTTGAAAGAGTGGCTGCCATGAGAAAAGGAAATAAATGTGCCGGAGCTGAGCGAAAACATGAAACACACTGTCTGACAGGTAAAATGATATGCGGAAAGTGCGGGCACCGTTTGTCACATTCCTATTCCGGACGCCCGAAGTATTAGTGTGCCAAGCATTACCTTGATAAAGCAGATGGCAAGTGCAATATAAGCGTCCTCGATTCGACTATGAAAGAGGTGGTGATGAAGTCACTGCAGTTGTTCATTGATATGTGGGTGGATTCCAGAAAGATTGTGGATATGCAACGTGAGAAGCAGGCACAGCGTTTAAAATTGGCAGAAAAGTATCTGCTTGATATGGAGAACAGCTACGAGCGTATCAATAAGGATTTACGTGATGCATATGAAAGCTACAAGCTTGGTATGACCGACAGAGAAACCTATTTGGAGTAGAGAAAGACCTACGAGCAGTTGCTTGTGCGCATGCAGGAAAATATTGAAAAGCAGAAAGCTGCAATCAGCAAAATGGCAGCTATGGAACTGCCGGAAGTAGCCGGTTTTGAAATGCTGGAAGGACAGATGAAACTGCAGAAACTGAACAAGGAAATCGTGGATGCTTTCGTGGCGAAGATTATCGTGTACGATAGGGAGAGGATTGAGATAAAGTGGAAGTTCAGGGATGAGTTTCGTGAGGCGGAAAAGGGCGAAAGTTGTAGTAATTGATATGGAGATTGATGGAAGGGGGTGGTATAATAATTATGTATGGCAAGCAAAAAACATAGATTAATTTTATTTTTTGAAGACTATAAATTAGTATTATGGGGGTACATGTGACAATGCATTACTTTATTGGATTTGTTATTTGTTGGATTGTATTTGGAGTAATATGGGTGGGCATTTATTTTTTTGAGCGACAGACAATGAAATTAGTTGACATGTCTAGAAAACATGCTCAAATGATTATGTATATACTTTGTATGTTGAGCGGATATTTGGTAGCGTTTATATTGTCGCCGTTGTGGGAGTTGTGTCCTGAAAAGGTGGCGGCATTTTCTTCGTTGGTAAGTGCGATTATATTGATAACTGTATGGAAAATTTCTGATAAGATATTTAGACATATTTGGAGAATAAAAAACAAAGATACAGGTATTGTTGAATACAACATAGAATTGTCTGATGGAGAAAGAAATTGGTGCAATACAATAAGTATATTAGGAATGGTAGCACTGGGGATAATACTTAAGATTGAAAACAATGTATGGGATTATTTGGAATTGACAAGTATGGCTCTTTCTATTTGGTTGGGTTCTTATATTTCGATTCAAAAAATACAACAAAAGGATACGGTAAAAAAAGTATGGGATAATTGGAAAGATGAGTTTCGTGTAAATAGTATGGCTATTCCTGTCTTTGGAACCATTTTTATGATTGTGCTTGTCTGTTTTATAGCATTAAGTGCTTTGGAAGAAGTCAGAGTGATATTTGATGAAATAGCACTAGGATTTGCTGGTGGAAGCATATTGTTTTTAGTGGTGATTATGTTTAAAAGAAAATTAATGAGAATACGAAAGGAGCCCGATAAAGATGTACTTAAAAGAAATAGAATATTGTAATGTAGGTCCGTTGGAAAGTGTGAAAATTATTCCAGCTATAATTGAAAATAATCCTAAACCGTTGATACTTGTTGGAGAGAATGGTAGTGGAAAGTCAACGTTTTTGTCAAATATTATTGATTCGTTTTATGAAATTGCAGGTATTGCATTTTCTAATGTAAGGCAAGCGAATGAGGATACTACTAATGGATACCAATATTTCAAGGCACTTTCAACGTATCAGATTACTGTAGGGAAAAAATATTTATATTCACATATTGTTTATCAGCATCAAAATAAAGAAATAGAATATATATTCAAATCAGGTGAGTTAAAAGTTAGTGATTTTAATACATATTGTCACGTGCGAAATGCAAGTGACAGGGCTGAATTGTGGAAAATACCATCTGAATCTGTGTCACGTCATTGGTGGAACGTGTAATCAGACTCGCCGTTGAAAAATGTCCAATTTCTTCCATTGAAAAGGACTGCACCTTATGAAAAACCTGTGTGGATGGGAAATAAATATTATGAAATCTCTCAGCAAGAACATATATCTATAAATGAACTGTGGAATGGTCTATTAAGAAATTCGATTTCAGCTATGGCAACAACTGATGCAAATTTACAGTGGCTTTTAGATGTTATTGTTGATTCTAGACCAGATGTTGTAATAAATGGTTCGAATATTTCATTAGATGGGAATATAGAAGATTTAGATTTACTTTCTCAAGCCAGACAAAATATCGAAAAAATTATGAGTAGTATTATAGGATGTGAGATTAAGTTTGAGTTAAACTATAGAAATAGGGGAGCGGACCGCTTTATGATTGTTAAAAAGGATGATGGCAAGGTGATTGTACCAACGCTGAATTCATTATCCACAGGACAATTAGCCTTGTTCAATTTATTCGCAACAATAGTTAGATATGCAGATACAAATGATATAAATAAGAGTATTCGTTTAGAAGAAATAACAGGTATAGTATTGATAGATGAAATCGAATTACATTTACATTCGATTATGCAAAAGGAAATCTTGCCTAAGTTATTAAAATTGTTTCCCAAAATTCAATTTATAATAACTACACATGCACCATTATTTGTGCTGGGGATGGAACAGGAATTTGGAAAAGATGCATATGATATGTATGAACTTCCAAACGCTGATAAGATATCTGTAGATAGATTTTCGGAATTTAATAGAGCATATTCATATTATGCTGATACAGCTAGATACGAAGCTGAAATGAGAAGTGCTATTGATGAGAATAAGAGGACAATTATAATTACAGAAGGTGCAACAGATTGGAAGCATATAAAAGCAGCATATAATAAGTTGAAAAATGTTTCTGAATATAAGGAAATTTTTGAAAACTTAGAATTTGATATTTTGGAATATGAACCTGCAAACAGCAAGACTGAAGCTAAATATAAGTTTGAAATGGGATGGTCTGCATTGATTAGTATGTGTTCAAGTTACGCCAAAATGCCAAACTCAAGAAAACTAATATTCATTGCAGATAGGGATGTGCCTAATGCAAATAAAGAATTATCCGAGCCAGGAAAGAATTTTAAAAAGTGGGGAAATAATGTATATTCGTTTATATTGCCACTGCCTGAAAATCGGAAAGACACTCCTGGAATTTGCATAGAGCACTTATATACGGATGAGGAAATAAAAACAGAATATATAGAAAATGAAATTCCTAGGAGGTTGTTTATAGGAAATGAGTTTGATGAAAGAGGAATTTCTTTTGAATTAGATAGATATTGCATAAAAAAAGATTTATGCGGTCCTAATAAAATATCTATTATTGAAGGTTCGTCAAAAGAAAGAGTTACTGGATTACAAGATAATACAGATATAAATTATGGACTTTCGAAAATGAAATTTGCGGAAAATGTTTTGGGTGAGGTTGAAGAATTTTCTGGATTTGATTTTAGAGAATTTGTACCCATATTTAAGACAATAAAGGAAATATGTGATGATGTGGAGTAAAATCCAATGTTGCGGTGTAACCCAGGTGATTGTAAAGCGGGAGTCGTAACCCGCCACCGCATTTAGGGTATAGATGAATTTAGGCAAGACGGTAATTTTTCTGAAAGGATGTTGATATGAATAAGAAAGAGGCAAGAGAAGCATATGATAGAATTGTGGAGAACAATATAAGCAATAGACTAAAAGATTACCAAGATCCGGATATTCCATATGAAGATGCTATAATAATAAAAAAATCTGAATGGAATAATGCCGGAGAAATGCGGATTAGAATGTCATCGGACGGCTTGTGCAGTGTTAAAAAAATGCAGTCAATATGTATGGAAGATGCAGATTTACTTCTTGAGAAATATGTTTTGCTAAGAAAAGGGATGTTTGATTGCTTAAAGTGGCCGTCTTATGCGTTACCAACCCTTGTCGCTCAGTCCGGTGTTGAATGTGTACATGCCGCGCAGGGTGTAGCTCCGGTTGGCTCCGCTGAGTGTTATTCTGTGTCCTGTGGGCATGTTTGCCGGTCTGAAGTTGTAGTTGTTGGCTCCTCCCATGCCCGGTATGGAGAATGTGTTATACTCGAACGGGAGTGACGACTCCATGTTGCGTGTCTGCTGGTTGAGTCCTCCCACGAGCGAGTAGCGGAACTGTCCGCTCTCCATGTCGTTCATCGGTACACCGTTGATATAGACATCATTGAACTTCTGGTCGAACGCGCGGTAGCGGAAGCGTACCGGAGAGAAAAGATATCCCACCTCGCTTGCGAAGATGTTGGAGTTCGAGTTGACGATTGTCACGTTCTGCGACATGTCGTCGTCTTCGCCCAACTGCGCTTCTGTGAATGTGAATGCCGTTTCGCTTAGCGCCGCGGACTTCAGCCCTATGGAGTCTTGCTGCGCGTTCGCAACGGACGAACAGCAAAGGGCTATCACTGCTAATTTGAGCTTCTTTTGCATGTGTATAGAAATTATGTAGTTTGTCTTGCAAAGTAAGAAAATTATTTTTAATGGCGAAAGACTTTTTTATTAAATTTTTATGATTTGAGGGTTTTAACACAGCAGGTGTCCTATTATTGGTGTATATTGTGATGTTTTTACCCCAAGACATTCATTGCCTCAAGCCCGGAGAGCGGTTGTGGCTTTTATATTGTAAAGTCTCAGGGGCGTATTGCGTTGTTTGCCGCGCCGGTTCCGTATATGCTCCGGGTTACATTCCCGTCTTCTTGTCCAATCCTTACAAGCCGTCATGCCGCCATACATATATATATTTATGTGTCTGCCTTTCTCCTGTCATTCCTTCTCATTGCCGCCGCCACACCGCCATCCGCTTTTTACCTGTTTAGTACGCCACATCTTCGATTAGGCAGAATACAATCCGGCTGACAACAGCATGAAATAAGAATGGAAGTCCGACGACCTGTCCGGGTTTAACAATGTTAATCTCCCGTCCTTCGTTTTTTAACATTCCGTTCCGCCGCATTTTGTGTCTTCGCGACCTGTTTTCACTGTCCTGTGAGCCGATTCCTGCCTGTTCTCACTGTCCGGAAACCGTTCTTGCTGTCCGGAAAAGCCTCTTCCGCGTTTCCGTAAAGCCTCTGTCATGCCCTCGGAGAGGCTTTACGGTGTGCCCGAAAAGGCTCTTCCGCAATGCAGGAAAGGCTCTTTGGGGGAGGTGGAAAGGTGAGAGGGTGGGAAGGTGGGGGTGTATCTGGCTGTGTGTCAGAGGGTTGTCGTGTTGTGCTGTTTTCGGTGTTTTTCCGCGTTTCCGTGCGTCTCTTTATGCGAAAAGCGTTTTTACGTGTGCCTGAATGTTAAATTGCGGGGTGCCTGCAATGCCTGTGCGTGATTATAGTCAATCTGTGCTGTGCCGCGTCATAGTGTCTGTCGGCTGCTCCGCGAGCGTCGTCTGTCTGCGCGCAGATGAAAAAATCGTATGCCATTGCGATTAAAATTTCATGAAAAATACATTTTATTCAAATTTATTACCGATATTTGCAGAAATTCACTGCTGCCTGCGCGGTATGCCGCCAAGCCTGTTCGGGTTTGTGTGAAAATGAAAGATATAATGTAAAAAAGCGAAATATATATTGTATATAAAGATATGAGAAAATTCTGTTATTTGATTTTGGTGTTGCTGCTGCTCTCGGTCAGTACCGGGATAACGGCGCAGAAGAAATACTCGGCTTACGCCGTGGGGTTCTACAATCAGGAAAACCTGTTCGACACATGTCATGATGTGGGGAAGAACGACCACGAGTTCCTGCCTACGGGATCGTATCACTGGAACGGTCTGAAATACTCCCACAAGCTGCGCAACATGGCACGTGTGCTTGCCGACATGGGCACCGACGTGCTGCCAGGGGTGGGATGCGCCGCCATCGGAGTGAGCGAGGTGGAGAACGCCAAGGTGCTCACCGACCTCGTGTCGCAGAAACCTCTCGCCGAGAGAGGATTCCGTTTCGCTCATGTCGAGGGTCCCGACAAGCGCGGAATAGACTGTGCGCTGCTCTACAATCCGGCTCTCTTCACTGTGCGCGACGTAAAGCTGGTGCCATATGTTCCTGAAGGCTCTATGCCGGAAGACTACATCACGCGCGGTTTCCTCACCGTCAGCGGCACCCTTGCGGGCGAGCATGTCGCCATCGTCGTGTGCCACTGGCCCAGCCGTTTCGCCGGTTCTTACTACCGCGAGGTGGCAGGACGCCAGGTGAGGGCTCTCAAGGACTCTCTCCTCAGGGACGATCCCGAGTGCAAGGTGATGGTGATGGGCGACATGAACGACGACCCCATGAACAAGAGCATGAGCGAGATGCTCTCGGCAAAGGCTGATCCAGACAAGACAGGAGAGGGCGACATGTACAACCCTTGGTATAACATACTGAAGAAAGAGGGGCGCGGCACGCTCATGTACAGCGGTTCGTGGAATCTCCCCTCCATTTTTGAATTATAGTTTTTCAATTACGATTTCCGTAGGTCTTGTCCATGTAACCCTGATCTTAGTTACAGTTCTTTTCGCCTGAGGCGGTACAGCGCTGCCGGGACAGAAAACTGGCGGATTCGGCAAAGGCGCCGTCCATTCTCTGAGCGCCCGGAACGTCCTGTATGGTTCTTCTCTGCTTTTTACACAGATTTTACAAAGATAATTTCTTTTTCGACAAGTTTCAGCCTTGCAGTTCTCCAAAGAATGTGGTAAAATTATAGGGTAGAACAAAAAAACAGGAGGTAACAAAATGGACAACAAAAAAATAAAAGTCCTGATCGGAGACGACAGCGCCGAGTATGGCATAACCTGTGCCAACGAACTGCGTGCGCTGGGTCTTTACGTCGTGACGAGACGCAAAGACGGCAAGGTCATTCTGGATGCGATCCGGAACGACACGCCGGACGTTGTGGTAATGGACGCAGTGCTGCCTGGCATGGATGCCATAGAGATCCTCGAGAAATCTCAGACATTCGCTCATGCGCCGGCTTTCATTATCACGTCATCTTATGAGAACACATTTATTGAGCGCCAGGTCATGGAAAAGGGTGCGGCGTATTTCATGCTGAAGCCGTTTCACATTTCGGCGCTGGGAAACCGCATCACAGAACTGGCATCCAACGGCATTCCCGACAAAGCGGCATCTGCGCACCGGACACTGGAGATGGTGGTGACGGAGATGATCCACCAGCTGGGCGTGCCGGCACATATCAAGGGCTATCACTATCTGCGTGCAGCCATTCTGGCATCCATCGAGAACCAGGCACTGCTGGAGAGCGTCACCAAGATGCTCTATCCCACGGTGGCACAGCAGTTCGACACCACCTCTTCCCGTGTGGAGCGTGCCATCCGCCACGCCATTGAGATCGCATGGGACAGAGGCGACCTGGACACCATCAATTCCTTTTTCGGCTACACGGTGAATAACTGCAAGGGAAAGCCCACCAACTCGGAATTCATTGCGCTGCTCACGGACAAGCTGCGGCTGCAGTACGGAAAGAGCGGTATGCGGCATCACGCCTGAAAATCGCTGCGCTTTGTGAAAAAATTTATTTTCTCTGCGTAAAATCTTCTTACAGTAGCGCTCTGTTTTGTGGTACAATAAAAACAGCTATCTGCTCTCTGCACTGCCTGTCCGCCGGGAGACATAGTATTATCTTATGCGAAAGGAATTGATTTTATGACAGACGGAGAAATGTTTTTTAAGAAAATGGAGCTAAGCGATCTACAGTGCAATCCTTTTGACATGATCGGAAAATCATGGTACTTACTGACATCCGGCACACCGGAGGACTACAACACCATGACGGCATCCTGGGGTGCGATGGGTGAGATCTGGGGCGCACCGTCCTTCCACTGTGTGGTACGCACCAATCGGTATACCCTGCAATATCTGGATCGGAACGAGCTGTTTTCAGCGTGCTTTTTCGATCCGGGCTATAAACCGGCACTGCAATTCTGCGGCACACATTCCGGCCGGGACTGCGATAAGGCGAAACAAACCGGATTGCGGCCCGTTCTCCTGGACGGAACCACTGCCTTTGCACAGGCACGCCGTGTGCTGATCTGCCGGAAACGCTATACGGCGATGATGCAGCCCGAGGGCTTCATCGAACCGGAGACCTATGAAAGATGGTACGGCACCGACCCGATGCACCGGGAATTTGTGGGTGAAGTACTGGCATATTATGAAAAACTGCACTGAGTATTCCCGAAATCAAAAAGCCTCTGTCCTGTGACAGGGGCTTTTTTGCGTGGAGCAGGCGCTTTGCACTGCATTTTTTTCACGGAAACATAAAAATATACAGGAATAACTGCATATTATGCGTAAAATATTGCAAAAGGAAAAAAAATCCGTATATTTATGCAAAAATGCTTGACATCGCTGAAAAAAGGTGTATAATAAAAGACAAGAGCATTTGCAGCGGATCAAAAAGGGCGGTACAGATGCGATAAATTATGCTGATGGAGGAGTTTGCATCATGGCAAAGGCAAAAAAGGACATTAAGAAAGTCGTTCTGGCATATTCCGGCGGTCTGGATACTTCGATTATCATTCCGTGGCTGAAAGAAAACTACAACAACTGCGAGGTTATCGCAGTTTCCGCAGACGTAGGACAGGGTACGGAACTGGACGGCCTGGAAGAAAAGGCAATCAAGACCGGCGCATCCAAGCTGATCGTACTGGATCTGAAGAAGACCTTCGTAGAGGACTACATCTTCCCGACTGTACAGGCTGGCGCAGTATATGAGAACCGTTACCTGCTGGGTACCTCTTTCGCTCGTCCGATTATCGGTAAGGAGCTGGCAAGAATCGCTCTGGAAGAGGGCGCAGACGCCATCTGCCACGGTGCAACCGGCAAGGGCAACGACCAGGTTCGTTTCGAGCTGGCAATCAAGGCATACGCTCCGGATATGGCAATCATCGCTCCGTGGAGAGAATGGACCATCAAGAGCCGTGACGAAGAGATCGACTATGCAGAGGCACACAACATTCCGCTGAAGATCAACCGTGAAACCAACTACTCCAAGGATAAGAACCTGTGGCATCTGTCCCACGAAGGTCTGGATCTGGAAGATCCGGCAAACGAGCCGCAGTATGAGAAGGAAGGCTTCCTGGAACTGGGCGTTTCTCCGATCCAGGCTCCGGACAAGCCCACTTATGTGACCATTCATTTTGAAAAGGGTATCCCGACCGCTATCGACGGCAAGGAACTGGGCGCAGTAGAGCTGGTAGAAAAGCTGAACGAACTGGGCGGCGCAAACGGCATCGGTCTGGCTGACCTGGTAGAAAACCGTCTGGTCGGCATGAAGTCCAGAGGCGTTTATGAAACTCCGGGCGGCACCATCCTGTACCACGCACACGATGTGCTGGAGACCATTACCCTGGACAAGGAAACTGCAAGAACCAAGCAGTATCTGAGCATCAAGTTCGCTGATATCGTATACAACGGTCAGTGGTATACTCCGCTGCGTGAGGCACTGACTGCTTTCGTAAACGAGACCCAGAAGACCGTTACCGGTGATGTTAAGCTGAAACTGTACAAGGGCAACATCATCAATGCCGGCGTAACTTCTCCGTACACTCTGTATGATGAAGAAGTTGCAACCTTCGATGCAGAAGACGTTTACAACCAGAAGGACGCAGAGGGCTTTATCAACCTGTTCGGTCTGCCGATCCACGTAAAGGCTGTACTGGATCAGAAGCGGAACAACAAGTAAGCCAATCAGCGAAAATAAAAACCGGTGATTTTGCCGGAGGCAAAAGGCGGCGTTCAGTCGCCTTTTGTTGTTGTGAGGGGTGTATGAAAAAGAAAAGCAAAGCAGCGGCAGAGCCGACGCTGGTCTTTTACAAAAAAGTAGAATGGGAACAGATGGCTTTTCGCCGCCGGCGTGAGGAGATCATGGTGGCAGTTTCTGTGCTGCTGCTTTGTGTGCTTACCATTTTTGGCTGGGCTGCTGTCGGCATTGGCGTTATGTGCGGTGCCTTACACGCCCTCTATAAAGAGAAAAAGAAAGCTATACCATGCAGTCTGAGGCTGTCGCCCTCCGGCATTTGTTATTGGGGAGAGCGATTCGAGTCGTTTTCCTGGCAGGAGATACAGCGATTCGAGTCGTTTTCCTGGCAAGAGATACAGCGAATCCAGCTGTACTGCACACATTACGGAAACCGGAATATGATATCTTTGCAGATCTGCGTGAAAAAAGATCATGCAGAAACTGAGCGGCGTGCGCTTTTGTTTGACGATATGGAACCGCTGGAAGAAAAATACAGGCTGGCACAGCAGTGGATCGCACACTATCATCCGCACACGGAATATACAGAATCAGAAAAGGACGGATAAAATTATGGCACTTTGGGCAGGAAGATTTTCCAAAGAGATCGACGCAGGCGTAAATGCGTTCAACTCCTCTATCGCATTTGATGCACGGATGTACCGGCATGACATCCAGGGCAGTATCGCCCATGCCACCATGCTGGGTGACTGCGGCATCATCTCCAAGGAGGACAGCAAGACCATTATCGAGGGGCTGACTGCCATTCTGGCAGATCTGGACAGCGGCAAGCTGGAATTTGACCCCAACGCAGAAGATATTCATATGTTCGTGGAGGCAGAACTGACCAAGCGCTACGGCGATGTGGGCAAGCGTCTGCACACCTCCCGTTCCAGAAACGACCAGGTGGCACTGGATCTCCGGCTGTATCTCCGGGACGAGATCAAGGAAATTCGTGGTCTGGTGGAAAAGCTGTGCGCCGTACTGGTCAAGCTGGCAGAACAGCACACCGAGACCGTACTGCCGGGCTACACCCATTTGCAGCGTGCGCAGCCGGTGACTTTTGCACACCACCTGCTGGCGTATGTGCAGATGCTGCTCCGTGACCTGGGCAGACTGGACGACACCGCAAGGCGCATGAACGAATGCCCTCTGGGCAGCGGCGCTCTGGCAGGTACGACCTATCACATCGACCGGGAAGAGACCGCATCCCTGCTGGGATTCGATGCGCCTATGGCAAACAGCCTGGACGGCGTTTCTGACCGTGACTACTGCATCGAGCTGGCAAACACCCTTTCCATCATCATGATGCACCTGTCCCGGTTCTCTGAGGAGATCATCCTGTGGTGTTCCTGGGAGTTCAAGTTCATTGAACTGGACGATGCCTTTGCAACCGGTTCGTCCATCATGCCCCAGAAGAAGAACCCGGATATTACCGAGCTGATCCGTGGCAAGACCGCCAGAGTGTACGGCGATCTCCAGACCCTGCTGACCATGATGAAGGGTCTGCCGCTGGCATACAACAAGGATATGCAGGAGGACAAGGAGGCGATCTTCGACGCAGTGGACAACGTAAAGCTGTGCCTGGAGACCTTCACCCCCATGCTGGAGACTATGCGTGTGCTGAAAGACAATATGCGTGCCGCTGCGGCAAAGGGCTTTATCAACGCCACCGACTGCGCAGACTATCTGGTCAAGAAGGGTATGCCGTTCCGGGATGCCTATAAGATCTCCGGTACACTGGTGGCAGAGTGCATTTCCAAGGGTCTGACTCTGGAGACACTGCCGCTGGAGGAATACCAGAAGATGACACCGCTGTTCACCGAGGACGTTTATGATGCCATCAGCCTGGAGACCTGCGTGCGTGGCAGAGTTTCTCAGGGCGGTCCGTCCCCGAAGGCTGTGGCAGAACAACTGAAGCTGGTTAAGGCAAAACTGGGGCTGGCATGAAAAAGCGGCAGATGAAGTTTATCCTGGCGCTGTGTTCGGCGGCGGTGGCGGTCTGGATCGGCGGAGAGATCCTGCTGGGTCTGGTGCTGGATCTGGGGCTGACGGTGTCCCGGATCTGGGCGATTGCCGTGATCGTGCTGACCTGTGCCTTTAGTCTGTGGAAGTGTCCACGGGAATAGGAGAAATTATGAGAAAATGGATCGGGATCCTGATGGCGGTCGGGTTCTGCCTTTGCGCTGGCTGCGGCAGGACGGCTTCGCCTGAAGCTTCGGAAACGGTGACATCGTCCGCAGTGACAACGGCAAAGGTACAACTGGATGCGGTGCAGACAACTGCTGCTGTGCAGGAGGACGATGCCGCGGCAGTGACGACCAAGAAGAAGGCTGTGGATGCGCCGAACGGGAAAAAGCTGACGGCGGTGACTCCAAAGCAAACGCTGGATGCTGTGGAAAAGCAGGAGATCACAACTGTGGAAACGCAGAGTACGACTGCCATAGAAATGGTATACTATAGTGCAACTGGCTCTTATTGGCATCTATCGGAGGAATGCGCCGAAGAGGATTATGTCCACGTTGTGTACAATATGCAGGGAGAGACAATGCCTGCACCGAAGCCACGCATAACAAAATCGCCGAAAACAATGATCGTCGGCGGAAAAACGCCCTGCCCGAATTGTGCGGCAGGGGAATGAGGTGGAAAAATGGCTGTAAAAGTATTTATTGACGGACAGGCCGGCACGACTGGTCTGCGTATCCATGAGCGTCTGGCAGACCGGAAGGATCTGACCATGATTACCCTGACCGAGGAAACCCGGAAAGACCCGGAGGCAAGACGTGCCGCCATTCTGGAAAGCGACGTGACATTCCTGTGCCTGCCGGATGATGCCGCAAGAGAGGCTGTGGCGCTGGCAGGGGATGCGGATGTGCGCATCATTGACGCATCTACGGCGCACCGCACCAATCCGGACTGGGCATACGGCTTTCCGGAACTGTCTCCGGAACACCGGGAAAAGATCCGCACCTCCAAGCGTGTGGCAGTGCCGGGCTGTTATGCCAGCGGCTTTGCGTCTCTGGTGTATCCCATGGTACACAGCGGACTGCTGCCTAAGGATTATCCGGTGCAGTGCTTTGCCATGTCCGGCTACAGCGGCGGCGGCAAGAAGATGATCGCCGAGATCGAATCGCCCGACCGTGCGCCGGAGCTGTACAGCCCTCGCTTTTACGGTCTGGCAAACAACCACAAGCACCTGCCGGAGATGCAGAAAATTTCCGGTCTGGAAAAGAAACCCATGTTCACCCCGATCGTGGACGATTACTATAACGGCATGGTGGTATGCGTGCCGATCCAGGCGGCGGTCTCCGGCTTTTCGCTGGAACCGGAACGGGTACAGGAGATGCTGGAACGCCACTATGAGGGCTCCAACTTCGTCCATGTACAGCCGCTGAAAACGCCGGCAGAGATGACAGCCACCAAGCTGAGCTGCAACGACCTGCGTGACACCAACCAGATGGAGATTTTCGTGTTCGGTGACGCAGAGCAGATTCTGCTGTGTTCCCGTCTGGACAATCTGGGTAAGGGCGCATCCGGTGCGGCAGTGCAGTGCATGAACATTATGCTGGGACTGGATGAGACTGTGGGCTTGCTGTAAAAAAATAGCCTCTCCTGAAAGGAGAGGGGGACCAGCGAAGCTGGTGGAGAGGTTTGGGTGAAATTTTTCTTCAAGTTGTGGATTTCACAGAATAATCCCCCTGTCAGCTTACGCTGACATCTCTTACCGAGCCGTCCCCTTTGTCACTTCGTGACATTTCCCCACACTGTGGGGAATCACCCTTTTCAAGGGGGACTTTCTTAAAAACCGATTTATGTGCCTATGGGCGGCATTACAGATAGCTTTTAGAGAAACGGCATAGTAGGGGACGATGCCCACATCGTCCCGCCTGTCGGCTTTGTACGATGCTGTCTTGAAAAAGAGAAATCGAAATCAATCAGAGAGGAGTCATACCTCATGGAAAAAGTAGCAATGGAAGGCTATACCTTCGTGGACGGCGGCGTTTGTGCCGCAAAGGGATTCCGTGCCGGCGGCGTATACTGCGGCATCAAGGACAACCCGGACAAGAAAAATGACCTGATGGTGGTTGCGGCAGATGCCATGTGCAATGCGGCTGCGGTCTACACCCAGAACAAGGTGAAGGGTGCGCCGGTGCTGGTGATGAAAAAGCATCTGAAAGCCACCTGCGGCAAGACCATGGCAGTGGTGGCAAACTCCAAGAACGCCAACACCTGCAACGCAGACGGCGAGGAAAAGGCGGAGGCTATGTGCGCTCTGACTGCCAAAGAACTGGGCGTCAAGCCGGAAGAAATTCTGGTCATGTCTACCGGTGTTATCGGGCAGATCCTGCCCATTGAGCCGATTCAGAACGCCCTGCCGGCGCTGTGCAGAAATCTGAAAGCCAGCGCAGAGGGTGCGCACGAGGCGGCTGTGGCAATTATGACAACAGATACCTTCGCCAAGGAGATCGCTGTGGAATTTTCGCTGGGCGGCGTGACCTGTCACCTGGGCGGCATGGCGAAGGGCAGCGGCATGATCCACCCGAACATGGCGACCACGCTGAACTGCATCACGACCGATGCGGCTGTGCCGGCAGAACTGCTGCAAAAGGCACTGTCTGACGTGGTGAAGGTGACCTATAACTGTCTGTCTGTCGACGGCGACCAGTCCACCAACGACACCTGTCTGCTCATGGCATCCGGTGCGGCAGGCAATCCGGAAGTTGCGGCGGATTCTGCGGAATATACCGTGTTCCGGAACGCCCTGTACTGCGTCATGATGAATCTGACCCGGATGCTGGCGTATGACGGCGAGGGTGCGACCAAGCTGCTGGAGTGCAAGGTCTCCGGGGCAAAGGATCTGGACACTGCCATTGTCGTGGCAAAGAGCGTGGTATGCTCGCCTCTGCTGAAGTGCGCTATGTTCGGCGCAGACGCCAACTGGGGACGTGTGCTGTGTGCCGTGGGCTATGCTCCGGCAGAGTTCGACATCAACCAGGTGGCAGTGACACTGGCATCCCGTGCCGGCTCTGTGGATGTGTGCAGAAACGGCGCAGGCATCGAGTTCTCCGAGGACATCGCCAAGAAGGTGCTGCTGGAGGACGAGATCGAGATTCTGGTGTCCATCGGCGACGGTCCGGCGGCGGCAACGGCGTGGGGCTGCGATCTGACCTATGACTATGTAAAAATCAACGGTGACTACCGTTCGTAAGAGAGGCTTTCGAAAATGGGAGAGATATTGAACAGTGTGCGGGCGCAGGTGCTGGTGGATGCCCTGCCCTACATTCAGAAATACAACAACAAAATTCTGGTGGTCAAGTACGGCGGCAACGCCATGACCAACAACGAGCTGAAACAGGCAGTCATGGACGATATCGTGCTGCTGTCTCTGGTCGGCGTCAAGGTAGTCCTGGTACACGGCGGCGGTCCGGAGATCAGCGATATGCTCAAGCGGCTGAACATCGAGTCCAAGTTTATCGGCGGTCTGCGGTATACCGATGAGGCGGCTGTGGACGTGGTAAAGATGGTGCTGTCCGGCAAGGTGAACAAGGAGCTGGTCAGCCTGCTGACACGGACACGGGGCAAGGCACTGGGTATGTGCGGCATCGACGGGCATATGCTGACCGCAGAGCGCAAGCTGGGTCCCAACGGCGAAGATCTGGGCTTTGTGGGCGATATCGTAAAGGTCAACGAGCAGCCCATCCTGGATGCGCTGAACAACGGCTATATTCCGGTAATTGCTACGGTGGCGACTGACGATTTCGGACAGGCTTACAACGTCAATGCGGATACGGCGGCGGCACGGATCGCTGCACAGCTCCGGGCGGAAAATCTGATCCTGATGACCGACATCGCCGGACTGCTCCGGGACAAGGACGATCCGTCTACCCTCATTCCGTTTGTCAACGTCAGCGAAGTGCCGTTCCTCAAGCGCAAGGGCATCATCTCCGGTGGCATGATCCCGAAGATCGACTGCTGCGTAGAGGCGGTGCGCCGTGGCGTGAAAAAGACTGCCATCATTGACGGCAGAGTACCGCACTCCATCCTCATTGAGACCCTGTCCAATGAGGGCATCGGAACACAGTTCCGATAAGCGTCAGCCGGGGGATACCGGCAAAAAACAGCCCGTCCTGCCTCCTTTCCACAGGCGGCTGGTCTGTGTCGGAAGTGATGCGGACGGGGAGCAGAAAGGGTTTTTGAAAAAATGAGTTTGTTAGAACACGCCGCAGTAGAGGCGGCAAAGAAATTTGCGGAAAACGAAGAGAACCGGACGGACACCAGAGGCGTTGTGAAAGCGTCCAAGGTGTTTCCGGTGGTCTCAGTGTTTTCCGTTCTGATGGGTATTGCAATGGCACTGCTGAAATTAAAGCAGGGCGGTGTGATGTTTTATGTGCTGGCGGCAGCGTTTGTGCTGCTGGGCGTATTTCTGCTGATCTACGGTCACAATTTCAAGATTGAATATGACCGCACCGGCATCACCGTATACAACTTCTTCGGAAAGCCGAAACAGTATGAATTGCAGGACGTGCAGAAAATCGAACTGAAAAGCGACGGCTATACCGTTCTGACCGCCAAGGGAAAAATCCGGGTGGAAAAGGACTTTTTCCTGGGGTCGGATGCGTTTCTGGCATATCTGCGTGACTATATGAAGGAGAAAAAGGCATGAAACTGACATCTGCAAGAAAAGATTATGGGATCTACGGCTTTATGGTCGCAGTATTTCTGGCTGGAACGATCGCTTTCTTTGTGCGGTACGGCACAAGCGAGATCTGGTACACGCTACTGATGATCGCTTTCCTGCTGCTCAGCCTGTACTTTTTCAGCTGCACACTGCGGTTTCGGGTCATGTGGGATGAGGAAGGCATCCGTATCCGGCAGAACTGGAAACCGGAAAAGCACTACGCCTGGACGGAACTGGAACAAATGTACATCGAGGATCAGTGCATCATCCTGTATCTGGACGGCAAGAAGTACGGCTTTTCACAGGGCTGTCCCAATTCCATGGAACTGATCGACTTTCTGGAACAGAAATTTTCCGCTGAACAGGCGGCAGAATAAAGGAAATGATGAAAATGACAACACAAGAGCAAATGAACCAGTCCGTTATGGGAACATACGGACGGTTTCCGGTGGTCATCGACCACGGCGCAGGGGAATCCTGTGCGGATGAAAACGGAAAGACCTATATCGACTTCGGCAGCGGCATCGGCACGACTTCGCTGGGCTACTGCAACGAGGCGTGGACAGAGGCAGTGTGCCGGCAGGTCAAGACCATGCAGCACACCTCCAACCTGTACTACACCAAGGTACAGGCAGACTTTGCACAAAAGCTGTGCGAGACCGCAGGCTATGAAAAGGTGTTCTTCTGCAACAGCGGCGCTGAGGCAAACGAATGTGCCATCAAGCTGGCGAGAAAGTACAGCTTTGACAAGTACGGCAAGGGCAGACACAAGATCCTGACTCTGGTGAACTCATTCCACGGCAGAACCCTCTGCACCCTGTCTGCAACGGGACAGGATGTGTTCCACAACTACTTCTTCCCGTTCGTGGAGGGCTTTGACTATGTGGTTGCCAATGACATTGCCGACCTGGAGTCCAAGCTGGACGACACAGTCTGCGCTGTGATGCTGGAATACATCCAGGGCGAAGGCGGCGTGAATGCGCTGGAACAGGCATTTGTGGACGCTGTTTTTGAAAAGTGCGCCGCAAAGGACGTGCTGGTCATTGCAGACGAAGTACAGACCGGTGTGGGCAGAACCGGCACATTCCTCGCCGGGGAACAGTTCGGACACCATGCCGACGTGACAACGCTGGCAAAGGGCATTGCAGGCGGTCTGCCGATGGGCGCTTGTCTCGCCAGTGAGAAATGCGCCGGCGTGCTGGACAAAGGCTCTCACGGCTCGACCTTCGGCGGCAACCCAGTCTGCTGTGCAGGCGGTCTGGCTGTGCTGAACACAGTGACAGCGCCGGGGTTCCTGGACGAGGTAAAGCGCAAGGCAGCACTGCTCCGGGAAAAGCTGGCACAGCTGCCGGGCGTGGAGAGCGTCAGCGGTCTGGGTCTGATGATCGGCATTGCCCTCAAGGACAAGAAAGCCATCGACGTGGCAAATGCGGCGCTGGAAGAGGGATTGCTGGTGCTGACGGCAAAGACCAAGGTGCGTCTGCTGCCGCCGCTCACCATCACAGACGAGGAAATCGAAAAGGGCGTTGCCATAGAGGGCGGCGTCGGCGTCGGTCGGATCACCCGCCCGGGACTGGCGATGCCGGTCGGAGAAGCGGCGATCAATCCCGGTCCGCGGCAGCAGATCACGGACGCGGTGCACCGGGCCGCGGAACAGAACGGATACGGCGGCGGCTTTTCTGTCACCATTTCGGTGGAGGACGGCGAGGCACTTGCCGCCCAGACCTACAACGGGCACCTCGGCATCGTCGGCGGCATCTCGATTCTCGGCACGAGCGGCATCGTTGAGCCGATGAGCGAAAAGGCGCTCGTGGACACCATCCGATTGGAGCTGGACAGCCTGTACGCGCAAGGACAGCGCATTGCGTTCCTGTGTCCGGGCAACTACGGCGCGGATTTCGCGCGGGACACGCTCGGCCTTGACCTCGAACGCGCGGTCAAGTGCTCCAACTTCATCGGTGAGGCGTTCGACCATGCGGCGTACCGCGGCTATCCGGAGATTCTGCTCGTCGGACACGCCGGAAAGCTGGTCAAGATGGCCGCAGGCGTGATGAACACGCATTCGTCGGTCGCAGACGCACGGCAGGAGATTTTCCCCGCGCATGCGGCACT
>OGXH01001267.1_pt1 | contig 18601 bp, 20 predicted proteins | sample 1576241 | NCBI WGS metagenome assembly OGXH01 (sample SAMEA3541529, study PRJEB24748) | human gut metagenome | biome: human gut; feature: human-associated habitat; material: faeces | place: China | collected 2012
ACGGTGAGTATGTCGTATCCTTTATGGGATATGCACCGGCGGATGATCCCCAGATTGCTATCTATGTGGTCGTAGATCGTGCCAATGCATCACCGCAGGATGATGCGAAGTTCGCAACCGGTATTGTACGAAATGTTCTGACGGAAGTATTGCCGTACCTGAATATTTTCATGACGGAGGAGCTGTCTGAGAAGGAGATCCAGGAGCTGGCAGAAAAACAGATCGAGATCACCAATCAGTATACCCAGAAGCCCGAGGACGGTGAAGATCAGAATAACGGTGACGGAACCGGTGATGGACAGACCGGAGACGATCAGACGGGCAGTGGAGATGGAACCGGCGACGCTCAGGGCGGTGATAATACAACGCCTTCCGAGGATTGGAGAAATTATCCGGTGGATCCGGCCACCGGTTATCTGGTAAGCCCGATTGACGGTGGACTGATTGACCCTGTTACGGGAGCGGATGTCGGCGGCGATGATTCCCTGGGGGACAGCCCGGTCAACAATAATCTGCTGAACCAGCAGAATGAATAGTAAGGTAATCTGACGAATAGCCTCACAGCAAGAGCAATAAAATGTAAAAAGCTCTTGTTGTGAGGTTTTTTTATGGCAGATCATCAGAATCGTTTCTTTCATCGGAAGAAGATCATGACCATATTTTTCGTATGTGCGGCAGTGCTCTGCGGACTGTTGGGAAGACTATTGTATCTGATGGTATGGCGGGCGGAATATTATGAGGAAGCGGCCACAAGGCTGCACGAAAGAGAGCGCAGCATCAAGGCGGCGAGAGGACGGATTCTGGATCGCAACGGGGTCGTGCTGGCGGACAACAAGATGGTCTGTACGGTATCGGTGATCCACAATCAGATCGAGGAGCCGGAGCAGGTGATCGCCATACTGGTGAAGGAACTGGGAATCTCCGAGGAAGAGGCCAGAAAGCGGGTGGAGAAATATTCCTCCATCGAGCGGGTGAAAAGCAACGTGGATAAGACCGTGGGAGACCGGATCCGGGAATATGATCTGGCCGGGGTAAAAGTGGACGAAGATTACAAGAGATATTATCCTTACGGGGATCTGGCCAGCAAGGTGCTGGGTTTTACCGGAGGAGACAATCAGGGAATCATCGGACTGGAAGTGGTATATGAAGAGATCCTGCAGGGGGATCCGGGAATGATCCTGACGATCACGGACGCCAAGGGGATCGAGGTGGATACGGCAGGGGAGCGTCGGGTGGAACCGGTGCCGGGCATGGATCTTCGTATCAGCATCGACCGGAACATCCAGGAGTATGCTACACAGCTGGCGGCGCAGGCCTGTGCTACCAAGGAGGCGGACAGTGTTTATATAGTGGCTATGAATCCGCAGAACGGCGAGATCCTGGCTATGGTGAATTATCCGGAGTTTGATTTGAATGACCCTTATACCTTACCGGAGCTGACGGAAGTGAAGGAGGACGGCAGCATTGTGGCGGTGGACCCGGCCACACTGACGGCGGAACAGAAACAGGAAAAGCTGAATGCCATGTGGCGAAACGGCTGTATCAACGACACCTACGAACCGGGATCCACCTTCAAGATCATCACGGCCGCTGCGGGACTGGAGGCGGGAGTGGTGACCCCGGAAAGCACCTTTTCCTGCCCCGGATTTATCATCGTGGATGATCGTAAGATCCGCTGCCACAAGATTGCCGGACATGGCGGCCAGACTTTTGTACAGTGCATGGAGAACAGTTGTAACCAAAGGGTCTGGATCTGAGGCTGGGGTGAGAGTGGGGAAAACAGGGAATTTCAAAACGGTGGTTTGTAATTTTGTGAATTAGGCGGTATAATAAATGAAAAGGAGAACGGTGAAGTATGGTTAGATTATATACCTCAGGCAAATATTTTAAAGACAACGAAATCATCATAGACAATGATTCTTTTTTTAATAACAATGTATCTGCAAAAAGCCTTTCCGAAAATTCTATTAAGGTCATGGAAGAAGTTGACCATGCAAAGCTATTGGATCAGAATATCGGGAAAATAGAAACTCCTTACGGCATTACTGGTATTCAGGACTTGTCAACGGGGTGCAAAACCATATTGAATTGCATTTTTCTGCAAGAGAACCAGAAGGTATACCCGACGGTCAGAGCGATTAATGCAACGGAATGCGGAAAGAATGCGTTAGAGCAGCTTTTCTGTTATATTGATAAGACTAATATGGACATAGGAATCGTCCTGGAGCATGAGGATGAAATATATGAATGCGGTAATAGAGAGTATTTGATCAACGATTCCGAAAGAATAACAGACTTACTTTTCATGGTGTAGTTTATGGGGAGGTAACATGCAACAGTGTTATGATTGGCAAAGCAATGTTTTGAAATTTACGGATGTAAACGGAAATAAATATAACTTAAAATTCCGGGGAAATAAGACCATAGTGCATGGGGATAGTGCAACGGGAAAATCTTTACTGTGCACTATGTTGAAAAGCTACATCAACGATAATAATAATGCCAGCTTTAAGCCGTATAATGCTGACAATATTTTTATTGTATCAAAGGATAATAAGGACAAGCTTTCCTTACAAAAGGGTAAGCTTATCATAATAGACAGAGCAGAGCTTATACTGGATGAACAGATGGTAGAAATTATCAATGCGGACAGAGGGTACAACAGATACCTGATATTTTTAAGAAAACCTATGGGAATCGAGTTGTCACCGAACTATTTCGGGACGTTGTGCAAGAAGGATGGGGAACTGCAGTTGGAATATGAGTGTTATGTACGGGGGTGGGCATAATTGTTGTATATCATTACAGAGGATTCAAATTCAGCCCGTGATTTCTGGCAATGTGTAGCCCAGACATTCAGATCTGTGGATTCCTTTCTGTTAGTATCATTTCCAATCGGGAGTGATGGACAGACTGCTTCGGGAAATACAACCTTAAAGGCGCAGGTGTTAAGCATATTTCCCAAATTGCAGGCAGGAGATAAAGTATTTGTAGCGGTTGACTGTGTGGCAAACAATACCAAAGGGTTTATTGCACATGACTTTGTGAAATGGGGAACCAGGCTGTGCATGAAAAAAGGCGCTGAGTTTGTTGCTACATCCTATTGGTGCTTTGAGGATCTGTACCTTTCCTATGACGAAGTCTTAGCGATGTACTTGAAGAACCCCGTGGCAGAAAATGTGGTCATTGCTGCATTACAGTATGTACATGATAATTTGCAAAATGGAACAGATTATTTTGATACCAGTCGTGAGATTCAGAACTTTATTGATTTACATAACAGCGCAGGAAAAAACAGAGAACACTTTGCAAACGAACTGCTGATGGAGGTAACAAGGGCATTAAAAGGGAACGGTCATTTTGCTATAACGAAATCAGTGGGAGCGTTCCGGAAATCGGCGGAATGTTGGTTGAGAGATTGCAGTGACATAAAAGAAAAAATGGCACAACAGCAAGTGATAAATATATGCGATAAAAAGTGTGAATACTGTTGTAAAGATAAGGGTACCGTAGATAAGCTGATAGATTTAGACACAAGATCCATTTGCAAGGACAGCGGTTACCAGCTTCAGCAGATTTGAGAAGGGGATACAGGGAAAGCAACCTATTCCTGGCGAGGGCGGTTGCTTTTTTTGATGTTTATTTTTCTGAAATATACAGCAAAATTGCCAGGGTCAAAATTGGTTATTTTGTAGAGGGCATGAGGCTTCTACATCATCACTAATCGCCTTATTAAATCTCTGGCTATTCTCGCCACTGCCAAAACATTTTCCCAGCGTTATTGTATGAAATGTAAGGAGGACAGAAAAGAAAATGTCCGAAACAAAATAGTAAATGCGAAACGCAGGAGGAAAAAATTATGTGCAGAAAATTAGTAGTAACCAACGAGATTTTTTTAGGAACAAGAGCAATCTGTTATGAAGCCTACAGCTTACCCAAGGGGGAGGTCGTGGAACTGACAGAGAAGCAGATCAAAGATGCCCTGAAAGGCATTACCACGGATGAGGTGTATGGTCTGGAGTTATCCGAAGCAGGGGAACTGGTAATGGATAAAAAGAACTTTTTCACCACAAACATGATGAAGAAAATCCACACCAACACTTTAATTCCCATGGTCGAGGAGGACTGTTTAGCCAACCTTTTCTATATTGTGATCGGTACACATAAGGAAAAGGGAAATACCATGTATGATGTGATTTCCTCCCGATATGAGAGAACCAGCTTCACGGAGGAAAAAGTAAAAACGCTGTTGGATATGCATATCATCAGTGCCGGGGCGAAACTGGAAAATGGTGCGGTAGTGGTGGCATCTCTGGAAAAACCAATAGCACCTGTGGCGGATGGAAAACAGAAAGAGGATAAGGAGAAGTCGGACACCCTGTAATGGGGTGTCCGTTTCTTTTCGGAGGGCAGCAGTATGAAAGTATATGGATACACGAAAGATAAGCAAGGAATCATGGAAATAGAAAATTCTCTCAAGGCAGAGCAGGCGTTTGTCGGAGGTCTGATAGAATGTACGGCGTTGACAGAAGAGATAGACCTGATCTGCAATGAAGAGGGGTGGCTGATAGGACTGGAACCGAGGGTGGCAATACCGGAGAGCGAAACGATCATAGCCGGGGATTGTTTTATCTGCCGCCATGACCGCAGAGGTAATTTTCAGAGCATCAGAGAGGAAGATATCCCCCTCATAGAATCAAAAGTACAGTACATCACTGAGGAAATGTTACTCAGACTGGCTTTATTAAAATATTTTGGGATGCTGTAAGCAGGAGGTGTGAAAACGTGGAGATAGAATTTATAATGCAGATTTTAAGTAATCAGTCAATGTTTAATTTTGCGTGTTTTATGTTTATCTGTTGTGCATTCGTCTGGTTATGCGAGAAAGCCAGAAGTTATATAATACGACTTATTCAGTATATAACAAAAAATATATAATTTTCAAAGGATCCTGCCTATGCAATTTGTAGGCAGGGTTCTTTTTGTGTAAAAAATTTATTTTCGTTTATTCTACATTGTGCTACGATAGGTAATGTAGGAGGGAAAACAAATGAGCGAGAAATTAGATGTACTGAACAGAAAAGATTTTATCGACAAATTGATTCAATTAGTAGAAGGCTTTGCGGACAAAAAACAAGGTTGTTGTTTTGGAATTGATGGTGCGTGGGGAAGTGGGAAAACTTTTGTACTGGAGAAATTTGAGGAACAGTTAAAGGTCATCCAATCAGAAGAGACAGCAGAGGATAAATATTATGTATTTCATTATGACTGTTGGAAATATGATTATTATGAGGAACCGACAATTGCAATAATTACGGCAATGTTGGATGAAATTGATCGGGAACTGAGTTTATTTTCCAAGGACGTAGAGAATGCAGGTAAAGTAGCAGTAGAAACAGTAAAGACAACATTGAAAAAAATAGCCAGTGAATTGTGTAAAAATAAGATAGGCATAGATTTGGTAGAAGTTGCAAGTGAGATACTAGATAAGACAGATAAGGAAAAAGTCAAAGATTTCGATTCATTATATGGTTTTAAAAAGGCTCTTGAGGAAACGAGGAAGGGCATGCAAGAAATTGCGAATGATAAAACAGTTGTTATAGTTGTTGATGAATTAGATAGATGCCTGCCAACATATTCTATTAAGGTTTTGGAAAGATTACACCATATATTCAATGGATTGGACAATGTCATTGTTATTGTATCTATGGATAAAAGTCAACTGGAACATTCCATTAAGGCTATATACGGAAAAATAGATGTAGATACATATCTTAGAAAGTTTATATCATTTAAAGTTTATTTAAACATAGAACGTGCTGAAAATTATATTTATAAATATGAAACATATACTGAATTATTTCAAGATATCGATGTGAATAAAATAGAATCCTTTTTGGGAAATATAATGCTTGGACTAGATATGCGTACACAAGAAAGAATTTTTAGAAAAGCAGAAATTATTCATAATTTAGTTTCAGATGGAGAAATCATGGACAGTAGTATCATGACATTTGAAATATTATTCCTTACAGTGGCATTTAGAATGAAAACAACTGACATATCATGGATTGTTAATCCAACATTATATGTAGATATTGAAGGAAAATTATCGAAAGATTATTATATGCTGTTGAGAACGTATGAACAGACAGCAAGATCAAGTGGAGAAGTATATAATTATACAATAGTATGTATTCAAGATGACTGGCTTGGAAGAACATTTTATTGGTTAGCTAATGCGTTTGAATCATATGCGAATGGTGTATGTGGTCCATACTACTATAAAAAACCAGTGAGAAAAGAATTGCCGGTAATAAAAAAATTTGTAGAACTTGTAAATACAATAGATGTAGATTGATTTCATAGAGCAATTAGGGAGATACCAATTATCATTTTGATAGTTGATATCTTTAAACAGAAAGGCAGTCCCGATAACTGGGATTGCCTTTCTGTTTTTGTGAAAAAATAGTGCGTCAAAAGGTATGAATGTGAATTGAAATACTTCAAAAGTGTGAAACCAGAGATTTGAAACAAAATAAATGGGGAGAAAAAAGTGTGTCAAAAAGTATGATTTATGACAGGTTTCAAAATTTTTGGATATGAAATAGTTTAGTGGATGCACCGCCTGTTTTGATATAGCATTTCTATTTTCAATAAGATGCTGTAATTCCTGCCTGCCGGTAAGAAGAAATAAAAAATTTATTTTATTAAAAGCTTCAGAGGAGAGAGGAGGTTTCACCTTATGATAACTTACGCATACGAGAGAGTTTCCAGTAAAGACCAGAACTTAGAGAGACAGGAAACAGCAATCAGAAATTACAGACCGAATATTTCCGATGCTAATATCTTTAAGGACAAAGTGACAGGCAAGACATTTGACAGAGAGCATTACAATGAAATGAAAATCATTCTGGAGCATCTTTCCAAAGTCAATGCCACGAATGACCTGATAGAAGTAGTCTTTGAGGAAATGGATCGTCTTGGCAGAGACAAAGAGAGTATCAAGAAAGAATTGCAATGGTACAAGAATCATGGAATTTATATCAGAATCTTGGAACTGCCATCCACCTTGGTAGATATAGATTCCAATAATAAATGGGTCATGGACATGGTAACCAACATTCTGATTGAGGTTTATGCAACCATGGCACAGCAGGAACTTGAAAAACGAGCTAAGCGGCAGACCGAAGGTATCATAGAGGCACAAAAGAAAGGAATTAAGTTTGGTCGTCAGCCAATCCAACTCAACGAATCAGAGTTTATGACAGTTTATAATTCATGGAAGGCTGCGGAGATTAACGCACGGCAGGCAATGAATATTTTAGGCATCAAACCGAACACCTTTTACCGAAGAGTAAAAGAGTACGAAGCCACACAGAACATTCAACCAAAAGCAACCAAGACAAATGAGGCAGTTATATAAGGAGGTGCAGCAATGAAAAATAAATGGGGAAGGCGCATCGGTGTATTTGCATTAGCAGCAATTTCCAGTGCCCTCATGTTTTCTACAAATGCAATTACTGCAAAAGCAGCTGATAATGAGTGGACATATAGTTATACCGGTGGGGTTCAGTCATGGACTGTTCCATATAATGGTAAGTATATGCTGGAAGTTTGGGGCGCACAAGGTGGTAATGATACTCATAATAGCGGAGGACTAGGTGGATATGGCTGTGGAAAGATAGCATTAAATGAGGGAGATGTACTTTATATAGTCATAGGTGGTACAAATGGATACAATGGCGGTGGCACATCTACAGACAACCATGATGCCTATGGGCAAATGAATATTTATGGTGGCGGTGCATCACATATAGCGACCACCAATAGAGGAGTTTTAGCAAATTATGTCAGTAATAAAAGCGAAGTACTAATTGTTGCAGGAGGTGGAGGCGGAGCAGGTTTTTCTTCTGAAGGTGTTTATCGTGGTGGCTATGGCGGTTCCGGGGGCGGAACCAATGGTGGAAACGGTGGAAGTATGGGAGAAGATAATTCTATACCGGGTGCTGGTGGAGCCCAAAACGATGGTTATGCGTTCGGTAGAGGGGCATCCCTTGGAGGGTATTATGCCGGACCAGGTGGTGGCGGCTGGTACGGAGGAAAATCTGGGTATAACCGATCTGGCGGTGGTGGTGGCTCCGGATATGTGAATACTGGAAAACTCACCGATGGTTCCATGGCAAACGGTGTACGCTTAGGAAATGGATATGTTAAGATAACAGCTTTGCATACACACACCTATACGTCTAAAATTACAACCAATCCCACCTGTACAAAAGACGGCATAAGAACCTACACCTGTACCGGTTCAGCGACTGATGCCGCCTGCGGTCATCAGTATACAGAGATTATTCCGAAATTAAATCATGATTGTTCTGTGGTAGTTCCATTAGGAACGAAAGGCTATGAGGTGCCTGGTCGTCCAGGATATTTCTATACAAGAAAATGTAGCCGTTGCGGCAGTCATTATTGCAGGGAAGAGTTGGGACAATTTTTACAACAGACCTTTGTGAAATATATGGACACAAATGGTAATTATCCGAATGACTGGAAACTGGCAGACAGTAAGCTGGTCATTTATGGTCAGTATTACAGTTGGGAATATGCTGACAGGCAAGAATTTAAAGGAAATTCAGTATATTATAAAGTAACGAAAGCGAATGATAATTATGTTTGCATCGAAAGAAAGAAGTACCAACAGCAGGTAATTGTTTATTACCAGAACGCAGATGGTCTGGGCGATGCAGATGCCACTTTCACTCCGATTACAGAGGTCTCCGGTGATTATTTCTATGGTTCTCAGGTAACATGGAAATATACACCACGGGTGGAGTACAACGACACTGTAACCAGTAGCAGAAGAGATGGAACGGTGTGCACCAGCCTTACATACAACGTAACGGATCATAAAGTAACAGAGTTCTGGGCGTTCCGAAAGCTGGTTACCTTAGATATTAACGGCGAGTACTTATGGAAAGCCAGCGTAGATGCTTCCGATGAATCGGGTACGAAATATAAATATCCGAATCTTGGATATTCTGCAACAGACTCCAATAATAATATGGGAACCTTTGATATTTATATTAATGGAAAGTTAGATACCCAGAAAGGACATAATATCAGAGATTATTACAGAACCGATATTTTATACGGCTCAAAATGGGAAGTAGAAAATATCGAATCCGATGCCGGTAAGCATTATTACGGCTCAGATGTCAATTAAGCCATTTCCCAAAACACCTCATTTTCATAGACAGCCTATCGCACCTTAACAATGCGGTGGGCTGTTTTGTTGTTTATTGAAAATTTCTCGTTGCAGCATATTCAATAGAAATTTAATAGCATCAAATTTTTAAAGTAGATACCACATCAACGCAGCATCCCTGATTTTTCGCAGGCATTTCCAGAGACATTGAATGTGTCCCAGCATTTTCTAAAAATTCTATTTTTCAATTTATGATTGAAGGAAAGTGATTTTTTTCTTCCCCTGCTTCAGAATGATTCTCAGCTACGTGTCCCCTTTTCGCTATGTATCATAGGTCTAAAAACTGATGGTATCACTTAAAAATAAAATTTTCGGGTAAATTTCGGAAGTTCTTTTCTACCATTTTTTCGCTGTGAAGGTTTATTGAAATTTCATTCCAAAGCATCCCATTTTCATCTTGCCAATCCTTTTATTCAGCGTTACATTCTTCTCCCACGGAGAAACCATTCCGGGAGAGGAGGTGACATTATTCATGGAAAATAACATAAAAATAGCATCTGACAGTCTTTCAGATGCTATGACGGTGCTTCAATTATTAGAGGTAAATGTGGAACAAGATGAATACGATCCGTATGTTCTTCGTAGTCTGCGCATAATAGATAATCTATTGCATACTGCAAAAACAGCATTGCCGCAAAGTGCCGTTTAACTCTTACGGAAACATTCAATAGTCAGTTTCAAAGCCTGTACCTGATCCGGGGATAGACCGTCAAGACTTATGATGTCCTTGCTTGTGGCTATATCTAAAAGATAGTCTACTGACACCTTATATTGGGTAGCCAGCTTTACCAGATTTGTCACCGATGGCAGGCGTTCGCCGGTTTCATAAAGACCGATGATACTGCTGGAAACACCAACCAGATCGGCAACCTGTTGCCTTGAAAGTCCTGCATTATTACGAGCACTTTTCAGTTTAGCACCTAAGTTTTCCAACATATCATCACCTCCGCACACTGCATACTTATAGTTTATCCGTCTGCTCTCTACAATAGGTTGCCAAGCGCAACTATATGTTGTATAATGCTACTAAAAGTAAAAATTATGTACTTAGAGTAACAGTACAGCACAGGAGGGTACAAATGGAGAAACTTACATTAGAACAGGTAAAGACATTGGTATGGGTAGCAGTACTTGATGAAACTGATTATGAGAATTTACCACTGGGAGAGAAAATTGCAAAACTCGACTATACCTCTTTTGATATTGAAATGGAGGACTATGTGGAAAGCCTGGAATACTTTTCAAAAATAGGAATATTTAAACCAGAAGATAAAGATACAGCTTATGTTCAGCTTGAAAGTCGGTACTTGGATGGACCTACAGATCTTATTCCGTGCTATGAATTAACTGAAAAGGGCAAGCGGGTTATGGAGAAGGTTCTTAAAAAGCTTGCGGAGTACGAGGATGAAGAGATAAAGGACAAGATAAATAGAACGATTGATATAATTAATTTTGTGAAGAACAAGTGGATGGATATTGTAGAGATTATTATAGCAATTCTGAAATAAGTTTACTGCCTGATTTTCTACTTGTATTTAATAATAAGTGATTTTTATTTTTATATTTTTTATGAGGATGCCGAGAGGCATCCTCATCGACTATTCTACATTATTTACAGGAGGTACTGCTTATATGTCGGGAAAGTTTATGAGAGTAAAAAGATTTATTATTCCTACACTCACAGCAGTGATTATCGCAAGCCAGCTTATGGGCTGCGCAGCTATGACCCAGTCTGAACTATTGCAGGCGATCAATAACGGAGACCAGATAGAGATAGAGGTCATAGAACCTGGCTTTGTAGAGGACGAGCAAGGTCAGGAAACCGCTCTGTCATGGACAGAGTTAGCGTCCCTTACTACCAATGCAGATCTTCGTAGCGGTTGGGATGATACCTTAGGTATTATTCGCACGGACGAAGGCAAAAACGGTGTATTTTATGTCAACGAAGCAGGAGACAACGAGAACAACAATACCTTAAAAGTGGTAATGCACAACAGAGCATTTGTCCAGTCCTTAGAGAGTGAGGACAGCCTGACGGCTCTTGCCGATGCTTCTCTGAAAAATTACGCAGACATTGAAGATAATGAAACAATGAAAGCCGTTTACATGGGAATCAATGGATATTTTAATCTGCTTCCTGATAACGAACCGAACTATGCAAATCCTGATTCTTCACTGATGAGAAATGAGTTCATGGCAATGGTTTACAGAGCAGACACCCCTGTTCAGGAGATTACCGCAGATGAAAATTTCGCAACGGCGGTAGGTAAGTCTGATTATAACATTTATGCGCAGGGAGTAAACGACAACGCATACTTAAGTACGGAGAATAAGAATTTAGATAACCTTACTTACAATGGAGCCATCAGCAGAGCAGAAGCCATCTACTTAATTGTAAATAGATATTTCAGTGAGGATTTTAATTCAGTTGATCTGAATAGTTCCAAAAGCAGTTTAACAGATGCTAAGGATGGTGGAGATATAGCAACGAAGCAGAAGTTCATTGAAAATGACAAGATGAAAGATCGTTGGAGAGCATATGAGTTACAGTATGCAATACAGAATCCCGATGATGGACTTCCTACCGATCTATACAAAGCATTAGTAGTAGCAAACCAGAAAGGTTTAATCTCCGCAACTACGAGATGGGACGAAGCAATCACCCGTTCCGAAGCAGTAGAACTTCTTGTCACAGCATTACAGCAGGATGCAACCATGGAAACATTCAATTACAAGTTAGGTAATTATGATTCCGGCATGGACACCACCACAGAAAGCACTGGAACAGTGGAAGAATCAACAGATAACACCTCAACGGAAAGTAAGGCAGAGATAAATGAGAATGATTCCAAGACTTCCGAAGGAGAAGCCAATGAGGATAATGTAGAACAGACAACTTCCAATTCTGATTCTTTGGATGATATTGCATCTGCAAAGTCCTACACCTTATCCGAACAGGAAAAAGCAGACCTAAGAGCCTTAGGAGCAACAGAGGAACAGATCAACAATGTAAAATCCGGTCAGGACTTCATTGATTTAGTTTATAAGTTAGTCAACGGCGATAGTAGCTCTGCCGGAGGCAGTAGTACTAATGATTCCAATACGGTTCCTGAATCAGATATGCTTCCTCCAGCACAGGGAATACCAGAAGAGGATACATTACCTGGTTGGATGTAATCAAGTTACATGACATAGAGATTAAGAGAGAGGACATAGTCCTCTCTCTCCTGTTATAAAGGAGTGATTTGGATGCCAAATTATAATATGAGAATGCCAAATAGAAATAAACAAAATAAAGTCTATTTGAATAAGATGCCTAATTCATCACCAATTACGCAAAAATCAATTAATAGTGTTCCGTTAATAATGTTGACAAACAATAAAAGTTTAAATAATTTGATTAGAACCATGCATATTAGACTATTGCAAGAAGCCTCATTAAGAAAAGATGGTCATAAATATGATGAAGTGGGTATTCTGATGGAATTGGTTGAACCATACAATTGTATAAAAGTATATGGTGAAGTGAATCCAAGTACAGGAATATCATCCATTGATCCTAAGAGTAGTGACTTTGTAAATTATATAGGTAAACATACAAAAAACCAATTATTATTCATGCATAATCATCCGAATAACTCTTGTTTCTCATATGGTGATTTATACAATTTTATAGTAACAGATGAAATTTTCACAATAACAGCAGTAGGAAACTCACATGGAGTACATTCTATGTGGAAAAAGAGAGATTTTAATTCTTCAGTTGCATCAAAATATTTGTACGAAACAATACAAAGATTAAGATTAAGCTATCCAAATGAAAATATTAAAAAAATAAACAGTTATGCAGCACTTCAGGTAATAAGCAATGCCGATAAAATAAATATAGGGTACAGATATTCTGAAAGTAGAAAATAAGGAGGTAATTAGTATGACAAGATATGCAGTTAATGTTAACAACATAAGTAAGAAAAGACCTACAGAAAATGAGGCAAGAAGGAAAGCTGAAAAGTATAGGCTTAAGTGTGATCTAGGGTTACTGGAAATGTATGACAATAACACCATGGATGACAGAGAATACAGTATACGTTTGGCAGGATTTAAGGATTATGCAGAATACGAAGCAACAAGAATCAAAGTGATACAGATGATTGATAATAATATTCCAATCCCTAATGAGTTGGTTGCAAAATTGAAAAAGGCTAAAGGAACAACATAAAACGACAGTAATACATAGAAAGTCTACATTACAATGTCAGATAAGTCCAAAATATCAGCAGATGGAGCGTATGCAGAAAAGAAAATAGACCAGTTGATATAATGATATTTGTTCAAAAACACTAATATAATTGTAAAAGCAGAGAAAATTTAATACATTACAGAGTTACTTTCAAATGGACATTCCCATTCCTAGGGATGTCCATTTTTTCTGCCTTTTTCTTATAAATATTCAGTTTTTTATTTTTTAATTATTATTTTTTTGAAATGGAGGTTCAGCATGGTTTCAAAGCAGAAAACAATTCATAATTTCAATTTACGTTTCTTCTGCATACTGTTAGCCATAGTAATGCTGTCATTAATAGGATTATCCTATACAGGTATTACAGTTTATGCGGATACCGGTACGTCAGTAGAAGCAGAGCATTCTGATGGATCCTATACCTCGTCTGGTGGTAAATGGTATGCCACTTATAGCAGATCAGGTGGATACAAAGGTCAAGGTGTTCTCATTTATCTTCTTGAACGTGATGGTGGTGGCGCAGTCGCCGGCACCACCCCTAAAGCCTACGCATGCTCAACTAGAATGGCAACTTATGAACTTCATGCACAGGATAAATACAATCGGTATCCTGAGGTAACAACTTGGGAGGGATCTTCAATACATTGGGCTGTCAATGTTCCAAATGGTGGAGGATTCATGAAGAACAGTACTTCCTCTAACGTGGCAGCAATTAAGTCATGGTTGAAAACACCTAGTGGAGAAGGTACAAAGGGAATTTGGATGGTACAATCCATTTGGGGTTCCGACATTGCCACCCGTTTCACGAATGAGGAAATCATCCTTGTAGCCGAACCGATTGTAGCGGTGCAATTTTCAGAGTATTATGATATACCAGGTTTAACATTCAGGGATGGTGCGTCAGTAGGTGAAGCCTTTATGACACTAATTGACTTTAGGGCAAAAGTGAATGGCTTATCTGATGATACAGGGGTAAGTACGGATTTAAGCAGGAAATTGGATGAAAGCGTCAATCAGATGCAGAACCTCTTGACAGGAGATCATGCTGCTTCAACAGTAAGAATTTTAAAAGATTCAATTATAAGCAGCCTTGGACACATAGCAATGAGTGTAAACGGATATTATCCACTGGGGGAGGTTTATGCTGGAACACCTAAGATGGTTGCTTCGTACTATGCAGGTTTGTCGTTAGACAATTCAGTTTTTGTACCATCATCCTCAACTTTGAGAAAAGCGGAATCAGGAAGGAAATATTATAGGTTATCAGCTAATGCAGCCACCTACATTCCATCTACTTCTACGATTTGCTCGAATGCAGGTTTTGATCTCTGGCCCACAGGTTCTAATGTCAGAATATATCATCCTGATGGAAACTTAAACAGTAAATCGATAGGAATGTTAGCGATGTTAGCCTTTACGGAGGATGGAGAGGGGGATTACACCCATACCTATGACACCTCATGTGGTTCCACCCCAGGCAAGGCACCCGAGTACATTCCCACACCAACAACTTCTTCCTTATCACGTTCCTACACCATCATCAAAGCCTATCGCACCTTGAACACCTCAACCTCCTCAACTTCCACCTACATCAATGATGGAGTCTATACCAGGGAGGATACGATAGGAAAGATATTGATAGAGGATGAACCTACCTACACAGTAGTGGATTGGTTTACCACCTCCACCCCCACAGCCACGGTTGGTTTATCGGATGCCACCCGATGGAATGAATCAAAGTCCCATGCCTCCATTATGGAACAAGGTAATTCTTCCCTGGCTTCACCGATTACGTTGCCTTCTGCCCAGAAATATTTGTATGTGTTGCTTGAGTGTACCCACACCTCATCGCCTCCCACCGATGCCAACTACACCCTTCTGGAATAGTCTCTGAACCTTAGAATTTTAATCGTCCAAAACGTATTATTCAGAATTTGAAAATATGTGGTGCCGAAAGGCATTTTTTTTATGCCTGAAATTTGTACCCCATTGTGCAATTTGTATAGCGTACCCGTAATGGTAAGTCCACAGATACGTGCCTCCTCATGTCTCCACACGTAGTCAAAACAGGTTTATTCCGCATACGAAATAGCATAAAAAGTTTGTTACTTTTTCAAGATGACAATGAAATTAATTTGTGTATACTTCAAAGTAAGAAGGCAATCAGGAGGACACAAAAATGGAAGCAGAGTTAATTGAACTGGCAATGAAGATCAAGATCAGCCGCAGGCGGACACGGCTGACCACCTACGAAAACATGGAATTGTATATCACGCAGCCTATCAAGCCGGACAAGAAAAAAGAGATCAAGAGAAATATTCCGAGCAACTATGCAGATTTCAATTACTACAACAGAATGAAACAGCGCAGACGGGTTATTGAGGAAATGGTTTATAACAGTTTTGAAGCAGGCAAGATGGTCATGCTGACCCTGACCTTTGACGGTCGCTTACAGCCTGAGAAGCAGTTTTCAGACTTGTCTATTACCCATAGGGAGTTTAAGAAGTTTATTCAGAGGGTCAACGATCATTATGACCACTTCCTCTATGTGGCAACGTTCAGCCGACAGAAAAACGGCAACTGGCATTACCACATGATCTGCAATTTCCCCACAACGATAGCACCCGGTGAGGTGAGTAAGCTGTGGAAAAATGGCAGTTTCTACATAACGCAGATCGAAACAAACAGTGAAATGTCAACGGTGATCAAATATGTGATTGGGAACATGAACGAATCCACAGCAGAACTACGTGGCAATCATGGCTATCTCTGCTCCAAGGCAATCGAACGGGACAAGGTCATTACTTCGTGGCGAGAAGAGCAGGAGGCAGAGTACCAGCAGGCATTTGAACGGCTGAAAACAGAGAGAACGAAAATCTTATATGAAACCCGGAACCACTTGGGAGTGCGGGGGGAGAGAGTGGATGAATCCACAGGGGAAATCTATTCTGTCACTCTGCGAGATGAGAAACTTACAAATGCGTTGAAGAATGCCGGGTATGAAAATCTGGACACGGTTTATACGCATCTGTCCTCAGCGGCGGACTTCTCCGACTATTTCGCTCCACTGCAGGCAGCTACCCCGAAACCCAAGAAATTCAAAAGAGATGCCACCTCAAAAGGCAAAAAGTAGATAATATAACATCTGTGCTGTCAACAACTTCGTTTTCAACATTGTTTTCTCTTGTAAAGGAAAAGTCCCTTACACGGTACAACACTTAACTGTGAATAGAAAATAAAAAAGGAGTTAAGCAAGATGGACAAGAAAATATTTTATATCAGACGAAGCAACAAAGGACTGGGTGCAATATTATCCAGCAGGCATCCCCGGACAGTGATCGTCTATGCGCAGAGTCCCTACGCAACGAGGAAACAGAACCGCTGGCTGGAGAGAAAGCTGTTGGCAGTTTACAAACGATATTATTACAGAGTATTGATAGAGAGCAGAGGGGAGTTCTGGTACGAACCCTATGATCCCTTGAAAGTACGCTACCCGGAAGAGGAGGACTGAGAAGATGGCACAGAACACCACAAGCAATAGAGGATACGATGACACTGTATATATTCCCAGACAACAGCGTCTGCGTCCCATGATTTTAACGAGGAAAGTACAGCAGTTTTATCTGGTTTACCTGTGTTTCCCCGATGGCAGCGAAATGCAGATCGCCGCTTATATGATGCCAAACGATGGCAACTGGAGGGCGAATGATGCCTTTTATGACAGTCTGGTACAGATTTACAAAAAGCGGATCAGAGGTCTTTCATAACAATGCTTTCCCGGCAAGCCATGGTGCAGTAGTTCCATTTCTGTACCATGGCTTTTTTCTTTCAACACTTCTCAAACATAAATTTTTTTATATTAAAATCCAATTTTCAAAATTTAATATAAATAACTGTCAAATGAGAAAAACAGCAATTCCGATAAAAATATTTTTGTGAAAAAAACAGGAAAATTCCTGGAAAAAGTTAGGTGTGCGGAGAAAAAGAAAAGTCAGTGTCTGAAAAATCCGTTTATCACCTTTTCCCGACTGGTTAGTAATTTCCCCACCCATCAACACCTACACCCATCTACCATGTGATTTTCCAACCTCAGACAAAGCAAAAAACAGTAATAAAGCATTTCAGAAAAATATTTTCAAGTTTTCCACGCAGCATTTACATGAATCCACCAGCACCATCCGAACAAGTGATGAAAGCACTGTGAACCACAGGAGCCAATCTGTCATGTGACCCGACATTCTCATTTTTGGAAGTAGTAGACCATTTTCAGACTGGTTGTTAGTTTTCTAAAGCGCAATAGTCACTTATTTTCCACCGCACTGACCTTTTATCATTTTTCACCCCGACACGTTCATCGATTTCCCCACAGCGTTCCCCCTGATCGCATAGCGTCCCCACCCCAGAACAGTTTATTTTCGAACTACCTTACATCGTCCCCACCGAAGCCATACCCGTAGTGGTAACAGCACACCTTTTGAAAACGGAACGCATTTGTATTGCGCGCTAGATTAAATAAATTAAGAGGTATATTTACTTGTTAAATAATTAACAATGCACTGCTATGAAAGAATAAAAACATTCGGAAAATAGCGGAAATAATCTTGCATTTTGTGTAGGTCAGCGTTTCAATGGCATACACTGGTAAAAACCTCGTTCGGAGGATGGAATGGCAACTGGATCTGGCGCTAAGAGAGCAGCAAAGAACCGGGAGGTTTCCTTACGGAAGGAAACAGAGGTGCAGTGTGGAATTGTACGGTTACTGTACGAGGACGGAAGTTTATCAGAGAAGGAATATGAGGACATTGTAGAGTTGTTGTATGCAAAAGAAAAAGGAGGAAAACAGAAATGAGCGAGCTTTCAAAATTTTCGCCGCAGACACGGGTGGCAATCTACAACCGGGTGTCTACGGAGAAGAAGGTACAGATGGAGGCACTGGATGTGCAGGTGGCATACACGAGGAAACTGGTGGAGGACAATCATCTTACGATCGTGGATCAGTATATAGAGCCGGAGACCGGCACGGAGGCGGAGCATCGTCTGGAATATCAGCGGATGATTCGGGACATTAAGGCGGATCGGATCGATCTGGTGGT
>OGXH01001269.1_pt1 | contig 18598 bp, 16 predicted proteins | sample 1576241 | NCBI WGS metagenome assembly OGXH01 (sample SAMEA3541529, study PRJEB24748) | human gut metagenome | biome: human gut; feature: human-associated habitat; material: faeces | place: China | collected 2012
ATAAGGGTGTGGGTGAAATGGACGCCGATCAGCTGGCCGACACCACTATGGATCCACGCACACGTATGCTGCGTCGTATCCGTATGGAAGACGCCGAACAGGCCAGTCAGATTTTCAGTCTGCTGATGGGCGATGACGTGCCGCCGCGTAAAGCGTTCATCGTTGAGAATGCCGACGATTTCGACCGTTCGAAGATCGATACCTGATCGAGGTTGTCGTCAGCTCGCCTTCCGCTACGTCAAGACGTTTCGGAGGGTATTTTTTAGTGAAGATGGTATGCGATTTCGTGTGGTAAAGATTGAAGATTCTACGGTAAATAGTGCAATCAAGTAGTTACCGATTGGTAGCTATATGTGCTTACAATAATGGCGGATATTGTCTTCTGCGGCTACCGATCAAGAGGGAGTAGGGCGTGGTTAATCTTTTGCTTGCGGTGATTTATGTGGCGTTCATCAGCCTTGGCCTGCCGGATGCGGTACTGGGTGCCGCATGGCCGACGATGAGTGTCGATTTGGGTGCTCCCATTTCGTGGGCTGGCGGCATTTCCATGACGATTTCCGCTGGCACCATTGTTTCCGCGTTGCTTTCCGATCGTATGACCTTGCGTTTTGGTGCGGGCAAGGTCACTGCGGTTTCCGTGGCGTTGACGGCGTTGGCATTGTTCGGCTTTTCCGTTGCACTCCACCTTTTTGATTGTGACATTTACACCCTGACAGGCTTCTTTCAGCTGCTCAGCAGCAGCCTTATCCGCCATGCGCTCCCCGGATACGGTAAGACCGGGCAGCTCCAGCGCCACGGTATAAAAGGGAATCGGCTTAAAGGTGTCGATATCAACTTCTCGCTGAACAATAAGCGCCAGCGTCGGGGACATCACACGCCCGATGTTGAGGGTGCGGTGGTACAGCACGGAAAAAAGCCTTGTGGCATTGATCCCTACCAACCAGTCGGCCTTGGCACGGCAGAGAGCAGCATCCCGAAGTCCATCATAATCTACACCTGGGCGCAGGTTTGCAAAGCCCTCCCTTATGGCGGAGTCCTCCATCGAAGAAATCCAGAGCCTTTTCATCGGCTTTTGGCAGCCTGCCAGCTCATAGACGCTGCGGAAGATCAGCTCGCCCTCGCGTCCGGCATCACAGGCATTTACTACCTCCGTCACATCCGGGGCGTTCATCAGCTTTTTGAGAATATCAAACTGCTTTTTCTTATCCTTTCCCACTACCATCTGCCAATGCTCCGGCAGAATAGGCAGGTCATCATATCGCCACTTGGCATACTTGGGATCATAACTGTCTGCATCCGCAAGACCGGCCAGATGGCCCACGCACCAGCTGACACGCCAGCCGTTACCCTCCAGATACCCATCCTTACGAGCAGTTGCACCGATTACCGTAGCCAGACTTTGTGCAACCGATGGTTTTTCAGCAATCACCAGCTTCATAATCTTCAACCTCCCATTCATTCTGCCAATTATCAGACAGTTTTTTTGCAATGCTGTGTTCTGAGGCAAGTGTAATGTCATAGCCAAAGCGATAATCATATCGGTACAACCTGCCAATCAAATCATTGATTATGATATTGCAGGCCATAATCACACGCTCTTTATCCACCTGCATCAGTTGATAGCGTTGATAATTGTTGTAATATTCTCGATGTCTGTGGGTTCTGCTGACCGTATCTTCCATCAGACAATCTATGGCATCTTTTTCACCATCTTCTTTGCTGCCCTGTGTATAAGACAACAGTTCCTTAACCATGGGAAAACTTTGTTCATCTACCGTTGCTTCTTCGCTCAAAAAACCGATATAAGCTTTTAGTAACAGGCTAACGGCTGTTTTTTCAGCTTCAGATAAAGCGTTCATGGTCTCCGCTGCATCAGGCAACAGTTCCTTTTCCACAAATTCATCTATCTCACCAGAATAAAGCATTCGGATTGAGTCCACACATAAAGAGCGCTTTTGGGGTGCGGTCTCAATTTCAAAATCATAAAGATCCAAGTCATCGTCCTTCTTTGACTTTTTTTGAACTTTGCTGATAGCAGTGAAAAGAATGTCTCCTCCAAAGTAAATTCCGAAGGCGACCAGATCAAAAATAATCAGAAAGTGTAATAACCAGTTCCATGTGTTCATTGTGAGGTCCTCCTTTCTTTGACCATGTGCTGCTGATTTTGGGTGTGGATTTACAGTAAGAGAGTGAATAGAGCAGCAGAGGACAGGAATTTCTCCCTGTCCTCTGTCCCTTATCCCGCAATGATTTGAAATACGCTACGCTCAAATAGTTCAATCTGTTCTATCGCTTTCCTCATTAGGATCAGAACCCTCAAAACCATCCTCAAGGACTTCTTCATCCTCGGTTTCCCATTCCTCGGAATCTTCCTCGCCATAATCATAATCGTCCAGACTGTCATTGCCCTTGGTCTTAGGCTTGTTCTTAACAAGCTTCAAATAGGCAAATACGCCACAGCCGCCCAGCAGAGCCAGCAAAAGGACTATCGCAGCCGGGTTCAGTCCGGCAGGCTTCTCTTTTTCCGGCTCCGGTGTTTCTGCCGGAGGTTCCGGTGCTTTGCCCGTACATTTACTCTTATCAGTTACACAGACCGGGCAGGCCGTATTGACTGCCCCTGCTTCACATTTTGCCGTGCAGCTGCATACCGCAGGCGGCTCCTCTTTTGCTTTTCCATCTTCCATCAGTGCCATCAAATCCGCTTCATCCACCTGATTCAGAAAGTGAACAGCAGTCTTTTTATCCTCATTCGCCCTGTCAATCAGGATGTAAAAGTAATTTCCAGCTTTGGTCGTAACAGTAATAAGCTGCTTATTGCCTCCAAAATCATCCACCAGTGCCGCATTCCCCTCCGGTGTAAGTGCCGGTGCTGGTTCTGTTTCTTCCACAGTAACATTGCTGTCATTGGTAGAATCCTCTGCCGGTGCCGCCGGAGCCTGTTCTGACCCCTGTGCAAAAGCAGGGATCGTAAAGCCAAATGCCACAACCATTGTCAGGCAAAGGGCGGAAAGTGTTCGGAGCAATCGTTTATTCCTCATAGCTGTTTTCCTCCTGTTCGTTATTGTCATCAGCCAAACTGCCGGGAACTGTGCCACCGGACAGCATGGCGCTCAACTGGGTCGGGGTCATACGCAGGGCGCGCACCATCTGGACGATCTCCAGATTTTCTGCCTCGGTTTTCTGTGCTTCCAGCGCCTTGAGCTTTTCCTGATACTCTGCGATCTTCTCGCGGACCTTTGTAATCTCCTGGTCAATGCGCTCAATTTTGTTCTTTGCCATCGTCTATCACTCCTTCTTAAAAATCTCTGTTACCAGTTCATCAGGCCGTAGCCCTTAATGCTTTGATAATTCAGGTCATAACTTTTAATCTTGCAGGCATCGCCGGAATTTCCCTCCACGGTATAAACACGGCTGCCATCCGTACCGATCACGATACCTACATGGTCTGCTGTCCCATCCAAATCCCAGTCAAAGAAAATTGCATCTCCGGGAGCCAGATTGTTATAGCCTCTTGCGCCCCACTGTCCATGAGACTGGAACCACGGAACACCTTGCCACTCACAGCCTGCAAAGCGCGGCTCACTTTTTCCTGCCTGGTTATAGCACCAGGATACGAAGCAGGCGCACCATTCCACACGGGAGTCAAAGCCGTACCAGCTCCAGTAGGGATAACCGCCCACATTGCCCACCTGACGCTTGGCCAGTTCCACCAGCTGAGGATTGCCGGGGCGAGTTCCATTTATGAACTGTACGCCGGTCAAGTCCTCAGAATTGCTCATGTCAGGGGAACCTCCGCCAAACAACAGCGGCTTATTGCCCATGGTCTGCCGGTAAACCTGATACATTTTCATCTGCTCCGGGGTCAGAAGTTCCGACACCACAGCGGAAATGGGCTTGCTGGCGAGTTTCACATTCAAAATGTAATACTCATAGGGAACTTCTTCTGAGGTGGTCTCGCCGGTCTCCGGGTCGGTGGAGGTCTCCGTGCGGTAGCGAATCTCCACTTCCTCAGTAAGCGTCAGCTGATACTGTGCTGCAAACACACGCGCCAGCTCTGCCTGAGCGCTCTGCCGGGTGTAGCCTTGCAAGACGGCAGAGAGAAATGCTGCCAGCTCATGAGGGTCATGGCCGATCATACCAAGGTCATAGCGATACTCGTCATATCCTGGGTGGCTGCTTTCTATGTTGTCGATTTCCTCCTGCAACTGGGCTTCTCTGGCTGCATAATCTGCCTCCACCGCCAGCATTTCCGGGTCATCCGACGGATAGGTGGTGCCGGAGAGAACGGAACCGATGCTCTGCGCCATCATGGAGCAGGAGGACATGGTATTCATCAGCATAAGTTCGTTCAAGTAAAAGATCTCGTTCAAATTCAGCGACCGCTGAAATCTGGTGTTCTCGGTGTTTCTGTGACTGGTGGCAATATCGCGCTCCGGGCTGGAAAACAACCCATCAAAAACGTTATTGCCAGACATTGCGAACTCACCAGGTTTGATTATTGGTACTGTTTTTTTATAAGTGCCGTGAAATAATTTTATAATAACGACACTGTATTTATTTTATGTAATCATTGCTAATGAAATAACTTGATTAAGTTCCCTTTATCCAGCCTGATAGTGGATAAAGGGAACTCAATAATAATTGAATTAATTTATTAGCTTCATCGCATTTTTTTTGGTCTCTTCATCACTTTTTTGCTCTTGTTGTGAAGAGGATTGAGTGACTATTGAAGAATTAAAATCGGCCATCTCTTTTGGAAATAGCGATCTCAATATATTCACGATATCTGAAAATGTGGTTTCTTTCGTCAGCAGTTCACATAAAAGGAAAGGGGCCCTGGGATCTTGTCTGTATAAGGCCAGACCTGCCGTCAGTGCGGCCCGGTTAAGGCGGCTGCGTTCCCCTTGCGGGATACTGTCCAGTGTATCACAAACAATTTTATCTGTTTGATTTACATCTGGATTTAGTTTGAAGGCAATGGTTCTGCGCTTGTCCATTATTAATTACCTATGAGATACATACCGTTAACTAAATCATATTGAGAGTTATTGGTTTTGAAAAAACGTTCATCACGAATCTGTGTGTGTTTTTTTACTGCATCGCATATTAATTCTGCGCCACCGCCTATAACCATAACATGCGTATAACCAGAAAATTCATTGAGCGTATTTAATACACGTTGCTCAAGTTTACGAAGTGCTTCATTCATTGCTTCGGTGACTATTGATATTTTGTTCTCATCATTAATTCGTTGCTTCAGATAGTTGTTGTCTTTTCTGTGAATAATTATATCGTCAGCAAGATAGCTACTTCCTTTTGTTCTCGCAAGAGAAAGTGCATCTTTTACTGCAGATGTGACCAGAGATACACCAAGAGATGAGTCTCCGTATATTTTACTGATCCCTGATAATCTCCCCATTACCTGAGAAATATCTAATGTGGTGCCCCCGAGGTCTATAATTAATAAAGAATCTAACTCATCCAGTTCTTGTAGAGCTTCATAACCTGCTGGTATAGATTCAGGCATGACTTTTACATCTTTTATTGTGAATGTATCCCCACCATTTAATATAATTTTTTTCCGGAAGTTTGCTTTCTTACGCTCAATATTTTCCGTATTGGGTTGGTTATTCCTGTCGTAATACTCTGTCAGAGGAAGTGTGCAAACAATATCCACTTCGCTTACCGGCAGACCACTGGTCAGTAAGGCGTGATGCACCGCAACGACATTAACGTCGCTGTATTGCCATGCGATATTGGTTGTGACTACAGCATCCGGGCTGATTGGATCAAATGAATACTGTTCGCCGTTCAGTGTGTAGTTAAAGACCTTTTTATCACCAAAAGAGACTGCCCACTCGCGTTTGAAGCTGTTCGGGCTAATGTGCTGTTTAATTGTTCCGTCGCTTTCCTGCCACTGTAGTTTGATGTTTGTTGAACCGTCATCAATGAATACCAACATTTATAAAACTCCTTATGGTGTTTTTTTGGTGTGTATTTGGGTATGTTTTGGGTTTTAAGTGGGTTTATTTGTCAAGTTTACCCCATTTTAACCATCAATCAATGATTATTTGTCTTGTTTTGGTGTTTTATTGGGTTGGGTGTGGGTTGTTTTTGGGTTTTGTTTGGCGGGTGACAAAAGATGTCGCCGGGCTCCTCTTTTTACTGCGCCGGCTGACGCGGCGCGGCATAAACGCTGCCTGTGGTCAGTGTCCCGCGTCCGGTGGGCACGGGACGGGCGCTGGGGCGGCAGGCGCACGTTATGGTATCGCTCGTAGCGGGGCGCAAGGCCGTTGAGAATCTCCACCGCCTGTGCGGGGGTGGGTTCCTCCACCTGTACCCGACCAAAGCGGCGTTCCAGCGCGGCGTCCTTCTGGATATGGGTGCGGAACTCCTGATTGGTGGTGGCGCCGATGAGCTGCAATTCGCCCCGGGCAAGCACCGGTTTCAGGATGCTGGCGGCGTCGATGGCGCCCTCGGCGGCACCGGCACCCACGATGGTGTGGAACTCGTCGATAAACAGGATGGCGGTGCCGTCCCGCACCAGCTCTTCCAGCAGGTTTTTCAGCCGCTCTTCAAAATCGCCCCGGTACTTGGTGCCCGCCACCAAGCTGGCCATATCCAGTGCCAGCAGCCGCCGCCCTTGCAGCGCTCTGGGCACCTGCCCGGCGGCAATGCGCAGCGCCAGACCCTCAGCCAGCGCTGTTTTGCCCACGCCCGGCTCGCCGATCAGACAGGGGTCGTTTTTCTGGCGGCGGCACAGGATCTCCACCATGCGGTCAAGCTCGGCTTCCCGGCAGAACACCGGGTCCAGCTCCCCTTCGGCGGCGCGGCGGGTCAGATCGCGGCAGTATTTATCGCTGGCGCGGCTGCCCCGGGGGATGCTGGCCGACACCCGGGGCTGGGCGGGCAGCACAAACTGTCCGCTCAGCTGGCGGCACTCCCGCACCGCCTCGGTGAGCGAAAGCCCCATCTCCGCCAGCAGCAGCCCGGCGGCGCAGCCGTCATCTTCCAACATGGCACAGAGCAGATGCTCCGGCTCTGCCCGGCTGACGTGGGCGTTCTGCGCCCCAATGAGCGCATAGTCCATGGTGCGGCGCAGGTCCGGTGCCATGGACTGCCGGTCCAGCCGCTGTGCCGGGGCGCTGCGCCGCTGCGCCAGCTGACGGCGCACCTCCGGCTCGGTAATGTTTTTCCGGGTGAGGAACTGCGCCGCAGCGCCCTGCTGCTGCAGCATTGCCAGCAAAAGATGGCTGGTATCCGCCTGCTCACAGCCCAAATCCCCCGCCAGCTGCACCGCCTGCTGCAACAGCCGCGCCGCCGGGCGCGAAAAGCCCCGGTAACCGCCCATGCCCAGATTTTCCCAAATGCCCATGTGTCTGCTCCTTGCTGCATATAAAATCGTCTGCACTGGAAGTATAGCCCCAAAGGCGCAGAAAAAATCAGTTGTTTGTGTCGGGCAGCAGAAAAGTAAAAACCGATCCGCAGCGGTTGCCGGGGCGCGGGTGCGACCGGCTGCTGCGGATCGTTTTTTGAGATTTTATCTTGCGGGGAACGTTTTCAGAACGAGCCGCCTCCGCCGCCGTGGGTGGAGCCGCTGGAGGAGGTGTGAGTGGAGCTGCCGCCGGAGTCGCTGGAGCTGGACTCCTTTGGCCGCTCGGTGCGGTGCACCTCACGGTACAGATACAGATCCCGCTGGTTGGTCAGCTTCATGCTGCCCTGCCGCACATAGCTGGTTGCGTCCCGCTGCGGTGCCACGCTCTTGAGCCGGCTCTTCATCACGCCGGTCACGATCAGTGCCGTGATCAGGCCAATGACCAGCGCCACGCCCAAATACACGATCGAGAACGGCTCCTTGGGCATGTTGTCCACATCGTAGGGGTGGCCTTCGCGGGCGGCGGTGACATATGCGTCCGTCCACTGGATAAAGGTGCGGAAGGCGGCGGCGTAATCACCGTCTGCCATATCGGGGGTCATCTGCTCGCCAAGGTACTGGATGCCGGCATCCGTAAAGGCGGTAATGCCGTAGCCGCAGGTGGAGATATGCCACTTACGGTCGCCTGTGCTTATCAGCAGCAGCACGCCGTCCCGGTTTTCACCGTAGCCGAACTGGCAGTAATCATACAGGTCATCGGCATATTCCTCCATGCTGGTGCAGCCCTCGCTTTCCAGCGAATCGATGGTAGCAATGATTACATCAAAGCTCTGGCGGACGCTCAGTTCCTCCAGTGAAGCTTCCAGCTCGCCGTCCTCGTCCTCGGTCAGAACTTCTGCGCTGTCGTTCATGCGGTAATACAGGTCGGCAAAGCCGTCTGCGGCAAAGGCCGGTGCGGCCAGCGCGACCAGCAGCACCAGTGCTGCCAGCGCGGCACAGAGGGAGCGCAGTGGGGTAACAGTCTTTTTCATCTTCCGTCCCTCCTTTACAGAATCCCGGCCAGCCACAGCAGCCACATCATCGCATAGGATGCTGCACCGACGGCTGCCGTAAGTCCCAGCGTCCACTTGCGGGCGGCGACCTTATCCACCGGCAGGTTGCCCACAAACTTGCCGGTCTGGCCGTTCATGGCAAAAATGTAGTTGTTGCCCTGCCAGCTGGTGCTCAGCACCCACACCGGGAACAGGGCATACTTTGCCTTGCCGCCGTGCAGCTGAATGCTGCTGTTCTCCATTTTCACGGAGTCGTAGCCGGTAACGGTCTGGGTAAAGGCGTCCTCGGTGGACTGACGGATACGCTCGTTGGCGCGCTGGATGCTCTTTTGGGCGTCCACATCGTACTTATCGGCCACATAGCCCGCCAGATACGCTGTCTTGAAGGGCACGGCATCCTGCATGGTAAACGGCTCGATGGATTCCATCAGGTCGTCTGCCATCTTGGAGGAGCCGTCCACCGGAACCGCGTCAAAGCCCAGCACGCCGTCCCGGCGCACGGAATAGTAGCTGGTCTCGGTATAATCGTAGTCGTCATCCGACCAAAAGCGGGTGCGGGTGGCGGTAAAGCGCAGCTGGGCGTCGGCATCACTGTCGTACAGCCAGAAGGGCACATACACGCCCTTGATCTCGTCGATGTGGTTCTGGCTGCGGAACACCTTGGGCAGCAGGGTCTTGCCCTTGAGGTGCTCCTGCAGCTTTTCCTTCGCCGCTTTTTTATCCAGCTTGAAGGGGATGATGAGGTCGGGGCGCAGGTCTCCGGCAAACTGTCCGGTCAGAACGATGGGGTTGCCGCAGAAGGGGCAGGCCGAGGCTGCCATGGTGTCGTCGCCCACGATCTCGCCGCCGCAGCTCTTGCAGACATAAGTATGCAGACCGGCGGTCTCGCCCTCTGCCCAGCTGCCGCCGGGGGTGGCCCAGTTCATCTCGCTGGGCTTTTGGTCTTTCAGGTCCTCATCGTAGCCCTTCAGTGCGTCCACCTCAAACTCGGTGTCACAGTAGGGGCATTTCATCTTCTGGGTGGTGCTGTCAAATTTGATCGCACCATCGCAGCAGGGGCACTTATATTCCAGCATTCCTGCCATAGCGTTTCCTCCTATTATAATCTGCGGGGCAGGGACTTATTGACTTTCCTTCCCTGCCCCGCAGTGTGTTCAGTTATTGTGCAGCGGGCTTAGCTGCGGTCGTTCTCGTCAAAGGGGTCGCCGCACTCCGGGCAGAACTTGGGCGGGTGTGCAGGGTCTGCCGGTTCCCAGCCGCACTTGTCGCACTTATACTTGGGCGTACCGGTGGGCTTGGGTTTGCCGCACTCGGAGCAGAACTTGCCCTTGTTCACCGCGCCGCAGCTGCAAGTCCAGCCCTCTGCTGCCGCCGGGCGGGGCTTGCCGCACTCCGGGCAGAATTTGCCGGTGACGGTGGCACCGCAGCTGCAAATCCAGCTGTCTGCAGGCTTCGGCTCCGGCTTTTTGCTGCCGCATTCCGGGCAGAACTTGCCGGTAACGGTAGCGCCGCAGCTGCACTTCCAGCTGTCGGCGGCAGAAGTCTGCTGCTGGGGTGCTGCGGGCTGCTGCCCCATGGCGAACAGGTTCTGGGCGTTCATGCCGTTGGCACCGGCTGCCATGCCCATACCCATAAAGCCGGTCATGGCACCGGCGGTGTTGCCGGCGGCGGTCTTCATGGCGTCGATCTGACCACCCACCAGACGGGCGGCAGCGGTGGTGGGGTCGGTGGTCATGGCGTTTTCTTCCCACTCTGTGATCTTCTTCTGCTGCTCCTCCGGGATGGACAGAGAGTTGATGTTGAAGGAGAACACCTCAATGCCGCGCTTTTTGCGCCAGATATTGGACAGCTGCTCGTTGAGCGCCTCGGAGATCTCCAGCGTGTGGGCAGGGATCTCGTAATATTGCACCTTGTTGGCAGAAAGGGTGGCCAGCGCCGGCTGCAAAGCGTTCATCAGTTCGCTCTTCAGGCGGGGAGCCAGCTCCGAGGCATCGTACTGGGTGGAGACGTTGCTGCACACGTTGGTGTAGAACAGCAGCGGGTCGCAGATGCGGTAAGTAAAGCTGCCGTTGCAGCGGATATTCACCGAGAGCTTGTAGCCCCGCTCCTCGCTGACCACCACCCGGAACGGGATGGGGGTGGCGGTGCCGTACAGGATCTCGCCCAGCTCCTTGGTGTTGATGTAGTACACTCGCTGATCCTTGCCGGTGTCGCCGCCGTAGGTAAAGCGCTTGGCTACGGTTTGGAAAGTGGCTGCCAGACTGTCGCCGAAGTTGCCGGTGAACACGCTGGGCTCGGTGGAGGAATTGAAGGTATACTCGCCCGGTTCGGCGCACACCTCCACCACGCGGCCCTGCTCCACGATGAGCATGCACTGTCCGTCTGCCACGGCGATGCCGCTGCCGTTGGTGATGATATTATCCTCGCCGTGGTTGGAGCTGCGGCGGGAAGTGCGCTTCTGGCCCTTGACCATCAGCACATCCTTATCCAGAGAATCGCAGTAGAAAAATTCCTTCCACTGGTCTGCAAGAGTTCCGCCCAGTGCGCCCATACCTGCTTTGATCAAACCCATAATAATTTCCTCCTGTATGTTTTATTGTTTTTGCTCTCTTCTTTATCATGCAGAACGATTTCGTTTGTAAAAAGGTTCTGCCTGCTCAGGGGTAAGGGTCAGATAATTGATATTATAATCATACTGCAATGCGGCGCTGAACGCAAGGCATTTCTACCCGTTGCCACCTGCCTTTGCAGCTTCTTTCACAAAAAAGAACACCGGAGCATCCATAGAGACTCCGGTGTTCCGAAATAATATTTTTATGCTTGTCCCGTGCCCCAAAAGGCTTAGAACCGCCGCCATGTATCCGGCATAAACAGCACCAGCATGGGGAATATCTCCAGACGGCCGGCCAGCATATCGAAGATGAGCACCAGCTTTGCGGGGTCTGCAAAGCAGCCGAAGTTCTGCATTGGGCCTGCCATTTCCAAGCCCGGGCCGATGTTGTTCAGGGTAGCAGCCACGGCGGTAAAGTTCGTCACCATATCAAAGCCGTTCAGGCTGATGAGGAAGAAGGAGGCCGCAAAGATAAAGATATACGCCGCCACAAACACGTTGGTGGTGCGGATGGTCTCGTGGTTCAGTAGCTTGCCGTCCATGCGGGCGGGCGCTACCACCTGCGGGTGCAGGGCGGTCTTGAGCTCCTTGGCCAGGGTCTTACCCAGAATGAGGAAACGGCTCACCTTGATGCCGCCGCCGGTACTGCCGGCGCAGGCGCCAATGAACATGAGCATGACCAAGATCTCCTTGGAGAGGGTCGGCCACAGGTCAAAATCGCAGCTGGAAAAGCCGGTGGTGGTGATGATGGAGCCCACCTGAAAAGCGGCCTGCCGCAGCGCCTCGCCAAAGCTGTTGTACATACTATAAATATTGGCAGTGATGATGCCCACTGCCACTACGATGACCACAAAGTAGCCCCGCACCTCCTCGCTGGCGGCAGCGCGGCGGAACTTGCGCATGAGCAGCAGGAAGTAGGCGTTGAAGTTGACGCCGAACAGGATCATGAAAATGGTCACGACCCACTGGATGTAGGGCGAAAAGCTGGCAAAGCTGTCGTTGCGGAAGCCGAAGCCGCCGGTACCCGCCGTACCAAAGGCAGTGAGCATGGCTTCGAACAGGGGCATTCGGCCAATCAGCAGGAACACCAGCTCCAGCACGGTAAGGGCAAAGTAGATGCCGTACAGGATCTTAGCGGTGGACTGCACCTTAGGCACAAGCTTGTCCACCTGCGGGCCGGGGCTTTCGGCTTTCATCAGGTTGACGTGAGAGCCGCCAGTCAGCGGCAGCAGCGAGAGCAGAAACACCAGAACACCCATGCCGCCAATCCAGTGGGTGAAGCTGCGCCAGAACAGAATACCGTTGGGCAGCCCCTCCACGGCGGGCAGGATGCTGGCACCGGTGGTGGTAAAGCCGGAGACCGTCTCAAACAGGGCATCCACGGGGTTCGGGATGCAGCCGGTGAGCACAAAGGGCACCGCGCCCATCACCGAGATGAACACCCAGCACAGCGAGGTAGCCGCAAAGCCTTCGCGCATATAGAACACCTTACTGCGGGGTTTGATGGTGTGCAGGGCGTAGCCGATGCCAGCGCTGACGGCAGCTGTGAGCAGAAACACGCCCAGCACCATCCACTCGCCATACACTAAGCTGGCGGCGGCGGGCAGCAGCAGCAACGCGCCCTCGATCATCAGCACATAGCCCAGCAGACGGAAAACGATCGCATAATTCATAGTCCGCCTCCGTCAGTGCTCCACGATATCGCGCAGATCGTGCAGACCATGCTCCAGCGTGACCACGATGACGTTATCGCCCACTTGGATCTGGTCGCCGCCGCGGGGAATCAGGATCTTGCTGCCGCGGGTAATGCAGCACAGCAGCAGGTTCTTTTTCAGGTGCAGCTGGCTCAGGGGCACACCGGTAGCGGCGCTCTCCTCGTGCACTGTAAACTCCAGCGCCTCCACGCGGTCGTCCAGTATGCGGTACAGAGTCTTGATGTTGTTGCCCGCCTCGTTTTGCAGGGCGCGGACGTACTGCACGATGTAGTCACAGGTCATGTACTTGGGGTAGACCACACTGCCCAGATCCAGCCCGGCCAGAATATCGTCAAATTCCAGACGGTTGACCTTGGTCACCAGCTTGCCGTTGGAGTGCTTTTTGGCAAACAGGGTCAGCAGCACGTTCTCCTCGTCGATGTTGGTCAGCGCCACGAAAGCCTCGGTGGATTCCAGACCCTCGGAAAGCAGAAACTCGCGGTTGGAGCCGTCCTCGTTCAGGATCTGTGCGCCGGGCAGCTGCTCAGCCAGTTCTACGCAGCGGGCAGCGTCCCGCTCCACAATGCGCACCCGCACATGGTTTTCCAGCAGTTCCTGACTGAGGTAGTAAGCAATGGCACCGCCGCCCACGATGAGGGCGTTGCGTACCGGCTGCACCGGCAGATGCAGCTGCTGGAAGAAGGCGTGAGCTTTTTCCTGCGTAGCAAGGAAGGTGACCTGATCGCCCTTTTGCAGCATAAAGTTACCGTTGGGGATGATGACCCCGCCCTCACGCTCCACCGCGCACACCAGAATATCGCTCTTGAGCCGGGTAGGGATCTCGCGGATGGCCACGCCGTCCAGCGCATCGGGCAGCACAAACTTGATCAGCCGCACACGGCCGTCCGCAAAGGTATCGATCTTGCTGGCACCGGGGAAACGCAGCAGATGAGAGATCTCTTTTGCCGCTGCCATTTCCGGGTTGATAATGGCGGAAATGCCGATCTGCTTTTTGATAAAGTCCAGCTCGTGGCTGTAGGACGGGTTGCGCACGCGGGCAATGCCGTGGCAGTGGCCCGCCTTTTTGGCGAACATGCAGCAAAGCAGGTTCAGTTCGTCCGAGCCGGTGACCGCAATGAACACGTCCGCATCCTCAATGCCCGCCTCAGACAGGGTGGTGATGGACGAGCCATTGCCTACAATGCCCAGCACGTCGTAGCTTTCGGTCAGGTGCTCCACGCGCGCTTTGTTGGTGTCCACCACAGTCACGTTGTGGCCTTCCTCGCTGAGCTGGCGCGCCAGAGCCGTGCCGACCTTGCCGCCGCCCACCAGAATGATCTTCATAACAAGTCCTTTCTCCTTTGGCAGCCCCTTTTTCCGGGGCATACAAGTACAGTGTAGTATACCATATCCCGATGCAAAGTTCTACCGTTTGTCCCGCAAATACAGCGAATTGCTTAAAAAGCGACAGTTCTTTTGTGCAAGATGGCCTGTTCTCAGCGTGAAAGCGCAAAAAGGGACTGCCACACAGCTTTGTGCAGCAGTCCCCTTGGGACGAAACGATTTAGAATGCCCACCGCGTACGCTTTGGGCATCCTCAGCGGAAAAAATATTGTTATAAGAGCAAGGTCGGGCCGCCTGCGGGCTGCCCGACCTTGCATTTTCGCGGAAAACAGGGTTCTCCCCTGCTGTCCGGTCTCAGTACCGCTCTACGCCGTCTTTGGTGACAAGGGCGTACACCAGCGGGGCTTCCTCCGGCTTTTCCACGCCGTACACAAGGCCGCTGCGGTACTCGGCTGCGGCAGCTTCAAACTTGTCCGCAGCGCCGTAGAAGGTGGCAAGGCTTTCGCCCTTATGGACGTAGTCACCGCGCTTTTTGTGCAGGGTGATACCGGCGGCAAAGTCCAGCGGGTCGCCCTTTTTCTGGCGGCCTGCGCCCAGCAGCACACTGGCAGAGCCGATCTTTTCCGCATCGTTGGCCACAATGTAGCCGTCCTGCTCAGCCAGCAGTTCATAGCTGGCGGCGGGCTGTGCAAACAGACTGTAATCGTCCAGCACCCGGATGTCGCCGCCCTGTGCGGCAAACATTTCCTTGCACTTGGCAAAGGCAGAGCCGTCCGCAATGACAGCCTCGGCCATAGCGCGGCAGTGGGCGGCATCGCCCTTGCCTGCCAGTACCAGCATGTTGGCCGCCAATTGCAGGCACACCTCGGTCAGGTCTGCCGGCCCATGGCCTTTGAGCACGTCCATGCTCTCCATCACTTCCAGACTGTTGCCGATGTTGTGCCCCAGCGGGGTGTCCATATCGGTGATCATGGCAGCTACCCGGCGGCCATGGTGGGTGCCAATGGCGACCATCAGCTGTGCCAGCTCAATGCTCTGGTCAACAGTTTTCATAAAAGCACCGGTGCCGGTGGTGACGTCCAGCAGGATGGCGTCCGAACCGGAGGCCAGCTTTTTGGACATGATGCTGGACGCAATCAGCGGGATGCAGCTGACAGTAGCGGTAACGTCCCGCAGGGCGTACATCTTTTTATCTGCCACGGCAATGCCCTCGCTCTGGCCGATGACCGACAGACCGATCTGGTTCACCTGTGCAAAAAACTCCTCCTGCGAGAGGGCAGTTTTTGTGCCGGGCACGCTCTCCATCTTGTCGATGGTACCACCGGTGTGGCCGAGGCCCCGGCCGCTCATTTTGGCGATCTTCACCCCGCAGGCTGCCACGATGGGTGCGATGACCAGCGTGGTCTTATCGCCCACGCCGCCGGTGGAGTGCTTGTCCACCTTGATGCCCGGAATGGGCGAAAGATCTACCATCACGCCGCTGTGCGCCATCACATCGGTCAGCTCAGCGGTCTCCTCATTGGTCATGCCGCGCAGATACACCGCCATCATCCATGCAGCCATCTGATAGTCGGCCACTTCCCCGCTGACAAAGCCGTTGACAATGGCCTCCAGCTCCTCCCGGGTGTGGGTGCCGCCATCCCGCTTTTTTGCGATCAGATCATAAATACGCATCGTTTCACGCTCCTGTTCTTCTTACTTCTGTGGCGTTTTATGCCCGGATCTCCTGCCATACGCTCTTGCCGTCCAGCGTGGAGGCGTCCACTTCCAGATATTCGCAGATGGTCTGGGCGATGGTGCCGAAGCACAGCTTGGTGCCCAGATCCGTCCCCGCCTTCACACCCTTGCCGCAGACCAGATACGGCACATACTCGCGGGTATGGTCGGTGGTCTTGGTGTAGGAGGGATCACAGCCGTGGTCGGCGGTGATCATGAGCAGGTCGCCCTCCCGCATCCCCGGCAGGAAATCGGCCAGAAAACGGTCGAACTCCGTAGCGGCGGCAGCGTAGCCTGCCACATCGCGGCGGTGGCCGTAGAGCATATCAAAGTCTACCAGATTCACGAAGGCAAGGCCTTCAAAATCCCGGGTCTGCAGAGCCTTGGTAAAGGCGATGCCGTTGGTGTTACCGGTGGTCTTGATCTTTTCGGTCACGCCCTCGCCGTCAAAGATATCGTAGATCTTGCCCACGGCGATCACGTCCTTACCGGCATCCTTCAGCAGATCCAGCATGGTGGCGCGGGGCGGCTTCAGGCTCAGGGTGTCGATGCCCTCAAAAGAGGGAAGCGGCAGTTTGCCCACGGCTTGGGTGGCGTCTACATGCAGGTGGCAGTGGGGATAGTCCTTTAAAAGTGCGGCGATCTCGGTCACCGGCTGCACCACGCCCAGTTCGCTGTCCACGGCGGTGACGGCCACCAGAATGGTGTCCGGCCGCAGCAGCTCCCGCAGGTGGGCAAGGTCCACCGTGCCGTCCTGTTTGATGTCCACAAGGTCGATCTCGTACCCCTGCTCCTGCAGCGCAGTCAGCGTGCCGCTGACCGAGGAGTGCTCCAGCGGGGTGGAAATGATGTGTTTACCGTGGTGACGCTCCAGCCGGGCGATGCTCTTCAGCGCAAAATTGTTGGCCTCGCTGGCACCGGATGTATAAATGATCTCCGCCGGCTGCACATGAAGGCTGCGGGCAATGCTCTGCGTGGCCTCGTCGATGGCGGCTTTGGCGGCGGCACCGGCCTGATGGCGGGAGTTCGCGTTGCCGGGGCAGCTGCGCTCCACCGCACAGAAGCGTTCCAGCACGGCCTCGTCCACCGGCGTGTTGGCGGAATAGTCCAGATAGATCATAGATCCTCCTGATCTTGTTCGGTATACAGATTACAATAGTAGGTAATATTATAGTGCGCTTTGGACCGGAATGCAAGAAAATTGGCAAAAAAGGTTGCGGGGCAGGCGTAAATCTGCTATACTATCCAGTAAAGCTGCCTGACGGCCCGGTTTCTGCGGTGCGGGCGGGCAGGCTTTTGGCCGGAGCGGTTCCGGCGGTTTGGAAAAACTCGGACGAAAGGGGAGAACAGTATGCCGGAGATCCTTCGACTGCGCTGTTCCGTTTCCATTTCTTCCGGGCACAATCATCGTTCCCAATTCAGGAGGCACTGCCGTTGACCACGGCAATGCCTCTTTTTTTGGGCTGACGCAGGAGGTATACAAATCCATGAGTGAAAAGATCGATTACTCCAAGGGCGTATACGACGCTCGACAGCTGGGCACCGGACGGATGCTGATCCTGGGTGTGCAGCACATGTTTGCTATGTTTGGTGCCACGGTGCTGGTGCCGCTGCTCACCGGCCTGAGCGTTTCCACCACGCTGCTGTGCGCTGGTCTGGGCACGCTGCTGTTCCATCTGATCACCAAAAAGAAGGTCCCGGCCTTCCTGGGCTCCTCCTTTGCCTACCTGGGCGGTTTCTCCATCGTGGCCCCCATGCTGGCAGACGCTGACGGCAACCTGACCGTGGTCAACACCAAGATGCTGCCCTACGCCTGCGCCGCCGTTGCCTTCTCCGGCCTGGTGTACCTGGTGGCCAGCCTGCTGATCTCCACCTTCGGCATCCGCCGCATCATGAAGTTCTTCCCCCCGGTGGTCACCGGCCCCATCATCATCTCCATCGGCCTGATCCTGGCTCCCTCTGCCATCAAAAACTGCCAGACCAACTGGCTGCTGGCCTTTGTGGCACTGGGCGTGGTCATTATCTGCAACATCTGGGGTAAGGGCATGGTCAAGATCCTGCCCATCCTGATCGGTGTGCTGGTGTCCTACGCAGTGGCACTGGTCACCGGTGCCGTGGACTTCCAGAAGATCGCCGACGGCGTCGCCGAGCATTTCGGCTTTTTGATGCGTGCCGGCCCAGTCGATGTACTTCAGCTCCGGCTTTTTCACAAGGCGGTCCCAGTCCGCGTATTCAAAAATACAGGGGTGAAAGGCCTCGGCCGTCTTGCCGTCGCTCTTGTACGGATCGCCGGCGGCAAAGGGGCGGCGGCGGTTCTCGACCCACTCGGTAAACGCGTAGTCAATGGGAATGTACAGCTTGTCGTTTGTAATCACATCGTCCTTGATGTATTTCCAGCGGTAGATGCGCTTGCGGAGCTCAAACTCGATTTCCTTGAAAAACGGATCCTCGATTTTCAGGGATTCCCCGGGTATGAGTTCGGGCCAAAGCTCGTCGGTGACGATGCACATCACCATGGGCCGCTCGCTCTCCAGGCGGTTGAGCCTTTTCCACAGGCGCCGTTTTTCATCCCATACGCTGTGCTGAGTTATTTCCTTTACCTGCTTTGCCAGGTCGCGAAGGTATGTTCGCTGTTGCTTTGTCAGCATCTCCATCTCTCTCCTTCTTCAGGCGGCTGCCCAAAATAGACCGCTGGCGCGGCATTTATTCCGCGCCCCATAAGACCATAGTAGCAAACGCCGGACGTTTCGTCAATAGGGTATCGGAGTGCTGCCCGCAGCAGGATCTCCGTCAAATGCCGCCTGGA
>OGXH01001273.1_pt1 | contig 18573 bp, 18 predicted proteins | sample 1576241 | NCBI WGS metagenome assembly OGXH01 (sample SAMEA3541529, study PRJEB24748) | human gut metagenome | biome: human gut; feature: human-associated habitat; material: faeces | place: China | collected 2012
ATAAACTCGGTCTCATTTCCATGCGTATCTTTAACTATAATTTTAACCTCATACATCCAGAATGATGGTACCGTCAGCCAGACGACCGAACTCGATCTTGAAGTCGATCAGGCGGATGCCGATAGACAGGAAGAACTTCTTCAGGAATTCATTGACCTTGCGGGTATAGTCCTTGATGGTGTCGATCTCTTCCTGTGTTGCCAGACCCAGTGCCAGAGCATAGTCATCGTTGATGAACGGGTCGTTCAGTTCGTCGCACTTGTAGCTGAATTCCAGGATCGGGCAGAGCAGATCCTTGCCTTCTTCTACGCCCATACGCTTGGAAAAGCTGCCGGCTGCAACGTTGCGGACGATAACTTCCAGCGGTACGATGGAAACCTTCTTGACAGCAGTTTCACGGTCGCTCAGTTCTTCTACCAGGTGAGTCGGAACGCCTGCTTCTTCCAGCTGCTTCATGATGTAGTTGGACATACGGTTGTTGATAACGCCCTTGCCAACAATCGTACCCTTCTTTTCGCCGTTGAATGCAGTTGCGTCATCCTTATAATCTACGATAACAACTTCCGGATTCTCGGTTGCGTATACTTTCTTTGCCTTGCCCTCATAGAGCTGTTCTGTTTTCTTCCAATCAGCCATTTTCTGTTCCTCCAAAAATAAAATGTTTTGATTCCAGAGTCTGTCAGACTCTTATTTTAACTCAGCAGTTACTGTATTCTGCCGAAATTTTTGCATCTTTTGCCTTTACGCCCTGCTCCATATCTGCCTTCATCTGCTCCAGCTTTGCATCTATTTCCGGATCAGACAGTGCCAGCATCTGTGCAGCCAGGATCGCTGCGTTTGCTGCGCCATCGATGGCAACTGTTGCCACCGGGATTCCCTTCGGCATCTGAACGGTTGCCAGCAGTGCATCCAGTCCGTCCAATGTGGACGACTTTACCGGGATGCCGACAACCGGCAGTGTGGTGTGCGCTGCCAGAACGCCGCCCAGGTGCGCAGCCTTTCCTGCTGCGGAAAGGATCACGCCAAAGCCGTTTTTCTTGGCATTGGACGCAAATTCTGCTGCCAGCGCCGGTGTCCGGTGTGCAGACATAACGTGTACTTCATAGGGAATGCCGAACTTGTCCAGTTCTTCCAGCGCACCCTTGACAACCGGCAGATCACTGTCGCTGCCCATGATAACCGCTACTTTTTTTGACATATGTATTCCTCCAGATTCAGAGTTGCACATCCGCTCAAGACTTGCCTTACCGCAAGTTCCCGGAGCGTGTGCGGCTGATGCAGGGTACAGTCCCCTGCAAATTTATGAAAACAGAACACAAACCGGACTCAGCCCAGTTTTGCCTCTGTTATCAACCATATTTCTTTTCCGCTTTTCTGCATTTTTACAGTCAGCGTTCTGGTCTGCGTATTGTTATCCGCATCCCGTATTGTCAATGCCATCTGCCAGGTCAGAACCGCTTTCCCGGCATCGTCAGAATCTGCCTGCAAATACAGAACAGAGTCCGTCTTTGTCACCTTGCTGTCCGCCAGTACAGCGCCGTTCAGCACAGCATTTTCGTGTTCCTGGTCCGTGCATTCCTGCAAGTGTGAAAAATCCTGCCTTTTGACCATGGTCAAAAACTGTGTCATCTGATCCAGACTCAGACGCCATTCTTCGGGACTGAGCAGTGCGGCATTCACCTTTTCGCTGCTCACAGAAAACGAAAAATCATCTGTTTTCCGGGACATTTCTGCCTTCACCAGCTGGAGAATTCCCTTTTCCAGCGAATACTGAAACGAATCCTCGCCTTTGGTCAGTGTCAGCAACGGCTTTTCCCACTTGCTGCTGTCCCATATCATGGCATCTGCGGCGCAGAAATCCCGGTCATACAACACGACCTGTTCCGTGTCCGCCAATGTTGCCAGGTAATAGGACGCAGTCAGCGCCTGGATGTCCTGGTAGACAAAGGGTGCTGCCACATTGCCATCCAGGTCGAGAACGCCAAAACGATCGCCGTCCTCGGTTTCTTGTTTTGCAGCCAGATAATCCGTTCCTACAAATTGGAGTTGTTTCCACTCCGGTTCGAGAATCGTATTTCCTGCCGCATCCGACACGCCGTAAAGGTGGTTGTCCCCCTGTACGATTTCATTGCCGTTTGCATTGATTGCCGTATCCGATGCACTGTTCTGGTTACTCCCAGATCTTTTCGAAACATTCGCCGAAAAGCTAATGGTCGCAGCAATCAAAATCACCAGCACCAGCACCAGAATGCCTGCTGCAAGCCGGGTGTGTTTATTCATACACAGCGCTCCTGCTTATGATTCCATGTCCTTGCGGGCATCTTTTTCGGTTTCCTGCACCAGATAAATCGGGCGTTTCTTGGTCTCCAGATAGGTCTTTGCTAGGTACTGTCCCGCAATACCAACGCAGAACAGCTGGAGACCACCCATAAAGAAGATCGCACAGATCAGCGTTGCAAAACCCTGCACCGGATCACCGAATGCGAGTTTCTTAATGATGATGATGATAATCATGATAAATGCAACCAGACAGCTTGCCACGCCAAGAATTGACGAAATGGTCAGCGGTGCTGTGGAGAAAGCGAAGAATCCATCCAGCGCATAGCGGAACAATTTCCAGAATGACCAGGTGCTGGTTCCTGCTGCACGCTCCACATTCTCATATTCGATATATTTAGTACGGAATCCCACCCAGCTGAAAATGCCTTTGGAAAACCGGTTGTATTCTTTCATCGACAGAATCGCATCTACCATCTGCCGTGTCATAAAGCGGAAATCCTGTGCGCCGTCCACGATCTCGGTCTGCGAAATGCGTTTCATGATCTTGTAGAATTTCCGGGAGAACCAGGAGAGCAGCTTCGGCTCGCCCTTTCGGCTGACACGCCGTGTGGTAGCGCAGTCATATTCGCCGCTTAACACGATGTTGTACATCTTCGGCAGAAATGCCGGCGGATGCTGTAGGTCAGCGTCCATGATGACAACATAATCACCAGTGGCATTTTCCAGACCGGCGTACATACCGGATTCCTTTCCGAAGTTCCGGGAGAAGGAAATATACCGGACACGCTCATCTCCACGTGCCAGTTCCCGCAGTTTGGCGAGGGTTCCGTCACGAGAGCCATCGTTGATGAACAGCAGTTCAAATCCGGTATCCGGATGTTCTTCCTGGATCTGCTGCATCACTTTCTGAATTTCTATGTAAAAAAGCGGCAAAACTTCTTGTTCGTTATAACATGGTACAACAATGGAAATCTTTTTCATAACGTTCCTTTCCGTTCCACAGCCAGCCCCTTGTGAATCCGGCTGTTATATTCAGCATATCCAAAAAAGCAAAACTTCCATGACACGCTATTATTTATTATACCACCTTTTCTGACATTTTACAATACCCTAACAGGGATATTTTTTTCGTTTTCCAAAAAAATATGTGAACAAATAAGGCTGTCTTTTGAATTGCAGCGTCCTCTATGCCTTACGCTTTTGCAGGAATGCCTCCAGACGGCGCTTATAGTTGGAAGAACGGTGCGTCATCCGGTCAACCAGTTCCAGCAGCTGCCGGTCTGTCACCAGATCCAGTGCCTGAACCTCCGATTCCTGCATGGTGCAGTCCGACAAAGCAAAGTCCGTCTTGATATAGTACACATCATGGTAGCAGCTGCGCCGGCGGTCCCGGAACAAAAAGCGCATTTTCTCTCTGGGCAGCGTCAGACCGATTTCTTCCTTTGCCTCACGCAGTGCACCGTCCAGACTCGTTTCCCCGGCATCCACTGCGCCGGCAGTAATGTCCCACTGTCCCGGACGGGTCGCCTTGGTATCCGACCGTTTCTGCACCAGAAACAGTCCGTCCTGGTTCTCCAGGATCACGTGGGCGCAGAGAAAGTACTCCCCTTTGGACAGAAATGTGCTGCGTTCTGCTGTTCTTCCGGTAAGGTTTCCGTGTTCGTCATAGATATCCAGAATTTCCATATTATACCGTATTCCTTTCAACAATGATACGACCATTCTATTCCTTTATATTGTATCACGAAATTCTTTCCCTGGTCAAGATACATTTCTGAATTTTCTTTGAAAAATCCCGTGACACCGACAGGCTGTGCCTACCTCTTTTCTGAAAATTACATGAAAATTTGGAAATTGCGCTTTTCAATCCAAACAAAATGTGGTATAATGAAATATCACAACATTCCCGGCATATGCCGGGACACATATGGAGGGAACTGCAATGGCAAACTGGAGAGAACGGCTTACACAATTTATGCAGGGCAGATACGGCGGAAATGATACATTCAACAAGGCGTTGTTCGGCGTGTTTCTGTTTTTCCTGCTGCTGGCGATTTTCACAGGAAGAACCGCAGTCAGCACCACGCTGAATCTGATCGCAGTTGCTGTTCTGATCTATTCCTACTTCCGGATCTTCTCCCGGAATATTGCACGCCGCCAGGCAGAAAACCAGAAGTTCCTGAAGATCACGGCTCCGGTTCGCTCCCTGTTCGGCAAGAAAAGCGCCGACAAGACACACCGCATCTTCAGCTGTCCGAAATGCGGTCAGAAAATGCGTGTGCCGATGGGCAAGGGGAAAATCGAGATCACCTGTCCGAACTGCCGCAATAAGTTCATCAAGCGAAGCTGAGGAAAACGATGTACGGGTATATTCGGGCATACAAACCGGAAATGCGGTTTCGGGAATACGACATCTACCACGGCTGTTACTGCGGTCTGTGCGATGCGCTCCACAAGCGGCACGGCGCAGCTGCACGCTGGACGCTGAGCTATGACATGACATTTCTCATCCTGCTGCTGACAGGGCTGTATGAACCGGCAGAGGAAAAAGCAGAGCGGCGCTGCATAGCGCACCCTTTTCATAAAAGTCTGCACATTCAGAGTGAAATCACAGCGTATGCCGCAGATATGAGTATTCTGTTGTTCCGGGATAAATGTATGGACGACTGGAACGACGAGCGAAAAATCACAAGGCGTGCCGCCGCTGAGATGTTCCGGAAAAGCTACCGCAGAATCCAGGCGCAGTATCCGCAGAAATGCAAAGCGGTACAGGCACAGCTGGATCTGCTGCATCAGATGGAACAGCAAAGCGAATCGAATCCGGATCTGCCGGCAGGCTGTTTCGGCACGCTGCTGGGCGAGCTTTTCGTCTGGAAAGAGGACGAATGGGCAGACAATCTGCGCCAGGTCGGGTTCTATCTGGGCAAATTCATCTACCTGCTGGACGCATATGACGACCTGGAACACGACAGAAAAAAGAACTGCTACAATCCCCTGCGCAGCATGGCGGAACACGATCCGCAGTTTTCACAGACCTGCAAATCCCTTTTGAAAATGATGATGGCATCCTGCGCAGAATCATTTGAACGGCTGCCGATCCTGCACTATGACGAGATCTTACGGAACATTTTATATGCAGGCGTCTGGCCGAAATTCTATCAACGCAAAAAAGAACTGGAAGAGACTGAAAAACAGGAGAAACAAAAACATGGATCCATATGAAGTACTGGGAATCCCCCGAAACGCATCCGACCAGGAAGTAAAAAAGGCATACCGTGCGCTGAGCCGGAAGTATCATCCGGACGCCAATGTCGATAAGCCGAATCCGGAAATGTACGAGGAAAAATTCAAGCAGATCCAGCAGGCGTATCAGACCATCATGGATGAGCGCCAGCACAAATCCGACAGCGAATACGGCGGATTCTACGGGCAGCGCTCTTCCGCTGGAAACGGCGATGAGAACAGCGTACATTTGCAGGCGGCTGTGAATTTCATCCGGAACGGCAGATTCACAGAGGCTGTCCGGGTACTGAACGGCATCAGCAACCGAAATGCACAGTGGTATTATGTTTCTGCCGTTGCAAACTCCGGTGCCGGAAACAATGCAACTGCACTCCAGTACGCAAGGACTGCGGCGCAGATGGAGCCGAACAACTATGAATATCAGAAACTGGTGCAGCAGCTGGAATCCCCCGGTTTCTCTTATCAGCAGATGCAGCAGCCCTATATGGGCGGCAGTCTTGATGACAGCGGATGTGTTCGATGCTGCGCTGCGAATATTCTGCTGAATCTGTTTCTCGACTGCTGCTGTCACTGTTATTAAAAAGAAAACACAGAACTGCTGGGAAAACGGCAGTTCTTTTTTTGGAAGATTTGCACAAGTTTTTTTCCGAAAACTGTACCATCTGAGAAAAATATCGGACGGTCTCGGAATTTTCACGGAAAAGTGTTTACTTTTCCTGCGAGATATGGTATGATGACTAATAAGGTCATACCAATTTCAGAGACGGTTCCCCTGGAGCTGTCTCAAAGAATGAGGAGATTCTGTGATGTTTTTCAATCATAAAAATACAGAACCCGGGCAACCGCAGGGTTCGAATCCATTTTTTTATTATGGCGGAAATTATCCCGGAGAAACATCCGAACCTTTTTATCATTCCGGAATCAAGAACTATAACCTGCGTGTGTCCATTTCAACACACATCGGAAAAGTTCGCGGCAACCACGAAGATAATTTCTATCTGGAAGGGCTGTACATGAACGATATTTTCCGGAACGATTTTTCCGCATCTTATACCATTCACTATGCAGACGGCATGAGTTTTGCCGTATTCGATGGTATGGGCGGTGCAGCATACGGCGAGGTCGCATCTGAGATCGCCGTGCAGACGCTGCGGAAGTATGAGAAAAAGCTGAAACACGCCGACGGGACACGTATGCTGGATCAGCTCATTTCTTCGTATACCTCTGAGGCGAACAATGCCATCTGTGATATGCTCACAGAAAAGCACTGCCAGAACGGCGGAACTACTTTCTCCATGCTCTACTTTCTCGGTGATGCAGTCAAGCTGTATTACCTGGGTGACAGCCGGATCTACCGGTATCAGGGCAGCGACTTAACGCTGCTCACACGGGATCATACCGTTGCCAACCAGAAAGTGGAAGCTGCTATTTATACAGAAGAAGAAGCAAAGCACAGCCCCGATCAGCACCGTTTGACATTGTTCATCGGTTCAGACCGCAAAAAGGCAGGGTTAAATGCGGACAGCAGACCCCCTTTGCCGCTGGAAGTCGGCACAAAGTTTGTACTATGTACCGATGGACTGACCAATATGTGTGCGGACGAGGAAATTGCAGAACTTCTCTCCCAGAATTATTTCAACGAAGCAGCAGTGCTGGTGCAAGCCGCACTGCAGAATGGCGGCGTGGACAACATTACCTGCATTGTTTTGGAGGTACTCCCCGCCACCCAGGACGCAGAAGACGACTGATCTCGTTTTCTCTCCGGTATATCTGCCATAGAAAAACGGCACGTGGTATTTTTTCCACGTGCCGTTTTGTGTTTTACTCGTTACTCTCAGATGCGTTCCACTTTCATCATATTTGTGGTGTTGGAAACGCCTACCGGTGCGCCGGCAGTAATAACGACGATATCGCCCTTATTGACCATATCCGAACGCAGCGCCGCATGAATCGAGGAATCAAACAGTGCATCGGTATTGGCAACCTCATCCACCAGCATGGGATATACGCCCCAGCTCAGATTCATCTGACGCTGTACCCGTTCGCTGACAGTACAGCTGATGATCGGACAGCAGGGACGATACTTGGAGATCTCTCTCGCTGTCACGCCGGACATGGTCACAGTCAGAATAGCGGCTGCATCCAGATCGTGCGCTGTGGTAACCGTAGCGTGAGCGATGGCATTTGCAATATCCGCATTCTTCTTGGTGCGGCTTGCAGAGTGCATCCCCTTATAGTCAATATCATCTTCTGTGGTACGCGCGATCAAGTCCATGGTGCGGACAACTTCTACCGGGAAAGCACCGGCAGCGGTTTCACCGGACAGCATGATTGCACTGGTGCCGTCATAGATGGCATTGGCAACGTCTGTGATCTCCGCACGGGTCGGACGAGGATTGGTAATCATGGACTCCAGCATCTGTGTTGCGGTGATGACCTGCTTGCCAGCCTGGTAACCCTTCCGGATCAGCTGTTTCTGCACGGACGGGATCTGTTCAAACGGAATCTCTACGCCCAGATCGCCACGGGCAACCATGATGCCGTCCGACGCCTCCAGAATCTCGTCAATATTCCGGACACCCTCAACATTTTCGATTTTCGCAATGATGCGAACATCAAACCAGCCCAGACTCTGGGTGTACTTCCGCAGATAGTCAATATCCGCAGAGGTGCGGACAAAGCTGGCTGCAATGAAATCAAAGCCCATTTTTGCAGCAAATTCCAGGTCGTTCTTATCACTTTCGCTGAGATAAGGCATAGACAGCTGTACGCCCGGCACGTTGATGCCCTTGTTATTGGAAAGAACGCCGCCGTGGATAACATGGCAGACGATGTTGGTCGCATTTACTTTTTCGACAACCATTTCAATGACGCCGTCGTTTACCAGAATGTGTACGCCCGGTTTTACGTCACGGGGCAGATTCTTGAAAGAGATGCTGCCGACCTTTTCGTCACACAGCACATCATCTGTTGTCAATGTATAGGTATCGCCTGTTTCGATGGTGACCGGCTTGTCATCCACAAAGCGTCCCAGACGAATCTCCGGTCCTCTGGTGTCCATCAGCGTTGCAATGGGAAGTCCCAGTTCTTTCCGCAGGCGTGCGATCTGTTCAAACCGCTTTTCATGCGTTGCATGGTCTCCGTGGGAAAAGTTAAATCGTGCCACATTCATGCCGGAAAGCATGATCTGCCGCATGACAGAATCGTCATCTGTCGCAGGTCCGATCGTACAAACAATCTTCGTCTTTCTCATATTACTCACGCATCCTTTAATTTCTTGATGGCTTTTTTACTTACTGTTATAGTATAACACAAAAAAGCTGAAATGAAAAGTTAATTTTCTGAAAAGTATTCCGACTTTCTCTTTTTAGAAATAAGCAGTCCGCAGAAATTCATTTCATTTTCAAAGGAAAAAGCATTTATTTGTTTGCTTTTTCTAAAAAAGCATCCAGATTTTCGGAAAGAATTGCACGATTTTCCCCGTCTGTCAGTCCCAATGCGAAAAAGCGCTCCAATTCCGCATCATAATCCCACATGGGATAGTCCACGCCAAAGAAACAATTCTCAGCGCCGAAATGCGAAATCAGCTTTCGGATCTCCTCCGGCGGCAGGAACGGCAGGCTGCTGCTGGTATCAAACCGCAGCCGCTCATCCGGCTGGAGAATGGCATTTGCCTCTTTCCACTGTCCCCATCCGCCGAAGTGGGCTGCAATCAGCCGCAGTTTCGGGAACTGTCGCAGCACCATTGCCAGCCGGTACGGGTGCGAAAAATCTGAGCGTGCATCGCCCATGTGCATCAGGATGGGCAGCCCGGAACTCTGGATCATATCATACATGGGGTATGCTCTGGGGTCGTCAATGGGAAAGTTCTGAAAGTCCGGGTGCAGCTTGACGCCGCAGAGATGCAGCTGCTGCAGCTGTTCAAAGTCTTCCGCCACATGGTCGGCGTAAGGGTGCAATGTGCCGAATGCGGTACACATGGGATAGGCTGCGGCGCAGGACGCCAGAAAGCTGTTGATAGAATGCACCTGTGTCACCGTGGTCGCCGGCGAGCAGATCAGAAAGTTATCTACACCGGCAGCCATGCCGTTTTCCAGCATCTCCGCCACTCTGCCGTGATACTCCATAGGCAGGTCATAAAAATGGGAAATGCCCTCTGTTGCTTTTTCGGCGATCTTGTCGGGGAAAACGTGGGCGTGTGCATCTGTGATACGATAACCGTTTTTCAAAATGATTCCTCCCCTGTTCAGAGCAGCTTTTTGATTTTCGGATGACTTGCCATGAGCCGTTTGGTTCCCACCTGGTCGAAACCGACTTCCAGCATAGCATCATTTGCCATTTTCGTGATAGCCAGAACAGTGCCGTCCCCAAAGGTTGCATGGCGCACCCGTTCTCCCACATGGAATTCTTTCGGCTCTGCCTTGTATTTCTGTGGTTTCGCCGATGCCATCTGCCGCTGCAGCGAAATAGACTGCACGGATTCCAGCTTGTCTGCGGAAATTCCACGGCGAGACTGCCGCTGAGAAGCCTCCTGTTCGATCAGCTGCCGGTCGATCTCTGTCAAGAACTGGGACGGCAGATTGCGCATGGTCATACCGAACAGCATTCGGCTCGCAGCGGTAGTCAGCGTCAGCTTTTTCTTGGCACGGGTAAGTGCCACATACGCCAGGCGGCGTTCCTCTTCCAGATCTTCCCGGGAATCCAGGCTGCGGTTTCCAGGGAAAACGCCCTGCTCCATTCCCACCAGAAAGACGTTCTGAAATTCCAGACCTTTCGCAGAATGAACAGTCATCAGCATGACCACATCCTGCTCCGGCTCGTACTTGTCCACATCGGTATACAGAGAAATCTCCTCCAGGAATCCGCCCAGGGACGGCTCCTCCGCCTCGTTCTGATACGTCAGAATGGAGGACTTCAGTTCCTCTACGTTTTCCAGGCGGAAAGTGCCCTCTTCGCCCATCTGTTCCAGCGCCGCACGATAGCCGGTTTTCTCCAGGACCACATCCAGGAATTTTTCCAGCGGCAGTTCCCGTTCTGCCTCGATCAGTTCATCCCACATCACAGCAAACTTTTTCAGCGCATTCATCTTTTTGGAAAGTACCGGATACTGATCGGCGTTCCGCATTACTTCCAGCGGAGAAAGGTGCAGATCCTGGGTGATGTCCTGGAGCAGCGACAAGGTGGCGTCTCCGATGCCACGTTTCGGCTCATTGACGATTCGTTCAAAACGCACCCGGTCATTGGGATTTTCCACAATGCTCATATAGGCGATGATATCCCGGATTTCCTTGCGGTCGTAGAAACGAGTGCCGCCGTAGATACGGTACGGCACGCCGCTGCGCACCAGCGCACGCTCCAGCATATTGGACTGGGCGTTCATCCGGTACAGAATCGCATGGTCGCCGTATTTCGCACCCTGTTTCACGTTCTCAAGGATTTTCTTGGAGACATATGCCGATTCGTCGGACTCGTCCGCAGCCTTATACCAGGTGATCTTCTCCCCTGCGCCGGCATCCGTCCAGAGGTGTTTGGACTTTCTGCCGTCGTTGTTGGCAATCACGCTGTTGGCGGCATCCAGAATGTTCTGGGTGGAACGATAGTTCTGTTCCAGACGAATTACGGTACACTGCGGAAATTCCTCTTCGAATCCCAGAATGTTCTCGATCGTCGCACCACGGAAACGGTAGATGCTCTGGTCATCATCACCTACTACACAGAGGTTGCCGCTGGCATGGGTCAGCAGCGAGATCAGCTGGTACTGTGCGTGGTTGGTATCCTGGTACTCGTCCACCAGAACGTAAGGGAAACGGTACTGATACTTTGCCAGTTCCTCCGGGAATCGCCGGAACAGTTCTACCGTCAGATAAATGATATCGTCAAAATCCAGTGCATTGGAGGCACGCAGATGCTGCTGGTATACACCGTACAACTTTGCAATCATCATCTTTCGATAGTCACCGCCGGCATCTTCCAGCATCTCTGCCGGAGAGATCATGGCATCCTTTGCCCGGCTGATCTCCTGGATCACACTGCGGGGCGGGAACTGTTTTTCCGACACATTCACGTCAGAAAGGCAGTTCTTCATCAGCCGCCGTGCATCATCTGCATCGTAAATGGCAAAGTCGCTGTCATACCCCAGCAGGGTGATGCTCCGGCGCAGGATGCGCACGCACGCCGAGTGAAAAGTAGACGCATTGACAGATGCGGCGATCTCCTCCCCCAGCGTACTTGCCAATCTGGCACGCATTTCTCCCGCCGCTTTATTGGTAAAAGTGATCGCAAGAATATTCCACGGGCGAATCGGTGCAATCGCCAGAATCTCACGCAGGCGTTCCACATCTGTCTCCGCTTTTCCGTCTATGTAATCCTGCAGCCACACAGCATCCTCTTCCGGCAAAAAGCCGTCTGCCTTGGCATAGCCGTCTCCGAAATAGATCATGTTGACAATGCGGCTGATGATTGCCGTTGTTTTGCCGCTCCCTGCGCCGGCAAGCACCAGCACCGGACCGTTTACGGAGAAAACGGCTTTCTGCTGCTGTTCGTTCAAAGAACTGAAGTATGTTTGAAATGCCTTTCGTTTCAGCGCAATGCACTGCTGTTCTGTCATGTTTTTCTCTCCCTGCTTTCTCAATATTGTCTCAGATGTCTAGCATCTGTCTGGTTCTATCAAGGTATATGTCCGAATGTGGGACACGCTTTTATTATACCATATTCCGCTGCGTTTGAAAAGATGCACTGCAAACTTTTCACAATTTTCCGCTGCCGCATCCTTTTTCAAGAAAACATCATGCTGATATTTTCTTGTTTTTTCGCATGATGTTTTCTATTTTATATCCCATGTTTTATCAATTGACAATTGCAGAAAAATTGGATATGATATACCTGTCCGCTGCTGCCGGTTCTAATGTGCTGTTCTCCGACGTATCATAGAAACAGGAAGTCTAACAACGCAGCGGCTCTGCCGCATCGCACAGGAGGTTTTTATGCAGCGAAAAGCGATCTCATTTTTGATTATGTGTACCATAGCCACCGCATTTTTCACCAATAGTTCCGTATCCGCCGCCGCTGAGGAATTCGTACCGGGCGGCAGTGCTGCACTGCCTGCCGTCTCTTCTTACGAATCCTGGATGCAGTTTGAAACGCCGGATACCAACACCCCTGCAATCGACACAGACGGCTGTCTGAACTATACACTCGCCAAGCTGAGCGCACGGTACAATCTGCCAGTTCCCGGTGTCAGCCTGCTCTCCGATTCCTATGATTATTACACCGCTTTTTCGGAAAAGGTACTGTCCGGCGGCGCAACGAAAATGGACAGCCTGGCAAATCAGTACCAGGCGTATCTCACCCGGCAGGAATCCGTCTGGCTTTCCGGCAATCTGGAAGAGCGCATCGCACAGGCATATGCGGTCTGCGCTGAAACGGGGACAGAACGCTCACAGAGCTACATCCTGCAAATGACAACAGCATCCGGCAGCGATCACTATGTATTGGTAGATTACATCGACACCGAACAGAAACGGCTTTACCTGCTGGATTCCGGCTCGTGGTATGTGGAGTATCTGGGAGATGCCAAAACCATGGAAAAGGGCTACTGCATTACCGCAGTCCACCCGTTTCATATTTTCAAAATGCCGGGTGATACAGACGGCGACTTTCTGCTGACGCAGTGTGACATTGATAATCTGCTGCACGGCGCATACGAGGATACGCTTTCCGGAGACGCAAATCACAGCGGCACGGCTGACCTTTCGGATGCCGTCTATCTGGCGCATCTGATACAGTCTGTGGGACATCTGAGTGTTCAGCACGCTCTGGAAACAGAGATACCGCCGATCGCCACTGCAACCACATCTGCCGATGCGCTGCCCACCTTCTGGAACAGTCAGATTTTTCAGCGACAGCTTGCCAAATGAGAAAGAGTCCGCCTGCACAGTTACCGTGCGGACGGACTCTTTTCTATTACATCTTAGGAATCCTGGTTGTTTACCTTTACAAACTGTATGATCCAGTCAGAGATCTGTACATTTGCCTCCTTCTGGTATTTTTCCTGCAATTCGTTATAGCGTTCTTCCTCTAAGCCAGCCTCAGCGGTCAGCTGCCAGCCCGGCTGCTGCGATGCGCCGACATAATAAATTAGGCAGGAAATATAGGAACTGTCCAGGATCGTCACATCCCCTGCTTTTCTGGATTCGTCAAAGCACCAGTCACGCCAGGTGGTCATCAGCTGCGACCGGGTCACATTCTGGTACAGTCCACCGGACACGGAGGTGTCTTCGGTGTACTGGTCAGCCAGTGCCGCAAAAGTTGTCTCTTCCTTGTCACTGGCGTTCCATTCCTCCAGCGCCTTTTCTGCTGCATCATGGGCGCCCGATGCGGAGTCGTATGTGTTTGCCGTGAAAAGGATCTGCCGCAGGTTCACCGGATGGGTCTCGTCACGCTCCGGTGCAGCAGTCAGCAGGCAAACGGTGATCGTTTTGTTGTCTGTATCGGTGAAAAGCTTGCTGTCCCCGACTTTGGTGTCCGCAGAAAACGCCCATTCGCTGATAGAGTCATTCTGCGTATAGGAGACATCTTCCATGCAGAGCGTCTTGACCTGGGATGCCAGTTCCTCTTCTGTCAGCGAAGTGTTCTGCGCATAGTAATCATGCACCCACTGTTCAAAGGATTCTTTGGTGTCACAGCGCCGCAGATTTCGTGCCAGTTCTTCTGCCTGGCTCTGGCTGATGGTGGTGCTGTCGCTGGAATCGTCATAGGAAAATGAAAATTCCATATAGCTGCACACATCCATTTCTGTAGGATTTTTCTCGTAATAGGCGTTCAGTTCCTCTTCCGTGAAGTTGAAATTGTCCTGGATATGCGTGCTGAAACTCTGCGCCTTGAAGTACAGTTCCAGTGCGTGTGTTACGTTTTCCTCTTTTACCGTATCTGGCATGGTGCTGAAATCAATCTGTTTTTTCGCAGACGCCACCAGAGAAGAGATGTCTTCCTCCGGCGTGTAATTTTCCGCATCTGCCGCCTCACAGAATGCCAGAATGTTCTTGGCATACTCTTCCGCAGCATCGGTGAAATATGCCTCCCAGGTCGTATCATTATCGTAATTCTGGTCGGCTAACGGTTTCGAGGTGTCCGGCACATTGGAAGAGCCGGACTCGGAATTGCTGGTGATGTAGCCGTTATAGATCTGCCACGCATAAAAAGAGACCTCTGCCGCATTCAGCTTATAGTGCGCCGTCTTTCCGGCAGAAAGCAGCTGGGTCATCGGCTTTTCCCGGACGAACCAGGTCGTTCCGCCGGCAACGACTGCCACAGCCGCTGCGCAGCACACAATTGCCGTGACAGTCTTTTTGGTGCGGTGTTTTTTTCGTTTTGCCTTTTCGGATTCCTTTCGCTTTGCTTTACGCTGTTCCGCCAGGAACGCCTGTTTTTCCGATGGTTTCTTTTTATTTGCCATATTGTATCCTCGTATTTCTATTGCACAAATCATTCTCAGCGTATATCGCCTTTGTACAATGCAGTTTCTTTTAACAGTATAGCACATTTTCAGACAAAGTGCAAGAAAAAAGCGAAATTTTGTGTCCTTCCCCATTTTCCGTGTTATTCCGCCGGGATGGAACAGATTAAATCGCTGCACAGCGGGCATACTCAAAGGGACAGGAGGCGTATTATGGCTTTTCAAAAAGTAATGATTTCCGGTATCAACACATCCGAACTCACCGTTTTGAAAGAGGAAGAAAAAATCGCCCTGCTCCGGGAGATACGGGACACCGGGAGCAAAGCCGCACGGGACAAACTGATCCAGGGGAATCTGCGTCTGGTACTCAGCGTTATACAGCGGTTCACCGGGAGAGGTGAGGATATCGACGACCTGTTCCAGATCGGTGTTGTGGGTCTGATAAAAGCGACCGGATCTCCGGCGTCTCCCCGGCGGATGTGGCCGCCTTGATGATTGCGCTGGAACGACAGAACAGACCAGGAGAAACACCATGAAACGAATCCATGTGAAAGGAAACAGCTGGGTGCTGGAGGGCCCCCAGCTGGTGGGGCTCTATCAGATCGACGAGAGCACCTGCCTGCTGCTGGACCCCGGCAGCACCAAGCTCCAGGGGGAGATTGAGGCGGCCCTGGCCCAGGCCGGCCTGACCCCGGTGGGGGTTCTGTGCACCCACATGCACTACGACCACCATGAGACCACCCGCTATTTTCGTGAAACCTATGGGGCCCAAACCTGCCTGCCCCAGCTGGAGGCGGACATCGTCCGCAGTGAAGAGAGCCTGAAAAATCACCTGTTTAATTTTACCATGGGGATGATCCGCACCATTCCCCGGCTGCAAAACCTGGTGTGCCCGGTGGACCGGGTCATCGCCTTTGGGGAGACGGAGCTGGTGTTCTGTGGGGTTCCCCTCCAGGTGGTGCGCACCCCGGGGCACGCCCCGGACCATGTCTGCTTCATCACCCCGGACAACGTGTGTTTTGCCGGGGATGTCCTGATGACGGAGGACGTGCTGGCAGGGGCAATGGTGCCCTTTGTCTTTGATATGGCCGACGACCTGAAGAGCAAGGAGATCGTGGCGGGGCTCTCCTGCGACGCCTATATCTTCTGCCATAAGGGCATCCGCTATGGTTCGGTGGCGGAACTGGCCCAGATGAATATCCGCCACATCCAGGGCGCTCCACCAGAGCGCCCTCGCGCAGCAGGGCGATTTCTGCCTCGTACAGGTTCGGCTGCTCGGCACTCCACAGGGCGGGGTCAGTCACCGCAAAGGTGAAGGAGACATCCTGCACGTCCTCCTCCACATCCGGGGCAACCTCGCCCTTGCCGAACACCACGCCGCTGTCGTATTCCGCAGGCTCGCCCACCTCAGCGGACTGCTCCTCGCCGTCAAATACCACCGAGATGGTTCCCGCGCCGCTGACCTTGCAATCAAAGGTGACGGCAGCACTGGAAAAATCATCTGCAAAGCTCTGCTTCACAAAGACGTCCTCGAGGTGAACTTCCGGCTTTGTGAACAGCTCCACGGAGCGGAATAAGCCGCTCATGCGCCAGAAATCCTGATCTTCCAGCCAGCTGCCGGAGGAGAAACGGTACACCTGCACCGTCAGGGTATTTTCGCCGGGGTGGACGGCGGCGGTCATGTCAAATTCAGCGGGAGTGAAGGTATCCTCGGTGTAGCCGATGTAAACGCCGTTGCACCAGACGGCGGCGGCACTGTCGGCGCCGTTCAGACGCAGGTAGCAGCTTGCCCAGCTTTCCGGCAGGGTGAAACTACGCTGGTACTCTCCAATGGGGTTATAATCCTGCGGAATCTGGCCGGGGTGCAGCTTTTCGTGGCCGTCCCACGGGTACTGGGTGTTGACGTAATGGGGCGTGCCGTAGGGCTGGCCGGGCTTTTGCAGGCTCTGCATCTGGATAAAGCCGGGCACAGTCAGGGTATCCCAGTCCGTAAAGGGTGCGGTCAGGTTTTCCGCATAGCGAAAGTTCCACTCGCCATCCAAGCTGACGGTCAGGGACAGTTCGGGGCTTGTCTGGTCCGCAAAGTGGGCATGGAAGGGCAGGCGGTTCTGCTGGAAAATTTCCGGGTCGGCCAGAAGCGCCGGGGTAATGGGATGATTCAAAGGCATACATATCACCTCGCAGCATTTTCTGCTTTTATTATAGCACAGGATATAAGAAAAACAGCCGCACAAAACGACTGTTTTTCTGGAGAGAAACGGCATCAGTCCGCTTCGTCAAGGATCTCGGTGTCCAACACCGTGTGCCCCTTGGGGATATGGTACTTCACGGCGGGCAGATGGACGTTGGTAAAATACAGGCTGGTGTTGGGGTCGCAGCCGATGACCACTGCCTCTCCCCTGCCGCGCACGGTGCAGCGCAACGTGTCGCAATGGGCTTCGGCGGTATCGTTTTCCACGCTTTCGGCGTAGCCCGGTGCAAAATTGGGCACGGCAAAACCGCAGTCGTAGGCTTCGCAGTCGAAACTGCTGTCAATCTCATGATGGCGGCGGTGGCCGGTGGCCGTGGGGGTGATGGTAGTGGTCACCTCAATGCCGGGGAAGGGCGACCACTGCGCAGTCACAGCCCCGGCTTCAATTTCCCACGTTTTGCTCACCTTGCGTACAAACACGTTATCGTCGATGACAAAGGCCAGCATACTGTCGGGAGCCGCCTGATTGAGCACCTCCCGGCTGCGGGAGGCGCAGAAGCCAAAGCGGGTATCGTAGGCAAATTTTGCGTACTTTTCCGGGAACTGTCCGTGGCCGTGCCCCTCGTTGACACCGGCGGCATAGGCCGTTACCCGCCCCGCCCGGCGCTGCACCAGCATATTGGCGTATGGCATGGGCTTGAGCCGCTCCAATGCGGGCATGGGCGCGGCTTCGGCAGACCAGAAGGGGTGGTCATCCGGCAGAGCAAGCAACAAAAAGCTCTTCATGCCCCAGTAGGGGCTGCCGGGGGCGTTGTACCGCTCGGCCATGTACATCTGCGGGGTGCAGGAATGAAATAGATCCCCGAAAGTGTCAAAAGACATCTTTCGGAATCGCAAACGATGCAAGTTTTCGGACAAATCTGAACTTTGATCTGCCGCCGTTATAAAAAATACAACACCCCGTAAAAATGAAATTTCCGATAAATAATTCGATCATATCATTTTACGAGGTGTTTTTCTTTTATTCTGACATTGATTTGATTCTGCCAAAAAGACTGATCAAGTATAAGCCGCACAAACCTACTAGCGTATAAATGATCCTGGAAAGCCAGCTCATATTCCCGCATATAAATGCCACCAGATCAAATCTGAACACCCCTATAAGAAGCCAGTTTACGGCGCCTATAATAACGAGTGTCAGAGCTGTATTGTCAAACCATTTCATGTTATTTCCTCCTTTATCATCTCAATATTTGTAACAATTCAGCTACCAATATTTTTTATTATGTCCATAAAAAGTGGAAATATACTAAAAAAAATGATATACTAGCAACGCCAGAAAAAAGCAGGATGCATAAAATTATATCCTATATGCAATAACAAATACCGATACTATAATTATACA
>OGXH01001275.1_pt1 | contig 18550 bp, 11 predicted proteins | sample 1576241 | NCBI WGS metagenome assembly OGXH01 (sample SAMEA3541529, study PRJEB24748) | human gut metagenome | biome: human gut; feature: human-associated habitat; material: faeces | place: China | collected 2012
GGCCGCAGGCCATGTCAAACTTAAGCACCCTCGGGGCGAAAGCCCCGTCAAACCTGAGAACCCTCACGCCCTACAGGGCGCGTCCTTAAAGGCGCAGGCCCCTGCGGACGGCTGGGCTCCCCCGGCCGCAGGGCGGCCTCCGTCTTTGCCTCAAAAAAAATGGAGCCATGCGTTATGCACAGCTCCATTATACTACATCCTATGAAAGCGATTATTCCGCCTTGAAGGTGAGTTTGCCGTTTTCATCCTTGCCCACGTGGAGGACTTTCTTGTCTTTCAGTCCGTCCTGCAGGATGAGTTCGGAGATGGGATCTTCCATTTCCTTCTGGATGGTCCTCTTCAGCGGACGGGCACCATATTCCACATCGGTACCGTCAGCTATGATAACCTTCTTGGCTTCATCGGAAACGTCCAGGGTCACATGGAAGTGTTCCAGTTTGCCGGCCACTTTCTTCAGCATGAGGTCCACGATTTCAGAGAGGTTTTCCGGAGTGAGAGGATGGAATACGATGATTTCATCGATTCTGTTGATGAATTCCGGACGGAAGGTCCGTTTCACTTCGTCCATAATCATCTTTCTGATATCTTCGAAGGATTCTTCTTTTTCTTCTTTTTCGCCGGAAGAGAAGCCCAGTTTCTTGCCCATGTGACCTTTCAGGAAATTGGACCCCAGGTTGCTGGTCATGATGATGACGCAGTTGGTGAAATCCACGGTCCTGCCCTGGCCATCGGTCAGGCGGCCGTCGTCAAGAACCTGCAGGAGGATGTTGAAGAAGTCCATGTGCGCTTTTTCCACTTCATCGAAGAGGATGACGCTGTAGGGGTTGCGGCGCACCGCATCGGTGAGCTGGCCCCCTTCTTCGTAGCCCACATATCCTGGAGGCGCACCGACAAGACGGGAGACTTCGTGTTTCTCCATGTATTCGGACATGTCGAAGCGGATCATATTCTTTTCACTGCCAAACATACACTCTGCCAGTGCCCTTGCCAGTTCGGTCTTGCCTACGCCGGTGGTGCCCAGGAAGAGGAAGGAGCCGATTGGACGCTTCGGGTCCTTCATGCCGGCCCTTGCACGGCGGATGGCGGTGGCTACAGCGTGGACCGCTTCGTCCTGGCCGATAACTCTCTTATGGAGTTCGTCTTCCAGGTGCAGCAGCCGTTCGGAGTCGCTCTTCTTCAGGTTCTGCACAGGAACGCCTGTCCATTTGGATACCACTTCTGCCACGTCCTCTTCGGTGACTGTCAAATGGTCATGGTCTCCGCCCTTCCAGTCTTTCTTCAGGGCATCGATTTCAGTCTGCAGTTTCTTTGCCTGGTCACGGTAAATGGCTGCTTTTTCAAAGTCCTGGGAAGAAACGGCAGCTTCCTTTTCTTTGTTCACCGATTCCAGTTCTTCTTCTTTCTTTTTCAGTCCTTCGGGAGTAGAAGATGCTTCCATACGGACTTTGGCTGCTGCTTCATCGATGACGTCGATGGCTTTATCCGGCTGGAAACGGTCGGTAATGTAGCGTCCGGAGAGGTCCACTGCCGCTTTCAGTGCTTCGTCAGTAATTTTTGCTTTATGGAAGGCTTCGTAGCGGTCGCGGAGGCCTTTCAGGATTTCCAGAGTATCCTTCGGCGTCGGTTCGCCGACCTTGACCGGCTGGAAACGACGTTCCAGGGCGGCATCCTTTTCAATGTATTTCTTGTACTCCTTCAAAGTGGTAGCACCAATGCAGCGCAGTTCCCCTCTTGCCAGAGCCGGTTTCATAATGTTGGCTGCATCCATGGAACCTTCGCTGGAACCTGCGCCTACCAGGGTGTGCAGTTCATCGACGAAGAGAATCCAGTCTTTATGTTTCTTCACTTCATCAATGACTTTTTTCAGCCTTTCCTCAAATTCACCTCTGTACTTGGTGCCTGCCACTACGGAAGACATGTTAAGGGAAATGATGTGACAATTTTTGAGGATTTCCGGCACATCGTTATTCACAATGCGCTGAGCCAGTCCTTCGGCAATGGCAGTTTTACCAACGCCCGGTTCACCGATAAGGACAGGGTTGTTCTTGTTGCGGCGGGACAGAATCTGGATAACCCGGTTGATTTCATCGTTTCTGCCGATAACCGGATCGATCTTGCCCTGTTTGGCTTTTTCATTGAGATCTACAGCAAAGCCATCCAGGTCGCCCAGGTTAGCGGATTTATCAGACTTGCTGTTGTCTTCGGACAGCACTTTTTCAAAGGCCTTCTGCAGTTTGTCCTGGGTCACATCAAAGCTTTCCAGAATGCGGACAGCCAGGCCGCCGCCTTCGTGGAGAATGGCCAGAAGCAGGTGTTCCGTACCTACATAGGAATTACCCAGTTCATTGGCTTCTTCCACTGCCATCTCCAGCACCCTCTTGGTACGGGGTGCTGCATACACTTCACCGGTGCTGAAAAGAGACCGGCCCTGACTGTACTGGGAAAGCAGCTGTTCCACTGCTTCCACAGTGACGCCCAGGGAATTTAAAATTTTGCCGCCGGCGCTGTCTTTTTCATGGGCAATCCCCAGAAGAAGATGTTCCGTGCCGATGTAGTCGCTGCCAAGTTTAGCGGCTTCGGAAGCGGCGAATTTCCAGGCGTTTTTCACGCCGTCAGTAAATCTATCTTCCATAATAACTCCTCCTTTTCTTCAGAGTTTTTAAATCTTTTGGTATATTATATACGATAAAAAATCTATGCGATAAAGCTGGGAAACCAGCGGAATTTTTGAAATCTTGAAACCGGATTACAGGTTCTTCAGTACATCCCTCATAAAGGCGGATCTCCATTTCTCCATATTTCCCCGGTCTTCCGGCGCAGTATGGCTGATGAGCGCCACCTGGCTGTCCGGAATAAGGGAATAGAGACGATAGAATGTGAGGCCGTCCTCATCGGGAATCATGTCGGCATTAATGCCCATGCGGATAAGGCCTGCAAGGTAAAGGGCTTCCTTACGGCTCATGCGCCTTGCATATTTAAGCGTTCCCAGAGCACGCCAGATACGATCTCGAAGTTCTTCCTCCGAGCTTTCGAAGGTATCTTTCCAGAGCTTTTTCTCTTCTTCCGTAATTTCCTGAAGAATCTTATCAAGCTCTGAAACGTAGTCCACTTCCCTGATACCCAGGGACCTGGTGTTTTCCAGCAGATAGAAAGGCAGACGGTCATCGGCCTTTCCGGCTGCCGGTGCCAGGTGGAACCCCCGCAGTTCCAAAAATTCGGAAAGGCTTCCGATTCTGTCATGAAGGGCAAAACCCGGCAGGAACAGGAGAGATACCATTTTCATCCCGGATCCCGTGAACTGGGGCGATGCCGTGAGATATCCGAATTCCCGATCAAAGGCATAGTCCAGAATATCCGACGCTTCGTCTGCCAGCCGGGCCGTTCTTTTCCAGAGGCTGAACACTGTATTGCCGCCGGAAAATCCCAGGAAAGCCAGATGATCATGGACGTTGGTTCTGATGGCCAGGCTTCCGTCTTCGTTCAGGTAAAGCCGGCTGTTTTCATCCAGCAGTCCCTCTCCTTCCGGCAGGAACCCTTTTTCTGAAAGCACATCCTTTTCTTCATCATTCAGGGATTCCATGCTGTAGGGGATGAAGGGGCCGAAGCCGTGATCATTGATGTATCTCACTGCTTCGTCCAGCTTTCCCGCCGCCTCGGCCTTCCGGGTGCCATCAAGCATGGAGGGGAACCGGGTGCTCTTCATATTTCTGAAAAGGGAAAGCCTGGTGAAGATGACCGGATCATCTTTGGATATCTGAGCCCACCGGGGAAGCTCATTTTCTAATATTTCCTGGAGGGTCATTTGGATGTGCCTCCTTTCCCTTCCTCTTCCAGTTTGCGGATTTCGTCCCTCACTTTGGCCGCTTCTTCATAATTTTCATCGGCCACCAGTTTGGTCAGCTTATTTCTAAGTTCTGTGAGCTTTGGCGATTCTTCCTTTACTTCCGCCTTCTTCGGCTCATCACCATTGTAGCGGTGAGCGCCCTGCATATGCTGGAAAGCGGGACGAAGTTTTTCGCGGAAGGCTTCGTAGCATCCCGGGCAGCCCAGAAGACCGTCTTTCTTAAAATCATCGTAGGTTTTCCCGCATTCCGGGCAGGACAGATTCTCAATGGCTGTTCTTGCCGGGCGGAATAGGGAATTCATGAAACCATCGTTGAAGAAGGTATCAAAGCTGTTTCTGAATAAATCGTGACCAAAGAAATCCATGGAGTGACTCACCAGGTTTTCCTTGGCTGCGCATTCTCTGCACAGGTGTTTTTCTGTTCTATGTCCATTGACGATCTGTGTCACATGGACAACTGCTTCTCTTCCATGACAGCGATCACAAAGCATAGTTCATTCTCCTTTCAAAGCCCATTCAATGCGGTGAATCATGGTCTTGGCAGCCTCCCTGCGGTGGCTTTCAGGACAATACTCCAGCATGGTATGGGTCATTGCATAAATCAGTCGATATTCCTGATTGGAAATAATATCATAGTCCACAAGCATGCGGTAATAGCCGTCCAATCCATTTTCAATAGCTTCTATGCTGTTTGGATTTTCTTTGGGACTGCTCTTTCCGCTGCTTTTTTCCTCGCGGTTTGGTGCAGATGAAGTGGTCGATGAAGCCGGTGCCCGCCTAGGCGGTGGGTTCTGGCTTCTGAGAGAAATCTTAATGTATCCCCCGCTCCCTCTTCTGGACTCCACCACAAATCGGTCATCAGAAGAAAACCGGGTATTAATGACGTAGGTTACCTGGGAGGGGGCACATTCTAATAAATCAGCCACATCCTTCCTTTTAAGAAGTACCTGGTCATTTGTTTCTTTATCAAGCATTTCCAGGATAAACTTTTCAATCCTGTCTGATAACATGGTATTATTCATTTGACACTCACCACTTTCCTTTATCTCTCTCAACTTTCGAATCTATTGTACCCCATTAATGTCAAATAGTCAATAGGTTAAATGAAAAATTTTTACTTTTCTTTCCCTTGTGAATAAATCTGAATTTTCCTGCTATTATCGGTTTATTTGAGAACTGTATTCTTATTTATACAATAGAAAAGTCCTTTCTCCATCATGGAAAAAGGACTTTTTTATTTCTATTTTGACTTTTCTTTTTGACTTTTACCAATCAAGGGGCTCATCTTCCACTCCTGCTTCGGAAAGTGTGGAATGGATAATTGATGAGGGAAATCCTCTTCGCAGAAGAAAGGCCGCGGCTTTCCTGTAATTTTTCAAAATGGAAGGCATCACTTTGGCCCTGCTTTGCAGGACATGGAAGGCATTATCCTTTTCTTCTTCCTCCGGAATGCGGTAAGGGCAGGGAAGGCCCCGGGCCTTCATTTTCTGAAGAATGTAAGAATTACCATAGCAGCGGCGGCTGCGGAAGGCTCGAAACACATCCTCCGCCAGACTTTCATCGTCCACATAGCCGTAATGCTTCAGCTTTCCCAGAGTGTCCTCGATATCCTTCTCCCCATAGCTTCGTTCCTTCAGCTTCCGGCGCATTTCTATTTCACTCTGGCCCCGGTATTTCAGGAGATGAAGGGCTGCTTCGTAGCAGCTCCTCTCAGTTTTCTGCATCCTGTTCTGATAATACGCCATCTTCGAAGTGATCCGGTTCAACTACTAGGGTGTCGCGGATAATCTTGTCGATTTCCTCAGCCACATCGGGATGTTCCTTGAGATAGGTCTTGGCGGCCTCCCTGCCCTGGCTGATGCGGTTTCCTTTGTAGGAATACCAGGCGCCGCTCTTCTGAATAATGTCCATGTTCACCGCAATATCCAGGAGAGTGCCTTCCTTGGAAATGCCTTCGCCGTACATAATATCAAATTCAGCCACCTTGAAAGGCGGTGCCACCTTGTTCTTCACCACCTTGGCCCTTGTCCTGTTGCCGATGACCTCGGTGCCGCTCTTAATGGCTTCGGCCCTTCTGATTTCAATACGCATGGAAGCGTAGAATTTAAGAGCCCTGCCGCCGGTGGTGGTTTCGGGATTGCCAAACATGACGCCCACCTTTTCGCGGATCTGGTTGATGAAAATGACAATGGTTCTGGATTTGCTGATAATGCCGGTGAGCTTTCGGAGGGCTTTGCTCATGAGCCGGGCCTGCAGGCCTACGGACTGGTCGCTGATATCCCCTTCGATTTCCTGCTTCGGAACCAGGGCTGCCACGGAGTCGATAACCACAATATCCACAGCGCCGCTCCGTACCAGGGACTCACAGATGGAAAGGGCCTGTTCGCCGCTGTCCGGCTGGGAAATGAGAAGGTCCTTCGTGTCTACCCCCAGATGGTGGGCGTACATGGGATCCAGGGCATGTTCCGCATCGATAAAGGCAGCCACGCCGCCCAGTTTCTGGGCTTCCGCAATGGCATGGAGGGCCAGGGTGGTCTTACCGGAAGATTCGGGGCCGTAGATTTCAATGACCCTGCCTCTGGGGTATCCGCCTACACCGACCGCAATATCAAGGGCCAGGGAACCGGTGGGAATCACATCGATATCCAGCTTGTCCCCCATATCCCCCAGGCGCATGATAGAGCCCTGTCCGAATTCTTTCGTAATCTGGTGCATGGCACTTTCAAGGGCCTTCTTCTTTTCCGGGCTTAATTCATTTTGGTTTGCCATGGAAATCCTCCTTATAAAATGGGAAGGAAACCTTCCTTAACTTAATATCTTTATTCTTATTTTACTATATGCAGGAATAGAGGGAAAGGGGAGAAGGACACGCCCTTTCGGGCGTGAGGGTTCAAAAGGTCCAGAAGGTTCAGAAGGTTCAGAGGGTGGTGGATAGCCGCCTTTGGCGGCTATGCTTATGAAGTCAGCGTTACGGGAATGCCTTCCTATCACATAAGTCACTCTAAACCTGGTGGTGAATCAGCCACCTCCGGTGGCTTTTCCCCCTTTGGTGCCTACGGCACCACCTTTGCCACGGTGTGAAGCGTGTCACACGATTCTCAGGTCGCTACGCTCCCCTACGAATCGTGTTCCCTTGCCACCCCGCTGAGCGGTGGGACAATAATGCCCCGATAAGCAATTTCTCCATAAGTACCGCAAGGCATAGCGCCGCTAAAACTTCCCCCTCCGGGGGAAGTGGTGCCGCAGGCACCAAAAGGGGTGCATTTCCACGGGCGAAGCCCGGTTGTATGGTTTTCCCTTCGCTGCTGCTCAACGCGCAAATTGTCCGCAATGCCCAGCACCCATAGTGCCCCCTGAATAGGGGCAAAGGTGGTGGCGCCAGCCACCAAAGGGGGAGCCGCCGGAATGGTGCAAGAAAGAGTATGACGCATTATCTCCACTTGCCAGCCCCTTCCACCGCTTACGCGGTCCCCCTCCCCCATGGATGGGGGGAGGCAAGTGGGTAATGCACGTGGTCTCCTCGTGCAAGCAGCAGGCGGCAAGTTTTTAGTGTATGTTCGGCTCCGCCGCCCCACTCAAAAAGGCGCCCCTGTTTCTAGGGAAGCACTGATTAATTCGCAGAATCGAATTTCATAAGTATTTTTATCCAATGCTGCGTCATAAGTCTCCTTAAATAGCTCGCTATTCGCGTCGACTGATTCCTTGCATTGAATAAAAATACAAGAATGAAATCCGATAACGACTTAATCAGCGCTTCCCTAGAGGGCGCCTCCTTCATTTACCATTTACCATTCACAATTTACCATTTTAACCATGACCGGCGGTAAGCGGACAGCGGACAGCCGTTTCACTGTCTCACTTTCCCACTTTCCCACTGTCTCACTATCCCACTATCTCCTCGGATGTCTCTTATCCTCATACATTTTCTTATCCATTTCCATGATGAGTTCGTCGATATCGATAATGGGGGCGGTGCGGATGGCGATGCCCAGAGCCATGCTGAGGTTCTGAAGGTGCAGTTTGCCCTTCAGTTCCGCCGCCAGCTGCACTGCCCGGGCTTTGTCTGCTCCTTCCACGGCCAGGATGAATTCGTCGCCGCCCATGCGGAAGGCGTGATTCCGGCCCACCAGTTCGCCGGCAATGGCTGCCAGGGTTTGGAGGGCCCTGTCGCCGGCTTCATGGCCCTCTTTGTCGTTGATCTGCTTGAGGCCGTTCATATCGCCGAAGAGGAAGGCCGTCTTTGTACCCACGGGGAGGCTTTCCACATATTCCATGAAGGCCAGGCGGTTCCTAAGGCCTGTGAGCTGGTCTTCATGGCTCAAGGCCTGGAGACGGTCCAGCACATTCCGGTTGCGGATGAGGCTTGCCGCAAAGCGGGTCAAGGTATCCAGCAGAGGGCTGGCTTCTTTCATGATTTTTTCCGATGGGTTCACCACTTCCGTGTAGCCGAGGGAAAGGCCGCCGATGACCAGATGGCCGGAGATGAGGCGCTTCAGTCCAGGCCGGTAGGTCTCACTGGAAATGCCGTACTCTTTCTGCACTGCTTCCACGTCGTCAATGATGGCGATCTGGTCGGGGCCGAAGCGGTCATAAAGGGGCCTTGCCAGCTCCATGGGTACATGCTGCATGGCGTCTTTGGAGGGCTCTATGCCGGGAGCGCACCATTCGTAGGTATTCTTCACGGTGCCGTCGCCCTGCTCTTCAAAAATGCATACCTTCTCGGCTTCCAGAATTTTTCCCGCCCGGGCCAGGAGCCGGCTGACGCCTTCATGGGGTGTGGGCGCGGAAATCCCTGCCGCCAGGGCATCATTGACCGCCATTTCCTGGAAGAGCATGTATTTCTTCCGGTAGTCCCCTTCCGCGTAGCCGCTCAGATTCGTGGCCAGTTCAAAATGACCGTTCTTTCCATGCCAGGAAATCAGGGTGTGCTGAATAAGGTAATCGCTGCCGGTATTCATGTTATGGAAGGTCTGGGTATAGAAACGGTCCCGCCTGAGGAATGCCTGGGGACAGACTTCACAGGGAGCAGACTCTCCACAGATAAGCTCATAGCACTTTCTTCCGGCATAGGGATAGTCCTCCGGCAGCCCCAGGTCCCGAAGACCCGCCTTGTTCACATAAAGGAGGCTGTAAGTGTCGGGGTCGGAAATCATGATCTGGTCACTGCTGTTGTCAAAGACGGCCCTGTCGAAAACGATGCGGTCTCCATAATACAGGGATTCTCCGTATTTCTCCCGTTCCGCTTCTGCCAGGCGGCGGGCCAGAAGGTGGAAGAGTTCGTCCACCGTGCGCACCTCCGATGCCATGACCAGCGCATACTGCAGGAAAAGGGTGACCTGCCGTCCCGCCTCTTCCCGGATGCTGTGGATCTCATTGGACAGGTCCAGCATGCGGCGCCGGATATCCGCCGTGTCCTGTGCCTTCATGAGGACGCAGAACCGGCCGCCGCCCAGATGGGCTATGGCCGCGCCCTGACGGAAGAAATGGGAAATCAGCTTCGCCAGCCGGGCAAGCAGTTTCTTTCGCACCGCCATGCCATAGAGACGGCTCACATCGTCCAGAGCCGGAATGTCCATGAAGAGGGCGGCGCAGTTTTCCCCATAGGATTTGTAGTTATCAAAATAATGAATGGCGGTGATGAACATGCCCCGGTAATTCAGGAGACCCGTTTCCATGTCCTTTATATCCAGCTCCTGATTTTCCCGCCGGATTTTCCCGATGCTGTCCCGGTCGATGAAATATCCCGCCAGGCCGGCGATTTCATTACCCCGGTATATGGGGAACTTGGTGGCCTGTACATAGTGGATCTGTCCCTTGATGATGCACTGGCCCATGACATTTCTGGAAATTGCCCCCTTTTTGAGTACCTTCTCCTCTTCATTTTGGAAGCGGCGCCCGTTGACATGCCAGCCGATTTCATCATCCGTCTTTCCCAGAATGTCGGACAGGGTGAAGCCGTATTTTTCAAGGAATGCCCGGCTGGCGCCTTTGAACCGGCGCTCCCTGTCCTTCCAGAAGAAGCAGATATCGCCGCTCTCCGCCATGGCCTGCAGCACCGAAGAGCGCCGCTTCTCTTCCCGCTCCACTTCCGGCAGGGTCTCCAGGGTGGACAGGTAGGAAGGAAACGCCGCTGTCCCTTCTGCGGCGGCAGAGGCGGTATCCTTAATGCCCAGGAGAATATCTCCATCCCAGGAGAAACCGAGGAGGGCGAAATTAAACTCCTTCCACCGGTAGCTGCCGTCATCCATTTTCATACGGAACAGACCGGTCACTGCGTTTCGTTTGGACCGGTCTGCTTCCTTCTCCAGCGTCCCCGGTTTCATGATCCTGAGAAACCGCTCCCTGTCTTCGGGATGCATGAAATCGCCAAGCTTCAGGAACCGGCCCAGAGGCACCGTCTCCCCGGTACGTACAATGCGGTTCATGGACTCCGCCACCTCCACCAGGGCCTCTTTCTTCCGAATCACATAGAGACCGTCATAGACAATGAAGAGATGGCGCAGCAGCTTATCCATGCGATGGGTTTCTTTCCTGTCCTGACCGTCCGAAACCAGGTAGTATTCCATTTTTCCGGCAAAGCTGTGATCATCCTGGGCCAGCACCTGCAGAGTACAGCGCATATACTGCCCATGGAAAATGTAATTCATGGACTCCTTCCTGCCGCTTTTGGCAGATGTGGACAGCAGTTCATGGAACTGCTGCATCACCGGCAGGTCCAACTTCACCATCCTCAGCCCCTTCTCATTGGCATAGGCGGCCTTCAGGGCCGCCGCTGCCCGGCGGCTGGCGTCATTTTCCAGAAGGATGGCTATATTCTCCCCGTCGTAGAGAAAAAGGGCTGCCGGCGTATCGCCGATGATATTGGCCAGTCCCAGCTTTTCATAGAAAGAATTCTCCAGCGGCGTTTCCACAGCCAGATGACGATGGAGGCAGTACCGGTAGCTTTCCTCATAGGGCAGCGCCTTTCCGTAGTACCAGCCCTGGATTTTCTCGCAGCCCATGCTCTTTAGAAACTCCGCCTGGGCCCTGGTCTCCACTCCTTCCGCCAGGGTATGGATGCCCAGCTTCTTGGCCATGTAAATGATGGAGCCCATGATTTTCCGGCCCAAGTCATTCTGGTTACGCTGGAACGCCATATCCAGCTTCAGCGTATCAAAGCGGTAGGTCTTCAGCACATTCAAAGATGAATAGCCGCTGCCGAAATCATCCAGCCAGCACTCATAGCCTGCCTTCCGAAACTTCTCGATTTCCTGCCTCAGCCGCATTTCATTCTTCTTCAAGGCGGACTCCGTGATTTCGATATGGAAGAAATTCCGGGGCACCTGGTACTTCTCCACCACCCTCTCCACAAAGGAAAAGGGATCCATCACCTCAAAATCCACGGCCGATAGATTCACCGACACCGGCACAAAGGGCCGGTGATTTTCCATAATAAACCGGTACAGTTTGGCCACCGTCTCAATGACAAAGCAGTCCAGTCGATGGATCAGGCCGGCCTCCTCCAGCACCGGTACAAAAATGGAAGGCATAATCATGCCCCGCACCGGATCCTCCCACCGGGCCAGGGCCTCCATGCCGCACACCTTTCCCGTAAGCGTGCGGATGACCGGCTGATAGTACACCTTGATATGCCCTTCCTTCAGTGCCCTGTCGAAATTACCAAGCACATAGACCCGATCCGTGAGATGCTGCCCCATGGACTTATCATACACCGCAAAAGTCCTGCCGGCATCCCCCTTGATCCAGTCCGCCGCAATCTTGGCCCGGTCAAAGAGAAGATGAATACCGCTTTCGCTGATTTCCACCTCATCGGGATTGAAAATATTCACCCCCGCCTTCAGCTGCACCGCCGGATCACCGGTGTAATTCCTTATATCCCGGGACACCGCCTCAATCCGCTCCGCCACATCATGATGACGGGCCAGCATCGCAAAGGTATCCCCATTGAGATGGGCAATGAGGGAATGGGGAAAATGGGTGGACAGACTCTCTGCCAGGAAATGAATGAGATCATCCCCCACCTCCGTACCATGGCGGGAATTGTAGACCTTGAAATTGGTGAGATTGAAATACAGCGGCGCCCGGCTGCCAAAGATGCCCTCCTTCACATCCTCCCGGGCCTGCCTGGTAATGGCCGGATAAAAAGTCCTCCGGTCCATGAGCTGCAGATCTCTCGCCTTCCCTTCCCTGTCGCGAATGCAGGATAGACACCAGGCCCTGCCCTTTTCTTCATCCTCATACACCCCGGCTGTCCCTTTCACCGGGACACTGCCGGAGGAAGCCCTCAGCTGAAAATAAAAAGACCCGCTCCTTTCCTCTGCTCCGCAGCGCTGGCCAAGGGGCACATACCCCTCAGCCACAAGCCCCTTAAAAGAGCTGCCCCGCTGCGAAAAAAGCTCCTCCATGGAAGAGAAGCCCATGAGCAGGAGAAAAGAACGGTTTGCATACAGCACCCTTTCCTCATCATCCATAGACACCAGACAAATCCCGCAGGGAAGCCCGTCAAGTCCCGCTTTCCCCATACCGCTGCCATCTGCCATATCCATCATCCGCCTTATAATGCCCGGCTCCGTCAGGGTACATCCCTTTTCCCCGGGCCGAAAAGCCTCACAAAACCACCTTCACAAAGAACAGACTGTCATGTAATGAAAGTCTCATGTTACATTAGTCTCTCAAAAATATTATATCACATATTACGTGTGATAATACTATGCAGAAGATAAATTTCAGTGTCTACCCCCCCTTAAAAAATTATTAGATTACTTGCATTCAATTCAGAAAAAGAGGCGCCTGTGGACACGCCCTGCGGGCGTGAGGGTTCAGAAGGTTCAAAGGGAAAGGTTGACGGGGCTCCGCCCCGAGGGTTCTTAAGGTTCTTAAGTTTGACGGGCCTTTGGGGCCCGAGGGTTGTGGTGGGCGCCTTCGGCGCCAGTTTGGATAAAACCGCGGTAGTGGGCTAGGAAAACCAGGCCATCCCTGGCGGGCGGGAGGGAAAAAAGGCCAACCGGGCCTTTGGTCCGTGGGAAATGCCCCCCTTTCCCGCTCCGCGGGACTTCTCCTAAAGGGAAGCGTGTCACTGGATTCTCAGTCGCTCAAGGGCCTCCTGCATAGGGATGGCAAGAATTCCCTTCCATCTGCATTTTCCCATACAAAAAAGACCGGACAGCCGGTCTCTTTTTATTGCAGCCACGCAAAAAACTCCTGATTCGTCCCATGCTGCTGCGCGGTAGGGCTCAGGCGTTCTGTTTCGATGAATCGGCCAGGAGCAGCCGCCGAAGCGGAATATCTGTGTCGTCAGGGAAAGGCAGGTATAGCCATAGTTGCCACCAGGATTTCTAGCAGGTCATCCTCAGGAGTTTTTATGGAGTTTTCGACGCGTCGGAGAGTTCCGATTCATATGAGGAAGTTCTTCCCGCCTCCTGCCTGTCCCTTGGTAAGGTGTGTGCACGTAACAGGCAGGGAGCCGGGCGCCCCTTCCGGGCCCTTCAGTCCTCTCTGTCTATATAATCCCTTTTAAGCAAAAAAGTTCTCATAGAAAATGCCGCCTTCCGCTCATGGGGGGGCAGAATGACAGCCCCGCAGAAAAGCTCTATAGTGTCTGACGTCTGATATCTGACCGTCTGACGTCTTTCTTCTATCGTCTATCTTCTTAACCTCCCCTGTCTCTTCTCCCTTTCCGCCTTATCATACATGAAGATATAGTACAGCTCTCCGTAGAAGGGATTGTCCTTTTTTCGGCCCATATCTTCCACCGTCACCACCCTGCCTTTCTTGGTGACGATGCGGAAGGTAAGGAAATCGGTGTGGTTTTGGTTATCCTTTTCATCCAGCTGGCGGTGGAATTCCTTTTTCATGATTTCTTCTTCTCCGGGATAGAGGATGGAGAAGAAGGTGCCGCCGGTGTAGTGCATGAAATCTTCGAAACTGTCGCATTCCAAAAGGTCGATCATGGCCCTGTTGGCGAAGAGGATTTCCTGGTCCTCCGTGGCCTTGCATACCAGCATGCCGCCGGGCATGCTGCCGGCCACTTCAGACAGGTTGAAGCCGAACTGGGTGCGGTGTTTATTTTCACCCACCCTGTCATCAAATCTCCGCCAGCCGGCCTTGCCGTTCAGCTTCACTGCATAGAGTGCAAAGTCCGCCCGCACGCAGAGTTTCCCGTATTCCCTTCCCTGCAGCGGATATTCAGCGCAGCCCATGGAAGAATGGAAGGGCACATCCCTGCCGTCCACGTGGATGATATGGGGCCTTTCCGTGAAATGGGTCATTTTCTTTTCTATGTCCTCCCTGTTCTTGAAAGGATGGAAAAGGATGAACTCATCGCCCCCGTTCCTGGTAATAATGGTCTCCCTGCCAAAGATTCGCCGCATATCGACTGTCAGCGTCTTCAGCGCCTCATCGCCGGCGCCGTGGCCGTATACATCGTTAATGAGCTTGAAATTGTCGATATCCAGCGCCATCACCATGGCCTGGCCTTCCGAATGTTCCTTCAGATACCGGGACACCGCCTCATCGCCGCCCTTGCGGTTGTACACCTTTGTCAAACTGTCCGTACCGCCGATGGCTTTCAGGGTTCTATTTTTCTGCCATACGAAAGAAATAAAGAGCGTCCCCATGACACCGCAGAGGGTAGCAAAGAAAATGGTCTGCCGGTTGAACCAGCCCCGGTAGGGCCGCATGGTCAGCGTCCAGCGATCTCCTCCCAGCAGAAGGGAAGCGGAAGGGTCCTCCACGCTCACCCTGCCGTTTTCTGCCAGCACCCGCTCCGTACCGCCTTCATTTCTTGTGAGCCGATAATTTTCCTTTATCCTGTCATCACCGGTGATTCCCACAGCATTCAGCACATAATCCTGATTTCCCAGAATCAGTACATATCCCCAGAAATTGGAACTCTTTCCCTCTGCCAGGAACACCGGCTGCAGCACCGCCATATAGGTCCGTCCATGGTCCAGCTCCAGAGAATCCACCAGCACCATCTTCCCCGACGCTTTGGCATCCTCCGATGCCTTCTTCAGCGGCCCCGCCAGCAGAGACCGCCCCGTCCCCAGCCACCGGTCATTCTTGTAAAAAAGCGTCTCCCCCTCCTCAGGAATCAGCTCCACCAGCCGGAAAGAACGGTTGATTTCCATCATCCGCCCCAGCCCCCTCACACCGTCCGTCCTTCCGCCGCTCTCCCGAATGGAAGAATCAATAATCTGCGCCGCCGTCGTATAACGGTACACATACTCATAGAGATTATTCATACGGTGAAAGGCGGTGCTGGTAAACACCTCCCGACCCATGCGGGCATCCTCCTGATACAGGACAGAATCCACCAGAAACGTCAAAAAAAGACCGCAGATAACGATGGGAATGCTGAAATAATCTATCACTCTCCGTTTTCCAAGAATCCTCATATTAGCGGTCTTCCTTTCGCATATACTATGAAATATTATACACGTTTTATGCGCTAAGGTAAACGAACATTTGAAATATGAGAAAGAATGAATGCATTGGGAGGGCCGCAGAGCGTCTTTTTGGACACGCCCTTTGGGCGTGAGGGTTCAGAAGGTTCAAAAGGTTCAGAGGGTTCAGAGGGTGGTGGTGGGCGCCTTTGGCGCCATTTTTGATAAAACCTTAAAATCGCCCTGACGGGCGAGGGAAAACAGGCAAACCGGGCCTGCGGCCCGATGGAAATGCACCCCTATCCCCGCCTGCGGCGGTACTTCCCCCGGAGAGGGAAGTTTGCTCTCTGCTTCCCATTCAGCTTCATAAGTATCACAAGGCATAGCGCCGCTAAAATCTCCCCCTCCGGGGTGGCAAGCGAACACGATTCGTAGGGAGCCGCAGGCGACTGAGAATCGTGTGAGACGCTTTCCCGTGGAGAGACGCCGCCGCAGGCGTCAAAAGGGGTGCATTTCCCACGGGCGAAGCCCGGTTGTATGGTTTTTCCACCGTAACTTCCATAAACACAAATTGCCCGAAATGCCCAGTACCCATAGTGCCCCCTGAATAGGGGGAAAGGTGGTGGCGCCAGCCACCAAAGGGGGGTGCCGCCGGAACAGTACAAGGAGCATATGACTCAAAGATTTCCTGCCTCCATTCCCCATTCCCCCATGAGGGACGCAAGGGTTTGAGCCGCTCCCCCTTTATTCATACTGGCGCCGCAGGCGCCCACCTTCATTTACCATTTACAATTTACCATTTACCATTTTCCCTATGTGTTCCCCGCCTCCCAAGACTCCACAGAAAGCGGCGCAAAAAAAGAAGCCCTCCTTCGAGAGCTTCTTCTTTGTTTATGAAACTATATTCTCTTTTCTTTTCAGAAATTAGAATTTGTAGTTCAGGGAAACGGTCCATGCATCCTGAGTCTTATCGCTATCAGCTTTTTCGGTATCTACATCGAATGCATATTCAGCATGGAGCTGTACGTTCTTCTGGAGGGTTACGTTGGCAATAGCATTCCAGAATGTTACGTTAGAAGCATCATACTTAGGAGCAGTCAGATAGCTGAGAACATTGGTCTGGAGACCGGTGCCGCCGAAATATACACCATAATCTACATCATTATAAGCAACGGAGAGATCCCAGGTGCCCGGTTTATTCCAGTTAGCTGCGCCATAGGAGAGGCCAGCGTTCCAAGCGGTATCATATCCGTCATAATTATCGGTGGTGTTCTTCCAGTATTCACCGAATACGTTGAACTTCTGAACAGGGATGGTCAGATTTACGCCGTACAGTTCAGCACCGAGCTGGTCATGACCTTCATTGGTGTCGCCATCAAATTTAACATAATCAGCGCCAAGTTTAGCAAAGCCGAAATCATATCCAGCTTTTGCAAACAGTGCATCATGATCAACTGCAGATGGATCAATTTCCAGTGCATTATCAGAAGTGTTCAGACGGCCATAGCCAACAGTTGCGCCAAATTTAGCATTATTGTAAGCAATCTGAGCTCCATCATAGCCATTAGCATCGCCATAGAGCCAGCCACCCTGGTCACCAAAAGCGATGGGCTGACGACCAAGACGTACTGCTACATCTTTGCCAAAGTTATGATTTACGAACAGCTGCTGCATGTAAACCTTATCTTTGCTTGGATCATTCTTTTTGAAATCCATGTCATAGGCCATTTTGCCATTTACATAGGTGGATTCATTTACCTGGCCTTTAACGTTGATTCTCATACGGCCATTCCAGCTGTCAGCTGCGTCAACGGATTTATCCTGGTAACGCATACGAGCATCGCCGGACCAGTAGAGGTTGCCGACTTTCTTTTCCAGGTTGGAAACGCGAACGCCCAGGTTAGCCAGTTCGTCAGCGTATTCGCCAGCCAGTTTGTCCAGAGTTGCACGCTGCTCAGCGTTCAGCTGGTCTTCTTTAGCCATGAGGCGGGCAATGATCTGAGCCAGTTCATAACGGGTAATGTTTCTTTCGCCTTTGAAGGTGCCGTCCGGATAGCCTTCTACAACGCCCTGGTCGGAGAGGTCGGATACTGCCTGGTAAGCCCAGTCATCGGTGGAAACATCGGAGAATGGATTTGCTGCGAAAGCGGAAACGCCAGCAGTCAGTGCAGCTGCAGCTGCGATTGCGAGAATCTTTTTCATAGTTCTTCGCTCCTTTGAAATAAACAATAGAGAAAACGGAGCCCTTTGTTTTTCAGGAGTTCAGATAGAAAGCCTCAGCGCGAGTGACCGTGTTTCCTCTGCCTGCTTTTTTCTCTTACTGTCCGTCCGCCATGGGAAGGGGGCCTCCTTCCCGCGGCTGTATTTACGGTACCATTTCTCGAAAGAATCCGCAATTACCCTGCTCCGCGCCATGGTCAAGCACTATGTACCTGACTCTAAGTATCTATTTTTGTCCGTGATTTGGGGCTTTCTCTCTTTGCTATAAAATATGCTTCCCCGAGATATAGAAAAATTTTATCCGATTTTCAGGGCCTTTCCTGAGAATACGGAATCTATGGATACACTTTTTCAGTTTTTTGGCTATATGTATATGCTCTCTACCCCCCCCGATGTACTATTGACAGGTTCTTTACTGCGCGCCTTATACTTATGGCTAAGTTTATGGACAGAACTCCGCAGTTTCCATGGCTTGGAATCCCCTGTTTCTTCGCAAAGCAGGGATTTCTTTCATGTAGAAATTGGAATTTCATTTTAATTCTTATCAGGGGTAAATTTTATGGCAGAACGTTTATATACTATGAAGGATGTGGTGGAGCTCACAGGCATTCCATCCACCACTCTTCGGTTTTACGACAAGAAGGGGCTCCTCCAGTTCGTCCGGAGAAGCGTGGGCGGCGTGCGTATCTTCACGGACCATGACATCGCCATGCTCCGCATGATCCAGTTCCTTCGGAACGTGGATATGCCTATCCAGGAAATCAGCCTGTTCATTTCCCTCTACATGCAGGGTGCCGCCACCCGTCCCCAGCGCATGGAGCTTTACAGGAAGCATATAGAGCAGCTGAAGGAGGATGTGAAGAGCAAGGAAGAAAAACTCTCCGCCGCCTCCTTCATGAACGACCTCCTGGCGGACCGCCTGAAGGCAGGGGAAACGGAAAATGACCTGCCCCTCACCATCCTGAAAAAGGATATTCCTGAGGAAATGAGGAAGTTTTTTACAAGGAACGAAAAGAAATAAGGGGGCGCAAAGCGCCCCCGGGTTCAAAGGGTTCAGAAGGTTCAGAGGGTTCAAAGGGTTGTGGTGGCGGCTGGCGCCGCA
>OGXH01001282.1_pt1 | contig 18507 bp, 18 predicted proteins | sample 1576241 | NCBI WGS metagenome assembly OGXH01 (sample SAMEA3541529, study PRJEB24748) | human gut metagenome | biome: human gut; feature: human-associated habitat; material: faeces | place: China | collected 2012
GTTAGTAGAGTTACCTGTGATAGATACACCTACATTTTCATGCTGCATGATTGCAACACCTTCACGAACATCGTCAGCGCCGTAGCAGCGAACTGCAGCTCTTTCACCGTCTGAGAAAGCTCTCTCTTCAACGATTTTAAGCTCTGATGTGAAATAATCAAACTGAGTCTTTACATATGTAAAGCCGTTGATTCTTGAAATAATGTAAGCAGCATCCTTGCCAAGACCGTTAAGGATAACACGGAGCGGCTCTTTTCTTGCTTTGTTAGCGTTACGAGCGATACCGATAGCACCCTCTGCTGCTGCAAAGCTTTCGTGACCTGCGAGGAATGCAAAGCACTTTGTTTCATCTCTGAGGAGCATTGCGCCGAGGTTACCGTGACCACGGCCAACATTTCTCTGCTCAGCTACTGAGCCGGGAATACAGAAAGCCTCAAGACCGATACCGATAGCTTCTGCTGCCTCTGAAGCAGTTTTTGCGCCCTTCTTAACTGCAACTGCACAACCGAGTGTGTAAGCCCAGCCTGCGTTTTCAAATGCGATCGGCTGAACGCCCTTTACGATGTCGTAGGGATCAAAACCGAGATCGTTACAAATTTTTCTTGCCTCTTCAAGATTTGCAATACCGTATTCGGCAAGGCACTTCTCAATTTTAGGCATTCTTCTTTCCATACCTTCAAATGTTACTGCCATTATGGTGTCCTCCTTACCGAATTATTCTTCACGAGGGTCAATGTACTTAGCTGCGCCGTCAAAACGACCGTACTGACCGATGTTGTTCTTGTATGCTTCGTTTGGCTCAACGCCGTGACGAATGTCCTCGAGCATTTTGCCGAGCTTTACGAACTGATAGCCGATAACTTCATCGTTCTCGTCAAGTGCTGTCTTGAGAACATAGCCTTCAGCCATTTCCATGTAACGAACGCCCTTAGCGTTTGTGCTGTACATTGTACCAACCTGGCTGCGAAGACCCTTACCGAGATCCTCCATACCTGCGCCGATCGGAAGACCGCCCTCTGAGAAAGCTGTCTGGCTTCTGCCGTAAACGAGCTGCTCAAAGATGTTCTTCATAGCTGTGTTGATAGCGTCACAAACGAGGTCTGTGTTAAGACACTCAAGGAGTGTTTTGTTAGGAAGAATTTCTGCTGCCATAGCTGCAGAGTGAGTCATACCCGAACAACCGATTGTTTCAACAAGAGCCTCTTCAACGATACCGTCTTTAACATTAAGTGTAAGCTTGCAGGCACCCTGCTGAGGAGCACACCAGCCAATGCCGTGTGAAAGACCTGAAATGTCTTTAATGTCATAAGATTTTACCCATTTGCCCTCTTCGGGAATAGGTGCAGGACCGTGCTTAGGTCCCTTTGCTACAGTGCACATATTTTCAACTTCTTTTGAATAAATCATGTGTACTTCTCCTTTCAATAAATTGTATGAGTCCGAAATCCTCAAACACCTATATTATACGGCTTAACCCGACATTTTTCAAGCATTTTTCGTTAATTTTTACAATTCCCCCACATTGTAATATTTCCCGTAGCAATTTTCCGTTTGATTTTGAAACGGTAAAAATAAAAACGGCAACCGTGAAACAAATCACCGACTGCCGTTAAAGTTTACTTATTCTTCCCAAAACAATTCGTCAAGGGTTTTGTCAAGCACTTTACATATTGCTATGCAAAGGTTAATTGTGGGATTGTAGTCGCCCTTTTCAATTGCGCTTATTGTCTGTCTTGACACCTTTACAAGTTCCGCAAGCTGTTGCTGTGACAAATCCTTTGCGGCACGGGCGCTTTTTAATCTTAAATTCTTCATTCTTCAACTGCCTTTTTGTCAATTATTGTTTTGATGACAACCATCACAAAAATACTTATTGCCCAAATCATTGTAATGATAGGAATAATGTCAAGATTTGCTATTCCGTTTGTAACAAAGGTTTTGTTGTCGAAAGCAATTCCCAAACATTCTGCTCCCACAACAAATGCCAAAGGGCCTAAAAGACTCTTTCTGCCTTTATTCGATGTGAAATATGCGTCATTGAAAATGCTTACTCCGACGAATACGGCGGTTGAAAGAAACAGTCCTATGAACATTTGAACGCTGAGTTCAGCCCAATTAATCTCCAAAACATTAACTAAAGCGCAGGCAATTATGTACCCGATAAGCACAAAAAACGCCGATTTATAAGCCTTGCCCCGTGCAAGAACCTGTCGTTCATCGTATTCTGTGTAAGTGTTCTTTTTCTTTTTAATGTTTGCGATAATGAGCGTTACGATAACTACGGCAATAAAACCGCAACAAAAGCCAATCACCCAATAGTATTTTTCTCCCATAATAACATCTCCCAAATAAATCAGCCAATTTGCAGATTTATTCGTCCAACCGATAATCCGCAAATAATATTAAAAAATTTTATGTGTTTAGATGTGAATACTTAAAAAATCCACAATGCGTACAAAAAGCTTTCTGTACCATTATAGTACATTAAAAGTTACTTATTGTCAAGTATATTTTACATAATTTCAAAAATACTTTAATTTGGCTGTTTTGAAAAATTAAATCCGTTAAGAAACCTGTCAACTAAAACAAAACAAGACAAACCCATATTTCAGAGCTTGCCTTGTGGAATTACTCACCGTCACGCTGTATTGTTTCATTAATAGCACGATTAACAAAGCCGTTCACGCTTTCGCCGTTCTTTTCTGCGTGGGCTTTGATAATATCTTTTCGACCTTTCGGCACAGCAACATTGATACGGTCATATGCTTTAGCGTTATATCGGTTGTTTGCCTCAATTCTCGCCCTGCTGTTCTTATTTTCTGCCATTTCTTCACCGCCTAAAATCTATTGACATCAAATTATTGTTGTTGTATAATATAGGTGAAAAGGAACGGCTTTAGCTGTTTCGCATTTGCGTATTTTTTTATTAAAAACCGCTCTGTATTGCGACTACAGGGCGGTTATTTCTTTATATTCTTAACGACTTCATTAAAAGCCACGAAAACAATTGCGAGAACAAATAAGTATGTAATCTCTGCCATTGGAATACACCCCCTTTCGCAAGGGAGTCGAAACAGCCGCCACCGTTCCTTTACGAATATTATTATAGCGCACCTCTTTACACTTAACAAGTACCAATATGCACAAATTATACGCTTAAACATTGTAGTATAATATAGTCACAGGATAAGGAAAGGGAAAAGCGATAATCAGTATGACCGCAACGCAATTGCAGTATATGCAAGCGTAGGCAGCAGCATAGCAGAACCCCACAGGCAAAAGAAAAGACAAGCCCATATTTCAGAGCTTGCCTTGTGGAATTATGCTACTTTGTCAGATGTATATTCAACAACCGCTATTTCGGTCATAAGACTGCTTACGGTTTTTACAATGTCATCAAGTCTTTTTGCCACTTCATCGGTAAAAACGGTTTCACCGCATTTTGAACATTCCAAACACGGAACATTCTTTACGATTACAATGCACTTTTTAAGATCAACAAAATGTGTTGTTGTACTTGGCTTCAAATCACCTTTGCAATAAAAACAAGTCATTGTTATTTCTCCTTTCGGGTTTGTGAATCACTTTCAAATTTATCTGAATCGGGAAAATAGGCAGTTACTATACAAACAACATTTCCGTTGCAACCTGCCACGATATGCAAATATTCATTGTTTGTACTTACACCTAAAACAAGGCAAGCGGGATATGGATAGCTGTCGGGATATTGTTCTATTATTTTGCCCGTATGTATTGCATTGAATACATCATCACGGTATATTCCTCGTTCCTGTAACCGTTTCAGAGCGTGCACAGACCATATGACAGATTTATCGTCACATAACTTTTGTAATGCTTCGATATTTAATTCAGGCAAGCTTGTCACCTCCTCTGTCTATGGTGTGTTTGATTTGTGTATTTATTCGCAACTAATTCGCAACCATTCTTTACAACTTTATTGTAGCATATCAAGATAGATTGTACAAGAATAATATTAATCAGTTTGGATTTGGTAACGGTATTGTTTTCTAAACAACAATAAAAGGTATCAGTCTTTTTAACCAATACCTTTTTATGGAGCTGATAACTATTCTGTGCATTGCGAGAGTGCATACCTCGCTTGTTGCTTGCGGTGCAAATTCTGAACGCTCATCAACGCTACGCCCTAAAAACGCTTTACTAAAGCGTTTTCTAAACGGGCTTTCGAATCCCTTATCTTAATCTGAAACAACAATAAAAAGGTATCAGCCTTTTTAACCAATACCTTTTTATGGAGCTGATAACGGGATTCGAACCCGTGACCTCGTCCTTACCAAGGACGCACTCTGCCTACTGAGCTATATCAGCATATTTAATTGTAAGGTTGCAACCTTTATAGTGTTAATCTCGCAAAGTTTCGGACATTAACAGCCAAATCATTGATATAAAAAAACAGTAAAAATCCAACAATAACAAAATCAAAATTAATTTTACTTTTTTCACACGGTCGCAAAACCACGGTGATTATATCACAAAAACATCGTGATGTAAAGTGTCCACGGAATATAATAACACATTTGCACGGTGATTTCAAATGTTTTTTTAAACTTTTTTGTAAAAAATACGAAAAGATTTGAAAAACACTTGATTATAAGCCGTTTTGGTGCTATAATTTTCTTGTAAATAATGAAAGCTAAAGGAGTGGGCAACAAACCCGCTCCTTATTTATTAGTTTTCACTTTGTTCCTCGGTGCGGTTTATCTGTCTGCAATATTTCGCACAGGGTATTTTTGCAGACAGGAAGGCAGTGAATTTATGGCAAAAAGCAAAGGCGGTGTAACCGTATCAAAAGTATGGGAGCTTTGTCAGCCAATTGTTGAAGGCTTCGGACTTTCACTTTGGGATGTGCGTTATGTCAAGGAAGGTGCAGACCGTTTCCTGCGTGTTTACATTGACAAGCCCGAAGGCATTGACATTAACGATTGCGAAAATGTTTCCCGTGCAATCAACGGTCCTCTTGATGAGCTTGATCCGATTGAGGAGGCGTACTGTCTTGAGGTCTGCTCTCCCGGAATTGAGCGTGAGCTTATCCGTGACGAACATTTTATGCAGTTCATCGGTGCGGATATTATGGTTAAGATGCTCCGCCCCATTGATGGCATAGGCAGAGAATTTAAAGGGGTTTTAAAGGATTATTCCGACGGTAAGGTCACAATTGAGGATCACAGCGGTGAAAATGAAGTCACAATCAGCAAAAAGGACGCCGCATGGATTAAGCTTGACGATTTTGATTAAGCTGTAGAGTTGGACATTGTACATCTGATAAGATGAAATCATTTGTTTAATAAAAATATTGTGACAAGATGAAAGCTACATTATTGCAATTACACATAACATTTGTATATAACCGAAAAATAAGAAAAGGATGATTTGGAAAATGACTAACAAAGATTTATTTGAGGCATTGAGAACATTTGAAAAGGAAAAGGGCATTCCTATGGACTATATGCTTCAAAACATTGAAAAGGCAATTTCCGTTGCCTGCAAGAACTACTACGGCGGTAATGAAAATGTTGTATTCAAGGTTGATCCGGAAAAGAACAGCTTTGACGCAAAGCTTGTCAAAACAGTAGTTGACGAGGTTTTTGATCCTAACTTTGAGGTTACTGTTGAGGAGGCTCAGCAGATTAACAAGAGAAAGAAATTTATTGTCGGCGATGAGATTGAAGTTCCGATTGATCCCAAGCACCTCGGTTGGACATCTGTTTCTTCTGCAAGAAATGTTATCCGTCAGGGCATTCGTCAGGGCGAAAAAGGTCAGACTCTTATCGAGTTTCAGAGCAAGCTCGGTGAAATTGTTACTGCAACCGTTGAAAGAATTGATCCTAAGTCGGGTGTTGCAACAATCAAAATCGGCAAGAGCGAAGCTACTCTGCCAAAGAGCGAACAGCTCGGTCATGACGACCTTAAAGAAGGCGACCACATTAAGGTTTATATTGCAGATGTCAAAGACAACGAAAGAGGTCCTCACGCAATCATTTCAAGAACACACCCCGGTCTTGTAAAGCGTTTGTTTGAACAGGAAGTTCCCGAAATCTATGACGGCGTTGTTGAAATAAAGTCAATCTCCCGTGAGGCAGGCAGTCGTACAAAAATGGCTGTTTACAGCTCAAATCCCGATGTTGACGCAATCGGTTCATGTATCGGCAACAAGGGTGCTCGTGTAAACAAGATTGTTGAAGAACTCGGCGGTGAAAAAATCGACATCGTGCTTTACAGCGATGATCCCAAAAAGTACATTTCGGCAGCTCTCTCTCCTGCAAGCGTTTGCAAGGTTGAAATTACAGATGAAGAAACAAAGAGCTGCCGTGCAACCGTTCCCGACGGTCAGCTTTCACTTGCTATCGGCAACAAAGGACAGAATGCCCGTCTTGCCGCAAGACTTACAGGCTGGAGAATTGACATCCGTCCAGAAAGTGGTTTCTACGGCGAAGATGAGGACGATGAACCAAAGGCAGAAGAAAAGTCCGAAGATGTTCTCGACCTTGACGAAAGCACAGAAGGCGAAACCGTTGTTTCGGATGAAACAGAGGAATAATCAGATTAAACAGAGAGGGATTTTATGAAGCAAAGAAAAATGCCGTTGCGTAAATGTACGGGTTGCGGAGAGATGAAAGAAAAGCGTGAGCTTATCCGTGTTGTCAAAGCACCCGACACCAAAGATGAAAACGGTGAAATCATTGCAAAAGGCGAAATTTCGCTTGACCTCACAGGTCGCAAGGCAGGCAGAGGCGCATATGTGTGCAGAAATCTTGCCTGCTTTGAAAAGGCTCGCAAGGCACGCCGCTTTGAACGCTCATTAAGCTGTAAAATCCCTGATGAAGTATATGAGCAGATGCAAAGTGAACTTGCCGCAGCAGACAGCGAGTAGGCGAAAGGATTTTTTATGAACGACAGGATTTTGTCGCTGCTTGGCATTTGCAAGAGGGCAGGCAAGCTGATTACAGGTGCCGACACGACGATTGACTCAATACGAAAAAGCAAGGCAAAGCTTGTTATTTTTGCAAATGATTTTTCAAAGAGCAGTAAGAAAAGCGTGCAGACAGCCGCTGACGAATGCAATGTGAAAACATTGACAATGAACCGAAGCAAAGAGGAAATCGGATTTGCTCTCGGAAAAATCTGCGGAGTTATGACAACCGAAGACAAAGGCTTTGCAGATAAGCTTGAACAGCTTATTGAAAACGAATCGGGAGGAGAATTGTATGATAAAATATAAGGTAAAAGACGCAGCAGCAGATCTCGGAGTTTCAAACAAGGAAATTATTGAGATTCTCGAAAAACATTGCGGTGTTACAAAGAAAACAATGACAACACTCGAGGAAAGCGAACTCGATGTGATTTTTGATGTAATCACAAAGAAGAACAAGGTTGAAAGCTTTGACGAATACTTTGCGGCACGCAACAACAAGCTTGACAACGAAAGCAAGCCGCAGCAGGAAGATAAGCCCGCAAAGCAGAATACAAAGGCTGACAATCAGAAGAAAAAGACCGATAAAAACGACAAAAAGCCTAACAACAAGGATGCAAAGCCTGCATCAAAACAGGAAAAGGTTGAAGTTACTCAGGAAAAGAGCGTTGAGGAGTCAGCTCCCCGCAAGCGCAGAGTAATTGACACCCGTGCAACAAATGTTGATGTTGAGCGTTACAACCAGAAGTATGATGACCTTGCAAGCGACAGCTCAAAGGGCAGAAGCACGGACAACATTGTTAAAAAGCAGAAATTCACAAACCGTACCCAGCGTCAAAAGGGCAGACGACAGAAGCGTGAAACAGAGCAGGAGCGTCTGAACCGTATTGCTCTTGAGCGTAAGCAGAAACCGATTACAGTTCAGATTCCTGACGAAATCGTAGTTTCGGAGCTTGCTCTCAGACTCAAAGCTACCGTTGCCGAGGTTGTTAAAAAGGCATTCCTTATGGGTACAATGGTAACGGCAACAGATACAATCGACTTTGACACAGCGTCACTTATCGCCATGGAATTCCACGCAAAGGTTGAAAAGGAAGTTGTTGTTACAATCGAAGAACAGATTATTGATGACAGCGAGGACGATGAGGCAAATCTCGTTGAGAGAGCTCCGGTTGTTGTTGTTATGGGTCATGTTGACCACGGTAAAACTTCAATCCTCGATGCTATCCGTCACGCAAATGTAACAGCAGGCGAGGCAGGCGGTATCACTCAGCATATCGGCGCTTACAGAGTTATGGTAAACGGCAAGCCTGTTACATTCCTCGACACACCCGGACATGAGGCATTCACAACAATGCGTGCAAGAGGTGCTCAGGTTACTGATATTGCAATCCTCGTTGTAGCCGCCGATGACGGTATTATGCCGCAGACAGTTGAGGCTATCCACCATGCAAAAGCCGCAGGCGTATCTGTTATTGTTGCCATCAACAAAATGGATAAGGTCGGCGCAAATCCCGAAAATGTTAAACAGCAGCTCACAGAGTATGAACTTATTCCGGAGGAGTGGGGCGGCGATACACCGTGTATTCCTGTTTCCGCAAAGACAAAGGAAGGTCTTGACGATCTTCTTGAAATGGTTACTCTTGTTGCAGAGATGAAAGAACTCAAGGCTAACCCCGACAGAGCCGCAAAGGGTACTGTTATCGAGGCAAGACTTGACAAGGGCAGAGGTCCTATCGCAACCGTACTCGTTCAGAACGGTACACTTCACAAGGGCGATACAATCATCGCAGGCACTTGCGTCGGTCGTGTAAGAGTTATGACAAACGATAAGGGCGAAAGAGTTACCGAGGCAGGTCCTTCTGTTCCTGTTGAAATCACAGGCCTTGACGAAGTTCCGGTTGGCGGCGACATCTTTGACGCAGTTTCCGATGAGCGTCTTGCAAGAACTCTTGTTGACCAGAGAAAGGCCGCTAAGAAGGAAGAAATCTTCAACGCACAGACTAAGGTTACTCTTGACAATCTCTTTGACCAGATGAAACTCGGTGAAATCAAGGAACTTCAGATTATCGTTAAAGCCGATGTACAGGGTTCTGCCGAGGCTGTTAAGCAGTCACTTGAAAAGCTTTCAAATGACGAGGTAAGAGTAAATGTAATTCACAGCGCAGTAGGTGCAATCAACGAGTCCGATGTAATGCTTGCAGAGGCATCTAACGCAATTATCGTAGGATTCAATGTTCGTCCGGATGCGGTTGCCGCAGAAAATGCAGAGCGTTCAGGAGTTGATATGCGTCTTTACAGCATTATCTACGATTGTATCAACGAAATCGAATCTGCTATGAAGGGTATGCTTGCTCCTAAGACAAGAGAAGTTGTTCTCGGTATGGCTGAGTGCCGTAATGTTATCAAGATTAAGTCAGTCGGCACAATCGCAGGTTCATATGTTAAGAGCGGTAAGATTCAGCGTGGTGCAAGTGTAAGAGTTATCCGTGACGGTATCGTTATTGCAGATGACGCAATTGCATCTCTCCAGAGATTCAAGGACGCTGTCAAGGAAGTTAGCGAAGGCTACGAATGCGGTATCGGTCTTGAAAGATTCAACGACCTCAAAGAGGGCGATATGTTCGAGGTTTATACAATCGAAGAATACAGGGATTAAAGCTTGTATGTTAAACCGAATTTTATAAACGGCACAATGTTTTTATGTAGCGGCGTTCAGTGAACGCCAATCGTACCGATTGCAAAATCGGTGCGACAAATTGACGGTGAATTTCTGTACCATATGTGAATAAATCAACAACATAAATCATTAGGTAAGTCGTTTCGAGGTTACCCTCGAAACGATTGGCGAACACTGTTCGCCGCTACAGATTATCCACGAATTTTCATAATTCATTAAATTATAAGGATGTGATAGCATGGGAAGCCATAGAATTGAAAGAACAACAGAGGACATCAAAAGAGAGCTTACTGCTATTTTCAGAGAATTAAAAGACCCACGGGTTCAGCAGGCATTTATCTCTATCGTAAGAGTTGAGGTTACAAACGACCTTTCATACTGCACGGTACAGATCAGCGCAATTGAAGGTCTTGACAGAGCCAAAGAGGCTGTCAAGGGCTTAAAGTCTGCATCGGGCTTTATCAGACGAGAGCTTGGACACAGACTTCATCTTCGTCATGTTCCCGAACTCATTTTCCACGCAACAGACAGCATAGAATACAGCGCAAACATCAGCCGTATTCTCAACAGCCTTGACATTAAGGAAGACGAGGAAGAAAATGATGAATCTGTATGAGGTTGCCCGTTTTCTTGAGGCACACGATAATTATGATATTCTGACTCACGCTTATCCTGACGGTGACACCCTCGGCAGCGGATTTGCGCTCTGCCTTGCGCTCCGCCAAATCGGCAAAAAAGCAAGAGTTATCACAACAGGTGTTCCGTCAAAGTTTACCTATCTTCAGAAAAACATAGAGGAAGAAGATTTTACAACCGAAACGGTTGTCAGCGTTGATGTTGCGGCTGACAGCCTTCTCGGTTCAAATATGGGCAAATATATCGGCAAGGTTGATTTGTGCATCGACCACCACGGTTCAAACACATTTACCGCAAAGGAAAAGTTTGTTGACAGATATGCGGCGGCAAACTGCGAAATTCTCTACAAGCTGTTCCTCAGAATGCACATCAACTTTACAAAGGACATTGCAGACTGCCTCTACACAGGCATTTCAACCGACACCGGCTGTTTCAGATACACAAACACAACCGCCGAAACCATGCGTGTTGCCGCAAGTCTTATGGACTTTGGCTGTAACACCGCATACATAAATAAGGCGATGTTTGAAACAAAGTCGAAAAACAAAATTCAGCTTGAAAGAGCCGTTTATGACTCGATGACCTATTGTGCAGACGGCAGATGCGCAATAATTTACACAACGCTTGATATGCTCAAAAAGCTCAACACGGGTGATGACGAAATGGAGGGACTTGCCTCTATTCCCCGTCAGATTGAGGGTGTTCTCATCGGAATTACAATGCGTGAAAAAGAGGGCGGATTCTTCAAGATTTCCGTTCGTACAAACAATAATATCAATGCCTCGGATTTCTGTTCGCAGTTCGGAGGCGGCGGTCATCCTGCGGCGGCAGGCTGCTCAATTGAGGGCGACCTTGAAACCGTAAAGACAACGCTTGAAAAAGCTGCGGAGAAGTTTTTATCATGAGCAATCTTAACGGTGTACTGCTGATTGACAAGCCGAAGGGATTCACCTCGTTTGATGTTATTGCCGTTGTTCGCAGACTGACAGGGCAGAAAAAGCTCGGTCACACGGGAACACTTGATCCGAACGCAACGGGCGTTCTGCCTGTTTTGCTCGGAACTGCAACCAAAACACAGGATCTCATTCTCAATCACGACAAGTCATACACGGCAGAATTTCAGCTTGGCAAAACCACCGACACCCTCGATATCTGGGGTACGGTAACGGGCGAATGCAAGTCTTCGGTTACAGAGGAGCAGATTCGCAGAGTAATTCCCGAATTCACGGGCGAAATTGAGCAGATTCCGCCGATGTACTCTGCCGTGCAAAAGAACGGTCAAAGGCTTTATGACCTTGCAAGGCAAGGCATTGAGGTTGAGCGTGAGAGCCGAAAGGTTACTGTCTATTCTCTTTCGCTTGCAAATTTTGACGAAAAAACGCAGACAGGCACGCTTGAAATTTCCTGTTCAAAGGGTACTTATGTACGCACGATAATTGATGACATAGGCAGGGGTCTCGGTGTCGGTGCGGTTATGACGGCACTTCGCAGAACATCGGCGTGCGGATTTTCACTTGACGAATGCATAACGCTTGACGAGCTGAAAAGCATTTGCGAAAACGGAAATGTTGAAGAAAAACTGCGTTCCGTTGAAAGCCTGTTTATAAGCCTGGGCTATCTTGCTGTATCGTCTGCACAGGCAAAACGATTTGCAAACGGCGGTGCGTTGAGTGCCGACAGAACATATCTTGCCAAGTCAGGGTATGAGGACGGTCAGCTTTTCAGAATGAAAACCCATGATGGTGATTTTTTAGGCATAGGCATTGCCGACAAGCCGAATAATCTCATCAAAATATATTTCCAAAACTGCAGGCGGTGAGCCACCGTTGCCTGTTCGTGAAAACAGTCTTGTTAAGGCGATACTAAAGATTCCCGAGCGTTGCTTTTAAATTGAAAATGATAAATTGCAGGTAGAGTGTCGCTACGCCCAATTCGTGAAGACAGTTTGCGATAGTTCAAGCATTATCACCCGAGCGTTGCTTTTAAATTGAAAGTTGAAAATTGAAAATGGAAAATTACGGTCGGCGGTGTGCCACCGCACTCAATTCGAGAAGATAGTCAGATAAAGAAATTGCATTGATGCCCGATACAGCATTGATGCATTTTTTGTTTATATGAAAGTTATTGCACTACTTTCATCATATCAAAACATATGTGTATAAACATAACATTCCATCAAAGCGGGCGTCCGATGAACACCCCTACAGATGAACAGAAAAATTGATAGTTAATCATTTCGTGTTTGCACACGATACGATTGGCGAACACGGTTCGCCGCTACATTATTTTGTGCAATAAAACAATTTGTCTGCAGGATTCACTTTACAGTCATTTTGCGTCACTATAATATGGGTGTAAAATGAATTTGGAGGTATATTTTATGGAAATTCTGAAAGTCGAAAATCTTACAAAAACCTACGGAAGCGGTGAAAACCTTGTCAATGCGGTTGACGATGTTTCGTTCTCGGTTGAAAAGGGCGAATTTGTTGCCATTGTCGGTGCAAGCGGCAGCGGCAAGTCAACTCTTCTTCATCTTATCGGCGGTGTTGACCGTCCCACAAGCGGAAAAATTTTTGTTGACGGCAACGATATAAGCAAAATGAATGATGACAAGCTTGCCGTATTCCGCCGCAGACAGGTGGGCATTGTCTATCAGTTCTACAATCTTATTCCGATTCTGACTGTTGAAGAAAACATCACGCTCCCCTGTGACCTTGACGGCAGAGGTGTTGACAGAGAAAGACTTGAGATGATTCTTGATTCGTTCGGACTGCGTGCAAGAAGAAAACACCTTCCAAACCAGCTTTCGGGCGGTCAGCAACAAAGAACATCTATTGCCAGAGCGCTCATTAACAATCCGTCTCTTGTGCTTGCCGATGAACCGACAGGCAACCTTGATTCAAAGTCAAGCGAAGAGGTTATGAGTATGCTCAAAATGTGCAATCAGAGTTACGGACAGACTGTTATAATGATTACGCACAACCTTGACATTGCAAAACAGGCAGACAGAATCATAACAATCAGCGACGGTAAAATCGTTGAGGAGGTTTGATTATGAAACTTCTCAACAAGCTTACTCTTAAAAACCTGCGGCTTAACAAGGTGCGTACAATTGTTACAATCGTGGGAATTATGCTCTCGGCGGCACTCATCACGGTTGTTTCGGGAATGGCACTCAGCGGCCGACAGACTATGATTGACGGTCAAAAAACCTGGTCGGGCAATTATGATGTTGCACTTGATATTATCGACACCGCAAAAATTGATAAAATCCGACAGAACCGTAATGTTGAAAATGCCTTCTATAAAGAAAGGCTCGGATATGCCAGGACAAAAAATGCCGACGGCGAAATCTGCGATTACAGCGTTCTTGCCATGAGCGAAAATACCTACGGCAACTGTTTTAAGATAGACCTTATAAAGGGCAAGTTCCCCACAAATTCGGGTGAGGCTGTTGTTACAAAATCGTTTAAAACACAGGACGGAAAAAATGTGAAAGTCGGTGACAAAATCACACTTGATGTCGGTGTTCTTACCGACAAAGACGGCAATGTCCCCGATGAGGAAGGCATTCATAATTTGTTGCAAAAAGATTTTAATAAGTGCAGCATTATTGACACGGTAAAAAGAACCTATACCGTAACGGGTATTATTGAAAGACCGAAAACGAGCGAACTCTATGATCCGTCAAATTTTTCTATGATATATACCGTGTCTGATGAAAAAGCTCCTGTCGAGGCAATCAAAACAAAGCATATGAATAAGCTGTATATCGCCTATACTCCTCAGAGCGAAAGCAATTATCTTCAAAATACAGCGGATATTTTAGGCTTTAAAGCTGATGATATGAGTAATGTAATCAGCGATGAAATTTCACCCGAAGATCAGCAGACCTCTGGAATAAATGCATACGAATTCAATTCCATACTCCTCAGTATGAAAGGCTACGGTTCAAATGAGGCAACAAATACTGTGATTTTCAGCCTTGCCGTTATTATCATTATTATAGTAATGCTTGCAAGCGTGTTTGTAATCCGTAACAGCTTTGCAATTTCAATTACCGAGAAAACGAGTATGTACGGTATGCTTGCATCAGTCGGCGCAACCAAAAGGCAAATCCGCAGGAATGTGCTTTTTGAGGGCTTCATTCTCGGCTTAATCGGTATCCCTCTCGGCATACTTCTCGGACTCGGTGTAAACGCAATTCTTATTACAATACTCAACAGCGTTCTCGGTGATATGCTGAGCGGTGCAAAATTTGTCTTTGTAACTCCGACAATTCCGATTATTTGTGCAATCGTTCTTTCGGCTGTTACTATATTCTGTTCATCATTCTTCATTGCACTGCGTGCGTCAAGAATCCCACCGCTTGTTGCAATCAGAGGCAACAAGGATATCAAGGTAAAGAATAACAAACCGTACCGCACATCCAAGCTTACGAAAAAGCTTTTCGGTGTAGGCGGTGAAATCGCCTCAAAGAGCCTTAAACGCAGTAGGAAAAAGTATCGCACAACGGTTATTTCAATCGTTGTAAGCGTTGCAATGTTCATTGCAGTTTCGGCATTTATGGACTATGGAATGACATATACAGAGCATTACTACGGCAAAACAGACTACAGCTATATGGTTTCCGGAATTGATACAAAGCAGGCTCAGACAATTGAAAAAATGCCTGAAATTGAAAATTATCTGACAGTCGGTTTACAGTACGGTCATGTGTCGGCAGATGTGCCTGTTAACGAATGCGTAGAAAATTTCCTTTATGACAATGCTGACGGTACAAAGTCATTCAGCGTGGAATTTCTTGAGTTTGAACACGATACCTTTGTTCAGATTTGCAGGGAATTAAAACTTGATTACAACAAGGTTAAGGGCGGTGTACTTGTGTATTCTCAGGTAACCCCCGATAACAGTGAGAGTGGCAACTCTTCCAAGCCAATGAAACTGTTCGGCAAAACCGCTCCGACAAAGTTTATCGTTTACGGAAATGAGCTGATAGCAGGCAAATTAAAGGTTTCGTCAGTGTTTGATGAAATTCCAAAGTCGGCTGATTCTGTAATCGGCGAAGGAACAATTTTAGGTCAGGGATTGATAATCGGTGAACAGGGTGTAATCTCACCTCAGCTTGGCGAACACGAATGCTATATTACCCTCTACGCCAATACATCAGACCACGCTTCGCTTACAAACCGTATTGAGTCTATGGAAGGTGCGGACGACAGCATTTACATTTATGACTATGAAGAAACCGTAAGACAGTTCAATGCCGTTATGCTGATTGTCGGAATATTTGTTTACGGTTTCATCGGTGTTATCTCGCTCATCGGACTTACAAACATTTTCAACACAATCTCAACCAATATGCAGTTGAGGAGCAAGGAATTTGCATCGCTTAAATCTATCGGTATGACAAAGAAAGAATTTAACCGTATGATTCGCCTTGAAAGCCTTATGTACGGCATAAAATCTTTGCTTATCGGTATCCCTCTCGGCGTTCTCGGTGTATTTGCAATCTTCTCGGCATTTTCAAAAGGAAGCGTTCCAATAAGCTTTGTATTCCCGTGGAAAGCGATTTTGATTAGTATTGCGGCTGTATTTATTGTGGTATGGCTGATTATGAAATACTCAATCTCAAAGGTTAATAAGCAAAATATTATTGAAACAATCAGAAATGACAATATCTAAGCGTCATATTCAGCCAACAGACTGTATTTTGTTGAAATTTGTTGACAATAGTTTTACACTCTGTTATAATGTAGTTGTAACAACAGATACCACAATATTTTGTATGTTTTCATTGCTGACGGGCGGATTATTGATTTAATCCGCCCGAATTTCATTTTGGGAGGACTTTTTGTGAAAATTCTTCTTATTGAGGACAACCGTGCAATTTCAAAAGGACTTGTTTACACTCTTGAACAAAACGGCTTTGAGGTTGCGTTGTGTGAAAATGCCGAATCAACCCTTAACTCTCTCGGCGGTGACTTTGACCTTTTTATTGTTGATGTGTCGCTTCCAGACGGCAACGGTTTTGAACTTTGTGACGAGATAAAAAGAGTGTGCGAAACTCCCGTGATTTTTCTCACAGCACTTGACGATGAGGACAGCATTGTAAAAGGCTTTGACCTCGGAGCGGAGGACTACATAACAAAACCGTTCTCAAGCCGTGAGCTACTCGCAAGAATTAAACGCATTACCAAAAAGCTCGACAAAACTATGACTATGAATTTTGGCGACATCAGCATTGATTTTGACAAAAAACAGGTTTGCAAAAACGGCAATCCCGTTGTGCTTACGGCGCTTGAGTACCGCCTGTTTGCAATGCTTGCCAAAAACAGCGGCAAGGTGCTGACCCGTGAACAGATTCTTGAACGCATATGGGATTTGTCGGGGAATTATGTTGAGGACAACACGCTGACCGTGTACATAAAAAGACTTCGCAAAAAACTTGATACAAATATAATTAAAACCGTAAAGGGCCTTGGTTACAGGCTGGAGGTATAATGAAAAGCACATCAAAATTTCTTGCGGTAATGCTTGCAATAACGGGACTTTTCTGTTGTGCCGTTGCAGTAGGCATCGGTGCAGGCTTTAACGCTGTTCGTGAAAGCACCGACAAAAAGATAATTGCCGTTGCGGAAAAGGTTAGGGAACAATATCCCGACATTTCGGAAAAGGAGCTTGCTCAAATTTTGAACAGCGATACTGCCGGCATAAAAGGAGACTTTGCACAGTACGGAATAAAATCCGACAGCGGCTGGGTTGACATTCAGAGCGGAAGTTATGCAACGATTACCATTGTAATTGCAACCGCAGGTGTTTGTGTGTTCGGAATTTTGCTCTGCGTTGTGTTCATAAGATACTGTAAAAAGCAGAAGCGACAGCGACTTGAAATTGTAAAATGTCTTGAAAAAATAAACAACCGAGAGTACGACCTCGACCTTGATGTATTTTCTGTTCCAGGCTCTGCTCCCCATCCTTCAACGGATGAACCTGATCCCTCGCCAGGTGGACGGAGTGATCCGTCTGATTTGAAATACCGGTGATCATACTGCCGCGTGTCGGGCCCTGTACGGGTCCGATGCGAGGCGGTATTTTTTGTCCATTTCAGGGGGAAATGTCGCAATCGGGAAAAATGTATGTTATAATCCTGTAAAAAAGGGGTACAGTCGGCCCGGAAGGCCCTGCCTGTACGGGAGGGAGCGGGATGATGTTAGACAGGCTGCGTGTATCCGGGCGGCGGGAGACCCACATGCCGGCGGAGGGGAGCGCATGGGGGACCATGCTGTTTTTTCCGGGCGTGTTCCTGTGGCTGGAACTGGTGCTGCGCCTGGCGGCAGGGCACAGCCTGCGGTATCTCCCCATCTCCGCGGCCTTTGCCCTGGCGGCGGGGCTGGTGTGCGGCGCGGGACTGGAGCTGTTCCCCGGGAAGTGGCGGCGGAGGATCGCCTGTGTGCTGGCCGGCCTGCTGGGGCTGATCTATGGCGGGGAGCTGGTTTGCAAAACGGTGATGCAGTCTTTCTATCCCCTGTTCAGCATGGCGGACACGGCAGTGAACAACGACCTGATGGACTACTGGGGGGCGACTTGGCGTGGGATCTGGCAGAGTCTGCCCATCCTGGTCCTGATGCTCCTTCCGGCGGTCCTGGCGGCGGTCTTCCGCCTGCGGCTGTTCCCCGATGGGGGGCGGGCGGCCCGCCGGGCGGCGGGACTGCTGTGCGGCGCGGCGGCGGTCCATCTGCTGGGGGTGGGGGCCCTGTATCTGCCCTGGCGGGGGGACCTGACGCCCAGGCTGCTGTATCACTCGGATGTGAACATCGAGGACCAGGTGGAGCAGCTGGGCCTGTGGACCATGCTCCGGCTGGATGTGCAGCACGCTGTGGTCCCGGCCCGAAACGATCTGGGGGAGGACTTCTCCGGCCTGGAAGGCCCGGAGCTTCAGCCCCCGGAGGGAGAGGAGCCGCAGCCCCAGCCGGAGGAGACGGACCGGTCCCCTAATGTGATGGAGGTGGATCTGGAGGCCCTGGCGGCGGGCGCGGAGAGCGAGGACGCGGCCTGGCTGGCCCGTTACTTTGACAGTGTGGCGCCGACGAAGAAGAATGAATACACCGGACGATTTCGGGGGTACAATGTCATCCAGCTGAGCATCGAGGGCTTCTCCGGCTACGCCATCGACCCGGAGCTCACCCCCACCCTCTACCGGTTGAGCACCGAGGGCATTGTGTTCGAGAACTTCTATAAC